>Ga0067045_1028332_pt1 | contig 35962 bp, 28 predicted proteins | sample TerdegcTABiofilm_FD_59184 | JGI IMG/M metagenome (GOLD analysis project Ga0067045, IMG submission 59184) | Combined Assembly of (Gp0054472, Gp0054536) Wastewater bioreactor microbial communities from Singapore -Terephthalate degrading...
GGATCCGGATGGCGGAACAATTGTTCGTGATGCGGATGGAAATCCAATTGGTGTGTTAGAAGAAAATGCTGAGAATTTAATTGCAAAATTTTATGAAGAACATTTCAACAACCGTAAACCGGAAGAGATACGAAACGATTACATTAATCAGTTAAAGCTCGCATCAGAAGAATGTCTTAAGAAAGGTATTACATCTTTTCACGATGCCGGAGAAACGTTCGAACTGATCGATTTAATTAAAGAACAAGCCGACTCAAATAAACTTTCGGTCCGTTTAAATGTTATGATCGGCGAAACCTACGATAATCTAAAAGAAAAGTTAAGTAATTATAAACTTGTTGGTTATGCGAATAACTTTTTAACTGTCCGTTCAATTAAACAATACATAGATGGCGCACTTGGTTCAAGAGGAGCGTGGATGATTGAACCATATTCGGATTTACCGACCCATTCAGGTTCTAATGTAACACCGGTAGAAACACTTAAAAAAATATCAGAGCTCGCAATAGCAAATGGTTTCCAGATGAGAATACACGCCATTGGCGATAGAGGAAACCGAGAAGTATTAAACATTTACGAGGAAGTGTTTAAGAAAAATCCGGATAAAAAAGATTTGCGCTGGTGCATCGAACACGCTCAGCATATTTCTGCATCGGACATTCCCCGATTTGCAAAGTTAGGAGTAATTGCTGCAATGCAAAGTGTTCATTGTACTTCGGATGCTACTTTTGTTCCGGAGAGAATAGGTGATGCCAGAGCCGAAGAAGGGGCTTATGTTTGGAAGAAATTACTAAACAGCGGTGCAATTATTTGTAATGGAACCGATGCGCCGGTTGAAGATGTTGATCCGATTAAATGTTTTTATTCCGCTGTCACAAGAAAATTATCCGATGGTTCTACCTTTTATCCCGAACAAATAATGACTCGTATGGAAGCTTTAAAATCCTACACGGTTTATGGCGCTTATGCTTCTTTCGAAGAAAATATTAAAGGAATGTTAAAACCCGGTATGATTGCAGATATAACGGTTCTTTCTAATAATTTGTTAACCTGTCCGGACGAAGAAATTCTAAACACAAAAGTTCAATACACAATTATAAATGGAAAAATTGTGTTTGAACAATAACAAATAATTTTATAGGGTGGCTCCATTCAAAATATTGTCTTAAAGAATGGAGCTCTCTCTTAAGACCATATCCTTTTCAAAAACTTTCCCGAAAACCAACCCCGTAAAAAAATTTAATTATTAAGGAACTTTATTGGGTAATAAGACGTCTTGTCTATATACAAATCATAAATTTTAGGAAAGGTAAATAATGGGAATTCGCTACATAAACACAGTTTTTCTTGTAATCCTCTTTTCTTTAACAACAATTGCAGCCCCCAATAATGATGCAAACACGAAAAAAGGAACCATCAAAGCAAAAATACTTGATGGCAAAACAAACGAACCGATTGAATATGCAAACGTAACCATACACAATACCAAGGACTCAACATTTGTAGGCGGAACTGTTTCCGGAAACAATGGCGATTTAGTTTTTTCGAACTTATCTGAAGGCAATTACTATGTGACTGTTAGTTACATTGGTTATGAAAAGTTAACAATACCAAATGTGAAAATAGAAAAAGAAAAATATGAGTCTTCGCTTGGAGTAATCAAACTCTTTAACACTGATGTTGAATTAAAAGAAGTTAGTGTGGTCGGTGAAAAAGCGTCTGAAGAATTACGGCTCGATAAAAAAGTAATAAACGTGAGTCAGAATATTAATGCTTCCGGCGGCACTGCGTTAGATGTATTACAAAATCAACCGTCGGTTCAAGTTGATCAGGATGGAAACGTTTCCTTGCGAGGTAGCTCAAACTTTACTATTCAGGTAAACGGAAGACCATATCCAATCCAGGGTGGTGATGCATTAAGACAAATTCCCGCTAACCTTGTAGAAAGCATTGAGTTGATTACAAACCCATCTGCAAAATATGATTCCGAAGGATCCGCTGGAATCATTAATATTGTAATGAAAAAACAAGACACGGATAATATGAATGGAATTGTAAATGCCGGATTAGGATCGAGAACTAAATACAATGGGGATTTCACGCTCAATTACAAAAGCGGAGATTATAACATTTCCGGAAGTTTTGATTATAGAAAGAATACAAATTATATGAACCAGTTATTCGATAGAACTTCTTTTACACAAAATGGTTCGAGCTATCTTAATACTGATGTAAGCGGAAATTTTATGCGGGAGAATTACACCGCAAAGGCAGCCATCGATTATTCGTTTAGCAACAAGAGTTCTATAAGTTTTACAAATTCATATGGCGATGTAAATATTAACAGAAGTTCTATTTTCAAATTCAGCAATATGAATCCATTAAATCCGTCTTCAGCTCTCTATAATCTTGGTGATGATAGAAATAATTACGCTGTAAGGTATTTCAATTCTATTTTATTTTTCAGTCAGCAGTTTACTCCAAAAGTAGACGAGCTTACCGTAGAGTTAAACTATACGAATGTTTCTCTTCCTTCTACACAAAGAACAACCGAATACATTACAGATGGATCATTCCAACAAATTTTTAATCAATCGAACCTTGACGAATTGACAAACAACACAAAAAGAAATGAAGGACGTTTAAGAACCGTTTATTCTTATACATTCAGCAAGGAGTCTAAATTCGAAACCGGTTTACAGGCAAATTTCTTCTACAATAATTTGGATATTCAAAGTCGGGAGTTTAATATTTCATCACAGCAATGGGTAATTAATCCAACCTACAGCAATAAATTCGATTTCCGTAATAACATCTATTCTGCATTTGCAACTTATTCAAACTTGTTCTCGGGATTTAATTATCAGTTGGGATTAAGGTTAGAACAAACCGATCGTCTGTTAGATCAAAAAACAATTGGCAAAGATTACAAATACGATCAGCTTCATCTTTTCCCGACGTTAAATATTTCTACAAACATTGATCAGCAGCAGCAACTTCAATTCAGTTACAGCAGAAGAATTAATCGTCCGCAAGAGATGGCATTAAATCCTTTCCCGAACTTTTCTAACTCGTATGTAACATTTATAGGCAACCCCGGTTTATTGCCGGAACTTACAAATTCATTTGAGTTGAACTATCAATATTTTCTAAAGGGATTGTTTTTCTCTGCACAGACATATTACCGTCAGTCCGATAATTCAATTTTACGAACACAGCGTTTAGATGAAAATGGATATATGACAATGTCTTTTATGAATGCCGCTAAGAATGAAGTTATGGGTGCGGAGCTTTCAACAAGTATTACTCTAATTCCCTGGCTTAGATTAGACCCTTCGGTTAATTTATTCAACAGAAAAATGACGGGAATGATTGAAGGTGTTGATCGCGTTTCAGAAAAATTCAGCTGGTCGTCACGATTAAACACGACTTTAATTTTATCCCCAACAACACGTTTCCAATTAATGATGAACTACTTCGGAAAACAAGTAGATATTCAGCAAGTAACTGACCCTATTTTCATGCTTACAATTTCCGCCCGTCAGGAATTTATGGACAAAAAACTTGTTGCAACCCTAAGTGCACAAAATTTATTTAATACCGGCAAGTTTGGATTTAACAGCACCGGATCAAATTTTAATATGCTCGGTTCGTTCCGTCCTGAAGCACCGGTATTCAGACTCTCATTGAGTTATAATTTCAATAATTACAAAAACACTTCCCGTGCTAACGACCGAGTGGATATTAATGTTGGAGAGGGGATGTAATAAGTATTGCTTGGTCAAGTGAAATTAAAATGCCGGTATAAAGCCGGCATTTTTTGTTTAAAGCTAACCGGCTCATCAAAAATTTTTAATTTGTTTAGTAACTTTTTCATAGTTCCTTTCGTCTATTGTATCAGTAAAACTGAAAATTTATCTGGGGGGATATATGAAAAAACTTCTCGTTATACTTCTATTAACAACTGCTTTTCTTAATGTTGCTGTTGCATTGCCTAATGATGAAAAAATCGACACAAAAAAAGGCATTATTAAAGCAACAATTATGGATGGCAAGAACAACATTCCGATTGAATATGCAAACGTTACCGTTCACAACGCCAAGGATTCATCATTTATAACCGGTAGCGCTTCTGGAAAAAACGGAGAACTTTTAATCCCTAATCTTCCAGAAGGAAATTATTATGTCAAAGTAAGTTTTATTGGATACGATAAAACAATCATTCCGAACATTTCGATTACGCCGGATAAAAAGGAAGTTTCGCTTGGTGTTATCAAAATCATTCCTACAGAAATTAAAATGGATGCAGTAAACGTTGTTGGCGAGAAACCAACCGAAGAATACCATCTTGATAAACGGGTAATAAACGTTAGCAAGGATAACACTGCTGCTGGGGGGACGGCATTAGATGTTTTGCAAAATCATCCTTCTATTCAGATTGATCAAAATGGTAATGTTACACTGCGCGGAAGTTCTAATTTTACTGTACTTGTAAACGGAAGGCCGGGCGTTCTGCAAGGTTCCGACGCTTTAAGACAAATACCCGCCAACATAATTGATAACATTGAATTGATTACAAATCCCTCTGCTAAGTATGATGCCGAGGGTGCTGCCGGAATTGTGAACATAATAACAAAAGTTTCTGCCTATGATAATATGTCGGGAATTATTAATGGCGGTATTGGTTCAAGAACCAAATACAATGGCGATGTAACATTAAACTATAAATCCGGTGATTGGGGTTTAACAGGAAGTGGCGATTACCGATTGTTTAGTAATGCAAACTATCAGGGATATGATAGATATACAAGCACTGGTACCGGAACGCTTTATCAAAAAGCTGATATTAATCAGAATTTTAGAAGAAAAAATTTTAATGCAAAAGTTGGTGTTGATTATGCAATAAGTCCTGTTACTGGAATTTCTTTCACAAATTCAATTGGTCGATTTGCATTTAACGGTACATTTGTGCTTGATGGAGCGGATCAGCAAAACACAACGTCTGGTACTCCAAAATATACAACCAATCAACAGCTCTCTGATATTACAGCAGATTATTTCCAATCTATTATTTATTTCAATCATCAATTCAATCCTAAGATAGATGAATTAATTTTTGAAGCGGTTTATACAAACCTGTTTCAACCTTACTTACAAACAGCACGAGAATACATTACAGATTCTTATCATCAGAATTGGTCGACAAATCCAAACACGATTGATTACGATAACCGCACTACCAGAAACGATGGCAGAATAAAATTAAACTATTCTTACAAGTTCAGCGAAAAGTCTAAATTCGAAAGCGGTGTTCAGGTCAATCTTGCATACAGAAACTTCAATTACCTCTTTAGAACATTTAACTGGAATAACAACGATTGGTTAATCGATCCCACATATACAAACAAATTTGATTTCAGAAATAATGTTTATTCTGCATTCGCAACATATTCAAATAGTCTCGAAGCGTTAGAGTTAGACTATCAACTTGGTTTACGCGCCGAACAAACCGATCGTTTGCTTCATCAAATAACTATGAATAAAGATTACGCTTACAACAAGGTTCACTTATTCCCGTCTGTGAACCTGTTGAAGAAACTTGATCAAGCACAGCAATTACAATTCAGTTACAGTAGAAGAATCAACAGACCATTCGAAGGTGCTTTAAATCCTTTTCCGAACTATTCAGATTCATACGCATTAGTGATTGGCAATCCGGATCTTAAACCGGAATTAGTTAATTCATTTGAGCTGAATTATCAAAATACTATTGGCGGTGTATTTTTATCTGCACAAACATATTATAGAAATACCGAAAACACTTTCCAGCAGACCGCTTTAATTGGTCCGGACGGCAGATTGAATCTTTCTTTTGGAAACATAGCAAAGACCTATTCAATCGGGTCGGAATTATCTGCTGGATTTTCTTTGGCACAATGGTTCCGGTTAGATCCATCAGTAAATCTATACAAAACACATCTTGAAGGGAAACTGCAAGACAACTCTTACGAACAAAATGGATTTGTCTGGTCCGGTCGCTTACGTTCCACACTTTATTTTTCACCCGAAACAAGATTTCAGGTTTCTCTCTTTTATACTGCAAAACAGAAAATATTACAGGGCGAAATTGACCCGATTGTTAATTTAACTTTATCGCTACGACAGGAATTTTTAAACAAAAAATTAATTGTAACCGCAACCGCACAGAACCTTTTTAACACCGGAAGATTCAACTTGTTTACCAATGCCGGTAATGGAACAAATATGTATTTATCAGTCCGTCCAGAAGCACCTGTATTTAATATTACGCTCAGTTATAACTTCAATAACTTCCGCAACACTTCCAGGGTAAACGACCGGGTTGATGTTAATGTAAACACTGGTTTTTAATTACTAATAAGAGGGCGGATGGCTCTGCTCTCTTTTTCTATTAGCCATTCTTAAATATCATTTCTAATTTTGAACCATTCATTTACTAATTATTGTTCTAATTATATGAAATTACAACAAGCAATTATATTCTTCGGAATAGTATTCACGGTTTACGGATTGGTAAACTATTATATCTACCGCCGCATAATACCAATAGTGCCGGATAATTATAGACTTATCTTCTCAATTATCTTTATTGCAGTTGTTGTTTCTTACATAGCCGGAAGAATATTAGAAAATTATTGGGTCTGGTATGTAAGCGACTTTCTTGTTTGGGTTGGATCCTTCTGGATAGCAATAATGCTTTACACTTTCTTTAGTTTAATTGCTATAGATATTGTCCGGTTGATAAATTATGTTCTTCCATTTTTTCCATCTGTAATTACAAAAGATCCGGAAAAGGTTAGAAGAACAATGGCAATAATTGTCTCTGTTTTTGTTTTGATAATGGTCGTTGCCGGATTTATTAACACGCGGATGATCACTATTAAGAAATACAACATTAACATAAACAAGAAAGCCGGGGAATTAAAATCACTAAACATTGTAATGGCTTCCGATTTACACCTGGGGACAATTAATGGGAAGAGTTTTGCTTACCGCGTTGTTGATAAAATTAACAAACTAAATCCCGATATAATTTTATTTGCCGGTGATATAATAGACGAGGATATAAAACCAGTTTTGCGCGATAACGTTGGTGAAGCGTTGCTTGAATTGAAAGCTAAATACGGAGTTTATGGAATCACCGGTAATCATGAATATATTGGTGGTGTTAACGCTGCCGTGGAATATCTTAAGAATCATAACATCCAGATGATTCGTGATACATCTGTTAAGATAGATAATTCATTTTATATTGTTGGAAGAGAAGACCGCGATAGTAAAAGATTTGCCGATTACAGCCGCAAACCTTTAAACAAAATAATTGAAGGAGTTGATAAATCACTCCCCATAATTTTGATGGATCACCAACCATTTCAACTAAGCGATGCAAGTAACAACGGAATTGATTTACAGTTATCAGGCCATACGCACAACGGACAGTTATGGCCGGTAAATTATATTGTAAAAAAAATCTACGAAATTCCCTGGGGATTTAAGTTTATTGGAAATACATATTATTACGTTTCGTGCGGAGTTGGCGGATGGGGTCCGCCGGTTAGAATTGGAAGTCTTCCGGAAATTATAAACATTAAACTTAACTTCGAGTAAATTTTATGAAAAGAATTTTGTACTTCTCCCTATTTCTTTTGATCTCTTCAACAAGTCTTTTTTCACAATCGGAAAAAATATTAATTGTTACTGGCGGTAAGTCGGTTGATTCCGAAAACTTTTATAAAGTGTTTGAGAGTTTTTCTTACGACACAACATCAAAACCATTTGCATTTCAACTCTTTGATCTGGATAATATTGACAACTACAAGGCGATTGTTTTCTACGATACTTATCAGCCCATATCCGAAGAACAAAAAGTTTCGTTTATGAATATTTTTGAAAAGGGGATCGGCGTTTTGTTTCTTCATCATTCTCTGGTTTCTCATCAGGAATGGAATGAGTATGAAAATATTGTTGGCGGAAAATATTTTCATCAAGCATGGGTTGATGATGGCAAGAAGTATGGCCCATCTACTTACAAACACGATCAGGATTTTGTTGTACAAATAATAGACAACAATCACCCGGTTACAAAAGGATTGAATGATTTTAAAATTTTAGACGAAACCTACCTCAATTACCGGGTACAAAAAAATGTTAAGCCATTACTTAAAACCGATCATCGGGAAAGCGGCGAGTTACTTGGATGGACACATAATTACAAAAACTCAAAAGTAGTTTATCTTATGTTGGGACATGACAAAAATGCATTCGGCAATAGTTCGTTTAAGCAGCTTGTAGAAAATTCTATAAATTATTTAGCAGAACGTTCAAAATAATTATCTGTTACTTTAGCAGCGTCATTTTCCCCGACTTCAAAACATTTCCCGCTTTGATTGTATAGAAATAGACTCCCGAGGATAATGTATAATTTATAGTGGATAATGTATAATTATGTGTTCCCGCTTGTTTATATTCATTAACCAGCGTTGCAATTTCATTTCCAAGAACATCAAACAATTTTATTTTTACAAATTCCGGTTTGGGAATTGAATATTTAATTGTGGTTGTAGGATTAAACGGATTGGGATAGTTTTGATAAAGAACTACTTCCGCTGGAATCTCTTCTTTGTTTTCATTTATGCCGGTTGGTATCGATTGATATTTAAGACGACTTCTTTTAATTGCGTTTCTAAGTTCGTCCAATGTTGAAGCCGCTGCAATTGCAAAGGCAATGCTTTGTGTTTGTCCTGAATTTATTGTAAATGGTCCGCCGCTTGCGACATAGGAAATATCACCCACAAAGGGAGCTAAGTTTCTCACTCCGCTTGAAAGCGTAATAAACTTTTCTATATCAGTAAAACCATTATTATCAAATAATCTAACGTCGCCTTCGTTAGCATCGTTTTTAATTGGATAAAATCCATAGTTATTATGTGATAGCAATGCCGTTCCAACAAAAACATTGGGTGTGTTTACATTATATGCATAAGCAAAATTATCTGTTGCATCAAACCGAACTGTATTATTTGCATAATCCGTTTCTGGAATGTCCCAATCAATAAAAAATCCAGCATACAAATTATTTATAGTTTGTTGTGTAGAATTATTAAGTGCTGTTCTTAAAATAATATAGTTTTCATCCTCCGGTGTATTATAGCTATAAGTATAAAAGTGTGTTGAAATACCAAGTCGTGGCGATATTCCGCTATCATCAAAATTAGAATATGTTTCTTGAAATGCATATGTGCCCGGACTTGTAAAAGAGATAGGAACAATCCGTTTAAAATCGTTACTCTGTGTATCGCTAATGCGTGCGGCATCCATTACCATACTTGAAGAAGTTCCATACATAAAAGCGCCTTCGAACATTAAATTCCTTCCATTCATAAACTTGAATCCAATACCTTCTTTATTACTACTGTAATCATTAAATCCAAGAGCGCCTTTGCTTGTAACACTCATTTGAATTTTGCTTGTGGAATGTGTTTCTAATGGAATATTAATTTTGATTGAAAAAAGTTGAAAATCGGAATAACCGGATGAATTAAACCGCATAACAAAAACAACGGTATGATCTATCGGTGAACCGGTTTTAATTGTAAACCTGAATTTGTTGCTTACTGTTTGAAGTGTTCCAAGCGAAACATTAAATGCTCCTTGCGTAATATTTATCCATGGATCGTCGGTTGTTAATGAAATGTTAAGATTATTAGCTGCTGCAAGGTAATTCGTAAAATCCGCACTCACTTCAACCGTTTCTCCGGATTGATAAATCCCGTTACCGTTACCAATTTCGGTTAATCGAACATCTGAAGCGCGAACCGAAGGACTTCCAGATTCTGTTAATGCTCTATATGCATTGATTCTACCTCTTCCCAAAAGCATTTCGTAACCGGGATTTTGAGCGTCAACATTATCGGCTGTAATTCTTATCTGCTCTGCAATCTGAAGCGGAGTGTATGATGGAAATTTGGAATAAACCAATCCCGCTAAACCGGCAACAAGAGGAGATGCCATAGAAGAACCGTTGATAATACTATAGAGTAAATTATTATTGATTGCATCTGTGCGCCAGGTAGAAAGTATCATCGTTCCCGGAGACATAACATCAATTCCAAATCCATAATTGCCGGCAAAACTTTTTGTATCGTCGGTGGTATTGAGCCAACCGACTGATAGAACGCCATCGTAACTCGCCGGATAAAAGAGTTGATCGGAAGCGTCGTTGCCTCCGGCTGCAACTATAAGCGCGCCTTTTGCAGTTGCATAATTAATTACGTCCTGTTCGTAAGACGAATAAGAATAACCGCCCCAGCTGCAATTTATTACTTTAGCGCCTTTATCCGCCGCATAAACAATGCCTTCGAAACCATAAACCACATATGGATTATCATTTGCATCGCGAACATCACTGCGGGAAACTTTTACCGGAAGGATTCTGCAATTAAACCCAATTGATGCAATTCCAATATTGTTATTAGTAACAGCTCCGGCAATACCGGCAACGTGCGTTCCGTGGTATGAATATCCGGTTTTTGATGGATCCTCTGTCGGATCGTTATCCGGTGTTCCGTTAAGTCCTCCAAAGTCCCAGCCATGAATGTCATCGGGATAATCGCCGCCATCATCTTCATCAACACCGTTATTAGCAATTTCATTTCTGTTAACAAAAATATTTGCCATTAAGTCCGGATGTTTCCAATCAACACCCGTATCAACTATAGCAATTACAACATTAGTATCGCCCTTAGATATTTCCCACGCAGCGCTGGCCAATATTCTTTCCAAATTTTTTTGTTGATTCGAAGTATAAAGCGGATCGTTAGGTAAATATGTAACTCGTTTTACATATTTAGGTTCCGCCCAAACAACACCGGGAATTTTTTTAATCTTGCTTGCTACATCAAAAGGATTTTCATCAGAAAAATAATTCAGCTTATAAATATTATTAAGAGTATTGCCGGATTTATACAAAGCGGTTGATTGGTTTGGAAATACTTTCTCTATTTTATCGGGTTTTATTTGTTGAACGACTTTGGATTGTAAAACATTGTCAATGTTATTATCGGCAACTTTTACCATAACTGTATTAGAGAGATAATAAACATTCCCCTTGTTAATCACCTGTGTTTGTGCTAAAACCGTAAACGCAATTAGTATAAAGAAAACCAATAGTTTCTTCATTTGATTCCTTTTAAATAGCTAAACAATTTTATGAATATTGAAATTCAATAACAATGTTAATCATCATGTTTGCCGCAAAATAAAAAACCGCACTTGATGTGTGCGGTTTCTTTTCGATAAACAATTAAAACGAAATAGTTTATTTCTTTTCAAAAATGTTGTTCTGTTTATTTACATCGGGACCAAGCACCGAAATCAATTCGAGTTTTTTATAACTCTTGGTGTTGTTAATTTTTATTCGATGTGTGCTTTCGCCGTTTTTCCATACAGATGCCGGCTTGTGAATAATTTCTTCCGTCTCATCTGCATAAGTAATTTTAAGATCGATTGGAACCGGATAGCTGCCAACTTTTTTAATAATCACTTCCGGATTTTTTTCGTTCGTTACTTTTTCAATTGCAAGATCGGGATAACCGGTTTCGAAAAACCACGGTTTCCAGAACCAGCTTAAATCTTCTTTGGCAACTCTATCGAAAGTAAAAAAGAAATCGTAAGGGATTGGATGTAGGCCATTCCACCAATTTATATATTCATGTAAGGCTTTTTTAAATGTCTCGTCCCCAAGAAAATCTCTCAGGATCAAATATGCAATTGCTGGCTGCTGATAAAATAAAAGTCCCGAGCCGTTTGTTTTACTTGAAAAGGATGGGGTAATAACCGGAATCATATAATCATTGCCCATGGTATTAGAAAGGACAGAAATTGTTTGAGGTAGTTCATTGCCATCCGGCTCCATTCTTTTTACCAGATCGTAAGTTAGAAACGTTGCCCAGCCCTCATCCATAAAAGCATATTTTCTTTCGTTAATTCCCATATAGAACGGCATGTATGTATGAGCTATTTCGTGAATTGTAACACCAATTTGTCCGGCTCGGTTAGGATATGTTCCGTTATTACACATCATTGGTGTTTCCATTCCACCACCAAATTTTTGTTCACCGTTAAAGACCGTCATCTTGGGATATGGATATGGAATACCTGGCCATTCGTTAGAAAGATAATCAATTGATAATCGGGCAAAGAGAGCAACCTCATCCTGAAATTTTATCCCTTCTTCGTAACATGCATCAACAAAAACTCTCCTTCCGGTTACGGTTTTGTAATCAACTTCTATTGTTGAACCGTCCCATAAATATTTATTGCTTGTTCCAAAAGAAAAATCGGGAACATTTTTTGCTATAAAATGCCAGGTGTTTTTTTCATTACCGTTCGTAACTGTTTTGTTTTTGATATCGGCTGGTGTTACAATTCTAATAACATCGTCTGAATTGTGTGCTTTTAGATACCTTTCTAAAATGGTTGGGTGTAGAAGATCCTTTGCGTTTTGTAATTCTCCCGTTGCCCAAACTAAATTATCGCCGGGAACGGTAAGCTCAACATCAAAATTTCCAAAGTCATTATAAAATTCTGTTGCCCCGGTGTATTCATGTCTGTCCCATCCGTCAATATCATCATATACCGCAATCTGCGGATACCAGTAAGCAACAAAAAAAGTTTGTGAATCATAAGCGCCCATTCTAATGCGAGTTTCTTTTGGAATTACAACGCTCCATTTAACTTCTATCTTTGCGATTCCTTTCGGCGGAACTTTAGATGGAAAATTAGAAATAATAAGATTGGTTCCTGTTCGCAACACACGATAAGACTTTGATTTGAAATCAATACCGGTATTATTGATAATCAATGTATCGATTTTAATTCCATCTGTTATGTCGTTTGGACTGATTGAGAAATCCCGTGGGTTTCCTTTTTTCATTATGTCCTGATAAAGTCTGAACACAAATGTATTAAGAGAGTCTGGACTATTATTGTAATATGTTATCCGGGCGTGACCATTTATCGTTCGGGTTTGAGGAATTAGTTCGGCTTTTATCTTATAATCAGAACGGTTAATCCAGTAGTTCGGTCCGGGCATGCCGTCGAGCGAACGGGTTCCTTTTTCGTAAGCTTTATAAATGTTGCGAGGGATGTTTAATGTTGATTGCGCAAAGAGTGTTGATGAAAACAAAAAGATAACGAAAATGACAGATTGAAGTAATTGATTCTGCTTTTTCATAATACTCTCAATTTTGTTATGAATTTAGATGTATTCCGAGAAAAAAAGATTTATAAAAATGCCCGATTAAATCGGGCAAATAAAAATAAATATTCATGTTGAGATTAATTCCATCAGTCTATTTTTGAAATTGCTCGATCAAGATCGTCAATAATATCTTTTGCGTTTTCAATTCCAACTGAAAGTCTAACAAGTCCTTCTGTTATACCAGCGGATTTTCTTGCTTCTTCTCCCATTGTAAGATGCGTCATACTTGCCGGATGTTGAATTAACGTTTCTACACCTCCAAGCGATACAGCAAGCTGGCAAAGTTTAACATTGTTCATTACTGTTTCGCCGGCTTTAAATCCGCCCTTCAATTCAAAAGAAATCATTCCACCAAATCCACTGTGTTGTTTTAGTCCAACTTCATAACCGGGATGACTTTTTAGTCCGGGATAACGAACCCATTTAACTTTTGGATGTTTCTCAAGATACTCGGCAATCTGAATCGCATTTTCGCAATGTCTTTGCATACGGATAGATAACGTCTTCAATCCTCTGTGAACAAGAAAAGAATTGAATGGATCGATTACGCCGCCAAGCTGATTAAGTGTTTTACGCATGTTAAGATACATAGCTTCGTCTTTTGCGATAATAATTCCGGCAACAACATCGGCATGACCGTTCAAGAATTTTGTCATACTATGCAATACAACATCGGCACCAAATTTAAGTGGTTGTTGAAGCGCCGGGCTCATAAATGTATTATCAACCACCAGCAATGCACCGTTATTATGAGCGAGCTTTGCCGCTGCTTCCAGATCAGTAATAGAGATCATTGGATTTGCCGGAGTTTCTACATAAACTATTTTAGTGTTTGGTTTAATTGCTTTTTCGATTTGCCCGGTTACATCGGTATCAACAAAAGTAGATTCTATATTGAATTTACTTAGAACGGAATGTAGAAGTGTCATCGTTGGGCCATAAACAGATTTGCTACAAACAACATGATCGCCGGCTTTTAATAACGATGTAAAGATAGTGCTTATTGCCGCCATTCCGCTTGCACATCCCAGAGCTTTATGCCCACCTTCAAGTTCAGCAATGGCGTTCTCCATTGCTTCGATTGTAGGATTTTTCATTCTTGTGTAGATATATCCTTCGGCTTCACCTTTAAACAATGATGCTCCATGTTCGGCCGATTCGAATTTGAATGTTGATGTTTGATAAATGGGTGGAACAACAGGACCAAACTCATACTCGCCAATTCCACTATGAACACATTTGGAATCGAAATGTAAATTTTTGTTGTGAGACATTTTTTAGCTCTTATTAATTAATAAATTATTCTTCGCCATTTCCTTCTTCGGGAATTACTCTTGCAATATCTGCAATGTCGTCTCCTTCGTTCAAGCGGATCAGCCGGACGCCCTGAGTGTTCCTTCCCATAATACGTAATTCAGCTACCGATTGACGAATAACCATCCCGCCGGTTGTTATTATTACGAGCTCATCGTTATCGTTCACTTCTTTCATGGCTATCAATTTACCGTTCTTATCAGAAGTCTTAACAGTAATAACACCTTTACCGCCTCTTCGGGTTAATCTGTATTCTTCTATTTCGGATCTCTTTCCAAATCCTTTTTCAGTAACAACCATTAATGTAGTTGCATTCTTAACAACTATCATTCCTATTACAACATCACTTTTCCCTAATCGAATGCCTCTAACACCGGTTGCGGTTCTGCCCATATCGCGTACATCTTTTTCATTAAATCGAATTGCCATACCATTTTTAGTTCCGATGATTATATCATTATTACCATCGCTTAGTTTTGCTTCTATCAATCGATCGCCGGCAGCGAGATTAATGGCGTTTATACCACCGCGTCTAATGTTCGAGTATGCCGATAGAACTGTTTTCTTAACAGTTCCTTTCTCGGTTGCCATTACAATAAATTTATCGTTTGTAAATTCTTTGACCGTTACAAAAGCAGTTATTTTTTCTTCCTTATCTTTTTCAATCAAGTTAAGAATAGAGCGGCCTTTGGTTGCTCTGCCGCCTTCAGGTATTTCATGAACCTTTAGCCAATAACATTTTCCTTTATCCGTAAAGAACATAATATAATGATGTGTAGAAGCGACGAACATGTGTTCTATAAAATCTTCTTCTTTAGATCCGGCGCCAATAACTCCTTTGCCGCCACGAGCCTGGCGTCTGTAGCCGCTTACCGGGAATCTTTTAATGAATCCCTGGTGTGATATTGTAACAACAACGTCTTCTTCTGCAATAATATCTTCGAGAGAGAACTCTTTATAGTCGTAAACTATTTCGGTTCTTCTTTCGTCGCCGAATTTTTCTTTGAGAATCTGAAGCTCTTCGATTAAGATTTGTCTTTGTTTCTTATCGCTTGCTAAAATTCCCTTTAGGCGCTCTATTAATTTTATGGTTTCTTTGTATTCGTCTTCTATTTTCTTTCTTTCGAGTCCGGTTAAGCGTTGCAAGCGCATATCGAGAATAGCTTTTGCCTGTATCTCAGATAGCTTGAATTTTTTCATCAAGTTATTTTTAGCAGTCTCAACATCTTTCGATTTCTTAATTGTTTCTATAACTGCATCAATATTATCAAGAGCAATAATATATCCTTCTAAAATATGCGCACGGCGTTCTGCTGCATCTAAATCGAATTTGGTTCTTCTTTTTAATACTTCGAATCTGTGAGAAATAAAATGGTCCATACATTCTTTAAGCGTAAGAACTTTTGGGACGCCATTTACAAGAGCAAGCATTATAACGCCGAAGGTAACCTGCATTTGGGTGTGCTTAAACAGTTGATTCAAAGTTACTGCCGGCTGACCGTCGCGTTTCATTTCGATAACAATTCTTAATCCATCTCTATCGGATTCGTCTCTAATGTTTGAGATACCAACAATTTTATCTTCGCGGACAAGTTCTGCTATCTTTTCTATGAGAGTTGCTTTATTAACTTGATAAGGAATTTCTGTTATAACGATATTCTCGCGCTCATTCTTCATCACCTCTATATTTGCTTTAGCGCGAAGAATGATTCTTCCTCTTCCTGTAAGAAAAGCTTCTTTAACACCCTCGTAACCATAGATTATTCCACCGGTTGGAAAATCAGGAGCTTTAACAAATTTCATAAGGTCTTCTGATTTTAATTTCGGGTTTTCAATCAGCGCAACAAGTCCATCGATAACCTCGTTTAAGTTATGTGGCGGAATATTTGTTGCCATACCAACTGCAATGCCGCTTGATCCGTTTACCAAAAGGTTTGGCAAGTAAGATGGCATAACGGTAGGTTCTTGTAAAGTATCATCAAAGTTTGGAGCAAAATCGACGGTGTTCTTATCAAGATCGCGCAACATTTCATCGGCAATTCTGGCAAGTCGCGCTTCGGTATAACGCATTGCTGCCGGACTATCGCCGTCAATTGATCCAAAGTTGCCCTGTCCATCTACGAGCGGGTAGCGAAGTGAAAAATCCTGAACCATGCGGACCATTGTATCATAAACGGCACTATCGCCATGCGGGTGATACTTACCTAAAACTTCTCCAACAATACGAGCGGATTTTTTATAAGGTTTATTATGCGCAACACCAAGTTCGTGCATTCCAAAAAGAACTCGCCTGTGAACAGGTTTAAGACCATCGCGTACATCAGGCAATGCGCGCGCAACTATTACGCTCATTGCATAATCGATGTAAGATGATTTCATTTCTTCTTCTAATGATACGGGTACTACTTTTTCGAATATTGTTGTCATTGTATGTAATCAGTATTAATTATTTTAAAAAGTTTATTAAAAATTTATTTAACTACTATAGTATTAACGTTGCCAATCCCATATAAAACAAAATTGTAAATATGTCTGTTAGTGCAAGTGTAATTGGTCCGGCAGAAACTTTTAGATCTAACTTTGTACTATGAAGCAGAGCAGGAACGCTTAAGCCGAGAAGCGCTGCAGATAATTGCACCAATAAGATACTTGTTCCGATTACAACCGATGTAACAATTTCACCTTTCCAGAGATATGCAATTATTGCAACAAGCAAACCGCTGCTTCCGCCAATCAAAACTGCCGTCTGTGCTTCCTTAAAGAAATTCTTAACATACCACTTTAGCGATGGTTGAGCTGTATGTAAAGTCTGTATCGTTAACGTCATCGATTGAATGCTCATGCTTTCACCAAGACCCAAAACAAGAGTTAGAAAAAAAGCAAGCACTATGCTTTCTGCCAGAGTGGCTTCAAAAAAACCGGCAAGAATAGCACATATTGTTCCGCTTGTAATTGTTGCAAGAAGCCATGGAAATCTTATTAGCCACGCTTTTACGGGTGTTGCGTTTTTTACTTCGGAAATCTTAAAGCCGATTGACTCGAACACATCACTAACTTTTTGTCGTTCGGAAAAATCTAAAAGTTCATCCGTAAAAAGATTAACATCAACAACGCCGATTAATTTTTTCTGCTTATCAACAACCGGTAAAGCAAGAAATTTATACATTACAAAGAACTCGCACGCATCGTAAACGGTTGCATCATCATTAATCACTGCTACGTTTCTAACCATTATATCTTCAAGTTTTTGTTCGGGCTGACCCGTTAATATTCTACGTGTAGGTAAAACACCAACTAATTTTTGATCATCATCAACTACATAAAAATAAACTATTCTTTCTCCTACCCCTTCTTTTCTAATTTTTTTCAACGCCTCGTCAACTGTTAAGCTTTTATGCAGAGCCGAATAATCCTTTCGGGCATATTCGATAACAGATTGCTGAAATGTTGATTTATTTTCTTTCATAAAACTTTTTATGTAAAACGAACATTAGATCAATACACAGATCGTGTTCTTATTCCAAATTAAACGTCAAGGTTTGCATATTTAGCATGTTTTTCAATAAATGCTCTACGTGGTTCAACAGCATCGCCCATCAATGTTTCGAATATTTTATCTGCTGCGGCTGCACTCTCAAGATTGACCTGTAAAACGGTTCTTGTTTCAGGATTCATTGTTGTTGACCAGAGTTGTTCGGGATTCATTTCTCCCAGTCCTTTATAACGGGAAATAACTATTCCTTTCGATTGAGTTGGAGATTCTGCCCCCTCTCCTTCTACAACTTCTGCTACTTCAATCTCTTCTTTTTTTCCTTTTGGATCGGCTTTCATTCTCTTTAATATCTTATCGCGCTCCTCGTCATCAAATGCATAAAATTCTTCTTTTCCTTTTTTTATTTTATAAAGCGGTGGTTGGGCAATATAAACTTTTCCTTCTGCTATTAATTCTTTCATATGACGATACAAAAATGTTAGAAGCAATGTTCTAATATGGCTTCCGTCAACATCCGCATCGGTCATTAAAATAATTTTTCCGTAACGTGATTTTGATGGATCAAAGTCCTCTCCGATACCGGCGCCAATGGCAGAGATCATCGCCTGAATTTCCTGGTTCTCGAGAACTTTATTAATCTTTGCTTTTTCTACGTTTAGAATTTTTCCTTTGATAGGAAGAATTGCTTGAAATCTTCTATCGCGACCTTGCTTTGCAGAACCGCCGGCAGAATCACCCTCAACAATATAGATTTCGCAATGCTCGGGATCGTTAATAGAACAGTCTGCAAGTTTGCCCGGTAAGTGCATAGAGTCGAGAGCATTCTTTCGTCTAACCAGTTCTCGTGCTTTACGTGCAGCTTCCCGCGCTTCAGCAGCCCTCATACATTTATCAATTATCTTTTTTGCAATCGATCCATTTTCTTCTAGAAACTCTGCGAGTTTTTCTCCGACAATAGTTTCTACAATAGATTTAACTTCGCCGTTGCCAAGTTTTGTTTTTGTCTGACCTTCAAATTGCGGTTCCATCACCTTCACAGAAATAACCGCCGTTAATCCTTCCTTAAAATCATCGCCGGAGAGAGTCACTTTGGAATTCTCTTTTATCAATCCGTTTTTATATGCGTAGTTATTAAATGTTCTGGTTAGTGCAGTTCTAAAACCAACAAGGTGCGTTCCGCCTTCGATGGTATTAATATTATTAACGTATGTATGAATATTTTCTGAATATGAATCGCTATACTCGAATGCTATTTCAACCGGTGTGTTTTCTTTTTCTCCTTCGATATAAATTGGTTTGTGTAGAGGATTTCTCTGCTCATCAAGATATTTTACAAAATCGCTTAAGCCGCCTTTAAATTTATATGTCTCTTCCTGGTTATCTGTTTCGTCTTTTAAAATCATTGTTACTTCTTTGTTTAAATAAGCGAGCTCTCTCATTCTTTCCGCTACAGTATCAAAATTAAATTTAACCGTCTTAAAAATTTCTTTATCCGGCTTAAAAGTTGTTTTGGTCCCGGTGTTATCGCTTTTATAAGTACCAATCTGTTTTACAGGTGCTTTAGGAACGCCCTTGTGGTACTCTTGAAAATAAATTTTACCATCACGTTTTACTTCTACCTTCATCCATTCAGAAAGTGCGTTCACAACAGAAACTCCTACTCCGTGCAAACCGCCTGATACTTTATATGAATTTTTATCGAACTTTCCTCCGGCGTGAAGAACCGTCATTACAACTTCAAGTGCAGATTTTTTTTCCTCCGGATGAATATCAACCGGAATTCCGCGGCCTCTATCTTCAACTGTAACCGATTGGTCTTTATGTATGGTAACTATTACTCTATCATTATATCCAGCTAGAGCTTCGTCTATGGAGTTATCTACAACTTCGTTTATTAAATGATGAAGTCCTCTCGAGCCAACATCACCAACATACATTGCTGGTCTTTTTCTTACCGCTTCTAATCCTTTAAGTACATTAATACTCTTTGCGGTATAATCCTGAGAGCCGTTGTTTTTGTTGTTTTCTTTTTCTTTTGCCATAACCGTTTTTACTTTACCTTATAAAAATTTTATTGATGTGATAATCTGTTCTTTAAAATGTTTGTTTACTTTTTCTATTAATAAACTTTTTTGAAAATTCAATTCGCTTTTCCAGACTGAGTTTTCAACTTTTAAAAAAAGTGTTTTTTTGTCTGTCTTAACCGCCTTTGCAATTTTGGATAGCTCGGGAAAAATTACTTCAAACTCATCAACAACATTATAATTTTTAAGAGTATCCCTAAGTTTTTGAAAATCTTTTTCTTTATCGATAATATCGGTTATACTTTTAAAACTGTTAAATGTATGCTGCCGTGCCATTTTCCACTTTAATTTTTTTGCTGTTGCCAAGATTTTTAAGCTCGTCCACTCTTGTAAAATCTGTCATGGTAATAAATGCCTGGCCGACCTTTGATAAAAAGTTACTAATCTTACCCGCTCTATAAGTGTCGAGTTCGCCGAAAACATCATCCATTAAAAAAATTGGTGTTCTTCCTAATTTTTCTTTTATGTAAAAGAACTGTGCAAATCTTAATGCAATCTGAAAAGTTTTATGCTGCCCCTGAGATCCGAATCGTTTTAACTCATTGTTGTTTATATAAAAAATATAATCATCTCTATGAGGACCTATCAAATTAACACCACGGCGTATTTCGTCTTCTCTCGCTGCGTAAAGTTCTTGTACGAATCTTTCCCTAACATTTTCAAGACTTATCTCCTGGATGGAAGAATATTCTATCGATGGTACTTCATCATTATTAATAATTTGAATGTATGCCTGATTAACATAGTTTCTGAATTCCTCTACAAAGTTAAGTCTGTGTTTTATTATTTCTGTTCCGTTATTAATTAATGAGTCGGTCCAAATATCTAGTTGTTCTATGTTTGCTGAATTACGATACTCTTTAATTTGCGATAGTACTGAAGATCTTTGCCGAAGAATTTTATTATACTCCAGGAGAATTTCAAGATATGTATGGCTCGATTGTGAAATTATGGAATCGATAAACCTTCTTCTATCCGATGGAGCGCCGAGAGTTATTGCATGATCTGACTGAATTAGCGTAACAACGGGGAATTTACCAATTACATCAGCAGAACTGAAAATCTGTTTACCATCAAGAAAATAATTCTTTTTATTTTTTATTGAATCGTAATAGAGCCGGGCATTATTTTCAGTTAAATCGCCGAACAATCCTTCTGTATTAAAGCTTTGTTCACCAAAAGTTACAACATCGCTTTCCGAAGCGAAATTAAGATTTTTTGTAGTACACAAGTAGTAGATTGCCTCTAAAATTGATGTTTTTCCCTGACCGTTTCCACCGATGATGAGATTTAAGTTATCGGAAAAAACTATTGATGTGCTTCTATGCAGTCTGAAATTTTGCAAATCAATTTGTTTAAGAACCATCTTATGTATTTAAACGAACCGGCATTAACAGCATCATTAAATCCTGATTTTCCTTCTTTTCAACCGGTACAATTATAACCGCCTTTGTAGGCGAATGTAGTTTAAAAATTATCTCTTCGTTATCACTCATGTGATTTAATACATCATTTACATATGCCGAGTTAAAACCAATTTCTAAATCATCTCCTTGGTATTCACATACAACTTTTTCTTCACCGGAAGCACCAATATCAAGATCTTCTGCAGAAATTTCAACCAAGTCTTTGCCGATAGAGAATTTAACTCTTCTTGTTGTTGATGTTGAGAATAACATCATTCGTTTAATTGAGTTGTGAATTTCTTTTGTGTTTATTTTCAAAGCAAATTCGTTTTCAAGAGGAATAACGCTGTTATAATCAGGGTATTTTTGAGCAATTAAACGGGTTATAAGTTCAATGTCGTTTAACTTAAAAGAAACGTATGATTTAGTTAAATATATTTTTACATCTTTTTCGTCTAAAATTTTTAGCAGAACAGAAACAGCTCTTTCTGGCACAACATACTGTTGATTAAAATTAGCTCTTATATTCTTCTTAAGTAAATTAACAAGTCTATGTCCGTCCGTTGTTACAAAACGCAGACCGTCATCAGTAAATTCGAAAAGTGTTCCCATCATTGCGGGTCTCATTTCCTCTTTACTCATAGCAAAGGATGTTTTTTCGAATGCCTGACGTAACTCGATTCCATTTATAACAACTTCGTTTATATCTTTAACATTTTTGTCGTCGGTGACAGATGGTATTTCGGGGAATTCATCCGGATCCAAATAGCTAATAACATACTTTCCTGTATCTGTAGTCAAATTTATTTTTTTGTTTGAGGTCAACTTGAAATGAATTGTCGTATCACTAAGAGATCTTACTATATCATTCAATAATCGAGCTGGAACCACAAGCTTTATATTATCTTCTGTAGCAATGCTCAAGGAGGATTTTAAGGAAATTTCTAGGTCTGTAGCGTAAATTGTTAATAATCCATCCTTTACTTCGAATAGAAAATTTTCAAGAATTGGCATTGGTGTTCTTGTTGGAACCGCTGGAATAATTTTACCAAGTAACTTTTCTAATTCTTTACTGTTTACTTTGAATTCCATAAATATTCTCCAAGTTGAGTCAAAAAATATCAAAAATAGGATAGATATTCAATTTTTAGATTGACCATTAAATTAAATATCCACACACATATTATTATATATAAGTTCTATATATAAATATATTATTTAATAATAAGGATGTTAATTAGTTGATAACTATATGATTATTGATAAATACCGGAATTAGCAAAACATTTTATAAACATTTATTCTATTAACAACTTGTTGATATAAATAAGTTATTCACACACACACAATAAGTTAAAAGTTATCAACACACAAAGAATATATTACCAACAGATAATTTACGTGTTAAGAAACGCTTAACTCAATTTTATTTTTAAGTGATACAACAACGTCTTCAAATTTTTGATCCTCTTTTATCATCTGTTCAATAGAAGTTTGCGCGTGTATTACAGTAGAGTGATCGCGTCCGCCAAAATGTAAACCGATAGTCTTAAGAGAAGATTTAGTTAATTGTTTTGCCAGGTACATTGCAACCTGACGAGCTAAAACGACTTCCTTTCTTCTGTTTTTTTCTCTTACTTTATTTTCATCAACGTTAAAAAATTCGCAAACAATTTTTGTTATAAAGTCGATCGAAATGTTTACTTGTTTATTCGTTGAGACTTCTCTAACCGTTTTTTTAACTAGCTCAAAATCAATTTCCTTAGAATTAAGTGAGGAATTAGCCAGAAGCTTGATTAAACATCCTTCTAGCTCTCTTATGTTGGAAGTAATATTTGCAGCGATGTATTCTAAAATATCGCGGGACAAAGCAATACCGTATGATTCGCTCTTATTTTTCAGAATTGCAATTCGTGTTTCAAAATCCGGCGGCTGAATGTCTGCCTGTAAACCCCATAAAAACCGGGAGATTAATCGATCACTAAGACCTTTTAAATCTTTTGGCGGTTTATCGCTCGATAAAATTATTTGTTTTCCCGTTTGATGAAGGGTATTGAAAATATGAAAGAAAAGATCCTGGGTTTTTTCTTTACCAACAAGAAATTGTATGTCGTCAATAATTAAAGCATCCATGCTTTTGTAGAAATTCGAGAAATCGTTGACCGTGTTGTTTTGTATTGCTTCAACAAATTCAACCGTAAAGACATCGGAAGACAAATAGATAACTCTCTTTTCAGGATAACGATCTAAAATTTTATTTCCGATAGCCTGGATTAAGTGAGTTTTGCCCAGACCGACGCCGCCATATATAAATAATGGATTAAAAGAAGTCTGTCCTGGATTTTCCGAAACCGCATATGCAGCTGCTCTTGCAAGCTGATTTCCTTCTCCCTTAATAAAATTTTCGAATATGTATCGCGGATTTAAGTAAGATTCAAATTCTTTTTGCGGAGCTATATTTTTTTGTTCAGTAACTAATTCAACTTTTTTCTTTTCTTCGGGTGAGGACTCAACAACTTCATCTTTTTCTTCCAGTATTACATAAACAAGCTTTCCATCCTGACCAAGAACCTGAGAGATAGTTTTATTTATTAACGTATTATAATGTTCTTCTATCCACTCAATAAAAAAATTATTAGGGACGTAGATTTTTAGTTTGTTATTCTCCAGCTCGTGCGGCTTAATAGGTAAAAACCAGGTGTTGTATGTAATAAATGGAACGTTTTCTTTAATAATGCTTAGACATTCTTTCCAAACATTTTTAGCGTCTCGCTCCATTTGAAGCGAATCAGTAGGTGTAGTCATTTTATCAACAAATTTGAGTAGTTAAAGTGGAAAAATTCATTTGATTATGGTCATTTGCCAGAATTATAATCAGAAATTTTCAACAAATTATTAACATTAATTTATTTCTGTAACTAACAATATTATAAGTAGTTACGGTAAAAAAACGATTTATACAAACAAATTTTTTAATAGAACAAACGGATTTTAACTCATTGTTAGTACTGTGAAACGTTTCACACAATCAAGTTATTAACATTTTATAAACATGTTTGTTGGCACTCCCCAACTACGCTCAAGATAGATTTTGAAATCCAAATCTGCAAATTATTTTTTAATTATTTTATGTAGTCAGTACTTTGGAAATAAAACCAACAAATCTAAATTTGCAAACAATAAAAAGGTTAATTAAATGAAAAACATTCTTGTTGTTTTTACGGGTGGTACTTTTTCAATGAAAATAGATGATAAAACGAAAGCGGCAATCCCGTTTTATCATGGCAATGAATTGATAAGCATGATACCAGAAGCCGGCACGCTTGCCAATATTTCGACATATGAATTTGGGAATTACCCGGGACCCCACATCACTCCTGAACTAATGTTATTGCTTTCAAAAAAGGTTCTTCAGTTTGTAAAACAAGAAGATATTGATGGAATTATTATTACTCACGGAACAGACACTCTAGAAGAGACGGCCTACTTTCTTGATTTGACAATTAAAACAGAAAAACCAATAGTAGTAATTGGTGCAATGAAAACAAGTTCGGAACCTGATTGGGACGGTCCCAAAAATCTTATAGATGCAATCCATATATGTAACAATCCAAACAGTTCTGGTATGGGCGTTCTCGTTTGTCTTAATGGCGAAATAAATGCCGCAAGCGAAGTTACTAAAACGCACACAGAGGATGTTGAAACATTTATGAGTCTTGATTTTGGAGCGCTCGGTTTTGTTGATAAAGGAAAAGTTGTTTATAACAGATTGCCAAGAAAATTAGAAACGTTTGAGACAGAAAAAATTAATCCAAACGTAGATCTTATTAAAGTATATGCCGGAATGGACCAGAAATTTTTCAGATTCTCGGCCGATAGTGGAATAGAAGGAATTGTGGTTGAGGCGATGGGAGTGGGAAACGTACCACCGCCGGCTTTTGAAGGAATTAAATATGCTCTTGATAAAAAGATCCCGGTCGTTCTTGTTTCAAGATGTCCGGCCGGAGAAACACTCGATATCTACGGATACCCCGGTGCCGGCAAATGGCTTAAGAAGGAAGGAGTAATTTTTTCGGATTATCTGAACGGACAAAAAGCAAGAATTAAAATGATGATATGCCTGGGAATAACTAGTGATGTAAATAGATTGAGAAAAATGTTTGAGGAAAATTGATTAAACTAAACGAAAATAATTTATTGTTAGATACGTTTAAGAGATGGATTGGTTCAATAATATTATTACCGGTTGTTATTTATTTGATTCAGAACAGCGGAAGATTTTTTATTGTAGATTATATCAATCTTTTAATTCACGAAGGTGGGCACGGAATATTTAAGATATTCGGAAAATTTATTTATTCACTTGGGGGAACGCTCGCGCAAATTTTAATACCGGGTATGTTTGTTGTGTTTTATCTGGTAAAAAGGAACAGGGCTCCCGCACAAATTTCGATTATCTGGCTTGGCCAAAACCTTATAAACATTTCAATTTATGCATCTGATGCACGCGCACAAAAATTGCCTTTGCTCGGCGGCAAAAAAGTTTACCACGACTGGACATACTTACTTAGAGAAACCGGACTGCTTAATTATGATCAAGAAGTTGGTTTGTTCTTCTACTCGCTTGCCATTGCAGCATTTATAATTTCACTTTTGCTTCCGCTGTTTCTCCGCAGCTATATACAAGCAAAAATAAATTTAGAATTATAACACCCCCACATAGCTAAGCCATCATCAGCAATTGAATGATTATAAAAATTGGTAAAAGAATAATCAGAGAAAATTTATACATATAAGCAAAGAAACTTGGCATTTTGATGTTGTTCTCTTCGGCAACAGCCTTTACCATAAAATTTGGTCCGTTTCCAATGTAAGTCATACTACCAAAGAATACAGCACCAACAGAAATAGCTTTTAACAATTCTTCGGGAATGCCGGCAACCAAACCCTGTGATTGAATTCCAAGACCAAGTGCAAGCGAGTGGAAAGTAACAGCCGTTGGAGTATTATCCAGAAAAGAGCTTAACAAACCGGTGAAATAATAAAATTGTTGAGTAGTAGAAACGCCAAGTTTTGCTGCGTTAATTTCCAGATACAATAAGCATGGAACCATTGTTACAAAAATACCAAGAAATAGGTATGCAACTTCCTTAATGGGTTCCCAGGTAAAATTGTTTGATGTGCGCGTTAACTTTGTTGTAAAAAGCAATGATAGAATTGCCATACCAAAAATTGCTGCTTCGCGAATAAACTTGTAATAGTGATTCAACTTAATAAAAGGAAAATATTGTTCGTTTAGGAAAGCAACGGATAATACAACACCGGCAAGCCAGATAAAATTTAATTTACCCTCAATTTTTATTGGCCGGACAGATGTTTTGTCAATTCTTATATCTTCCGGGTTTTCTTTTTTATAGTAGTAGTTATCGAAGATGAAATAAACAATGAGTAAAAGAGCGTTTGTCAAAAACCATTCGGGAATCAACTTTAAAAACCATTCAAACGGGGCGCCGCGCAAATACATCATAAATAGCGGCGGATCACCAAGAGGCGTTAGCAATCCCCCGCAATTTGCAATTATTCCAATGAAAAAAAGAATTGTATGTACTTTGAATTTTCTTTGCTTGTTTGTTTGAATTACCGGACGGATAAGCAACATAGCGGCACCGGTTGTTCCCATAAAAGAAGCCAGAACGGCACCAATAGCTAAAAATAATGTGTTAATAATTGGCTTTGCTTCAATATCTCCGGATAGATAGATTCCACCAGTAATTGTAAAAAGGGATCCGAGCAAAATTATAAATGGCACATAATCGAAAACGATAGTATCTACTAATTTCTCTTCAAGGCCAGCAACTAAAAGGTAAACAATAATCGGGATGCTTAAAATAATTGCTATAATTAATTTGTTAGAATTTTTTTCCCAGAAGTGATTCCAGAAAAGAGGAAAGATAGCAATTGATAATAGCATTAAGATAAAAGGGACTAAACTTAAAAGCGGGATTGTAATTGAGTGAGATTCCATAGTATTTCCGTAAAAATTAACGGTCAAAACTAAGTTTAATGAAAGTAGAATGCAACGGAATTTTTATGTTATGGCGGACGTTCTAAAAATATTGTTGTTAATATTTTGGGTTAGCCACACACAAAAAAATATTTTTTGAACGTCCGCAATTTTTAGATAAGAATTATTTTTTCAGTAAATCTCTTATTTCGGTTAACAATACAACCTCGTCATTTGGTTTTGGAGGAGCAGCCGGTTTTTCCTCTTCTTTTTTCTTCAGAGAATTCATTGCCTTGATAACCATAAATATTGCCCACGCAATAATTATGAAATCGATTACGGTATTAATGAAAGCGCCATATTTTAAAATTACTGCCGGCGCAGCATCGGTAGCGGCTTTTAGAGTAATAGATAAGTCACTAAAATCGATTCCACCAACAAGCAGACCTATTGGAGGCATAATAACATCATTAACAAAAGAAGAAACGATCTTTCCAAATGCGGCACCGATAATTATACCAACCGCCATATCAACAACATTCCCCCGCATTGCAAACGATTTGAATTCGTTAATTAATTTCATCCCGAGTCTCCTTCTTTTTTTGATTGTTTTTATGGATGTAGAAAATCCATAAGTTTTTTATTTATGTAAAGCCTGTATCTCTGTTTTCCGGTTACTTCTTCAACAAGATCCAATTCTACCAACCTTGATGCAACTATATTAGCGGTTTGTTTTGTTAACCGAAGCGCTTTTGTAATGTGTGGAATACTGATTATGGGTTGTGAAAAAACATAATCGTAAAATTTTATAAGCATTGGAGTAGCAGAATTACTGTTAATAATTTTTTCGTAACCGTCATTTTCCAACCGGTATAAATTTTTGATTATACTCGAGGTCTCGTTGGCAGAATCAATTATAATGGTAAGAAAATATTTTATCCAGCCATTCCAATCTTTAGTGTTTTCTAATTCTAACAGCCGGGAGAAATATTCCTGTTTATTCCTGTTGATAGCAGAAGAAACTTGCAAGCAGTTATTCACCATTCTCTTTTTCCACTGTAAGTGCAATTGAATAAGAACTCTTCCAATTAACCCATTCATTTTTTCAAACGGATGAATAACCTCGAATTGAGCATGTACAAGCGCCGCATTAATTAGAGGCGGATAGGAAACATCAGACTCAATATATTTTTCGAACCGCTCCATTAATTGATAGATTTCCCCGGGCAAGGGTAAATTATATTTATCAATTACTTTGCTTCGGAATATTTCTTTGTCGTTATCTTCAATTAATTCTTTATAAATAGATTTTATTATGTGTTGTGAACGGGACACATTTTTTATTAATCGCTGTCCTAATAAAGATGCCGAAATTAATTTTTGCGGAATGGAAACGCTTTTAAAATCTTCCATGCACACCATAGTATAAAATTCTTTGATCGAAAAACCGTAATCATCAATGGATAAACTTTCTATTGCTTCGCGGGTCTGGAGTATTTTTGTAATGAAATGATTCTGATTAAAAAGGGTTAACATGCCAGAGAGTTGATTTATAGTACTCTCGGCACTATTTAATAATGTAATTATTTCTGTGTCTAGACGGATTTTTTGTTCTAATGGGAAAAGCATCGTATTTAAGCCCATATTACATGACTAAAATAGAGAATCTATCGATTAAGTCAAGTTTTATTATCTTAAAGCCAATTTTCTGATTTTTTAAGAAAACTAATATAGACTTATATTATAATTGAAAGACTGTGTAAATCTTATAATATTAATTAAGTCAACCATGATTGTCTTATAAAAAACCATCTTGCGGCAAGGCGTTTCTGTATTAAGTCAGTAACTCGTCGTCTCTATATAGAAGAAGAATGGCAGAATGATTTACAATAACAAATTTCTGCTTTTCTATCTCTACTTCTATTGCGTCTTTTCTTAGAAAAAGCGCAAAGTCTCCTTGTTTGGCTTGAAGAGGAATATAGCGTGTTGATTTGTTTTCTTTCCAGGGTTCATCATCATCTGATGGCATACCAATTGGATAACCGGGACCGACCTTAATTACATAGCCACCCTGAACTTTTTCTTTTTCATAAACACCCGGGGGAAGGTAAAGCCCGCTGTTTGTTTTGTTGAGATTTTCTTCCGGCTTTACGAGAACGCGATCGCCAACAATAATTATTTTGTCTGTGTTAATCATATTGTTTCTATTTTATCTACACAAAAATAATCAATGGTTAAGCGAACCTCAATTTGTTTTCATATCGCATAACCAAAACATATCTTTGTAACACTAATGTTGGAGAATGTATGAAAGAACAGTGGAATCAAAGATATTCATCCGAAGAATATAAATACGGAAAAGAGCCGAATCAATTTCTTAAAACCGAATTATCAAAAACAAAACCCGGAAGGATTCTTTTTGTTGGCGAGGGGGAAGGAAGAAACGCAATTTATGCAGCCTCGGTTGGCTGGACGGTAGATGCGATTGATTTTTCCGAAGAAGGCAAAAGAAAAGCGATGAAATTAGCTGCCAAAGCCGGTGTGAAAATTAATTATGATGTAATAGAATTCTCAAACTTTGAACCGGAAAATAATTTATATGATGCTATCGGAATTATTTTTATTCACCTTGACGAGATGACAAGGAAACAACTTTTTGATAAGCTTATAAATGCATTGAAAAAGGACGGCAAGATTATTTTTGAGTGTTTTGAAAAAGAACAATTAAAATATGAATCGGGAGGACCGAAAGATCCGGAATTGCTTTACTCTCTTGAAGATGTTGTAAACCTTTTTATCGACCTTGAATTTGAAAAGCTTTCGAAGGAAAAAGTTTTTTTAAGCGAAGGAGAGGGACATTATGGCGATGGAATGGTAATACGTTTTGTTGGTATCTTAAAATAAGTTTTCGAATATATCACACCGGTTTAACAAAATCTTAACATTAGATTAACACGGATTTAATACTAAATAAGAATATTAGTAAATATAATAATATGGAATTATGAATGATAAGAGCAGTAACGCTTGTTTTTACATCAACGTGTTTTTTTCTTTTTTGGGGATTTACAACCAGTGAAATTAACGAAAGAACAATCAACAATTACTTTCCTGTTAACCTACAAAATGAATCGTTGTTTAAAACATCTTTTGGAGAAGCCACATCAAGATTTTTAGTTAAAAAAAATGAAGTGGTTAGTGTTAACGAAGGGAGTAAATTTAAGTATGTACAATCTTTAGAAATAACCGACAAAGGAGTTTTTGTAAAGGAAACCTACCAGAAAGTCAATCTGTTTTTGTTCTTAAAAAAAGAAGAGACATTTAAATATGATAAACCGATTTTGAGATTACCATTTGATCTATCTTCTGGAAGTACGTGGGAGTGGGAGGGAGTTGAATACTCTAATGGAGATTCTGCAATTGTTAAATGTTTTGGTAAAGTTTTCGAAAAGGAAAAAATAGAAGTTGAAGCCGGAAAATTCGAGGCAATTAAAGTAGAAACAACGGTAATTAGTTCAAATGGTTCAAAGAATTTTATATCTGAGTGGTATGCAAATGATGTTGGATTAATTAAGGCAGAAATTATGGTTAACGGCGGCGGTTTGATGGGGCTTTTGAGAGACATTCTTGGTTATAAGACCATACAATTTGAACTAAAAAAAATTAGTGGCAAAAAAGTTTCTATGCCGAAATTTTAATTTCATTAAGCTGGGGGTTAATATATTTTTTCTTCTTTTCATTCTTTATCTTTTCTATATCAACAAGAATTAGTCCATCAATACAATTTTTAAAGTCGGGATCAACACCAAAATCTAAGAAGCGAACACCTCCATCATCACATAAATCCGTGTAATGTTTGTAAAGAACCGGTACGCTACTGTTCATACTTTTTAGAATATTTTTCAATATTAAATAATCTTTTCTAGAGGAATTTCCATTAAATAATTTAGAAAACTCATGATCCAGCTTTGCAATATATTTATTCTGGGATTCAACAAGCTGTACTTTAGAAGAATACCATTTTTGATAGAAATGGACGATCATTTTTTTGGCTGGCTCTGGATAAGAATTGCTTATACTAACAGCACCGAATAAAAATTTTATTTCTGGGTTTAAACTAATGTAAGTCCCAATTCCTCTCCAAAGATAATCAAGAGCTTTTGTGTTCCAATATTTTTTTTGAATGAAGCTTCTTCCGAGCTCAAAAGATTGTGGAATATAATCCGTTTCGAATTCAGGAGAAAAATTGAAAAGAGAAGCTGTATATAATCCACCAAGACCAATATTATTTAATATTAACTTCCCATTTCCAATACGATATGAACCCACTATTTCAAGTTCAACGTCATCCCACAAGATTATATGAGAATAATGACAGTCAAATTTATCAATATCAAGTTTTCTGCCCGTTCCTTCTCCGATCTTCCTAAAAGTAGTTTCTCTTAAGCGGGCTATTTCGTTTATGCAGTGAGGAGAATCATTTTTATTTGTAAGGTATATTTGCATTTTATCGTTCAGACTACAAAGTAACCGGCTGTTGTTAAGCTCTCTTTTAATAAACCGCCGGTCAACAGGATGAACTACATTCTTTTCGGTTTTAAAAACAGTTTTATTTTTCTTACCAAATAGATAAACGTGCTTCTTTAGCAATTTTATATTATAAGTGTCGTTTATGTAAGAATTTGAGAATGCTTTGTTTGGGATTAACTCACCTATTTTAATTCTTATGCTTCTGTCTTTTTTATTAAACATTTCGTATGAAAGCAAGAGAGTGGAAATATTTTTGCTTATTAGCGAAACTAAATAAAATAGAGTGGAATTTTTTCCTTCGATGTAAACCGGTAAGATTGGACAGCTATATTTTCTTGCAAGACTTATTGCGCCTTTGTGCCAGGCGGAATCCATTATTCGAAACCAGTTTAGACGAGAAACAGAAGCAGCCGGGAAAATTATTACCGCACATTCATTTTCAAGTGCAGTTTTAATTGTGGTTATGTATTCTCTTTTGGAAGTTGATAAAGAAAAAATATTTACAGGTAAGATATATGGTTTTATAATATCTAAAGCGATAAGTACGTCGTTTGCTATTATTTTCACATCGTTTCTAACTTCAAGAAAAGCCTTCAGAAGAGATAATCCATCAAGACTGCCGATAGGATGATTTGATACACAGATTAATCGCCCTTCTGCAGGAATTCTCTCTATTTCGTTGCTAGAAATAAGATATGAAAAATTTATGCTGTCAAATAACTCTTTTATAAATGTAACTGTATCTAAATGAGAGTTTTTTTCTATAAAATTGTTAACTCGTTTGATTAACAGGATTCTTTCTAATAATGATATTAGAAAATTATTTATAAAGGGATGTTTGCGGAAGATATATATATCTTTCTCTTTGAGAATGTGGGCCAATTCTATTTTTTGCATTAAGAAGACCCGGTCTGTAATCTGTTTAACTGTAAATCAGGCTCATCAAAATCTGGACAAGAGTCATACTTTTCTCCAAGGACCTGGATGAAATAATTCTTTGTTTCAATAGGTAAATCAAACCACCTTTTAACTGAGAGAATTTCTAAAATAATTCTATTTTCTTTTTTCGATAAATCTTTCAAAATCATTCTCTCCTCAAAAGAAAGCTTTTTGTTGAAATCTTCAACGGTTTTAATTTTCTTAAATATATTCGTTTTATATCTACTAATCCGGTATAATTCGCTAACCAAGTTTTCAAAAAACGGAGTATTATAAAGAGCAATTTCATAGTTTATTCCCGACATCTTAAACCTCGTTCATATGAATTAATGTTTTTCGTTATAAATAGATCAGCGAATATAAATCAATGGCTAATTTGGTTTTTATATATTAAGAAATGATTACGTAATCATTAACTTTAGATTAATTTATTATTCGTAGACATTATCACCCTTTATGGGAGTGATTAAGGGGGTTAGGTAATCAAAATTTTTCCAAGAAATTTTAAGTAGTATGTTCTGATCGTTTTTTAATATAACATATGTTTCGCAAATTACTTCCACTCGCCCAGAAAAGGATTTGTTTTTTGAATTAAGCGGATTTGGGTATGTATAAACTAAGCGATCTCCAGCTTTCAAACTCATAATTTTTTTAAGGGAAAATTAATTTAATATTGTTAACTAATTGAGCTTCCCCCAAATGGTAGACACAGAAAAAAAGTATTAAATTACTTTGTAGGAGGTGTCTATGGAAGTGCGTATGAGAAGGAAATTTAGTAAAGAGTATCAGCAAGATGTCTTAAATATGCTGAAAACAGGAGATAAAAAAGTATCAGAGTTATCAAAAGAACTAGGGATCTCAGAGCAGGTAATATATCGGTGGTATAAGAAAGACGGCCCCAAGAGCAAAGAAGAAGAAAAAGTTAGTGAACAAGAAAAGGAACTAAGAGAGCTAAGGGCAAGATTGGCAGACGTCACGGAGGAGCGCGACATATTAAAAAAGGCTGTAAGCATCTTCTCAAAACAAGGGATCTTGAAGTAGACGAGTTTCTGAAAGAGAATCAAAAAGAACATGGCATTGAGAAGATGTGTAAGGTTTTAGAAGTAAGCCGAAGCAATTATTACAAGCGAGTAAACCGAGATAAAAGTAAACGAGCGAAAGAGAACAAAGGATTACTTGAAAAGATTCGAGAGGTGTTCAGGGAAAGTAAGGAACGCTATGGAAGTCCAAGGATAACAGCAGAATTAAAAAGAAGCGGAATAAGTTGTAATAAAAAACGGATAGCCAGATTGATGAGTAAATACGGCATTGCAGCGAAGATGTTCAGAAAGTATCGGAATACAACAAACAGCAATCATGATAAAGAAAAATCAGAAAATATATTAGGCGGAGAGTTTAACAGGCAAAGAGCAAATGAGGTCTGGACAGGAGATATTACTTATATCAGCACAGAAGAAGGCTGGTTGTATTTAGCAGCAGTGATAGATATCTACTCAAGAAAAGTAATCGGCTGGCAGTTGGACAAACACATGGGATCAGATTTAGCAGAGAAAGCATTAAAGAATGCATTGCTGGATAGAAGAGTTGAGGAAGGAATAATTTTTCACTCAGATCAAGGGATACAATACGCAAGTGAAAGCTTTAGAAAAATACTGAAGGACAATGGATTTATTCAGAGTATGAGTAGAAAGGGGAACTGTTATGATAATGCAATAACAGAAACTTTCTTCCACACGTTGAAGACTGAACTCATGCAAAGGACAAAATACAAAACCAGAGAAGAGGCAAGGAAAAGTATTTTTGAGTATATCGAAATATTTTACAACCGGAAGAGATTACACTCAGCTATTGGGTATCGCCCACCGGTTGAATATGAAGGACTAACTAAACTAACTTAATAATCTGTCTACTTTTTTGGGTAAAGATCAAATCATTAATTAATCATTAACAAATTCTTAATATTCTTTTATTACTCAACTTTAATTTGATGTTAAAAATTGTTTTCATTATTTTGGAAACTATAAAAACCATAATGGTTTCCTAAAAGCCCAATGGAAGAAAATAATCGAATAGTTGAATTTGTAGAAGAAAAGTTCTTTAAGGATGGATTTTATAAAACCACAATGGACGAAATTGCATCCGAACTTAGAATGAGCAAGAAAACCATCTATAAGCATTTTCCCACCAAAGATGATCTTGTAAGAGCCATTGCAAAACATTTTATGCACAATACAAAAGCAATGATTCTGCCCATGCTTAATAGCAATAAAAACGCGATAGAAAAACTTGAAGGGCTTATAGAAATACTAACAAAAGCCTCCGTAAAAATCAGTCCTAAAATGTTAGATGATATGAGGCGACACTTTCCAAAGCTTTGGAGCGAGATAGATAATTTTAGAACAGAGATGATGTTTGGAAATTTAACAAAAGTGATAGACCAGGGAAAAAAAGAAGGTCTGTTTCTAGATTACCCGACACCCGTTATAATTAACATGACCGTAGCTTCGTTGCGCGCGGTTGTTAATCCGGAATTTGTGCTGAACAATAATTTTTCTCTTATTGAGGCAGCATCAATCGCTTTCAAAATATTAATTGGCGGCATCACAACAGAAAAAGGGAATAAAGTTTTTAACAAAACAATTAACAAGAAACGGTTATGAAAACAAAATATTTACGTACAAAAACATTTTTAAAACAGAATTTGTTGTACTCCATCCCCTTAACAGCTTTTATGATATTAACTTCGTGTAGCGGCAATAACAATAAATACGATTCTACAGGTACGTTTGAGTCCGAAGAAATTATTGTTTCGTCCGAAGCAAATGGGAAATTGCTTCAGCTGGATATTGAGGAAGGAGCTTATTTAAAAAGCAACCAGGTAGTCGGGCTGGT
>Ga0067045_1028338_pt1 | contig 35895 bp, 33 predicted proteins | sample TerdegcTABiofilm_FD_59184 | JGI IMG/M metagenome (GOLD analysis project Ga0067045, IMG submission 59184) | Combined Assembly of (Gp0054472, Gp0054536) Wastewater bioreactor microbial communities from Singapore -Terephthalate degrading...
CGCCTGCCCCGCGACATGACCGACCACGAGCTGACCTTCGTCATCGACGGCCCGCAGCTGTATGTCTACGTGGTCACCCCCGAACGCAAGCCGGCCTACGGTGCGCCCCCGGTTCTCAGGACCTGGCGCTCCAAGTTTGCCCAGGCCTACGAGATCTTCCCGAACGCGCCGTCCCGCTGAGGTGCCCTATGGGAACGTCCTTTGTCCGGGAACTGACGCCGCAAGAGCTGGCCCGCCTGCCGGCCGCGCGGCAAGCCATGGAAACCGCAGGAATGCAGGGCTGCGCCACCCGCTTCACGTTCTTCGCCGCCTTTGATGGCACCCACAACGATGAGGCCAACCTCAAGCTTTCCGGCGATCCGTATCCGACCAACATCAGTCAATTGGGTATGCAGGCCAGAGAGGCCGCAGAAAGCAATGCAGGCATAAGGGCTCGCTACTACCCCGGTGTCGGCACCGGCGGCGACCAGGGCGGTCCGCTGCAAGCCGCCTTCTTCCCCACCGACGCGATCCAGGCCGCCGCCGAAAAGGCCTACCGCGACTTCAGCGATGTCGCCATCGACTACCTCAAGACCACCCCCGGCGCCCAGGTGAGCGACCTGGGCGTGGCCGTTGCCGGCTTCAGCCGCGGCGCAGCCTCCGCCATCCGCTTCGCCCAGTTGCTCCACGAACGCGGTCTGGTGGCGCCCGATGGCCAGGTGCTGGCCCCTCCGGGCAGCATCCCCGTCACCGCGATGGCGCTGATCGATCCCGTGGCGCGTTTCGTGACCGCACCGATGCACATCCCGCCCAACGTGCAGGGCCAGGTGCTGTCGGTGATCGCCGAGCACGAGCACCGCAGCGACTTCCGCCCGCTGTACCCCGTCAACGATCCGCGCGTGACGCAGGTGCGCCACCCGGGCAACCATGTCGGCGTCGGTGGCGGCTACGACGCCCAGGGCACGGCAGCCCATGTGCTCGAAGGCATGACGGCGTATTTCCAGCACCGGGGCGTGGGCATCGCCGATGTGCCGCCCGAGCGCCGCCATGACCCGCAGGCGCCACAGCGGCTGTACACCGAGGTCTGGCAGACCGCCCGCAACGGCGACGTGCTGGAAGACAAGCACGGGCGCCGCCAGGCGCAATGGCGCCACGACGACCCCGCCCAGGGGCGCATCGGGGTGGCACCTCAGGTGCCACCGGCGCACGAGGCCTGGCTGGAGCGGTTCCAGCGCGAGGTGGGGCCGCGCCTGCAGGCGCTGGGCCATGACCGGCAGGCCTGCGAGCGCATCGCGGCCGGCTGCGTGTGCCGCTCGGCCGGCTACAGCCCGGCGAATGCCCCGCCGCAGTTCCTGCTCAGTGCGGACCAGACCCGGATCGGGGTGCTGCACCGCTCGGGCCTGCTGCAGGAAATGCCGCTTGGCCAGTTGCTGACCGAGCCGGCGCCCGCGCAGGCCGTCACCCCCGCAGCAGACCCGGCCCGAACACCGCCGCCGGTCCCGGCACACGAGCCGATGGTCCGGGGGCGCTGAGCAGCGGCCCTGGCGTGCCCCGGCTGGGGCATGCCGGATCAGTTCGCCACCGTGAAGCGCTGGCGGATGTGCTGGGGCTGTTCGATCTCGTCGACGATGGCCACGGCCATGTCCTGCACCGAGATGCGGCCGGGCCCGTCGCTGTTCATCAGCGGCGCGTCCTGGCCCACGCGGTACTGGCCGGTGCGCACCCCGGGCTCCAGCAGGATCGCGGGCGAGAGGAAGGTCCATTCGAGACCGGTTTCCAGGCGGATCAGGTTCAGCGCCTCGCGCGCCGCCAGCGCGCCCTGTTTCCAGTCGGCCGGGAATTCGGGCGTGTCCACCAGTTGCACACCGGGCGCCACGTACAGGCTGCCCGCACCGCCGACCACCAGCAGGCGCTTGGTGCCCGCGGCCTTGACGCCCGCGAAGATGGCGCGCGTGCCGGCCAGAAACTGGTCGTGGATGTCCGGCACCGTCCAGCCCGGGTTGTAGGCGCTGATGACGGCGTCCTGGCCCGCCGCAGCGGCCTGCACGTCCTCGGGGTTCTGCGCCGAACCGGCGCGCACCGTCAGCCCCGGGCGGGCCGCCAGTTTCTCCGGATGGCGGGCCAGCACCGTGACCTGGTGGCCGCGTTGCAGCAGTTCGTCGAGCACGGCCGAACCGACAAAACCGGTGCCGATGAGGGTGACTTTCATGGGAATCTCCAAAACAGGTTGATCGATGGGCTCTATGCTATGGGCCGCAAAATATCCCCGGTAGAGGGCATCTCAGGCCTTCTTTTTGAAGCTGTACTTCACAATCAACCCATGGACGATCTCCGGCGCATGGCCATCTTCGCCACCGTGGTGCAACACGGTTCGATGAGCGGCGCGGCGCGCGCGCTGGGCATGAGCCCGTCGGCCGTGAGCCAGCAGGTGCGCCAGCTCGAAACCGATGGCGGCGTCACGCTGCTGCACCGCTCCACCCGGCAACTGGCGCTGACCGAGGCCGGTGAGCGTTTTCACGAACACTGCGCGGCGCTGCTGCGCGCGGCCGCCCAGGCGCGCGCCGAACTCCAGCACACGCGGGAAGCCCCGGTCGGCCTGCTGCGCCTGTCGGCGCCGGTCGGGTTTGCGCGCCACATCGCCCCCGCACTCGGGCCGCTGCTGGCGCAGCACCCGGCGCTGCGGCTGCACCTGCTGGTGGACGACGCGCCGATCGACCTGATCCAGGCGCGCATCGACCTGGCGATCCGTTTCGGCCCGCTGCCCGATTCGTCGTGGGTGGCGCGCCGGCTGGGCGCGCTGCGCTGGTGGATCTGCGCCAGCCCGGCCTGGATCGCGGCGCACGGCCCGGTGGCGCACCCGGACGCGCTGCTGGGGCACGCCTGGCTGGGCTTCGTGCGCGAGCGCCCCTGGCTGCGCCTGGACATGACCGGGCCCGACGGCGCCGCGCGCGAACTGCGCATCGAACCGCGCCTGTCGAGCAACAACCAGCTGTCGATCCAGCAGATGTGCGCCGCGGGCCTGGGGCCGGCGCTGCTGGGCAGTGCCGACGCCCACGACGACGTTGCCGCCGGCCACCTGGTCCGCCTGCTGCCCGAATGGACGCTGCCGGCGCTCGACATCAGCGCCGTGACCCCGCAACGCGACACCCAGCCGGCCAAGGTGCGGCTGGCGGTCCAGGCGCTGCAGGCGTATCTGCAGAACCTCGCTGGCGTGGAAAGCTGACAGGCCGCGGAGGCTCCGGGTTGAGGCCGGCAACCTCTGTGTCGCCAAAGAGCGCGCCGCGACGCCCGAAGGGAAGTTCAAAGTCCAGGGCACCCGTGGAACCGGCTCTGCCGGGCCACAGGGTGCGTCCCCCTCCAAGCGTCTGAAAGACGCGCCAGAGAGGGGGAAGCCGCCTCCGGCGGCGCAGGGGGTGGACAATCCACCCCCATGCCCCACGTCCACACCGCCCCCCCGCCGTCCACCCACGACACCACCCGCATCGACGATCTGCGCATTGGCGCGGTGCGTCCGCTGATCACCCCCGCGCTGCTGCAGGAATGGCTGCCCACGCCGCCGGCCACGCAGCAACTGGTCGAGACCAGCCGCGCCGCGCTCGCGCGCGTGCTGCACGGCCAGGACGACCGCCTGATCGTGGTCGTGGGGCCGTGCTCCATCCACGATCACGGCCAGGCCATGGACTACGCCCGGCGCCTGAAGGAACAGGCCGACGCGCTGGCCGACGAGCTGCTGGTCGTGATGCGCGTGTACTTCGAAAAGCCGCGCACCACCGTGGGCTGGAAGGGCTACATCAACGACCCGCACCTGGACGGCAGTTTCGCCATCAACGAAGGGCTGGAGCTGGCGCGCCAACTGCTGCTGGACGTGCTCGATGTCGGTCTGCCGGTGGGCACCGAGTTCCTCGACCTGCTCTCGCCGCAGTTCATCTCCGACCTGGTGAGCTGGGGCGCCATCGGCGCGCGCACCACCGAAAGCCAGAGCCACCGCCAGCTGGCCAGCGGCCTGAGCTGCCCGGTGGGCTTCAAGAACGGCACCGACGGCGGCATCAAGGTGGCGGCCGACGCCATCGTCGCGGCCCAGTCGGCCCACGCCTTCATGGGCATGACCAAGATGGGTCAGGCGGCCATTTTTGAAACCCGCGGCAACGCCGACTGCCACGTCATCCTGCGGGGCGGCAAAGCGCCCAACTACAGCGCCGCCGATGTGCAGGCCACGTGCGAACTGCTGGCCAAGGCCGGCCTGCGCGAGCAGGTGATGATCGACCTCTCGCACGCCAACAGCAGCAAACAGCACCGCAAACAGATCGAGGTGGCCACCGACGTGGCGGCACAGATCGCGGCCGGCGACGCGCGCATCACCGGCGTGATGATCGAAAGTCACCTCGAAGAAGGCCGCCAGGACATCGTGCCCGGCCAGCCGTTGCAGCCCGGCGTGAGCGTGACCGATGCCTGCATCAGCTTCGCGCAGACCGTGCCCGTGCTGCAAGGCCTGGCCGCGGCGGTGCGCGCACGTCGCCAGCGCTGAGCGTCCCCCACCGTCCCCCTGTCAGGACCGACAGGGGTGGCGCCCCGTCGGGTGGAAGGACTGCGCACAATGCCGCGCGATCCATACCAAACAGACAGGGAAACCATGCGCCAGACCACCGACACCTCTTCATGCCTGCAAGGCCGGACCGCCCTCGTGACCGGGGGCGCCCGGGGTCTGGGCGCCGGCATGGCCCAGGCCCTGGCTGCGGCCGGTGCGGCCGTGATGATCGGTGACCTGCTCGAAACCGAGGGCCGGCAGATGGCCGATCTGCTGCGCGAAACGGGCGCGCGTGCCGCCTTCGTGCACCTGGACGTGACCGACGAGGCCCACTGGCTGGCGGCCGTGGCCAACACGCACAGCCAGCTGGGCGGCTTCGACATCCTGATCAACAACGCCGGCGTGGAAGAAACGGCGCTGCTCACCGAGCTCGACCCCGAGGCGCTGCGCCGCATGCTCGACGTGAACGTGCTGGGCACGGCGCTCGGGCTCAAGCACGCGCTGCGCGCGATGCGGCCCGGCGGCCTGGCGGGGCAGGGCGGCGCGGTGGTCAACGTGGCCTCGGTGGCGGCCACCATCGCCTTCCCCGGCATCGCCGGCTATTCGGCCACCAAATCGGCGGTGGACCGGCTCACCCGCGTGGCCGCCATGGAGTCCGGCCGGCTCGGCCACGGCGTGCGCGTGAACGCGATCTACCCCGGCCTGGTGCCCACCAACATGGGCCAGAAGCTGGCCGCCGATGTGGTGGACGCCGGCCTGTTCCTGTCGGTCGACGCCGCGGTGGGTGCCATCGTGCAGCAGACCCCGCTGGGCCGCCTGGGCACGGTCGCCGACATGGCCGACGCGGTGGTGTTCCTGTGTTCGGACGCGGCGCGCTTCATCACCGGCGCCGGGCTGCCGGTGGACGGCGGCATGGGCATGTGACGCCTACGACCGACCCGCGGATCAGTCGCCGCCGATGTCCTTGCCGCGGCTGCTGCGCCAGATGGCCCGCACCAGCCACAGCCCGCCGATGAAGGCGCTGCTGAAGCCCAGGAAGCCGAAGGCCGGCAGGCCGAACAGTGTCGGGCCGCCCTGCACGGTCATCACGATGGACGAGCCGATGATGAGCGCGGCGATCACCAGCGCCATGGCCATGCGGTTGGCCGCGCGGTCGATCTGGTCGCCCACACGCCGCAGGTGGGTGACGTCGATGCCCACGTGCAACCGCCCGCGCCGCGCATTGCGCAGCAACCGCGTGATGTCGGCCGGCAACTGCTCGGCCACCGACAGCGTGCGCCGCAGGGTCTGCCAGGCGCGGTGGGCCAGCACGCGGGGCTGGTAGCGTTCGCGCAGCACCTGCTTGAGCAGGGGCAGCGCCTCGCTGGTCATGTGGAAGTCCGGGTCGAGTCCGCGGCCCATGCCTTCGAGCGTGATGAAGGCCTTGATCAGCAGCGCCAGGTCGGACGGCAGGCCCAGCTGGTGACCGCGCAGGATCGCCGTCACGTCGGCCAGCATCTGACCGAGGTTGAGTTCGGCCAGGGGCGCGCCGTGGTACTGGTCGACGAAGGCCTCGATCTCGGTCTCCAGCAGGCCGAGGTTGACCCCGTGATCGTCGCCGGCCCAGTCGAGCAGCACGTCGGCCACGGTCTGGGGATGGCGCTCGACCAGGCCCATGAGCAGTTGCAGCAGTTCGTCGCGCCGGCGTTCGGACAGGCGCCCGACCATGCCGAAGTCGATGAAGGCGATGCGGTTGCCATCGAGGTAGATCACGTTACCGGGGTGTGGGTCGGCGTGGTAGAGGCCGTCCTGCACGATCATCTTGAGCACGGCCTGGGCACCGCGCTGGGCCAGTACCTGGCGGTCCAGCCCCCGGGCGTCCAGCTCGCCGAGGTCCTTGCCCGCCACGCCGGTCACGCAGTCCTGCACGTTCACCCGGGCGCTGGTGTGCGCCCAGTGCACCCTGGGCACCACGATCCAGGGCAGGGCCGCCATGTTGGCCGCGATGCGCTCGGCGTTGCGGCATTCGCTGGCCAGATCGAGTTCGCGCTGGAGCGAACGCGCCAGCTCGCGCACCAGTTGCTGGGGCCGGTAGGGCTTGAGCGCGGGCATCTCGGCTTCGGCCACCGCGGCCAGGCGCTGCATGAGTCGCAGGTCGGCTTCGATGATGCGGTCGATGCCCGGCCGCCGGATCTTGACCACCACCTCGGTGCCGTCGTGCAGCGTGGCGCGGTGCACCTGGGCGATGCTGGCCGCCGCCAGCGGCTCGGTCTCGAAGTGCGCGAACACCGTTTCGGGCTCCCCGCCCAGGTCTTCGCGCAACTGGGGTCGCAGCAGTTCGAATGGCAAGGCGGGCACATTGCTGTGCAGTTTTTCGAATTCGGCGATGTATTCGGGGCCGAACAGATCGGCCCGCCCGGCCAGGATCTGGCCCAGCTTGACGAAGGTGGGGCCCAGCTCTTCCAGCGCCAGCCGCAGCTGCACGGGCGGCTCGATCCGGGCCAGGTCGGCCGCATGGTCCCACTTGAGCGCGTGGCCCGCCCGCTCCAGCGAGTCGGCCAGTCCCAGCCGGCGCACGCTGTCGCCAAAGCCGTGCCGGATGAGCACGCCCAGAATCTGGTTCAGGCGCCCCATGTCACGGGCCGCGCCAAGGGTTTCGATCAGCATGAATCGATGATAGCGAGCCCTTCGGGGGGCAGCGATCCGCGCCAGCGGCGGAGCGTGGGGGCTACAGGAATCCAGCGCCGGGCCGCTCCCAAGCTGGATTCGCGCCCCCTCGGGGGCAGCGACCCGCGCCAGCGGCGGCGCGTGGGGGCTACTTCATTCCACCACCACCGTCTTGACCAGCCGGCCCGCCGGCGGATCGGCCTGGCCGTAGGTGCCGTTGATGAGCTGCAGCCGTTCGCGGGACACCGCCGCGCGCCGCGCCAGCTCGGCAAAACCGCCGGCCGGCAGGGCCACGGTGCGGATCTGCCAGGGGCGCGCCTGCTGCCGGTCGGCAGCGCTGAGTGCGCGGAAGCTCTTTTCCGCCGCCATCATGCCGGCGGCCTGCCGTTGCAGGGCATCGGCGCTGGCCGCAAGATAGAGCAGCGCGTAGGTGGCGTTCTTCGGCCCGCTGACCAGGGTCACGTCCACGCCCTGCGACTGGCCGTTCGGCAACCGGGCGGTGCCGGAAAAATGGGTCGCTGCCAACCCGTTGATCTGCCCGCGCGTGGTTTTGCCGTTCTGCGGATTGAAGAGCTTGCGCAGCATCTCGTCGTGGGTGGTGCCGGCGTCCCGGGGCACACCGACCAGGCGCAGGGCCGCATCACCTTGCGGGCTGACGATGTTCAGCGCATCGCTGCCATTGACCAGCCGCCAGCCGGGCGGGGCGGTCAGGGCGAAGCCCAGGGGCACATGGTAGAAGTCCTGGCCCCGTACCAGACCCTGTTCCGGCCCGTCGCCGTAGCGCAGACCCTCCAGCGCCTTCAGGAAGCGGCGGCGGCCTTCGTCACCGCCGCCGCGGTCGCTGCTTTCATAGGCCAGGGCTTTCTGTTCGATCGCGCGCAGGCGCTGGTCGTTGCCGGGGTGGGTCGACAACCAGTGGCTGGCGCTGGGTGCCGGCAGGCCGGCAGCCCGCGCCTCGTCGGCCTGGAAGGTTTCCTGCCGCTGCAGCACGCGGATCACGTCGATCATGCGCCGCGGGTCGTAGCGGGTGCGCGCGAGGTATTCGGCCCCCAGCGCGTCGGCTTCGAGTTCCTGCTCCCGGCTGTAGCCCGCCACGTAACCCGCCGCCACGCCCTGGGCGGCCTGGCCGATGAATTCGGTGCTGCCCTGGACGCCGGCCGCGTTCTCCAGCACCGCGGCCAGCAAGGTCGCGGCCAGCACGCCCAGGCCGGCGTGCTGCTGGCGTGTGGCGCGCTGGGCACCGTGGCGGGCGGTGACGTGGCCGATCTCGTGCCCGAGCACGCCGGCCATTTCGGCCTCGTTGTCCATGTGGGCCAGGATGCCGCGCGTGATGTAGACATAGCCGCCGGGCAGCGCGAACGCGTTGATCTCGGGGCTGTCGAGCACGGTAAAGGTCCAGCTCAGGCCCGCCCGGTGCGACTGGGCCGCCAACCGCTGGCCGACCTCGTTCACATAGGCTTGCAGCGCCGGATGGGCATAGGCCCCGTATTCCTTGAGCACCCCTTCGTGGGCCTTGCGGCCTTCGGCCAGCTCGGCGCGCTCGTCCATGACGGTGCGCTCGGTGCGACCGGTGACCGGATTGACCACCGGCGTGCCGCAGGCGGCCAGCAGGACGGCAGACAGGCAGAGGACCAGAACCTTGCGCATGCAGAAGGGCTTCGGTGAAGACGGACAACGGGGACGCTTCATGATAGCCAAGCGGGGCCTGCCCGGCGCCGGCCATGGGCACCCCTACAATAGTCTTCACCATGTACCACGGGTTCAGCGTGATTTTTGCCCGGCACTTCGTGCCCGGTGCAAGCCTGTTCGCGCCGGGCACCAGCCCCGATGTTCCGGCCCAGCGCTCCGGCCGGACGGCTTGTGGGCCGACCCGGCCCCACGACCCCGGCATCGGCGGGCCCTGCCGACCGACCGGCATGCCGCCCATGGCCTGACACAGCGCCCGGCATGCCGGGCTTTTCGCGGCCGGCCCGCATCTTGCTGCCTTGCCGGCTTTCCTGTCCGACCCCGGGTCGGGCGTTTTCCAGAGGTGACATCACCACCATGAACCCTGCCAGTACGTTCGCCGGCGCCCAGCCGGCGGATTCCGAGCCTCCTTCGACGGAGGCCTCCTCATGAGCCAGTCCCTGGGCTGGGCCGAAGCGGCCTTTCTGGGACTGGTTCAAGGACTCACCGAGTTCCTGCCCGTCTCCTCCAGCGCCCATCTGCGCATCATCGGCCCCTTGCTGCCTTCCGGTGGCGACCCGGGCGCCGCCTTCACCGCCATCACCCAGATCGGGACCGAAGCCGCGGTGCTGCTCTATTTCCGCCACGACATCCTGCGCATCGCCCGGGCCTGGTTCGCTTCGCTGGTGCCGGGCGCCCGGCGCGGCGATCCGGACGCGCGCATGGGCTGGCTGATCCTGATCGGCACGCTGCCGATCGCGCTGCTGGGCCTGATGTTCAAGGACGCCATCGAAACCAGCCTGCGCAACCTCTACATCACCGCCACCATGCTGATCGGTTTTGCCCTGGTGCTGGCGGTGGCCGACCGGGTGGGCGCCAAGCAGCGGCCGCTGTCGAAACTGAGCTGGGGACACGGCCTGTTGTTCGGCCTGGCCCAGGCCATGGCGCTGATTCCCGGGGTGTCGCGCTCCGGCGGCACCATCACCGCCGGCCTGCTGCTGGGCTACACGCGCGAAGCCGCGGCCCGTTACTCCTTCCTGCTGGCGATCCCGGCGGTGCTGGCCTCGGGCTTCTACCAGCTCTACCGCAGCTGGGGCCAGCCGTCCGCCGTGGCCGCCGGCCCCACGCTGCTGGCCACGCTGGTGGCCTTCGGCGTGGGCTATGCGGTCATCGTCTGGTTCCTCAAGCTGGTCAGCACGCGCAGCTATCTGCCGTTCGTGATCTACCGCGTCGCGCTGGGTGCCCTGGTCTTCGTGCTGCTGGGCCTCGGCATCCTGTCCCCGCTCTGACCACCGCGCCATGGAAATCCTGATTCTTCTGGCCCTGATCCTGCTCAACGGGGTGTTCGCCATGTCCGAGATCGCGCTGGTGACGGCGCGCAAGGCCCGGCTGCAGAAACTCATCGACGAGGGCGATACGGCCGCGGCCGCCGCGCTCAAGCTCGGCGAGGACCCGACGCGCTTCCTCTCCACCATCCAGATCGGCATCACCTCGATCGGGGTGCTCAACGGGATCGTCGGCGAGGCGGCGCTGGCAGCCCCGCTGTCGCAGTGGCTGCTCGGTCTGGGCATGGCCGAAAGGGCCAGCCAGATCACCGCCACCGGCCTGGTGGTGATGCTGATTACCTATTTCTCCATCGTGGTCGGCGAACTCGTGCCCAAGCGCATGGGCCAGTCGAACCCGGAAGTGCTGGCGCGGCTGGTGGCCCGGCCGATCAACTGGCTGGCCACCGCCACCAAGCCGTTCGTGCTGCTGCTGTCGGTGTCCACCCGCGCGCTGCTGCGCCTGCTGGGGGTGAAAGAAAACCAGGTCAACGCGGTGACCGAAGAAGAGATCCACGCCATGCTGGCCGAAGGCACGACGGCCGGCGTGATCGAGTCGCACGAACACGCCATGGTGCGCAACGTGTTCCGCCTCGACGACCGCCAGATCGGCTCGCTCATGGTGCCGCGCTCCGACGTGGCGGTGCTCGATCTGGAAGAAAGCTTCGAGATCAACATGGCGCGGGTGGAAAGCGCCGACCACGCCCGCTTTCCGGTGGTGCGGGGCGACTGGGACCACCTGGCCGGCGTGATCAACGCACGCCAGTGGCTGCTGACGGCGCTGCGCTCCAACCAGCGCGACATGACGCAGCAGACACTGGAAGAACCGCTGTACGTGCCCGAGACCATCACCGGCATGGAACTGCTGGACAACTTCCGCCAGTCCGGCGGCGAGATGGCGTTCGTGATCGACGAATACGGCGAGGTGCAGGGCATCGTCACGCTCAAGGACCTGATCGAGGCCATCACCGGTGAATTCATGCCGCGCGACCCCGACACCTCGTGGGCGGTGCAGCGCGAAGACGGCAGCTGGCTGCTCGATGGCCACATCCCCGTGCCCGAACTCAAAGACCGGCTCAAGCTCGACGAAGTGCCCGACGAGGAGCGCGGACGCTACCACACGCTCAGCGGCATGATGATGCTGCTCACCGGCCGCCTGCCTCACATCGCCGACAAGGTCAGCTGGGAAGGCTGGTCGTTCGAGATCGTCGACATGGACGGCCGCACCATCGACAAGGTGCTGGCCACCCGCCTGCCTACGGACGAAGCGGACCCGGAAGGCACCGAAGGGGCTTCGGAAGGGTGATGAACGCCGGCCCGCTCGTCCGCACGGCACTGGCCCTCGGGGTGGTGCTGGGACTGGCCGCCTGCGCCGATGGCTATCCCAGCGACAACACCTCGCTGGCGCTGCATTTCGGCATGGACGGCGCGGAGATCGAAACGGCCATGAACCACATCGGCAGCCAGCGCTACCTCAAACAGCGCTGGGCCTATGCGTTGACCGATCGCTGTTCGTTGCAGGCCGGTGAAGTGCCCGGGCTCATGGGATCGGCCACCGAGCCCGTGGTGCTGGACCTGCGCCACGTGGCGGTGTCGATGGAAAAGACCGTCGGGCCCAGGGGCCACCGGGTCTGGGTGACGCCGGCCCCCGACAGCAGCGAGGCTGTGCCGCTGATCGAAGGCGCCCACTGGAGCGACGCCTCGCAGATCAAATGGCTGGTGGAATTTGCCCGCAGCCGCTGCCTGCGCCCGCAGCGGGCGTCCTGACGGCGCTGTCTCAGCGCCGTTCGGGCAGCTCGATCTTGACTTCCAGCACTTCCAGATCGTCCTGGCGTTCGAGCTGGACCTTGATGTCGTCCGTGTTGATCTGGATGTACTTGCCGATCACCGCGACCAGTTCCCTCTGCAAGGCGGGCAGGTAGTCGGGTTCGGCGGCGCTGCGTCCGCTGCGCTCGTGCGCCAGGATGATCTGCAGCCGTTCCTTGGCAACGCTGGCGGTCTTCTTTTTTTCGCCCAGGAAGAAGGACAGGAAAGACATGCTCATTTGCTCCCGAACAGGCGCTTGAAGAAGCCGGGTTTTTCGGCGTCGATGAAGCGCAGGGGTTTGTCGGCCCCCAGGAAGCGGTCGATCACGTCGCTGTAGGCCTCGGCCACGTCGCTGCCCTTGAGGTGGATGGCCGGCGTGCCCTGGTTGGAGGCCTGCAGCACGCTCTCGCTCTCGGGAATCACGCCGATGAGCTGGATGCGCAGGATGTCCTGGATGTCTTCCAGGCTGAGCATCTGGCCGTCGGCCACGCGGTTGGGGTTGTAGCGCGTGATCAGCAGGTGTTCCTTGATCGGTTCCTTGCCGTCGATCGCGCGCTGGGTCTTGCTGCCCAGCATGCCCAGGATGCGGTCGGAATCGCGCACCGAGGACACCTCGGGGTTGGTCACCACCAGCGCCTCGTCGGCGTAGTGCATGGCCATGAGTGCGCCGGTCTCGATACCGGCCGGCGAGTCGCAGACGATGTAGTCGAAGCCCATGCCCGACAGGTCGGTCAGCACCTTGTGCACGCCTTCCTGCGTCAGCGCGTCCTTGTCGCGCGTCTGGCTGGCCGCGAGGATGAACAGGTTTTCGCAGCTCTTGTCCTTGATCAACGCCTGGTTCAGGTTGGCTTCGCCGTGGATCACGTTGATCAGGTCGTAGACCACGCGGCGTTCGCAGCCCATGATGAGGTCGAGGTTGCGCAGGCCGACATCGAAGTCGATGACGGCGGTCTTGTGCCCGCGCAGGGCGAGGCCGGCGGCAAAGCTGGCGCTGGTCGTGGTCTTGCCCACGCCGCCTTTGCCGGAAGTGACGACAACGATCTTGGTCATGATGCGGGTCTTTCTGGATCGGAAATGCGGTCAGGAATGCGGAATGGCCTTCAGGGCGCGATCGGGTCGATCACCAGCTTGTCCCCCTCGGGGCCGCTGAGCAGCCGCACCTGGGCCGGTTTGCCCTGGACCGCGGCGGGCAGGGGGGTGTCGCTGGTGCGGTAGATGCCGGCGATGGAAATCAGCTCCGGGTCCATGGCCAGCGCGAAGATGCGCGCCTCGCCATTGCCGCGCGCGCCGGCGATGGCCTTGCCACGCAGGGGCGCGTACACATGGATGTGGCCGTCGGCGATCACCTCGGCGCCCGGGTTGACCATGGCCATGACCACCAGGTCGCGCCCGCGGGCATAAACCTGCTGGCCCGAGCGCAGCGGCCGGTCGACCACCAGGGCGCCTGGCGCGGGTGTCGGCGGGGCCACCACCACAGGGGCTTCGACCGGCGTCGCCGCCACCGCAGCCGCCGGTGGTGTGGCGGCCTGGGCCCTTTGCACCACGGCGTCGTCGGCCACCACCAGGCCCGCCAGGGCAGCGGCGGCCATCTGGGCAGCGTCGCCGCCCCGAACGCCCAGGGGATGCAGACGGTACGGGCGCAGCAGTGCCAGCAAGGCCGGGAAGTCAATCGCCGCACCCGGTTCGGCAGCCTGCAGGGGCGACAGATCGATCACCAGCGGATCGTTGTCGAAAAAGTCGGGCATGTCCCCGAAGCGCTGCTGCAGTTCCGTGGACAACCGGCCGAGGTCGGCCGACTTGAGCAGCAAGGCCACCAGCGGCAGATGGGCGCTCTTGATCTCGAACGTGGCGGGCGCCTGGGCGGCCAGGGCAACGGACATGGCGGATGCGGGTGGTGGACCGGTCGGGCCGGTGATCAGGCGGGGAGGGTGCGGCCGGCAGGCCACACCAATGCCCGGCAGTTTACCAGCCGGGTCTGTGCCTGCTGCGGGCGGCCACGCGGCTTTGTCACTCCCTGTGTCCAGCGCCTCCATCCGTCAGGCACCCGGTTTCGGCCCGGGTTTTGCACAAGTCTGTGGATAAAAATCGCATAACCACTATGTTATTCACAGGTCAGTGGAAAACCCGGGCCTTGTCCCCGTTCGTGAACCCCACCATCCGGTGTGGACTGCACACCCTTGCCACCAGCACAGAGGATTGATTCATAAAGTGAAATTGGACTTGTCCACAGAAAAAGGCGCCCTCTACTACTCCTACTAATTTAAATATTGAATAACCTAGGTAAATAACAAAAGAAAAAGTCCGGACGAAAAAAAGCCGCCCGAAGGCGGCCCGGAAAGGGTCTTTGCGCGCCTCAGAGCGCGTGCGTGACGAGTTTGAAGTCGGGGTCTTCCGGAAACGGCCGGATATCGAAGCCCAGACCCCGCATCAGCTTGAGCATGCTGGGGTTGTTGGCCAGCACCAGACCCTCGATCTGGGCCAGGCCCTTGTCGCGTGCTTCTTCCATGATGCTGAGCATCAGCCGCGAACCCAGGCCCTTGCCGTTGAAATCGTCGGCCACCAACAAAGAGAACTCGCAGGTGGACTGGTCCGGGTTGGTGATGTAGCGCGACACGCCCACGATGCGCACGGTCTCCTGGATCGCGCCATCACTGCCGACCTGGCGGTCCCGGTGCACCGCCACCAGGGCCATTTCCCGGTCGTAGTCGATCAGCGTCAGGCGCGCCAGCATCGACGTCGGCAGTTCGTTGAGCGCCGAAACAAAACGGAAATAGCGGCTTTGTGGGCTCACGGACCTGACCAGGTCCTGCAGCATCTGGGCATCGTCCGGATGGATCGGGCGGATGGTGTATTCACCGCCGCCACGCATGGGCCAGATCTGCTCGTAACGGGCCGGGTAGGGCAGGATCGCCAGGTGGGCGTAGTTGCGGGCCGTGGCCGGCGCGCTTTCGATCACGATGCGTGCGTCCACCGCCACCGCGCCCGATTCGTCGACGATGATGGGGTTGATGTCCATCTCACGCAGTTGGGGCAGCTCGCACACCATTTCCGAAACGCGCAGCAGCACGTGTTCCAGCGCTTCGCGGTCCACCGCGGTGGCACCGCGCCAGGCCTTGAGGGTTTCAGCCACGCGGGAGCGTTCGATCAGGCGCCGCGCCAGGAACTGGTTGAGCGGCGGCAGCTCCATCGCCTGGTCGTTGAACAGCTCGATCATGGTGCCGCCGGCGCCAAAGGCGATGACGGGGCCGAAGGGTTCGTCGGCCTTGAGGCCGATGTAGAGCTCGCGCCCGCGCCGGCTGTTCGCCATTTTCTGGATCGTCACGCCGTTGATGCGGGCCTGCGGCAGCAGCCGGCTGACACCCTGGATCATGGTCTGGTAGACGTCGCGCACCGCGGTGGCGTTCATCACGTTGAGCGCCACGCCATTGACGTCGCTCTTGTGGCTGATGTCGGGCGAGTCGATCTTGAGCGCCACCGGGAAGCCGAGCTGGGTGGCGATCATCATGGCCTCGGTGGCGTTGCGCGCCAGCAGGGTCTGCGTGACCGGGATGTGGAAGGCCGACAGCAGGGCCTTGGACTCCATTTCGGTGAGCACCTTGCGGCGCTCGGTCAGCACGTTTTCGATCAGCAGGCGTGCGCCTTCGATGTCGGGCTTGGCCAGGGCCGACAGCGGCGGCGGCGTCTGCTGCAGCAACTGCTGGTTCTGGTAGAAGCTGGCGATGTTGCCGAAGGCGCCCACGGCGGCTTCGGGCGTGCGGAAGCTGGGAATGGCGGCGGCCACCAGGGCCGAGCGCGCGTCGGTGACCGAAGCGTCGCCCATCCAGCACGAGAGCAGCGGCTTGCCCAGGCGCGATTTGGTTTCGGCCAGCACGTTGGCCACTTCGGTGGCGTCCACGCCGACCTTGGGCGAATGCACGACCAGGATGCCGTCGATGCTGCGCTCCTGCCCGGCGGCCTCGATGGCCGCGCGGTAGTGGGCGGGCGAGGCCTCTTCGGACAGGTCCATCAGGTCGACCAGCGAGGCCAGCGGCGGCAGCTCTGGCTGCAGCCTGGCCGCGCTTTCGGCCGACAGCACACCCAGGTCCAGCCCGATTTCGCTGATCCAGTCGGCCGCCAGCACGCCCGGGCCGCCGCCGTTGGTGATGATGGCCAGGCGTTTGCCCACCGGGCGGTAGCGCGAGGCCAGGCATTTGGCGGCCGAAAACAGCTGCACGAAGGACCGCACGCGCACCGCGCCGGCGCGGCGCAGGGCGGCGTCGAACACATCGTCGCTGCCCACAATGGTGCCGCTGTGGGTCTGGGCTGCCACGTTGCCGGCCTTGCGACGCCCGGCTTTGAGCACCACCACCGGTTTGGCGTTGGCGGCGGCGCGCAGCGCGCTCATGAAGCGGCGCGCGTTGGCAATGCCTTCCATGTAGACCACGATGCTGTGTGTCTGCGGGTCGTTGGCCAGGAAATCGAGCACCTGGGCGATGTCGACCGCGGTGTTGGGGCCGAGCGAGACCACGGTGGAAAAGCCGACGGCGTTCTGGCTCGCCCAGTCGAGGATCGACGCCGTGAGCGCACCCGACTGCGACACCAGCGCCAGCGGCCCCGGGGTCGCCAGTGGCCCGACGGTGCTGGCGTTGAGGCCCGCGCGCGGGCGCTGCAGGCCCAGGCTGTTGGGGCCCAGCAGCTGCATGCCGTGGCGCTTGGCCACGCGGTGCATGTCCTTGGCCAGATCGGTGGGGGTGCCGCTGCCGATCACCAGCGCCGCCTTGCACTTGATGCGGCCCGCCACTTCCAGGGCCTGCACCGCTTCGGCCGGGGGCAGCGCGATGATGGCCAGGTCGGCGCGGGTCTGGGCCAGATCGGCCAGCGTGCCCGAGACCTGGATATCCAGGAACACGAGCCGGCCGGTAAAACGCTGGGTGGTCAGGGCTTCGACCAGCACACGCGCCTGCGCCGTCTGCTGTTCCGGCGCGTCCCTGCTGGCGAACACGGCCACGTTGTCGGGCTGGAACAGGGGGGTGAGGTAGTGTTTGTCCATGGGTCAGTCTGCACCGAGGGGTGCGAGGATGGGGACGTTAAGGGCGCTCGGCCGTGGGCGGCGCTGTGAAGGTGGTGCCGGGTCGTGGCGGTCGCTGCGGGCGGGATGAAAGGAACTGGGGGGCATGCGGGGCTCTGGGCGCCGTGGTGGCGGGTCGCCGGACCGGTGTGGGGCCGTCCGTGCGGTCCCCGGCCAATCTAGGGGCGAACGCGGCCGCCTGCCTTGACCCAGCACAAGCGCCGGGTGCGCAAGCGGTGGCCGCGCTGTCAATGCCACCAGGAACCCCAGTAGTGGTGGCGGGCGTAGGCCTGCCCATGCTGGGTCGATGACAACTGGGCCTCGCCGATGCGGCCGTCGGCTTCCTTGACCAGGGGGTAGAGCAGCGCCGGCGGCAGGATGGCAACCCCGGCGGCCGGCCCGAAGGCTTCACAGGCCCGGGTCAGCATGAAAGGCCCGGTGCTGTGCAGCACATGGCTGAATCCGGCATCGCGCTGGCGGTGGCGCACTTCATCCAGGGGCAGCTGTTCGCACACCCGCTGCAGCAGGGGATGGCCGGGAACGCTGGCCATAAAGGCGTTGGAGACGATGGCGGCCATGCCGTGGGTTCGGGCATGTTCCTCGGGCTCGGTGCCCGCCACGAACTGGCGGTCCAGCAGCAGGGGTTCGATGTTGCGCAGGCATTCGAAGTCGAGATCGACGAACACGCCGCCGTGGTGGCGCAGGATGAAATAGCGCGCAGCGTCCACGCGCTGGATGGCGTGTGGATAGCTGTCGTAGACGGGCAGGAAGCCGGGCACCTCGCGGCGGATGAAATCGCGGTTCATCGCGTCGGTCCAGAGCCGGTGTTCCCAGTCGGGATGGTGCTGCTTCCAGCTCGCGGCATGGGCCTGCATGGCGGGAGGAATCTGTTCGGTCTTCCACGTCTGGTGGAGGATCCGGGGAATCTGCGCGGCCATGCGGGTCAGTGTGCAAACCCGGTGCGCCAGGACCCTTCGTGCCGGTGCACCGCGTATGGGCCGAAGTGGCAGGCCGGTTGCGGACTGCAGCGTTTGGGGCAGGGCAGGCCGGGGTCGGGCAGCAGGTGCAGGTCCGGGTGCTCGTGCCGGTGGGCGTGAAAGAAGTTGGTGAGGTGGCCGGGGCCGGTGGTCTCCAGCACGTCCATCTCCGTGCGCACGGGCTGGTCGTGTCGGGCCAGTGCCGCCAGGGCGAACTGCCACAGGAAAGGGTGGCCGGGCCGGGCGCCGAACAGGTAGTTGGCGATGCGCACCGCGTGGCGGTGTTCCGGCACCTGCATTTCCCGCTCCAGCAGGACTTTCTCGACGCCCAGGACCAGACCGTGGCTCAGCAGGTCGTCCAGGGGCTGGAGCAGGGTGACGTCGGAATCCAGGTAGAAGCCGCCGTGTGCGTGCACCAGCAGCAGGCGCAGCACATCCAGACGCTGGATGTGGCGCGGAAACCGTTCATAGGCCGGCAGCAGGCCGGGGTGGTGGCGGGCCATGAAGGCTGCCGCGTCGGTGTCGTCCCAGAGGCGCAGGTCCCAGCCGGGCGGGATCTCGGGAAAACGGGTCTTGTCGGGGGTGATGACGTGAAGGATGCGGGGAATGGCGTCGGGCATGTACGTCGGTTCCGGGCGATGCGGCAATCGGGCACGCCAAGATAGGGCATGTGGCGCTTCCCCGCAACCGCCCGGTGTCTTTTCGGAGATCGCCGCACGCAGGGCGGTGTCAGTGCAGCCCGGTCAGCGACGCGGCAACGGCCCGCTTGAAAGGGGTGAAGCGCTCGCCCAGGTCCACCAGGGCCTGGCGCAGCAGGCGTGCCGGGGCTTCTTCGCGGGTGTAGAGCGAGGCCACGGCGTGGGTGGCCAGGTACAGGCCCCGGCTGGCGTGGCGGTGGGTGCGTTCGTAGCTGCGCAGCAGCGCCGGGTCGGCGATGTCGCGTCCGCCTGCGTGGGCCTGGCGCAGCAGGCGCGCCAGGGTGTCGATGCTGCGCAGGCCGAGGTTGAAGCCGTGGGCGGTGACCGGGTGCATGCCCACCGCCGCGTCGCCGACGGCGGCAAAACGCTGCGACACCAGCCCGCCTGGCCAGACGCCCACCAGCGGGTACGCGTGGCGTGTGCTGGCCAGATGCATGGGGCCGAGCTGGTGGTGGAAGCGTTCGGTCATGGCCTGGCCGAACGCGGCAGCTTCCATCGTCAGCAGCGGTTGCAGCGCCTGGTGTGGCAGGGTCAGCACCGCCGATGAGCGGGGGCGACCGGTGTCCGGGCAGGGGTTCATGGGCAGCAACGCCAGGGTCTGGCCGTGGTCGAACCACTCCCAGGCGGTTTCGTGGTGGGGCTGCTCGTGGGTCATGGCGCAGACCAGCATGGTCCGGCCGTAGTCGTGCAGTTGCGCGGAAATGCCCACGGCGCGGCGGGTGCTGGAGTGGCGGCTGTCGGCCGCCACCAGCAGGCGGGTGTGCAGCGTGCGGCCGTCCGAGAGCGTGACCTGGCAGCGGTCGCCGCGGGTGTCGATCGGGCCGACCTGCAGGCCGTCGATGAGCTCGGGCGGTGCGCCACTGTCGTCGGCGGGCGCGAGCGCGGCTTCGAAGGCGGCGCGGCGGATGTGGTGGTTGCCCACGAGGTAGCCCAGTTCGCTGCGCGGGCTGAGCTGGTGGCTGATGACCATGCGGCCCTGGCGCCGGCCCGGTCCGCCGTTGAGCACCAGGGCGTCACGCAAGGGGGCGACGGCACCCGTTTCCAGGTGTTCCCAGATACCCAGTTGCCGCAACAGGCCGGCGCTGTGCTGGGTCAGCGCGATTTCCCGGCCATCGAAGGCCGGCGCCTGCAGCGCCGCAACCGTCTGGGATTCGACCAAGGTGACCCGAAGGCCGCTGCCTCGCAGGGCCCGGGCCAGACTGAGACCCGCCGGCCCGGCGCCGGTGATGAGTACGTCGCAATGCATGATGGGCCCGCACTGTATAGGTGCATGCTGGTGGGGGGCTTGACCAAGGTCAAGCTGCCCGACCTCGGGGCAGGCATGAAAAAGCCCCGCAGACCGGGGCCTGCGGGGTGGTGGGCGGGATCGGGCCCGGTGTCAGCTCCGGGGAGCGGGCATCGGCGCCGGACCTTCGCCCGGGTGGCCCGGGTGGCGGCCCTGACGGTGTTGCGGGCCGTGGCCCTTGAAGCCGGCCTGGTGGAACGGGCGGGCTTGCTGGTCGAACACCTGCTTCTGTTCGGCCGTGAGCTGGCCGTAGAAGCTGCGGGTGGCGTCGATGCGCTGGGTGAAAGCGGCATCGCGTTCGGCCTTGAGGGCGGTCATGCGGTCCAGCCGTTCCGGCGTGGTGAGCTTGGCCCAGTCCTGCGGAGCCTCGGGCGGTTGCGCAGGTCGCTGCGGGGTGGTCCGGGCCACGAATGCGGCCCAGGCGGCTTCCTGTTCCGGCGCCAGCTTGAGTTCGGCCTTCAGCTTGGCCTGGTGCTCGGCACGCATCTTTTCCATTTTCTGCAGGCGCTCGCCGCGCTGGGCGTGGCGGGCTTCCCGGCGGGGTTGCGCCGGCTTGGCGTCCGGGCTGGCCTGGGCCGCTTGCGGCACCGGCGTGGCCGGGGGCTGCGTGGCCGCACCCTGGGCGATGGCGGTGGCGGACAGGCCGGCGATGGTGGTGGCCAGCACGGTGGCGATGAAGGATCGGGTGAGAGTCGGTTGCATGATCGCTCCTGAATGGGGTGGAAGAACCGGTCGTTGCGGGTTTCAGCGACGACGTGGGTTCAGTGTCCGGCGAACGTGTAAACGCGAAGGCACCCGCATGCTGCTGCGGTGTAAAGATTTGTGCCGTTTCAGGCGTGGCCGAGGTCGTCGAGGATCGGACAGTCGGGCCGGTCGTCGCCGGGACAGTGGCACAGCAGCGTGTCCAAGCTGCGCTGCATGGCCTGCAGGGCCGCGATGCGCTGGGCCAGCTCGTCGTGGTGGCGCTGCGCGATGCGCTTGACGGCGGCGCTGCTGCGGCGCCGGTTGTGCCAGAGTCCGACCAGTTCCGTGATGGCGTCGAGACTGAAGCCCATGTCGCGCGCGCGTCGGATGAAACGCAGCGTGTGCACATCGGCCTGGCCGTACTGGCGGTAGTTGCCGTCGGTGCGGGTCACCGCACCAAGCAGCCCCAGGGCTTCGTAGTGGCGCAGCATCTTGGGGGAAATGCCCGACAACCGGGCAGCCGTGCCGATCGGCACCGGCCAGCGGGCCACGGCCGGCAGCGGGGTGTCTGCCGACGGGCCGGATGTGCTGTCCACCGGCCCGCTGGCATCGTCGTGAACGGACACGGCGCGGCGGAGCGGCGGGGTCATGCCGCGACCGTGTAGCCCTCTTCGCGGATGGCCGCGGCCACCGCCTCGCGCGACTGGGGTGTGTTGACCTCGACCAGGTTCTGGCTGCGGTCGATGCGAACTTCGGCCTGCGGATCGAGGGTCTTGATGGCGGTCTGCACGGCACGTTCGCAGTGGCCGCAGGTCATGCCTTGCACGGTGAAGGTTTGGAGGGACATGGAAAATCTCCTTGAAAAGGGCATCATCTTCAAGTCTGACACGGTGTCAATGTCAAGCCCGGCGGTTCGGAAACATCTGGTGGCTTGACCTTCCCATGGGGGTAAAGCTTATGCTGACTCCCATGAATGCCTCCACACCCGAAATCATCGCCGAAGGACTGCCCATCGATCTGGGGATCGGCGGCATGACCTGCGCCTCCTGCGTCACGCGGGTCGAGAAAGTGCTGCGCAAACAGCCCGGCGTGCGCGATGCCACCGTGAACCTGGCCACCGAATCGGCCCGTGTCGTGCTCCAGGGGCCCGCCGATGCCGAAGTGCTGGCCCGTCTCCGCCGCGCGGTGCGCGACGCGGGGTACGAGCCCCGCGCCCTGGACGATGGCGCCCTGGACGACGTGCCCCGCTGGTTCGGCCTGCCGGTGGACGTGCTGCCCGTGCTGGCCGGGCTGCTGCTGTCGGCACCCCTGGTGCTGCCCATGGTGGGCGATCTGCTGGGCCGACACTGGATGCTGCCGGCCTGGGCGCAGTTCCTGCTCGCCACGCCGGTGCAGTTCGTGCTCGGCGCGCGTTTCTACAAGGCCGGCTGGCACGCGCTCAAGGCCCGCACCGGCAACATGGAACTGCTGGTGGCCATCGGCACCAGCGCGGCCTGGGGCCTGTCGACCTGGTTGTGGTGGCGCGCCGCGCCCGACAGCATGCCGCACCTGTACTTCGAGGCCTCGGCCGTGGTCATCACCCTGGTGCTGCTGGGCAAATGGCTGGAAGCGCGCGCCAAGCGCCAGACCACCAGCGCGATCCGGGCCCTGCAGGCCCTGCGTCCCGAACGCGCCCGGCTGCTGCCCGACGGCGTGCGCCGCACCGAGGTGACCGAGGTGCCGGTGGACGAATTGCTGCCCGACGACCGCATCCAGGTGCTGCCGGGCGAGCGGTTTCCGGCCGACGGCGAGGTGGTGGAAGGCCAGACGCAGGCCGACGAATCCATGCTCACGGGCGAGTCGCTGCCCGTGCCCAAGCAGCCCGGCGACGCGGTCACCGGTGGCGCGCTCAATGGCGAAGGCGCGGTGCTGGTGCGGGTGCGCGCGGTGGGCGCGCAGAGCATGCTGGCGCGCATCATCGCGCTGGTGCAGGACGCCCAGGCGGCCAAGGCGCCGGTGCAGCGGCTGGTGGACCAGGTGGCGGCGGTGTTCGTGCCCGTGGTGCTGGGCATCGCCGCCCTCACGCTGGCGGGCTGGCTCTGGACCGGCGCACCGCTCGAAGAGGCTTTGCTGCACGCGGTGGCGGTGCTGGTGATCGCCTGCCCCTGCGCGCTGGGGCTGGCCACGCCGGCGGCCATCATGGCGGGCACGGGCGTTGCGGCACGGCACGGCATTCTCATCAAGGACGCGCAGGCGCTGGAGATGGCCTACCGGGTCGACACCGTGGCCTTCGACAAGACCGGCACCCTGACCGAAGGTCGGCCGCGCCTGCGCCTGATCGAAGTCCTGCCCGGGGTTGATGAAATGGCGGTGCTGCAGGCCGCGGCAGCGCTGCAGGCGCAGAGCGCCCATCCGCTGGCCCATGCCGTCATGGACGCCGCCCGCAACCGCGGCGTGGTGGTGGCGCCCGATGCCGCGCAGTCGGTGCAGTCGGTGGTCGGGCGGGGCAGTCTGGGCCAGGTCCAGGGGGTTTCGCTGGCGCTCGGCAGCGTGCGCTGGATGGGTGAACTCGGGGTGCCGCAGGCCGAACTCGGTCCGGTGGTGCAGAACCTGCAGACATCCGGGGCCACGGTGTCGGTGCTGGCCAGCGAGCGCGACGGGGTCTGGCGGGCGCTGGCGGTGCTGGCCTTCGGCGACGAACCCAAACCCGGTGCCCGCGCGGCGCTGGAACGCCTGCGTGCCCAGGGCCTGCGCCTGTGCATGGTCTCGGGCGACAACGCCGGGGCGGCCCGCGCCATGGCCGAAACCCTGGGCCTCAAGCCCGCCGCGCTCGAAGAAGGCGGGGAGGTGATTGCCGACGTGCTGCCTGGCGACAAGGCGGCCGTGATCCGCCGGCTGAAGGCCGGGGGCTTCGCCCCCCTTGCCGGCGTTCCTGAGGCGGTGGCGTCCGATGCGCCGGTCCACACCGTGGCCATGGTGGGCGATGGCGTGAACGACGCCCCGGCGCTCGCCGCCGCCGATGTCGGCATGGCCATGAGCCACGCCCAGGGCGGCAACGCCGACGTGGCCATGCACGCGGCCGGCATCACGCTGATGCGGGGCGACCCGGCGCTGGTTGCCGCGGCGCTGGACATCTCGCGCCGCACGGTGCGCAAGATCCGCCAGAACCTGTTCTGGGCCTTCGCCTACAACGTGGCCGGCATTCCGCTGGCAGCGCTGGGCTTCCTCAGCCCGGTGGTGGCGGGGGCGGCGATGGCCCTGAGTTCGGTCAGCGTGATGAGCAACGCGCTGCTGCTGCGGCGCTGGCGGCCACCGGAAGCGCGCTGATCCGGGGACGCTGGCGAGCACGGCTTGACGCACGTCAAGCCCGTCAGCAGTCGGCTGGGGGATAGTCCACAGGTTGGCCGACCGATCGGTCGGCTCTGGCGAACTGACCGGTAGCGGAGACACCCATGACCCCCGAATCCCTGCGCGTGATCCGCGAAGAACACGCTTCCCTGGCTGCCATGCTGCAGTCGCTGCTGCAGATGATCCGCCGCGGCCCCCTGCACGACGGCAAGGACGACACCGCGCTGTATTTCGACGTGCTGCGGGCCATGCTGTTCTACATCGACGAATTTCCCGAACAGCACCACCACCCCAAAGAATCCGACCTGCTGTTCCCGCGCGTGGCGCGGGCGGCACCGCACACCCTGGCCGCGATCGACCAGCTTGAACGCGACCACATGCAGGGCGAGACGCGGGTGCGTGCGCTGATGCACCTGCTGCTGGCCTGGGAACTGCTGGGCGAGTCGCGCCGCCAGGCCTTTGTGGACGAAGCCACGCGCTACGTGGACTTCTACCTCGAACACATGCGGCTGGAAGAAACCGTGGTCCTGCCCGAGGCCGAAAAACACCTTTCGGCGGCCGACTGGCAGGCGCTCGACGCGGCCTTCGCCACCAACCCCGACCCTTTGAACCCGCGTTTGGCGCGCGACCCGCAGTTCGATCGCCTGTTCACGCGCATCGTGATGAAAGCGCCTGCGCCCGTGGGGCTGGGCGATTCCTGACCCCAGCGCCCTGGTGCGGGGCTTGATGGCTGTCAAAGGCCGTGGGCGCAGATTGTGGGAACCTTGGTACCTCACGGTTCCCAGCGCTTGCCGCTCCCACCATGGTCCGCATTGCCTCTTCCCCCGACCGGCGAATGCCGTCGGTGGAGCACGATCTCCAGTTGCTTGAACAACTGCTGTGCCGCCTGCCCGACGAGGGCGGCTCCGGGGCTTTTTTCGACGTGTTGCAGGCGCTGGTGATCGATGCCAAGGGCCCGGCCACCGTCGAAGCGGTGACCACCTTGCAGCAATGGAAAGACGGCCCCGGCCATCCGCACGACCGGGTCCCCCGCCTGCTGGCCTGGTTGCGGGACTGGGGATACCTGTCGGGCGATACCGGTCGCCGCTTCAGCGACCTGCTGGCCGAAGCGGCCTGGCGCTACCAGCAGCTGTTCTGGCAGGAGGCCGAAGCCGATCCGGGTGATGGCGGGGGCCGCAACCCCGGGTGAACCTCGATGGTCGGGTGCTGATCCGGCCATGACAATGACACGCAGGGTGCGTGACTTCCGATTCGTGTGCGGCGCTTCACCCAGGTGTTTGCTGAATGCCAGATCCAGGGGCCTGACGGCAACGGTCGCGCCGGTATTGAAGGTCACTGGGTACAGTACCTGCTCCCCGGGAGAGCTTGCAGAGGAGGTGCCATGGATACGCAGGGTTCGGTGTTTGTTCTGGGCAACCACGTTCAGGCCTGCTGTTGGCATATGGATCGCCTGCCGCGTGCGGGGGAGACGTTCCAGGCGAACAGCCTGACCATCGAGCCTGGTGGCAAGGGGCTGAATGTGGCCCTCGGTCTGCACCGGCTGGGACAGCATGTCCATCTGGTCCTCGGTTGTGGGCGTGATGCCGCAGGTGATGCTGTCGTGCAGTTGCTGCGCGAAGAGGGCTTGGACCTGTCCGGCGTGTTTCGCTTTGACGGTATGTCCGGTTGGGGAGCTGGTTTCATCGCCGCCGACGGACACAACGCGATTGCCGTCTACCCCGGGGCCAACCTGTTGTTGCGGGCCGAGCACGTGTGTGCTGTCGAGGCTTCCTTGATGGCGTCCGACCTGGTGTATGGGCAGTTCGAAACCTCGATCGAGGCGGTGGAACAGGCTTTTGCCATGGCTCACGGGCGCGGCATCTGCACGGTGCTCAATCCGTCGCCCTGGCAACCGGTTCCGGAACGCATCCGGGCCGCAACCCGGGTGATCATCGCCAACGAGGGCGAGGCCGCTGGCTTGTTGGCGTTGTCCCCGCTTTGTACCCAGACCGTGGCCGACTGGGCCTTGGTGCAAGACTGGCTGAGGGCGGGCGTTGCGGATGTCTGGGTCCAATGGCCGGCGCTGGAGGTGTTGGTGGTGACCCTGGGCGGTTTGGGAGCGTGTGTCTGGCCGCGGCCGGCGCATGGCGGCCGCAGCGAGGCCATTTTCATGCCTTCGCTGCCGGTTGAAGCCCTCGACACGGTGGGGGCGGGCGATGCCTTTGCCACCGGCTGGCTGGTGCGATGGTTGTCCTTGGGCAAGCCCGACTGGCATTCCTGCGGTGTCATCGAGCAGTGCCTGCGCTTTGGCCACATCATGGGTGCGCACATGGTGGGGACGGTGGGTGTCCTGCAAGGCCTGCCTTCGCAGAGCACGCTCGCTGCCGTCCAGACAGCCTTGTGCACTGCCGCGCCCCAGTGTTTTTCAGAGGCGAGCGGGGGCATCGGGTCTCAACCCGCGTGACACCCGTGGCGGGTGCCGGGCCATGAACGCCAGCGTGTTCAGAGCATGACGAGCAAGAGACCGAACAGGACAAACAATGTGCCGCTGATTTGGGAGATCAGCCGGGCGCTGTGTTCGGATCGGAGCCAGGGACGTGCTCGGTGGGCGGCGGCCGCGTAGGCGGCGTGGATCAGGATGTCAAGCAGGCTGTAGGTCAGTGTCAGCAGCAGGAATTGCGGGAAAACAGGCTTCTGCGGTGTGATGAACTGCGGAAACATGGCCAGCATGAAAAGCACCGCCTTGGGGTTGGTCAGTTGCAGCAGAACGCCCTCCATGAAGCGACGCCCGTGGCTCTGGCGGCTCGTCCCGGAGCGGGGCGACGACAGTCGCGCGAGCGTCCACCAGCGGTGCATGCCCAGGTAAACCAGGTAGGCGGCTCCCATGAACTTGAGGGCGGCCATGGCGGCGTCTGAAGTCTTCAACGCCGCACTCAGGCCGCTGGAAGCAATCACACCGATCAGCATGGCGCCGATGGCCAGACCCAGGATGCCACTGGCTGCCCCGCGCAGGCCGTGGTGCATTGCGTTGCCCAGTGTCATGGCCACGCCGGGTCCCGGGCTGAGAACGGCCAGCGATGCCACCAGGAGAAAGCTGGCAAATTGTTCCATGGCCAGCTGCCCAAGGTGTCAGAACCGCCAGCCGGCACCCAGCCGCACCAGGTTGCGTTTGCCGCCCGAGGCACCGATGCCGCCATTGAGCGTGACGCGGCCGATCTGGCGGGCAAAGGCCACGCCCACAGCGGTCTGGCCGCCGTAGCTGGCCACCCCTGCATTCAGCGTGGTTTCCCCATCGGCCGAGGGCGCCATGGGCACCATGGCCGCGGCCTGGGCAATGCCGGCGAAGGCTTCCTTGCGCAGGCTGGCGATCTGGGCGTTGGTGTATTGCACCGAGGTATCCAGTGTGCGTGCATCGCCGGTGTCGGCGTAGGCCTGTGCCTGCTCCAGGGTTCTGGCGTCGCCGGTGTCGGCATAGGCCTGCGCCCTGCGCAGCGTGCGCGCATCACCGGCGTCGGCATGGGCCTTGGCCGCGCGCAGCGTGGCCGCGTCGCCTGCCTGCATCTGGTCCACGTTCACGGCATCGGTGCCGGCCGTGCCCGCCGCCACGTTCTGGACACGGTTGCCACCCATATCCACCGAACTGCCCGCTCCCACGCTCAAACCGCCCTGGGCACTGACCATGCCGCTGAACTCGGGTGCGTCGGCCATCTGGATTTGCACCTGGTTGCCCGTGACGACCGTTCGCACGTTGTTGCCGCTGTAGCTGCCCGCCGTGGTCGATCCGCCCACGATGTTGAAGGTTTCACCCAGCCGGGTCTCGTGGCTGCCTGTGTTGCCACCGAAGGTGATGGGCGTATCGGCCACGGTATCGAGCTGCGCTTTGTTCACGGCATCGGTGGCCGCTGTGCCTGCCGCGACGCCATGCACCTGGTTGTTGCCTATCTGCACATTGGTGCCGGCTTCAATGGTGAGGTGATCGGCCACATTCAGACCCCCGTTGGCACCGACTTCGCCACTGAAGCTCGGGTTGTCGACCACATGAACCCGCAATGTGTTGGAGGCCGCGTCATAGGTGACGGCGGTGTTGGTGCCGTTGTTGACGTTCACCGTCTGCCCCGGCGCGATGGTGTCCACCGCACCCCCGTTGGCGGAAACGCCCCACCCTGCGCTGGCCTGTGCAGCGACGGCGTCCAGCTGTCTTTTGTTTACAGCGTCTGTGGGATCGACGCCATCGGCGACGTCGGTGATGGCATTGTTCTGCATGCTCAATGCGCCAGTGATTGCGGTCGTTCCCAGCAGCAGGTTGGTGTCTGTGCCCCCAGGAACGCCCTCGCGCACGAGCAGGCCGCGGGTCTGATTGCCGGAGGCGTCGTACAGACCCAGTCGGGTCTGGTTCTCGTAGATTTGCAGACCGCTGGTCAGCGAACCGCCGGGGGTGCGCGAGCCCATCACGATGCGATTTCCTTCGAACTCTGCCGCTGTCTGGGCCGTGGTGGCTCCACCGGCGTCGATGGCGGTGGACTGGATCAATATCCCGCCAGGGAGGCCAGGATTGGGGGTTCCCGCATCCACATCGCTGCCATTGATGACAGTGGCTTCCTGGACCGACGGCCTGCTATCGGTGACGTAGATGTAGCCAGTGCCGGATTGGCCCCAGGCCGTGCCGGTCATGGCCGCGATGCCCCACAGGCCAAGCCTGATCCATGGGTTCAAGGGGGGGGGGGCGGTGGGAGAAACGGCACGGAGATGACGGCGTTCGGACGGTGAGACAGCGTTGTTCATGGTCTTTTCCTGATGGGTGTCGGGGTTTTTCAGGGAGGTGGTTTTTTGCACCGGCGCGGGCTGCCCGGCCATCGGGGCGGCATCAAGGGGGCTTGTTGTCGGGGTGGGTGAACGGATGGCCCGCACCGTGCACGCGCCGACGAGTTCCTGGGTGATGCCGGTGACCCGGATTGCTTGGGATCTGGGTGAGCATGGTTGGTTAAATGGATATGTTTAATATATCCATAATGTATTTTTAAGCCCATTTGATGTACAGGGAAAACCCTTGTTTTTTGGGTCTCATCCCTTGCAGAACGCTGGCGGTGAGGTAACCTGCCGGGTTTTCTGGCAGGGGCCTCGAGAGGTCAAGAAAATTGGATACGACCAATGAACCGAAACCGTGGCCGCCCGGGCTGGATGCCGCGGATCTGCGCGAATCGGCCGGCGAGATGCTCTGGCGGCGCCTGCATGCGCGCCTGAGCGAGTTGCTGACGGCGGGACATTGGTTGCCAGGCCAGTCGTTGCCTTCCGAGCGCGAACTGGCGGCACAGCTTGGCGTGAGCCGTATCACGGTCAAGCGCTGCTACGACGAACTGCGGCGCGAAGGCTGGCTGGGCCGTGGCTCGGGGCGCGGTGGCAGTCTGGTGCAGGCAGCGGCGGTGAAGGTGCATGCGCCGCTGGGCCGGCTCAAGGGGTTTACCCAGGAGATGCGCGAATTGGGCAAAACACCGTCCACGCGCGTTCTTCAATTGGAGACGGTGCGCGACCGCATGATTGCGTCGGTGTTCGAGCGGCCTTCGAACGCGGCCTTTCTTCATGTGGTGCGGTTGCGTTTCGGCGACGACGTGCCGATGACGCGAGAGAACGCCTGGTACGACCTGACACTGGCGCCGGCCATGGCGCAGTGGGATGGCATGGACTCGGCCTACGACTGGTTGCGGGTGCAGTGCGGGCTGGTGCTCAGCGGTGCCCAGCAGTCGGTGGAGGCCGTCCTGAGCACCGAGGAGGAGGCGCGCGACTTCAACCTCGCGCAACCGCTGCCTTGTCTGCTGTTCAAGCGCAAGACGCGCGCCGGCCCACAAGGCTTGCTGGTGGAGTATGTGGAAGGCCTGTTCCGGGGCGATGCCTACGCCTACCAGATGGCGTTGGCGGTGTGAGGGATTGGGGTCGCGGCGTCAGTGCGCGCGATCCCGGAAGGTCAGTTTCATGATCACGATGGCGCCTGTGAGCACCACCATCACGGCATTGGCGACGGTCAGGGGCAGGTCGCCGATCAGGATGCCGTAGGCCAGCCACATGGCCAGGCCGATGGTCAGAATCAGGAAGGTGGGCAGCGAGATGCCGCTGACGTCCCGGGTCTTCCAGGTGCGCCAGACCTGTGGCACGAAAGACGATGTGGTCATGAAGGTGGCGGCGAGGCCGAAAAGTTCGAGCGGGGTCATGGCGTCTTCCGTGGTGGACAGCGAGGCCATCATCTCCTATGAAAGGCCTTCAATGCAAGTCCATTGTCATATCCATTGACCCCGCTCTTCGCGGGCCCCGGTTTACTTCGCCAGGCCTTCGGCCTTGAGCGCCGCCTGCACGGCCGGCCGGGCCGCCACCCGGGCGCGGAAGGCCTGCAGGTGCGCCAGGTCGGCGATGTCCACGCCCACCGCGCCCGCCCAGTTGGTGACGGTGAACAGGTAGGCGTCGGCGACGCTGAAGGTGTCGCCCAGCAGATGGGGCTTGCCGGCGAGTTCACCGTCGACCCATTGCAGCCGCTGGCGCAGGCGGTCCTTGGCCAGTTGCTTGGCTTCGGCCGGCATGGCCGGGTTGAACAGCGGCGAAAAGCCCTTGTGCACCTCGGTGCCGATGAAGGTGAGCCATTCCATCAGGCGGTAGCGGCCCAGCGTGCCGTAGGCCGGTGCCAGGTTTTTCTCGGGCACTTTGTCGGCGATGTACTGCACGATGGCCGGGCCTTCGCGCAGCTTCTCGCCGTCGGGCATCACCAGCAGCGGCACGTAGCCCAGCGGGTTGATGGTGTAGTAGTCCGTGCCGTCGGGCAACTGGTGGGTTTTGGTCGGGGCGGGAATGGCTTCGAAGGGCAGGCCCGATTCGTGCAGCACGATGTGGGGCGAGAGCGAACAGGCGCCGGGCGAGTAGTAGAGCTTGAGCATGGATGTCTCCGGGAGGGATGGGGGGAAAGCGAAGCGATCCTATCGGGCTTGCGGATTCTTTGCAGTCCACGGGCCTGGCCCGGTGGCTGGATGCGCAAGTGGTTCTGTGAAATGGGGCTTTTCGCGGTATCTTTCCAGCCACTTGGGCCCGAATCGCCCGCCAACCCCTTTGTGCCATGGCCACCGGTCACTTCGCTTTTGCCAACAACAGCAACCGCTTTCTCGCCTGCGAGCCGCTGACCGATCAGCCGTTTGCGGTGGCCGGCGTGCCCTACGACGGCGTCGTGACGAACCGGCCGGGCGCGCGTTTCGGGCCGCAGGCCATCCGCGCCGCGAGCCTGATGCTGTGCGACGGCATCCACCCGGTGTTCGACGTCTCGCCATTGGCCCATGTGGGCGATGCGCTGGACATGCGCCTGCCCAACGCCTCGCCGCTGCCCGAGGTGCGTGCCCACATCGAGCGCCAGGCGGCCGAGCTGATGGCGAAGCACCACTGCGTGTTCCTGGGCGGCGACCATTCGGTCACGCTCTCGCTGCTGCGCGCGGCGAAGGCGTTGTACGGTCGCGGCGAGCCGCTGGCCTGCGTGCATTTCGACGCGCACTGCGACACCTGGAGCGACCACTTCGGCGAACCCTCGGGCCACGGCACCTGGACGTATGAAGCCGTCCAGGAAGGTCTGATCAGCGCGCCGCACACGGTGCAGATCGGCATCCGTTCCAGCGGAGAACGCGCGGCGCGCGAGTACGTGGCCGACCAGGGTGGGCAGATCTTCACCGCGCGCGCCCTGCGCGGCCTGGACGGTGCGGCGCTGGCGCCGGTGCTGGCGGCCATCCGCGAGCGCATCGGTGAGCGGCCCTGTTACCTCACGCTCGACATCGACGTGCTCGACCCGGCCTTTGCGCCCGGCACCGGCACGCCCGAACCGGGCGGCCTGACCAGCGCGCAGGTGCTGACCTTCCTGGAAGAACTGGCCGGGCTGAACTGGGTGGGCATGGACTGTGTGGAGGTGGCGCCGGCCTACGACCACGCCGAACTCACCAGCAACGCGGCCGCCACCTTTGTCTGGACCTACCTGGCAGGCCAGGTGGCCCGCCGTCAGCGCGGCTGAAAGGAAACCCCATGTTCAAGCGTTCCCTGATCGGCTCGGACACCCAGCTCAACCGCCTGAGCTATTACGAGGCCAGCGTGCAGCGTCCGCCCCTGCAGCCGCCGCTGCAGGGCGAGGCAGAGGCCGACGTGGTGGTGGTCGGCGGTGGTTTCGCCGGCCTGTCGGCGGCGCTGGAGATGGCGCAGCGGGGCCTGTCGGTGGTGCTGCTGGAGGCCGACCGCGTGGGCTCGGGCGCCAGCGGGCGCAACGGCGGACAGGTGATCGTGGGCTACGCGAGCGGGCAGGAGCCATTCGAGCAGCAGCTTGGCGCCGCCGACGCGCAAACCGCCTGGAACCTCTCGGTCGAGGCGGTGGACCTGGTGGAGCGCCGCATCGCCGAATACGGCATCGATTGCGACTGGCAGCGCGGCTACCTGTACGTGGCCGACGCGCCGCGCAAGGTGCAGGCGCTGCGCAACGAGGCCGAGAGCCTGCGCCGGCAGGGCATCGATTGCGACTGGGCCGAAGGCGCCGACGTGCGCCGCCTGATCGACAGCCCGCGCTACCTGGCGGCCGCATACGAAAGCCGTTCCGGCCACCTGCACCCACTCAAGTACGCGCTGGGTCTGGCGCGCGCGGCCGAGGCGGCGGGGGTGCGCATTCACGAAGGCTCGCCGGTGACCGCGCTGGAGCGCGGCGCCACGCTGGTGGCGCGCACCGCGCAGGGCCGCGTGAAGGCGCGCTTTGGCGTGTTGGCGGGCAACTGCATGCTGCCCGAATACGGCCCGGCTGTGGCGCCCGACATCGCGCCGCGCATCATGCCCGTGGGCACCTACATCGTCGGCACCGCGCCGCTGGACGAAGCGCTGTGCCGGCGCCTGATTCCCAGCAACGCGGCGGTGTGCGACAACAACTTCGTGCTCGACTACTTCCGTTTCAGCGCCGACCGGCGCATGCTGTTTGGCGGCCGCGTGAGCTATACCGCGCTGACGCCGCCCGATCTGCGCAGCACCATGGCGCGCCGGATGGCGCAGGTGTTTCCGGATCTGCGCGACGCGCCGGTCGATTACGTGTGGGGCGGCTTCGTGGACATCAGCATGAACCGCGCGCCCGACTTCGGGCGGCTGGGCGACAACCTCTACTACCTGCAGGGATTCAGCGGCCATGGCGTGGCGCTGACCGGTCTGGCGGGCCAATTGGTGGCCGAGGCGGTGGCGGGGCAGGCTGGGCGTTTCGACGTGTTTGCGCGCCTCAAGCACCACGCCTTCCCGGGCGGCAAGCTGCTGCGCACGCCGAGCCTGGCGCTGGGCATGCTCTGGTACCGGATGAAAGACGTGATGGGGGGGTGATCGGCCCTGGTTCCGGTCCGGGTCCGAGCGTCTGCCCACCCGCGGGTGCTGCGCAGACGCCAGGGGGTCTCTCGGTGCCGGTGGCAGCGATGCCCGGCCCGTGCGAGGCCGCGCCGTGTGCCTGGCCAGTCGCCGGTGTCGCGCCTTCTCAGGGCCGACCTGGCGCTGGGGCGAAAAGGGGACAGGGTCTGGGGTTTCACCCCCGTCTGACGGCGTGGCTTGGGCACGCTCCCGCCGGTCCCAGAGGGTGCGCACAGGCGCACCGGCCTCACGAGCGAACGGGTCTCACGGGCAGGCGCTGATGGCCATGCCCCCCAGCGGTCGTTGTGTGCGGCGCGATCTACGGGCGCATTGAGGGTGGAGGCACGCCGGTTCGTCACGCCCAGCCACTGGCGCCTGGGCGCCTGTCGACGCCCAAGCGCTGGAATGTGCTCGCGCTCCCGCTGTTAATGCCTTTAACGTTTCGCATCGGGCCAGCGATGGAGCGCGGGCAAATGCCATTCACACCCGTTCTGCCAATCCACCGTAAGAGACGACGCACGACAATCTGCCTGCAGTGGCGGCGATCGCAAATCCGGCACTAAACTGGTTCGGATTTTCGGTCACTTGATAAACCAGTGCTGCCGTACCGCCGCTGCCATCCGAGTAGGTGGTGGTGAACCCAGCGTCGTCCGCGTCGACTTCGCCATGCAAATCGATATCGCTCAGTTTCACCGAAATTTTTCGCCCGTCCTGACGCACAGTGGGCGTAAATTGCAACTGATAGGGAAGGCCCGTTAGGCACGTATCGGAAAACTTTTGCAATGTCAGGGTGTAATTGCCCGAAAATCGGCCGCCGTCCCCATCACCGCCGCCGCAGGCCGTCAGGAGTCCAGCGGACAACAGGAGGCCGATGGCGATACGCTTGAATGGCGTTTTTGCGAAGGTCATGGCCGGCCCCCCGTCTGCTGGTAGGCGGGTTTGATCAATTTTGCCGCCAGATTCTCGACGGCTGTTTTGGCGCTGTTCGCGTCGGCCGCCGGGGTGCTGGCAGAGGGAGCCGTGCTTTTTCTCAATACAAGCTGTTTTTTGGCCGCTTCTACCGCTTGGGATTCTGCTGTGCCTGGGCTCGCGTGAATAGCGCCGGCGGAAAGGCATATTGATAAATAAAAGATAACCCTGATGTTCATGTTGATCCCATTTTGGTAAGAGCAGCCTCGGAAATGAATGCCTGCGTCAATGACAAATCGGTCGCATCGACCGTATAAATGTAATGAAGTGTTTTATTAAAATTGTCGCGTCTGTGACAGGGCAAGCATTCGGGTTTCCGATGGGCGCCAGCGCATGCAATGGGCCTCAAAGCCTGTCCCGTGCGTGGGGGCGCGCGAAACCCTGCATCGGCGGTTCGATGCGCTGTTGCGCCCGGCCGGCATCGTCTGCACGAACCCGACGTGCGGGGTCCGATGGAGGTAGGCCCTGAAGGGCCACCCCGGGCACGGCGGCTTGTGGGCCCCTATCGGCGTGGTGCCGACGCGGGCCCGGTGCACAGGGTGAAGGGCACAGCGGGCAACGGCCAACGTCCCATGACGGGGGATGCGGGCGCACGCGCTGCTGCGCGGTAAAGACGCCGTGGTGCTGGCCGACGCGGGCGATCCGCGTGTGGACCCGCGTCCACCGATGGGGTGGGGCCCTGCGCAAGGGGCGGTCGAAGGGGCTTTCAGCCCCGCGGCATCAAGCCCACGGTGGCGCCGATCTCGTGCGGCTGGCTCATGCCGCCGTGCACCAGCACCGGGGTGCCGTCCACCTGCACGGTGTAGAGGAAGTGGCTGCCGCGGAAGACGCGCTCGGTCACGGTGCCGTGCACGGCGCTGCCGGCGTCGATGCGCAGGTCCTCCGGGCGCACCAGCACCTGGGTGGTGCCGTCGGCGTCGAAGTGGGGGGCGTCGGCCGGCACCGGGCCGGCCACGGTTTGCCAGGGGCCGCCAGCGCCGGCTGCTTGCGCGGGCAGCAGCACGCCTTCGCCGATCAGGCGCGCTACCTCGGGGGTGGCGGGGCGGTGGTAGACGTCGAAGGCGCTGTCCCACTGGTGCAGGCGTCCGCCGACCATGACGCCGACGGCGTCGGCCATCGCGAAGGCTTCGTGCTGGTCGTGCGTGACCATCAGCGCGGTGGCGCCGGCCTGGCGCAGGATGGCCCGGATTTCGCGCGCGATGGCCACGCGCAGGCTGGTGTCGAGGTTGGAGAAGGGTTCGTCCAGCAGCAGCAGGGCCGGCTGCGGGGCCAGCGCGCGCGCCAGCGCCACGCGCTGTTGCTGGCCGCCCGAGAGTTCGTGCGGCCAGCGTTTTTGCAGGCCCTCGAGCCCGACCAGGGAAAGCATTTCGGACACGCGGCGCTGGCGCTCGGCGGCGCTCAGCCGGCCCAGGCCGAAGGCCACGTTGCCCTGCACGTTCAGGTGCGGGAACAGCGCGTGGTCCTGGAACACCATGCCGATGCCACGTTCGCGCGGCGGCAGGTGGTGCTCGGCCGAGGCCACAGTGCGGCCGGCCAGCGCGATGCGGCCGGCGCGCAGCGGCTCGAAGCCGCCGATGGCGCGCAGCAGCGTGGTTTTGCCGCAGCCCGAGG
>Ga0067045_1028339_pt1 | contig 35880 bp, 34 predicted proteins | sample TerdegcTABiofilm_FD_59184 | JGI IMG/M metagenome (GOLD analysis project Ga0067045, IMG submission 59184) | Combined Assembly of (Gp0054472, Gp0054536) Wastewater bioreactor microbial communities from Singapore -Terephthalate degrading...
TTCGATTTCGGCAATGATTTTTTGTTTGAAGGCTTCACTATAGCGTTTGGTGATCTTTTGTTCTTTCATAACTCTTGTTCCTTACTTTAGGTTATTAACACCTGTCAACCTATTTCAGGATGAGACAAACCATTGAATTAATTGAAAAAATAAGCAATTCTGGAAATCAAATAAATTTCGAAATTACGACTTCAAGTACTGGCACTTGTGATCGATTATAGCTTATGCCTAGTCGTGTTGAAATCGCGTCAGAAATAACCCGTTCAGACAGACAAGATATCGTTCGACGCCGTTATTTAAAGGAACTATCCGAATATACGGGGCTTAATGTTATTTTGTTTGCTACTGCTTTTGGTTCAAAAAAGCTAGCCATTCAACAGATACCTGATTTCCTTATTTCTATTACACAGGAAGATATTCAGGGCTTTATGTCGGCTGTTCATGAATTGAAAGGCGAATCACTTGATATCATAATTCATAACCCAGGAGGTAGTGCAGAAGCCACCGAACAAATTGTTCTGTATTTAAGAAAAATGTTTTCACACATTCGAGCTATAATACCACAAAACGCAATGTCTGCGGCACTATGCTGGCTTGCGCTTGTAATGAAATTATTATGGCAACGCACTCTGCGATTGGTCCTATAGATCCACAAATGAGCGTCATCGCTAATAACGGAAGTCGTTATATGATTCCCGCTCAATCGATTCTTGACGAGTTTGAACAAGCAAAGGATGAAATAATTAAAAATCCTGAATTGGCTACAATATGGGTTAATCGAATTAATTCGTACCCTCACGGTTTTTTTAAAAAATGCGAAGATACAATAAATCTTTCAATTGATCTTGTTGGCTCATGGCTGAATACCTATATGTTAGCGCAGTTCAATGAGAAAAACGGAATGGAGATTGCAGAATGGCTATGCAAAGGAGATCATAAAACCCATGGAAGGCCAATTACAATCGATAAAGCAATTGAAAAAGGGCTTAACGTATACCCATTAGAATCGGATCAAAAAATGCAAGACATGGTTTTATCTATTTTTCATTCAACAATGGTGACCTTCGATATTACACCTTGTGTAAAAATTATAGAAAATCACTTTGGAAAGGGGTGGTTTTCTATTATAAATATTGAGCGTAAATAATTTCAAACTCTATCTTTATTAGTCTTTAAAACAATAAGACATCTCAATTCATAGGTTTCCTACATCTTGCTTTATAGAAGTTTCTTCTTAAGTTAAGAGATCTTCGTGATTTTCCACGGCCATCGCGGCGGAATGAAAATCAACGTCGCGATTACGATTAACGTAAAGGACACATAAACAATCGTGAATAGATATTCCGGGGCGGAATAGAACATGATCTTATGAATCCAGTATTGCATGAAACTGCCTTCGTATCCGCCGCCATCCTGCATACGCAACCGGTGTTCCCATTCCGTCAGAGGACATGCGACACCGAATACAGCCTCTAACGCTACGATTCCTATAGCCGTCAAGTGAGCCACCCGGAACCAGAAATGCCGAATCCATTTCCATCGGAATATCGCGCCAATCCAGACAATAAAAAGTCCGCCGACATTGAAACCGACTATAAGAAAATGAATAATCAGAATAATATCCGCCAGCATAATTTCCTTCATCAATTTTTTTAAATTACAACAAAAATCGCATTTTTTCACGTTTTTTTCGATGGCCGTAATTAAAACTATTGATATTTTTTTAATGTTTTCTTAGAATATACCTGTGATTTTTGCATTATATATTCAAATTTAAAACACGCATTTATGGATCAGCCAACCATATATCAGAACTACCTTCCCGTCGTTGTTTTAATGATTATCGCAGTAATCATACCGACGGTTATCCTGATACTGACGCACCGGCTGGGGCCCCGCAAACCCAGCGAGCGCAAGCTGTCCATGTACGAATCGGGCATGCCGCCTGTCGGAGGTGCGCATCCAAAGTTCTCCGTGCGTTTTTATATACTCGCGATGCTCTTTATTCTTTTTGACATAGAAGTGGTGTTCATGTACCCCTGGGCGGTGATTTACAAAAAATGGATTTCGGTCAGTAATTTCATTTTATTTGAAGGATTGGTATTTATTGCCATCCTGCTGGTCGGTTACATTTACGCATGGAAGAAAGGGGCGTTAGATTGGGAGTAGAAAGCCAAAAAATGAACGAACAGAACACAACACGCGGTCTAACGGCAGATCATATTAAAAACGCATTTTCAGATGCCGTTTTAAAAACGGAAATTTTTCGTAATCAGCTTGTAGTTTTCATACAAAGGGAAAGCCTGCTCGAAATTATGACCTGGCTAAAGAATGATCCTATAATGTATTTCGATTTTCTCGTGGACCTGACGGCGGTCGATTATATCCAGATGAATAAATCCCCGCGTTTTCAGGTGGTATATAATCTGCGTTCCATGAGGCATGGTCATCGCCTGCGCGTTAAAGTGCCGGTTCCGGAGAACGATTGCCGGGTTGATTCGGTGTATCCCCTGTGGAAATCCGCGAACTGGATGGAGCGCGAGGCGCATGAGATGTACGGCATCGGGTTTACCGGCCATCCGGACCTGCGCCGACTGCTGACGCCCGATACGTTTTCGGATTATCCCCTGCGCAAGGATTACCCGCTGCGCGGCAAAGGGGAACGTGAACTATTACTGCCGGAAGGTTCCTGATATCATGAACGAACAACAACACGACCTCACCGCGGACAACGAGTTCACCGTATCCACAACGGATGAGCTACAATCGCGCCTGGCGGCGCACCGGGCGCAGCGTCTGAAGATCGGCGAAGATTCAGCGGATTACGAGTCCATTGCGAACCGGTGCGAAACGATGACGCTGAATTTCGGCCCGCAGCATCCCGCCACACACGGTACGTTGCGTATGGTCATGGATCTGTGCGGAGAAACGATTGTAAAATTAGACGCGCGTCCGGGCTATCTCCACACCGGTTTTGAGAAACTTGGCGAATATTATACCTGGAACCAATATATCTCCGTCACCGACCGCATGAATTATGTATCGCCGCTTTCGAACAACATCGGATTCGCCGGCGCGGTAGAAAAATTAGCAGGTATCGAAATACCCTTGCGGGCGCAGTACATACGGGTCATTCAGGCCGAATTGTCCCGGATAGCCGATCATCTGGTTGCTATCGGCACCCACGCCATGGATTTGGGCGCGTTTACGGTTTTTTTGTACGCGTTCCGGCAAAGGGAGTTTATTTATGATCTTTTTGAAATATCTACCGGTTCGCGGCTTACGACCAGTTATACGCGCATCGGCGGACTCGCCCGGGATTTTCCGGAGGGACATACCGAGCAGATCCGGCGATTCTGCAAGCAATTTCATGAAGTGTTTGACGAGATCGAAGGTCTGCTGAATCGGAACCGCATTTTCAAAGACCGCACCCGCGGCATCGGCGTGATTGACGGCGCTACGGCGGTTAATATGGGCATGACCGGTCCTGCCCTCCGCGCCAGCGGGGTGGATTACGACGTCCGCAAAGACGAGCCGTATCTGATTTACAACAATCTGAATTTTGAAATTCCCGTAGGCTCCGAAGGCGACGTGTACGAACGCTATCTGGTGCGTATGGAAGAGATGCACCAGAGCATCCATATTATCGAGCAGTGCTTGGACCAGATGCCGGACGGTCCGGTAAATGTTGACAATAAAACGGTAACGCTTCCTCCGAAAAGCCGTGTGTACGGCAGTATTGAGGGGCTGATTCACCATTTTAAAATAATTATGGATCATCACGGCATTAAAATACCGGCCGGTGAGATTTACGACAGCACCGAATCGCCGAACGGCGAGTTGGGTTGGTTTATCGTAAGCGACGGCGGCGGCGTGCCCTATAAAGTGCATGTCCGGGCGCCTTCATTGATCCATTTTTCCATGATGCCAAAGTTGTGCGAAGGCCGCATGGTCAGCGACAGCGTGGCCGTACTCGGCAGCCTCAACGTCATCGCCGGCGAATGCGACCGCTAAACCAGGGACGATATGACTCAAGAATTTACAACAGAAAATCAGGCGCTCATCGACCGTCTTATTCAGCGGTATCCGCAGAAACAGGCGGCGTTATTGCCCGTGCTTCATATCGCGCAAAAGCAGTTCGGCGTGATTAACGACGCGGTGATGAAACTGGTCAGCCGGACGCTGGACATCCCCGTCAATCGTGTGCAGGATGTTGTTTCCTTTTACACGATGTACTCTACCCGCCCGGTGGGAAAGTACCACATTCAGGTTTGCCGTACGCTGTCCTGCGCCTGCCGGGGCGCGGAACCAATGCTGGAATATCTGGAGCAGCAGTGCGGCGTAAAATGCGGCGAAGGCGTTTCGGCGGACGGCAAATTTTCCATCGTCACCGTGGAATGCCTTGGTTCCTGCGGAACCGCGCCGGTTATGCAGGTCAATGATGATTACTATGACAATCTCACGCGCGCAAAGATAGACGAATTAATTGCAACATGGAAGCGTTCCTGATGGAAAAACTCATAACTAAATTAGTCGGAATAGAAAACTCTGAGCGCATCGACGTGTATCGCGCGCACGGCGGGTATGAGGCGCTCCCCAAAGCCCTGAAAATGGCCCCTGATGCGATCATACAGGTTATGAAAGACGCTTCCATTCGCGGCCGCGGGGGAGCCGGATTCCCGACCGGCCTAAAGTGGAGCTTTTTGCCGAAAAACAATCCAAAACCGCGTTACCTGCTCTGCAACGCTGACGAATCCGAGCCCGGCACCTTTAAAGACCGCGTAATCATCGAGCATGATCCGCATCAGTTGATTGAAGGGTTGATTATTTCCTCGTACGCGATACAGACAAACACCTGTTACATTTATATTCGCGGGGAATACACACGCGGCGCGAAAATTCTTAATCAGGCCATTGACGAAGCCTATGCGAGCGGGTATCTGGGAAACAATATTTTAAACAGCGGGTATAATCTGGATATAACCGTTCATCGCGGGGCCGGGGCGTATATCTGCGGCGAGGAAACCGGCCTGATTGAATCGCTCGAGGGTAAACGCGGATGGCCGCGCACCAAACCCCCGTTTCCCGCTGTGGTAGGCGCCTTTAGCAGTCCGACTATCGTGAACAATGTAGAAACGCTGGTATCGCCGGTGCATATCATTAACCGCGGCGCCGACTGGTGGAAAGCGAACGAACCGAAATTATACTGCGTCAGCGGACACGTGAAATATCCCGGCGTTTATGAACGGAAGCTGGGCATCAATCTAAAGGAACTGATCTTCGATGTTTGCGGCGGCATCGCAAACGGGCGCCAGTTAAAGGCCGTAATTCCCGGAGGTTCGTCGGTGCCGGTATTGACCCCGGACGAAATCGACGTGGCGATGGATTTCGACGCGTTGAATCAAATCGGGACCGCGCTGGGTTCTGCCGGCTGTATCGTCATGGATGATACCACCTGCATGGTCCGCGCGCTGTGGAATTTACTGAAATTCTACGCGCATGAGTCCTGCGGCCAATGCACGCCCTGCCGTGAAGGCGTACATTGGCTGGAGATGATCTGCGACCGCATCGAAAACGGCCAGGGACGCATGGAAGACCTGGACCTCATGCTGGAAATCGCCAATAACATCGCCGGACGCACGATTTGTCCGCTCGGCGATGCTGCGGCATGGCCCGTGGCCGGTATGCCGGATAAAAATAAGGGCGGCAACCTGAGCGGAAAGAGTTTTATCAACAAGTTCCGGAGCGAGTTTGAATATCACATTACGCATAAACAATGCCTCGTCACCGGGCACCTGGAATGGAATTAAGCAAGGAACCGCATGCCTTTTATCAAAATAAATGACACAGAGTTCGAAGTGCCAAACGGACAGACGATTCTCGAAGCCGCAAAAAGCGTGGGTATCGCCATTCCGTTTTACTGTTATCATCCCGGGCTGAAGATTGTCGCCAGCTGCCGGATGTGCCTGGTGGAAATGCAAGGCGCGCCGAAGCTCATGCCTGCCTGCGCCACGCCGATTACCGAACTGCCCCCCGGAAAGAAAATCCAGGATAAATACGACGCGGTCATTTTGACGGAAAGCGAAAAGGTAAAAACCGCGCGCGCGAGCGTGCTGGAATTTCTTCTTCTGAACCACCCGATTGACTGCCCCATCTGCGACAAGGCCGGCGAATGCAAACTGCAGGATTATTCCTACGAACACGGATACGCGATTTCACGTTTTATCGAGCCCAAACGCATACCACAAAAAAAAGACCTTGGACCGACCATTTATCTGTACACATCCCGATGTATTTTATGCTCACGCTGTGTCCGTTTTACAGAAGAGATTTCTCAAACCGAGGAACTGAAAGTCGTTCATCGCGGCGCGCATTCTGAAATCGAAATCATGCCCGGCAAACCGTTGGATAATAAAATGATGGGCAACGTGGTCGATATCTGTCCTGTAGGCTGCCTGATTGACAAGCATGAGCGTTTCGAGGGCCGCGTATGGAATTTCACCCATACCGACAGCATCTGTCCCGGCTGCAGTAAAGGATGCAACACTATTCTGGACGTGATGAAACACGACAAACTGAATCTGGAAGACCTCGTGGACACCGTGTACCGCATACGCCCGCGCGAAAACATGTCCGTCAATCAATGGTGGATTTGCGATGACGGCCGATATTATCTGGAAGCCTTTAAATCAAAAAACCGACTCGCCGTACCGCATATCCGGACGCACAGCGGACTCGCCGAAACCACATGGGAAGCGGCGCTGGAAAAAACAGCGACGATAATCCGTTCTGTGGATCCTTCGCAGGTGTTACTGATGGCCAGTCCGTACGCATCGAATGAAGAGAATTACCTGTTGGTCAAACTGGCGCAGGAGGGTAATTTCACAATCGATACCGTCAAACCGGAATACGGTTATACCCAGACGTTTCCGACAGCCAGCGGAAAATATCCCTTCACGATTGAATCTGAAAAAGCGCCGAACTATAAAGGCGTTTTATCCTTATTAAATATTAACGAAAACCAAGCCGGCCAAAAGCTCGTTTCCGGAAACACCAAAGTAATCCTGTTCGTCAATGACAAGAATCTGCCGGAACCGGAAAAGATAAAATCTGCCTGTCCGGAGACTCTCATTATTGGATTGGTAACGTATGAATCGGATTTTTTTAAAAAGGCAGATATTCTGCTTCCTTCGACGCTTTTTACAGAAACCAGCGGCACCTATACAAACCGCAACGGCATGATGCAAAAATTCAACCGCGCGGTCTTTCCTAAAGGTGAGATCCGGCCGGGCTGGCAGATTATTCAGCAGATAGCAGTGGCTCTGAATTTTTCATGGAATTATGCTACCATCGGTCATGTTGCCAGGGAAATGTTCGAGAAAGTACCGGCATTTCTCAATACCGACTTCAGTAAGTTATACCCGCAACTTGCGGAAAGGGAAATGATATTGTAATATGGAACCGTTTCTGCCGTATATTTTTATGGCTGTGATGCTCGTGGTATATTTATCCAGCGTGCCGGGGATGATTATCATCGAACGGAGGCTTAGCGCCTGGCTGCAGTACCGCGTAGGGCCTAACCGCGTGGGGCCGTTCGGGCTCATGCAGCCGATGGCCGACGCGCTGAAGTTTCTTTCCAAGGAAGACATCATTCCGCTGCATGTGAAGCGCTGGTTGTATCTGTTCGCTCCCGCGCTGATGGTATTCCCGGCGTTTTTCGTAATCGCGGTGATTCCCTGGGGTGTACTGACGCTTAACGGCAAGGAAATATTTATCCAGATTGCGCAGACGAATATCGGGATTTTATTTATTCTTGCCATTTCTTCGCTGACGGTTTACAGCATCGTCTTCGGCGCGTGGACGTCCAACAAATACGCCTTGCTGGGCGGTCTGCGGGCATCGGCGCAGATGATCAGCTACGAACTGCCGATGGGCCTGGCGGTAATGAGCATGATCATGATGGCCGGCACGCTGCGGTTGGAAGGAATTGTGCAATACCAGATGGACACGGTGTGGGGCCTGTTTCAACAGCCCATCGGCGGCCTGATCTTCATCATCACGGCGTTTGCCGAAACGAACCGATTGCCGTTCGATCTTCCGGAATCCGAGGCGGAACTCGTCGGCGGTTATCATACGGAATACAGCTCCATGAAATTCGCGATGTTCTACATGGGCGAGTACTGCAACATGCTGACGGCGGCTTCGCTGATTACCTTGCTGTTTCTCGGCGGCTGGCATGTGCCGTTAGTATCGTCTATGGGCCTGGAACCGCTAACCGTTCAGATTATACAAATTGGCGGATTCGGACTGAAAGTCGCTCTCATCATGCTGTTCTTTGTCTGGATGCGCTGGACGCTTCCGCGGTTCCGGTATGACCAGCTGATGCATCTCGGTTGGAAATGGCTCATTCCGCTGACACTCGCCAACATTGTATTAACCGCCATACTCATGGCGATATTCCGATAACCCGAAAGGACGTTCATGCCCGCTACGGTAAAAAAAATCGGCGATAAAACACGCGATACGTGGCTCGAACAAAGTTACCTGATTCCCGTGATTAAGGGTTTACTGATCACCATCCGGCATTTATTTTCCAGGCGCCTGGTCATCGAATATCCCGAGCAAAAAAAGGTCCTGCCGCCGAATTACCGGGGATTGCACATGCTAACCCGCGATGAACAAGGCCGTCCGAAATGCGTGGCCTGCGAAATGTGCTCCACCGCTTGTCCAGCCGATTGCATCCGTATTGTAGCCGCGGATGGCGGATGGGCTGACAGCCGTGAGAAATACCCCGTGAAGTTTGAGATTAACGAACTGCGCTGTATTTTTTGCGGATTGTGCGTGGAGGCCTGCCCGGAAGACGCTATTGATATGACAGATATGCATAACCTCGCCGATTATACGCGCAATGATTTCATCTACGACAAAGAACGGCTGCTGGCGGTATATGACGCGTATATTAAACTGCATCCGGAAAAAGCAAGACGGGCGGACCGACCATTTAAGGCCATGAAACACTCGAGCAACTTTACGGTGTCCGACGTGGAAGCCGCCAACCGCAACGAAACCAAAGCGCATTAACCTATGGAAACGCTGTCCCAGTATTTCATGTTGAATCCGGTGTTTTATATCTTCGCCGCGGCGGCGGTTATACTGGCTATTCTGACGCTGTCAGTCGAAAATCCTGTGTACAGCGCCATCTTTCTGGTTAAAACTTTTTTCTGTCTTGCCGTGATATACATCACCCTGGAAACGGAGTTCATTGCGGCGATACAGGTGCTGATTTACACCGGCGCGATCATGGTGCTCTTCCTGTTTGTGATCATGCTGCTTCATATGGAAGAACAAAAAAAGATCCAGGAGCGCTACGGCCCAATGACGTATCTTTCTGTCATAGTCGCATTCGCGGTGTTCATCCAGATCGGCGCGGCCGCTAAGGTAACTTTCGGTTTGGGTGAGAAAGGTTCGTATTCGGTGGAGCTGATTCGCGATATTGGCAACACCGAAGTTCTTGCCGCTGTTCTGTTTTCCAAATATCTGTATGCTTTTGAGATTGCTTCCGTGTTGTTGCTGCTGGGCATGGTCGGCGCTATCCTGATATCCAAACGAAAATGGGAATAACGCTATGATTCCGCTTTCACATTATCTGATGCTTTCGGCTATCCTGTTCACGCTGGGCACCGTGGGCGCGCTGACCCGGCGCAACGCCATTGTTGTGCTGATGTCGGTGGAACTGATGCTAAACGCCGTGAACCTCAGCATGGTTGCTTTCGCACGTTTTCTGAATTCCATGGACGGCCAGATCGCCGTATTTCTTGTGATGACCGTTGCCGCCGCCGAAGCCGCCGTGGGTTTAGCCCTGGTGGTCGCAATTTACCGAAAAACCGGATCCATCCAGGTGGATGATCTTCACGATTTGCAGGGTTAACCGGAGAATCTCCGATGGAATCGATTATAGTGTTAATACCGCTTCTTCCGCTGACCGGCGCCGTTGCGAATTTATTCTGGGGACTGTTTGCGGAGCGCTTTGATTCCGCCCGAAACTTTGGCCATCAAAATGATCCCGTTCAAAATATATTATTCATACCGGGCGTTTTGGCCTGCGGCACAGTCGGCGCTTCATTTATTCTCGCGGTAGCCGTATTCATTGAAGTCAGCGGCGGCGAGCGTTTTAACATTGATTATTTCACCTGGTTTGCTGCCGGATCATTGAAGATTACATTCGGTTATCTGGTGGACGCCCTGACGGTTACCATGATGCTGGTTGTAACAGGCGTCGGGTTTGTTATCCACGTTTATTCTTTAGGATATATGCAGGAAGATCCCGACCGGCGGCGGTTTTTTGTGTACATGAACCTGTTTATTTTCTCCATGCTCACGCTGGTAATGGCGAATAATTTTGTAGTGCTGTTCCTCGGCTGGGAGCTCGTCGGTCTATGTTCGTATCTTCTGATTGCGTTCTGGTACAAAAAAGACAGCGCGGCTTTCGCCGGCACCAAAGCTTTTATCGTCAACCGCATCGGCGACGCCGGATTTCTCATCGGCATATTCCTGATTTTTGCCACGTTCGGAACGCTGCATTATGACGAGGTGTTTGCCAACATAACCTCTCATAAAAATTTACTGCCCATCGCCACGGTCATTACGGGCATCGGCCTGTTGCTTTTCGTCGGCGCGATGGGTAAGTCGGCTCAGGCGCCCCTGCACGTCTGGCTACCCGACGCCATGGAGGGCCCCACCCCGGTATCCGCTCTGATTCACGCGGCTACCATGGTAACGGCCGGAGTGTTCATGGTAGCCCGTTGCTGGCCGATATTTTCGTTTGACGTCGGTCCGGCAGGATATGTGCTGGGCCTAAGCGCCGGAAACGTGGTCACTTATTTCGGTTGTTTCACGGCACTGTTTGCCGCAACGATTGGTCTGGTGCAGACAGACATCAAACGTATCATTGCTTATTCCACGATCAGCCAGCTGGGATATATGTTCATCGCAGTAGGCGTGGGGGCCTATGCGGCGGGGATATTTCATCTTGTCACGCACGCCTTTTTTAAAGCGCTGCTGTTTCTTGGCGCCGGCAGTGTGATACATATCCTGCACCGCGCCTATCATCAGGCCCATATAAGCGATGATCCTCAGGACATCCGGCTGATGGGCGGCCTGCGCTCGAAAGCCGGCATTACCGCCGTCACATTTATCCTTGCGTGGATTGCCATCAGCGGCATACCGCCGTTCTCCGGATTTTTCAGCAAAGACGAAATCCTTACGGCAACCTATCACGCGAATTATACGTGGGTGTTCTGGTTCAGCATACTTGGCGTGGTCCTGACCTCTCTGTATATGTCACGCCTGGTATTCATGGTTTTCTTCGGCGAATCCCGGGCGCATCCCGCGGCGCAATCCTATATTCACGAATCCCCGGGCGTCATGACGGCCGCGCTGATAACGCTTGCCGCTCTATCGGTCCTCGGAGGATTTATTAACATCCCGCCGCTATTCGGCGGATCGATGCACTTGCACCATTTTCTTTCCTCGTCCCTGGGCCTGTCGGATACCACCCACGCCGCGCCCGTGGACTGGATTCTGATGATTATTTCCGTTCTCGCCGCCGTGGCCGGCATTTTCATCGCCTGGATGGCGTTCATTAAAAATAAAATCCGCATTGATAAAATTGTTTCCGACTACCAGACGCCGTATCGATGGTTTTATAATAAATATTATTTGGATGAATTTTACAGCGCGTATATCATCCGGCCGCTGACATGGTTCTCGGAATCCGTTTTATGGAAACTGATTGATCAGAAGATTCTGAGCGGTATCGTCAATACAACGGCATACGCAACAGAGATCACCGGCCGCCTCCTGCGTATTGTTCAATCAGGTTTTGTTCAGACTTACGCGTTCTTCTTGCTCCTCGGCATCGCGCTGATGCTGTATTATCTTATTCATTGATCCCAACGGACGAGACGAGGCCATCATGGAATTCATAAACGCATACCTACTCAATTTAATCATCGGTCTGCCCTTGCTGGGATTTATCATCCTGGCAATTATACCCAAAGAACGGCATGAAACGCTTAAACGAGTCACGTTTATTTTTTCGGTCGCTACGTTTATCCTATCCCTGCCTCTCTTCGTTTTTTTTGACGGAACCAATCCGGATCCGCAGTTTGTATACCAAGCCGTCTGGTGGGAATCCTGGGGTAGTTATTATCATGTCGCCGTAGATGGTATCAGTTTGTTACTGGTTATGCTAACCACGGTATTGTTTCCTCTGGTGGTCTGGTTTTCCCGTCAGGTTCCGTATGACCGCGTAAAGGGTTTTATGATGGCGCTGTTGTTTCAGCAGTTCGGAACGCTTGGGGTCTTTTGCGTCCGCGATATGCTGTGGTTTTACATATTCTGGGAAGCGATGCTGATTCCGATGTATTTTCTCATCGGTATCTGGGGCCATGAAGACCGTATCCGTGCGACCGTAAAGTTTTTTATTTATACGTTGTCCGGCAGTCTGCTCATGCTGGTTGCCATTATTTACGGTTATCTCCAGACCGCACCGGTTATGGCCGACGGAAAAATCCTAGCTGCTCACAGTTTCTCGTTTGATGCCTTTATGCAGGCTTCCATGCCATTATCCGCGCAGTCATGGATGTTTCTGGCATTCGCGCTCGCCTTTGCCATCAAATCAGCGGTGTTTCCGTTCCACGGCTGGCTGCCATCGGCCTATACCGAAGCGCCGATGCCGGGAACAATTATATTATCCGCGATACTTGCCAAAACCGGCATTTACGGCTTTTTACAAATCTGCATCCCGTTTTATCCGATCGCGGCTGATCATTTCGGTTCGTGGCTTTTAATTTTATCCGTCACCGGCGTCATTTTCGGCGCGCTGGTTGCCATGGTGCAAAAGGACTTCAAGCGCCTGCTGGCCTACGCTTCGATTAGCCATCTGGGATTTATTGTCCTGGGCGTGTTCGCTTTTACGGTATCCAGCTGGCAGGGCGTTGTTATCCAGATGGTTAATCATGGGCTTGTTCTGGCCATGTTGTTCATCCTTCTGGGATATCTGAACCGGCGCCGCGCCGAACGCGATATCGGTGAGTACGGAGGACTCTGGAGCATCACGCCAAAACTCGCGGCGCTGTTTTTGGTTGCCACGCTGGCGATGATCGGTCTGCCCGGATTAAACGGATTTATCGGCGAGTTTCTTATTCTGATCGGCGCGTTTAGCGAATCCGCCATGGTTGGCGCGTCCTGGTACGCCGCCGCTGCCGTATTGAGTATTATTCTTTGCGCGGTCTATATGCTGCGCCTGTACCAAAGCCTGATGTTCGGCAAATCCCGGCACGAAGCCAACTCTCTGCTGGCCGACCTGATACCGCGTGAGTGGTGGGTGACTATTCCTATTATGCTTTTTATTTTCTGGATCGGCATCTATCCGGGTACATTTTTATCAAAAACCGAAGCTACGGTATCCCGTTATCTGCATCGGCATCGCGCGGCGGTGTATGAGTATGAAATAAAGACTTTTAAGGAAAGTAAATATTCCCCGGTGTTACCGGAACCGAATGATATCCATGCCCACTAACCAGTAACTGATGCAACGGTTCTTCAAATATATCATCATCCTATTAACGGTAGTTACTGCAAAAGTTACAGCCGGTCATTATGCCGTCCTTTCCGACAGCGTCCGCTTATACTTTGAAATTACCGGCAAAGGAGAACCGCTGTTGCTGATACCGGGCGGGCCGGGCGATGCGCACAATTATCTCAAACCTTTCTTCGGAAAACTTGAAAAAAACTTCACGGTTATTTATTACGACGCGCGCGGACGCGGTCTTTCCAAGTATACCGGTAATCATACCGCTTACAGTCTGAATGATGATGTCAACGATATCAAAGGTCTCTGCGAAACGCTTGGACTAGCCAGAATTCATGTATTCGGCCATTCTTACGGCGGTATGGTGGCCGCGCAATTAGCTTGCAACTATCCGGCGCTTGTCCATAAACTGGTGTTATGTAACACCTTCCACAGCGCGGAAGGATGGCAGGAAAACATCGACCAATGCAACCGGCATATTCAGGAAAGCTATCCCGATCAGTGGACCCGGCTTCTGGAACTGCGCAAGCGTGTCAAGTCCAGTGATACCCAATGGCGGTCGGTTTATGATCCTTGTATTGAGAGCCTTTACTGGTATGATATCTCGCGACGGCAAAATTTCATCAACCGGATTACTGCCTCCGGCCGTTCATCTCTGCCGGCATTTTCCTACGACGTTTATTATGCAATTATCGGCGATGATCCCGATGTTTCGGTAAACGGAACAATGAAAGATCTTGATTTGCGACCTTTGTTAAAAACCATCACCGCCCCCACGCTAATCCTTACCGGACGCGGAGATAAAATCGCTACCGTAAAACAAGCTGTTGATATTCAAACCTGCATTCCAAACAGTCGGCTTCATATTTTTAATATCAGCGGACATTTACCTTTTGTCGAAGAAGAGAATGCATTTATTGATATTATGTATAAATTTCTGAAAGGCATTCAATAAGTATGACCTGATATAATCATAAAGCGTGTACTCTACCTTATATTAATTACGAAAGAATTTTATGACCGTTAATCTGAAGATTAAAATTTATGCCCTTGCGCTTTTGGTATTTTTCCTGAGTTCCGCATTTGCGGGGGCTCAGGAAACATATCAGATTCCCTTCCATGTCCAGATCCAATATTTCAAAAAAATATTCGGATATTGCCTTTCGCTCGAGAATCCGTCCAATCCAAAAACAGCCGTAATCTGTGCTAACCATGACGATGGCGAGGTAATTAAATCAAGCTTTATCCGGGGGGGGATTACTGCGGTTGAGGTTATGACGCCTGATGAATTTTTAAAAAGCGGTTCCATCTATTCGGTGGCTTACGTAGCACTGGGCGTAAAAACCGATAAATTACGGCCGGCTTTTATAAAAAAGAAAACACTGTCTATTTCCGGGGATTCTAAAATCTACGAACAGGGCGTGACCTCAGTCGGATTACTCATGAAGGACAATAAAGTGAAAATCCTTTTTAACATGGACCGGGCCAAATCGGAAGGACACCGTTTTTCATCCGAATTCCTCAGGCTTACCGGTTTTAAATAATGCGTTTTATTCAATTGATTCAAAAATGATAATTGCTATATTATAGATTATTATTAGCGGAAGTTATCCGCGTCCGACTGAAACAAAAAATGTTTTAAAAACTTAATCAAGGATGAAATCCTTGTGGTGAACATAAAATCCACATTATGCCCCAGTTGCGCTAATATTTGTTCGTGGGAACAGGAACTGAAACGATGTGATTTCTGTAATTACACATTTTCGGGAGATCCCAACACCTTTTACCCGGAATTTCGTGTTGATACCCATACAAAAACTGAACGCATCCTCGCTGAAATCTTGAAGCAAATCGGACAGCAGCATTTTGAAGAAGCCGCTTTTCTGACGCATGTACTGGCCGAACATCAGCTGGGTAAAGACGACGATTACCGAAATATCGGAATCAAATTTCACGACGCGCGCAAAGATGCCATCGCGCTCTGGTGCTGTGAAAAGGCCATACAACTTAATGATAAAAATCCGTTTAACCTTCAGGAGGCCGCCAAATGTTATACCCAGATCGGCGTCCTGGATAAGGCGCTCAACTACATTCAGGAAGCGATACGGATCAATCCATCAGAAGCCGCCCATTACAGCGTTCAGGGACTGATCTTCGACCGGCAAAACCAGTACACCCAGGCCGCTAAATCCTATCTACAGGCGATAGCGCTGAAGGATAGTTACGACCGGGGTTTTGAAGAAGTCATTGACGAACCGGTAGACATCACTCAACTGGAAGCCTTTGCTAAAGAACTTATCAAAAGTAACCCTAATGCCAGTTCCGTACCACTTGCTATGGGAATTTTGCATACGGTGAAATTTAATTACACCAAAGCGGAAGAATATTTAAAACAAGCGCTGGCAACAAAGCCGAACGATCCGCTTCTGCTGAATAAACTGGCCGAAGTGTATCAGAAAGAAACCAAAATCGATCTGGCCCTTGATTATTATAAACAGGCATTGGCCGCAGACGGGAAAAACATCGAAACCATTCGTAATCTCGGAAGGCTGTATAAGGACAAAAACAACTGGCTCGAGGCGTTAAAATACTTTGAAGAAATCCTGAAGCTCAACCGGAAGGATAGCAACGCGGCTTATGAGGTCAAGGAGATGTACCGCAAGCTGAACAATCCCCAAAAAGCCATCGAGGTGATGAAGGAATACCAGACTGCCGACCCGAGTTATTACAACTGGGCCATGCATCATATTTTCGAGATTTTGTATTACGACCTCAAGGATGACAGGCAATTGTGCGAGCTGGTCGAAAAAACGTACCCGAACAAGATTAACGATTCGTTTGTTTACGATTATTACGGTTACAGCCTGATGAATCTCGGACGGCTTGATGAATCCGTAAAATCATTTGAACGGTTTCTGGAACTTGAACCCAAAAATGCGCGTGTAATGCGCGAACTGGGACGCGTATTCTGCGATCAGGAAAAATATCAGGAAGCCATTGACATCCTGACCAAGGCGTTCGCGATTGAGAGCAAGAATTCCTACGGATTTTATTATTTAGCTCTGGCCTACCACAAGCTCGGTAAGGACGATTTGGCCAAAAAGACGCTCGAGGAAGGTAAGCAGTTTGACCCGAATTACAAATGGTTTGATGACCTGATGGCGGAAATTGATCCGTCCTACGTGGCGCCGGCCAACACGTCCGCCGGAACCGACCAAACCAGTCAGGAATCTGCCGGCACTTCCACGACGGGCGTGCTGGGTGAAACGGTAACGGCGGGATTGCCGAATTTTTTGCGCGACCTTACGGAATTGGCGCGTGAAAATAAAATTGAGGATATCATCGGCCGGGAGAATGAAATGCGCGAGCTGATTGAAGTGCTCTGCCGCCGCAGCAAGGCCAATCCGTTGATTGTCGGCCAGCCGGGTGTCGGTAAAACCGTGCTGGTCAGCGGGCTAGCTCACCGGCTCGCACGAAACGAAGTACCCGAAATGCTCCGCGACTACCGTCTGCTGGAACTGGAAGTGTTCGCTGTTGTGGCCGGTACACGCTATGTCGGCACGCTGGAACAAAAATTTCTTCAACTAGCCCAGTTCTGCCGAACCAATAAAGTCATTATTTTTATCGACGAACTGCACACCCTGATGGGCGCTGGTTCTTATAGCTCCCACGAAACCGGCGGCCTTGATGAAATGTTCAAGCCCCTGCTTACTCAGCCCGATTTCAAGCTTATCGGCGCCACTACCGACGAGGAATATCAGAAAAACATCGCTAAGAGCGGCGCGTTCGAGCGGCGCTTCACCCGAATTACCGTTTTTGAGCCCAGCAAAGACGACACGACTAAAATTCTCGAGCATCAACGGCCCAAACTACAGGACTTCTATCACGTTACGATTTCCGATAAGATTATCCGTACGATCCTCGACATGTCCGATAAATACATTAAGAACCGCTACCTGCCTGACAAGGCGTGCGACATCATGGAGCGCGCTTCCATAAAGGCCAGTCTGTCCCGCCCGAACGACAGCAAGGATACCGTTGCCGTTGAGGAAAAGAACGTGGTGCAGGCCGTCTCCCAGGTAACGCGCATTCCGGAAAGCAACATTCATATTGACGCGCTTGGAGGAATCCTTTCACTCGAAGACCAACTACGCGCCCGTGTTATCGGACAGGAAGAGGCCATTCTGAAAGTTACGGAAGTGATTCGTATGACCAAGAGCGGCTTAGATGTCAATCCCGAACGGCCGGACGGCGTTTTCCTCTTCGTCGGCCCGACCGGGGTCGGCAAAACCGAACTCGCCAAGGCCCTTGCCGAAGCGCTGGAGGGCACTGAAAAACGGCTGGTGCGCATCGATATGTCCGAGTATAACGACCAGTATGCGCTATCCAAACTAATCGGCACGGCGCCCGGTTATGTGGGTTATGAAGATGAGGGCCGCCTCACCAAAGCCGTCCGCGAGGATCCATCCGCCGTCGTTCTGCTTGACGAAATCGAAAAAGCCCATCCGAAAATTTACGAGGTCTTCCTCCAGGTATTCGACGACGGCCGCATGACCGACGGCAAGGGAGAAACCATATCCTTCTCGCACGCCACGATTATCATGACCTCCAATCTTGGATCGGACACCATATACGGCAAGATAAAAATGGGCTTCGGAAGCGCGACCACCGACCTGAATAAAGAAATTACCGAAAGTATCACAGCCGCCCTGCGTAAACATTTCTCGCCGGAATTTCTAAACCGCATTGACGAGATAATCGTTTTCAAGTCGCTCGACGAGGAAACACTTAAAAAAATCGCCCGGCAAAAAATTGAAACCATAACCCGGCGGTTCCTTGAAAAAGGCATTCGCATCAGCGTGGAAGATGGCGTGGTAGACGTATGCGTCAGCGGCTTAGATTACCGCCGCGAAGGCGCCCGCGGCCTGAACCGATCTCTCGAGGAACTAATATTCCGCCCGCTGTCCCGTGTCATGATTCAGAACCCGGGTTGCAAAGTATACAATGTTACCCGACATGACAAGGAAGTGGTCATTCTGCGCGGCGCGTAAAATAATTGATTGTATGAACAAAGGCATACACAACCATTAAAAGGAAAATTACAGAAACATGCTGGCAGCTTTAAAATTAAAAACTTTTGCATTTTTTGTAATTATAAGTTTTATTTTCATTATGTACTCTGCGGTTTATTATAAAATTCCGCACTCTATGTGACAGGCATTGCCATGACCAACATCATCCCCGACACCGATTTTATCTCGATTATACCGCAGATGATCCTTCTTGCCGGCGTATCGGCTTTATTATGGATGTCCTTCCTTTTCAAAGGTTTGCGCGGCTATTTCGCATGGATCGCGTTCGGTTTCTGTGCGGCATCGGTACTCGGTATTATAATCGGATGGGATCACCGGGGTGAATTTTTCAGCGGCATGATTACTGTCCACACCAGCACACTGGTGTTTAACATCGTCATTCTAACCGCCTCCGCGCTTGTGTGTCTGCTGTCGCACCGCGCCGTAGACGATAAAAAATCCGGCGAGTATTACGCCATCCTGCTGATAGCTACGCTTGGCATGCTTGTTATGGCATCCAGCAATCATTTACTGGTTATTTACATCGGCCTGGAAATCCTTTCTATCGCGCTGTACATTCTTATAGGAATGAACCGCACGCGGTTAAAATCGCTTGAAGCGGCCATGAAATATTTTGTACTTGGAGCGTTAGCTTCGGCGTTTTTTCTCTACGGCGTTTCGCTTACTTACGGCGCCACAGGGAATATGGATCTGACGCGCATCCGCATGTATTTAGACAGTCATAACCTCCTTGGTCATCCGCTCATGCTTTCCGGGCTGGGGTTGCTTTTTGCGGGACTCGCATTTAAAGCGGCGCTGATCCCTTTCCATATGTGGTCACCGGACGTTTATGAAGGTTCCCCAGCGCCCGTAACGGCGTTCATTGCATCGGGCCCGAAAGCTGCCGTATGGATTGTTATTATCCGCGTGTTTGCGGAGGCCCTGCCTTCTCTGCACAATAACTGGGAACCGGTATTATTCGTCATTGCCCTCATAACCATGATTGGCGGCAACCTGCTTGCGCTCATACAGGACGACATAAAACGCATGCTCGCCTTTTCCGGTATCGCTCATGCAGGATATTTGTTGATGGCTGTCATCGCCGCGCCGGTACTGGGTGCGGACCTGCAGGCTTCTGTGACGCAGAGTGTTTTTTTCTATCTCACCGTTTATGTGTTGATGCTTGTACTCTCGTTCAGCGTCATTCATCTGATGGAGTCTAACACCGGTCGTAACATCCGCATGGACGACCTGGCAGGACTTGCAACGCGCCATCCGTTCCTTGCAGCCACACTTTCTGCGGCTATGCTGTCCTTAGCCGGTATTCCGATTACCGGAGGTTTTGTTGCCAAACTTATGATTTTTTCCGTGGCCATCGAGGCCGGCTACATTGCGCTTACCATTGTCGCCGCCCTCACTGTGCTCGTGTCCGTATATTATTACATAAGTGTCATCGTAAAAATGTATTTCCATACACCGGAAGAAGAAACCGTAATGCCGAAAATATCCAAACCGACCTATGCGGTTCTGGCTTTTTGTACGGCCGGCATTATCCTACTCGGGCTTTTACCCTCATTGATTGCTTTTATATAAACGCCAATGAGTCCGAGGCTCTGCTGTTGGCTTACGGTAAAACCCCGAAAATTCTATGTTTTAGGAGTTTTTTAGTTTACAACAAGGTTTTAAAACCAACGCATCCGATACGCGTTCTCTGATAATACATTATCTCTGCCACGACCTTCCATCGATAAATTAACCGTAACTTTCATAATTTTCCCGGTGCAGCAAAAACATCGAACCAAAATAAATCGGCGCTAAATACGCCGCTTTTTCATAATATCGATACATCTTGACTGTCAGGACAGGTGCGTGAAATGAATTATTTTACTTTATTTTCAAAAGTGATATTTGTATTTTACAGCCGTTTAAAGAACTATTTACAAGGAATACCAAATGCCAGTACGATGCGGAATTGTGGGCTTACCGAATGTCGGAAAGACGACAATCTTTAACGCGCTGACCGCGGCCGGGGTGGACGCCGCCAACTATCCGTTCAGCACCAAACAGCCGAATATCGGCGTGGTCACCGTTCCAGACAAGCGGGTGGACATGATATCCGCAATCGTTAAGCCCAAAAGTATTGTCTATACGAATGTTATTTTTATGGACATTGCCGGCCTGGCCAAAGGCGCCAACGCCGGCGAAGGTCTCGGCAACCAGTTTCTCAGCCAGATTCGCGAAGTAGACGCCATCGCCCATGTGGTGCGCTGTTACGACGATCCCGATGTGGTGCATACCGAAGGCAGCATTGATCCCGAGCGCGACATTGAGATTATCGATATGGAACTGATCCTGAAGGATATCGAATCCGTTACCAAACGCATCGCCGGTGTGGAACGCGCGGCTCGAACCGGCAATAAAGACGCGAAGGCCGCGCTGGAGCTTTTCACGCGCGTTAAAAACCATCTCGACGACGGCAAGCCTGCCCGTTGGCTCCACCTGGAAGATCACGAACGAAAATCAATAAATGAATTGTTCCTGCTGAGCATCAAACCGGTACTGTACGTTTGCAATGTGGACGAACACCATGTAACCGGCGATCATCCGTACGTGCAGGCCGTACGAAAGATGGCGGAACGGGACCATTCGGGGGTAGTGGTCATTGCCGGTAAAATCGAGGCCGAAATCGCCCAGCTAAAGCCCGAGGAACAGAATGCGTTTCTTGAAAGCCTCGGCCTGAAAGAACCCGGCCTGCACGCGCTGATCCGGGAGGCCTATCACTTGCTGCAATTGGACACCTTTATTACAGCCGGTCCGGAAGAAGTCCGCGCATGGACCATCACCCGGGGCGCCAAAGCGCCGCAGGCCGCCGGCGCCATCCATTCCGATATCGAAAAAGGATTCATCCGCGCCGAAGTAATCTGGTGGGAAGATTACGTGAAATACAAATCCGAACAGGCCTGCAAAGACAAGGGACTGATGCATCTCGAAGGCAAAGATTACGTCGTGAAAGACGGCGACGTGATTTATTTCCGGTTTAATGTATAACCCATACCCTTGCATTACGGGGCGCTCCGGCTTTCTAACCGGAGTCGCTGTCTAAACCCGGCCAAATTTGAAATAAAAACCATGAACCGCCTGACCGTACATCTGAAACGCAAGACCTATCCGGTTTTTTTTGAGGACACTAATCTGCCGGAAATCATACCGCATCTCAAGGAACGCATGGCGGAGGAGCGCGTGTTCATAATCACCAGTCCCATCGTGGACGGGTTTCATGGTCCAGTGTTTGAAAAAACGCTTAATAAGGCGAAAATTAAAACCCATACGATTACCGTCAAGGACGGCGAGCAATATAAAAACCTGGAAACGGTAAAAACGGTTTATACCAAACTGCTGGCGGCTGAGGCGACGCGCGAGAGTCTTATTCTTGCGTTGGGCGGCGGCGTCATCGGAGACCTGGCCGGCTTTGTCGCCGCCACGTATATGCGCGGGATTTCCTGGATTATGGTGCCTACCACGCTGCTCAGTATGGTGGACAGTTCCGTCGGCGGCAAGGTAGCCGTGGACCATCCGGAATGTAAGAATCTCATCGGTACCTTTCACGATCCTGATATGGTGTTCACGTACACGCCGTTTTTGAAAACCCTGCCCGAACGGGATATGGTATCCGGTCTGGCTGAGGTGATTAAATACGGCCTGATACTCGACCCTAACTTTTTCATGTGGATAGAAAAAAACTGGCGTTCCCTGCTGACTTTCGATCTGACCTTGCTGGAATACGCAGCCTTCCAGTCATGCACGCTGAAAAAATCTGTTATCGAGAAGGATGAAAGCGATCGGGATATCCGGCGGATTCTGAACTTCGGTCACACGTTCGCGCACGCCATCGAATCGATTGGCCGCTACGAGATAATACGGCACGGCGAAGCGGTGCTGATCGGAATGCTGATGGCGGTACGACTTTCCGAACTCAGCGGCCGCCTGTCCGCTACTGCCGTGCAGCGCATCCATAACGTTCTCCACCCGGTCATGGAACTCATACAGAAAAACCTTAAGCCGTTTCTTGAATCTCTGAATCCGTCCGACATACTGACGGTGATGCGAAAGGACAAAAAACGCTCGTTGGCCGGCAGCACGCTGATACTGCTGAACAGGATCGGTTCCGCTGAAACCGCAACCGGCATACCGGATGACGATATACGTCTGGCCGTGCGCGATACGTTAAGCGCTTTCAAAAGGATAAAATGACGACACTGAAAGAGATACCGCTTTTTCCTCTTGGCGTCGTGCTGTTTCCCGGTACGCTATTGCCCATACATATATTTGAGGAGCGCTATAAAACGCTGATCAACGGATGTCTGGAGTCGGGCAGGGCATTCGGCGTTATTTACTATACCGGCGAGAATTTTTACAGCACCGGGTGCTCGGCGATCGTGCAATCGGTCGTAAAGAAATACAAGGACGGCCGTATGATCATCCTGACGCAGGGCCAAGAGCGATTTCGTATCGACGCGATCACGGGCGATAAACCCTACCTGACCGGCCGTGTGGAATTTTTCGACGACGACCCTGTTTCGGATACGGCGGAGCTGACGGCTCTTTCCAAACTGGCGCTGGCGCTGTTCCGAGACTCCCTTCAACTCAACAAGGAAAACCAAAAATTAGACATTCCGGAAACCGTTGACGCGAAGTTTCTGTCCTTCCTGATAGTGGCGCATTCCGATTTCACGCTTGACGAGAAACAGGCGTTTCTGGAAATGCGGTCCACGCCCGACCGCCTGAGCCGGATCACGCTCGCCTTGCGCAAACTGATAACCCGACAGAAAGCCAGCCGGGAAATTGAGGGCATCATCAGCGGCAACGGATTTCTTAAAAACAAAAAAATGGAATAAAAAGGCCCATGCCGTGGGTTAAACTCCCCTACACCGTCTACCGTATCCGCGCCTACCTGCGAAGCCTGTACCGCGCCATACGTTATTGCCGGAATGCATTCCCGTTGATATCCAATTTGCTTGGCCGGCGAAAACCCTTTACCGCGGTTTTAAGAAAAAGCGGATTAATTTTTCATGATTATCACATCGAGTCGTTTCTGGCTACAATACACGAAATCATTATTCAGGATTCGTACCGCTCCGGATGGCTCCGCGTGGATTGGGATGATCTTGTCGTTGATATCGGCGCCAATATCGGCGTATTCACGGTATGGGCAGCCAAACAGACACGATACAAGGTTTTTGCCGTCGAACCGGTTCCTGAAAACGCCGAATGCCTGCGCCGAAACATTGACGCCAACGGTCTGCACCATGTTACTGTGGAAACCGCGGCGATAACCGGTACCACCGGCGAAGTCGCCTTAAGAAAAGCCCCGGTTAATGTCGGTTATCGCGTAACCGGAAATGCTGAAAGCGAATCCCAATCGGTATTCAAAGTCCCTTCGCTCACGCTGAACGATTTCATGAAAAGGCATACAATCTCACGGATCGATTTCCTGAAAGTGGATTGTGAGGGCTCCGAAGGCTCCATTCTGCAGTCTCTGGAACCGGACGTTTTCAGGATAATCCGGAAAATAGCTGTTGAATATCACGATGAATGGTCGTCGCTTAATCATGCGCAGATTGCGGATTTGCTGCAGAAAAACGGTTATGAGATCAAGCTGAAGCCGCACCGGAAGTTTCCCTACGGATATATTCTGGCCCGGCGCCACTCACAAACAGGAACATAGTCGGTATGAGTTTTTTCAAATCCCAGAAAGCCGGTTCAGCCGCGTTGTTTGTCAGTGTGGCGACGTTACTCAGCACCGTGCTGGGATTGGTGCGCGACAAAGTTATGGCGCATTATTTCGGCGCAGGATTGGAAACAGACTTTTATAATTATGGTTTCACTATCCCGGACGCACTGCAGAACATCCTGATTATGGGCCTCACCGCGTCCTCCTTTATTCCGATATACGCCGAACAGGTCGCTCACAAGACCCGCGACGAAGCCAACCGCATCGCCGGAAGTTTTCTGAACATCACCATGGGCGTATTTACCGGCGTTTGCTTGCTCACCGGCATCCTGATGCCGTGGATTGCGGACATCTGGCTTTCGGAATCCATGCCGCAGGAATCCAAACGGGCGGTCATTGATATTTCACGGATTTTCCTGCTGTCACAGGTGGCGTTTGGGATAAGCAAGATCCTGAGCGGCATTCTGCAGACGCATAAACATTTCACCGCCTATGCCCTGGCCCTCCTGGTGTACAATCCCTCCATCATCCTCGGCATGATGCTCTTCCATTCCGAAATCGGCATTTATTCAGCCGCATACGGCGCCCTGCTCGGCGCGGTATTGGTGGCGCTCGTGAACGTGATAGACCTTGCCGGCACCGATTACCGGTACCACTGGTCCTGGAATTACCGCGACACGGCCGTTCGGCAGATATGGATACTCGCCATTCCGAACTTTCTGAACATGGCGCTGCTTCAGAGCGTGTTTATTTTTTACTCAGCCATTTCAGCGTTATTGCCGGAGGGCAGTTATTCCGCATTCCGTTATGCGCTGAATTTTGAGAGTTTTCCGGTCAGCATATTCGGCATCGCGTTCGTTACAGCGATATTTCCGTTCCTCGCTGAAAACGCCGGACGAAAGCATTACGATAATTTTAATTATAACATTCAGAACTCCCTTCGTCAAATCCTGTATCTGACCTTGCCGGCGGGCGTCGGCATGGCGGCGCTATCGCCGGAGATCATCGGGCTGATACTCGGCGGCGGGAAATTCGGCCGTGGCGAAATATCCATGACGGCTTCAATCCTTTTTTTCTACGCGCTGGCCGTTCCGCTCGAAAGTTTGTGGTACCTGTTCGCCCGCGGCTATTACGCGCTGAAAGACACATGGACGCCGTTCTGGTTCCGGCTGATCGGCACCGTTGTGAACTTTTCAATCAGTTACTTTCTCGCGTTTGAAATCGGTCCCGCTGCCTTCTCGCTCGGGCTGCTGACCGCGTTTAGTCTGCAGGTCATTCTGTTTGTGTTCGGCATGAAACGGAAAGTACCCGAGTTTGACCTTCGTCAGGCGTTGATTAGCGCTTCCAGGCTTACGCTTTGCGCGTTGATTATGGGTGCGGCAGTATGGCTGATAAACCGCTGGCTTTCAAACGCTGATTTTGTCCATGTTTATTCGGAACGCATCCAATATTTATTACGCACCGTCGCAGGTATCGTGTTGGGTGGCGCGCTGTATATTACCTTAACCTATGTGTTCCGGTGCGCAGATTTTTCAGTAATCCGGCGGGTAGCCGGACGCCTGTTAAACAAAAAGGAAGGATAAACCATGGAGGGTTCTCTGAATATTCTGGTTATCGGCTTTATTGGCTTCGGACTCGCCATGGACGCGTTTGCCGTTTCCATAGCAAACGGATTGGCCGTTAAAGTCCTGAGAATCCGTTACGCGGTTCGCATCGCCATGTTTTACGGCGCCTTTCAGGCCGTCATGCCCGTACTGGGTTGGTTAGCCGGATACGGGTTACGCGAAATTATCTGCGAAATCGACCACTGGATCGCCTTCGGCCTGCTGGCTTTCATAGGAAGCAAAATGATTTACGAGTCGTACCAGCTTGAGATTCCCGACCAGCCATGCAACCCGCTGACGGTTTACCGCCTGCTGATTCTTTCGTTTGCCACCAGCATTGATGCTCTGGCCGTCGGTCTTTCCCTTTCAATTCTCCAGGCGGAAATCGTCACACCGGCATTGATTATTGGCGTCATAACATTTATATTATCATTAACCGGTGTCTTTATTGGCAACCGTTTCGGCCATTTTTTCGAGAAAAAAATCGAGCTGGTCGGCGGCCTGATATTACTCGGCATCGGCATAAAAATCCTGATCGATCACCTGTCCGGACAGGCTTAAAATAAAAAAACTGTGAGGCCGCATTGGACACGATATTAATCATTGATGACGAAAAAAATATCCGACGTTCCCTGGAGATGATTCTTGAAAGCGAGCACTATACCATAAGCACCGCCGAGAACGGGCAGGAGGGGCTCAAGGCGTTACGCGACAAACCGGCTGATGTGGTTCTGCTCGACCTTCTGATGCCGGACCTTAGCGGTCTGGATGTGCTGAAGGAAGCTAAAAAAATATTTCCCGAAACGGTGTTTATCATGATGTCCGGCCACGGCACCATCGAGCAGGCGGTGGAAGCGATCAAATGCGGGGCCTATGATTTTATAGAGAAACCGCTGACGAAGGAAAAAATTCTGGTTACGGTGCGTAACGCGCTCGCACAAAAAGAACTGCTGGAACAAAACCGCGCCCTGAAGCAGGAAGTCGAACAGAAATTCCTGATGGTCGGAGAAAGCGCAGCCATAAAGGCCGTCAAAGCGCAGATTGCTAAAGTGGCTCCCACGTCCGCGCGGGTGCTCATTCTGGGCGAGAGCGGCACCGGCAAGGAATTGGTCGCGCGTTCGCTGCATGATTTGAGTCCGCGAAAGAACCGGCCTTTCGTCAAGGTGAACTGCGCGGCGATTCCCAATGAATTGATTGAAAGCGAATTGTTCGGCGCGGTTAAGGGATCGTACACCGGCGCTTACGCCGACCGCGACGGTAAATTTTTCCAGGCCGACCGCGGCTCGCTATTTCTCGACGAAATCGGCGACATGAGTCTTTCCGCTCAGGCCAAGGTTCTCCGCGTCCTGCAGGAAGGCGAGTTTGAGAAGGTCGGCGGCGGTAAACCGATTAAAGTGGACGTCCGCGTCATTGCCGCCACCAACAAAAACCTGCAGGAAGAAGTCCGCGCCGGCGCCTTTCGCGAAGACCTGTTTTTCCGCCTTAACGTCATACCTATACCCGTACCGCCTCTGCGCGAACGGCGCGACGACATTCCGTTACTGATCCATTATTTCATGGAACGCGGCCACCGCGAAGAAGGCCTGCCATTAAAAACATTTTCCTCCGAAACCCTGGATTACCTCACGGCTTATAAATGGCCCGGCAACATCCGCGAACTGAAAAACCTCGTGGAACGACTGCTGATACTCAGCCCCGGCGAAACCATCCGCGCCGAGGATTTACCCGAAACTATTACGGCAACCTGCACAAAAACCGAACGGTTTTCGGGTCAAAAATCACTTAAGGACCTGTGCGAAGAAACTGAAAGACAGTTTATTGAATCGGTTCTGAAAAAATATAATGGAAACATTACCCGGGCCGCCCAGGAGCTGGGTCTGGAGCGTACAACTTTACACAAACGGCTTAAAAGCTACAACATTAACGTGGATTCGCTGAAAGAAGACGCATAAGCTATTTGATATACTTATGCATAACAAACAACGTTCCGCAGAAAAACAAAAATACCGTAAGTAAAACCCCTATTAATAAGATTTCATTAACACCAGGCGCCATGAAAAAGCCTCTTTAATAAGGAGAATCATGTTGAATAAATCCAAGATTATTATACCGCATACAACCTTGTTTGGTCAGAAGTATATAAAGTTAGCTTTTAATTTTTTATTATTAATGATTTATATGTTCTTTATGGCGTCCTGTGCCTCTGTACCGAAAATGCGGGCTGTGACCGATAAAAGCAAAATTCCGTTTGTGAAAATACTAATTTATAAGGATCCGAGTGAAATTACAATTAAATCCAATCAGAAATTTTTAATATTCAATGGTAATCGTTCAACTCAGTTTGATGACAGTACGGTCAGTTTTAAAATGACCGATTCCGTGATTAGCATCCGGGATTCTCTGGTAAATGAAAGTATCACGGATGGTTTTTTCGAGCTGGTACCCACTTCCGGAAATAACCGATTTGCTCTTTTAGGAAACACCTATCGCGGAAAGCTGACGGTGTTGCGCCTTGACGGAGGGCTTGCCGTGATCAACGCGCTGGATTTGGAATCGTATCTCATGGGTGTGGTTCGCAACGAAATCGGCCGTACGCCGAAAGAGATGATCGAGGCCGCCAAAGCGCAGGCTGTTGCGGCGCGAACGTATGCCGTAAAAAATTTCGGAAAATACAAAGGCGCTTACGATTTTGCCAGCGACGTTTCGGATCAGGTGTATAAGGGCGCGTCCAGCGAAACGGATGTCACCAATCGTGCCGTGGAAGAGACATCGGGTGAAGTGCTAACCTACAACGGAAAGACCGCTAACGCGCTGTACTTCTCATCCTGCGGGGGCGTAACGGCCAATGCGATGGACGTATGGGGCGGTTCCGACACCGCGAGCTATCTGCGCAGCATCGCCGATTATATCGGCGGGCACATCCAGTGCGACTCCGCACCCCATTACCGCTGGACCTTGACCTGGACGGGCGAAGAAATCGAGCAGACGATAAAAAACAACATCGCCGCCGTATTGCAGAAGTCTATGCCCGGCGAGGATTTTTCAAAAATTATGAATCAGAAGCTGTACAATCTCGCCATTCTCGAGCGGGATGCATCCCAGCGCGTCAAAACGCTTAAAATCGGATTTACGCGGGATGCCTACACGGTTACCGGCGAGCAGGCACGTCGCATACTGAAAGGCGCGTCCTACATTTTATACAGTTCGCTATTCCGAATAGACATTATACGTCATGCGGACGGCACCATAAAAACCGTGGAATGCAAAGGCGCGGGATTTGGTCATGGCGTAGGCATGTGCCAATGGGGCGCCCGCCGGATGGCGCAGGACGGATATTCCTATGAACAAATACTGAAGTTTTTTTACAGGGGTACGGATATTCGACGATTGTACTAGATACCCGCCCTCTCAGGCACCGCCAGCAGTAGATACCGGCAGCGTGATGGTGAAAACCGTACCCTTGCCCAGTTCGCTTTCCGCTGTTACCTGGCCGTTATGCTGGTGGACGATTTCTCTGACAAAAGCGAGCCCAAGCCCCGTACCCTCAATTTCTTTCACGCGGCGGTCATCTTTGGCGCGGAAAAATTTCTTGAATATGTTCTTTAAATTTTCCGGCGATATACCGAATCCGTTATCCTGAACGCGAATCGTCATCTGCCCTTCGGACACAGCAACCGTAATCGAAATTTCGCTGTGTTCCGGGCTGTACTTGATCGCATTGGACAGCAGGTTCATCATCACCTGGCTGATTAAGTTAGGGTCGCATTCGATCGTTACAGGCTGATCGGGAAAGGCCGTATGGACGGTGATATTTTTTTTATTCATCCAGTATCCGTTGATATTCAGCGCGCTGTTGATGATGGACAGAATATCCACCGGAACGCGGTTGATAAGGGTTTGACCGTTTTCTATGCGGCTGAGATCAAGAAACTTGTTAATCATCTCCGCCAGCCGGCCGGATTCATAATTGATAATATCGATGTATTCCTTACGCGTCGCCTCCGGAAGGTTCGGATCTTTGAGCACTTCGCTGAAACCGGCAATGGAGGTCAGCGGCGACCGGAGTTCGTGCGCGACCACCGACACCACCTCGGTTTTCATCCGGTCAATTTCCTTTTCCCGCGTGATATTCCTGAGCACGATTACCACGGCGATCAGTTCCCCGTTGTCGGTTACCCGGGAGGCGTGGGCGCTGAGCACCAGCGGGTTTCCGGTTGAGCTGTCGTTGATTTCGATGACTTCCGTTACGATATCCTTATCGTCCGGCTGTATAGTGCGCTGGATGAGCGGCTTCAGTTCCGGCAGAAAAAAACTGACGGAGGCGCCGAGAATGTCTTTTTCGCGGACATGCAGCCATTGTTCGATCACTTCATTAATCAGCAGCGTTTCGCCGGCCGGTCCGCAAACCATGACGCCGTCTGCAATATTACGTAGAATCGCCTCGGTCTTGATCTGCTCACGGATAATCCGGTTGATGTTAATTTGGTTAATCCGCTTGAGTTCAATGGTCATATAGTTGAAAATACGGGACAGTTGAACGATATCGTCATGGCCGGAGACATTAATGCGGTGGTCGAAATTACCCCGGGCGATTTCCTTCGCGCTTTCGATGAATTGCGTGATCAGTCGACCCATTTCGCGGAGGCTCAGACGCACGCTGAAAAAGGCCACGGCCGCTGAAGTAAGGATGACCGTTGCAATCAGAACCGGCACGGAAACCGTTGATTCGGAAAAGACAATAACGAATACGAGGATAACCAATCCGAACAAAGCAAAGGCCGCGGCGATTCTTACATAAATTTTCTGAAAAATGCTCAGGGAAGCCAGAAACGGACGGATGCGTTTTTTCGGTTCGTTATCACCGTACATAAAAAAAGTCCCGCCTGGGCGGGACCTCGTATTATTTTTCGTATAACTTATCTAATTCAGAAATCAGTTCGGCTTTGTTAGCTTTAGAAATCTGCCGGCCTTCTAAAGGGAAGCCGGGCAGGGATCGGGCGAGCTTACGGAGCCTGGCCACCGTGTAGGAATGGTAGTCGTCGGCCGGTTTAACCAGTTTTTTCTTTTTGAGTAAGGATTCGTCCTTTTGTACGGTTTTAAACAGATCCTGCTGGGCGAGAGTCAGGAGTTCGTTTTTTTTTTAAGGGTTTCGGATTCTTCCGAGGCCATCGTTTCCCGGATTTGCGTCATCCGGCTCTGGTCGGCTTCGTAAACGATTCGTTCGGTCATTTCGTCCGGCCGTGGAATGATATGCACGGAAACTACCTGACCAACGCGTCGCGCAGCGGCTTCGCCGGCAGCCACGGATGCCTGCACCGCGCCCACTTCACCGATGACTTTGATAGTAATCAGCGCTCCATCGGTGGTTTCACGGCCTACCAGTTGTACGTTGGCGGCCTTGACCATCGCGTCGGCCGCTTCAATGGCGCCAACTAATCCGAGCGTTTCCACCATCCCTAACGCGCGTTCTTCCATGACTGCAATCCTTTATATGATGGGTTAGGCGCCTTTTTTCGGTAGAATCAATTCCACATCCGGATGCGGGCGCGGAATAACGTGGACAGATACCAGCTCGCCGACTTTTTCAGCGGCTGCTGCGCCGGCATCGGTCGCAGCTTTTACGGCGCCCACATCCCCGCGAACCATCACGGTTACATAACCGCCGCCGATTTTTTCCTTGCCGATCAGTTCCACTTTTGCTGCTTTGACCATTGCATCGGCCGCTTCAATCGCGCCCACCAGCCCTTTGGTTTCTATCATGCCTAACGCATCAAGTGCCATTGCAAAACCTCCTGAAAATTCAGTAAATGTAATTAAAAAAACCTGTTAGTGCTTTCTTGGTGTCTGAGGGTAATTGTAATCAAATTGATAGTGAAAGTCAATTACAATTTAGTGGAAGTTGTTTTTTAAATGGCGGTAATTATAATACGCGGCGCAGGCGCCTTCGCCTGACACCATTGTTGCGCCGAGCGGATGTTCCGGCGTACAGGCCTTACCGAACGCCGGACATTCCTGCGGTTTCTTTATTCCCTGCAGGACCAGCCCGCTGATGCAATCGGAAGATTCACCGGAACGGATCTCGCCGGTATCAAAGCGCAGCGCCGCATCGTAAGCGGCATAGGTTTCGCGCAGCCGGTAACCGCTGTCGGGAATGCGCCCGATGCCTCGCCAGACGCGGTCGGTAATTTCGAATATCTCGCCGATCATTTTACGCGCCTCCGGATTACCGTCCCTCCGCACTACGCGGCGATACTGGTTATCCACGAAGGCTGCGCCGTTTTCAAGCTGTTCCACGCATTTATAAATCCCCTGCAAAATATCCAGCGGTTCAAATCCGGTTACCACAATTGGCGTACGGTAACGCTCGGCAATCGGTTCATAGTCATAGTATCCCATGACAGTACAAACATGACCGGCGGCAAGAAATCCCTGTACCCGGTTTTCCCGCGAAGATAGTATTAATTCGATGGCCGGCGGCACCAATACATGTGATACCAGCATGGAATAATTGCGGATGTTTTCGCGGTGCGCCAGATAGACGCTCAGGGCGTTGGCCGGGGCTGTCGTTTCAAAGCCCACAGCAAAAAAAACAACATCCTTGCCGGGGTTTTCTCTGGCAATACGCAGCGCATCGGTCGGCGCGTAAACGATACGAATGTCGGCTCCCTGCGCTTTTACGGACAGCAAATCCTGACGCGTTCCAGGTACGCGAAGCATATCGCCGAACGAGCAGAAAATGACATCCGGCTTTGAGGCGATAGCGATAGCCCGGTCTATCGTTTCAATGGCGGTAACGCACACCGGACATCCCGGACCGTGAATCAGACGGATGGTTTCAGGAATCAGTTCGTCAATCCCATACCGGACAATCGAATGGGTCTGGCCGCCGCATACTTCCATAATCGTCCATGGGTGCCGGGTCATGCGGTGTATCGCGTCCACCAGGGCGCGCGCGGCGGCCGGATCGCGGTATTCGTCTAAATATTTCATTATGCTTTCCTATTCATACTCTAGGGCGTTTCCAGTTCGTGCGGCGCCGACCCTTCGATCTGGCGGATCTCGTCAAGTAACTGAAGCGCTTCGGCCTCATCAATAGTGTTCAAAGCAAAACCAACATGAACAATAACGTAATCGTTGACGCCGGCTTCGGGCACATAAGCAAGATTAACTTCCTTAACGGCGCCGCCGAAACTCACTTTCCCTGTGCGGGTCAACGGGTCCTCGCCGGTGATGCTGATGATTTTTCCGGGTACCGCAAGACACATGTTTTTTCCTTTCTTGTTTATCGCTGAAGCGCCGCCGCCACCTGTCCGAGCGATATGCCGCCGTCGTTGGGAGGTACGCGCTGATGCCAGTAGGGTTTAAACCGGTTCGCCTTCAGTAACTCAACCGTATATTCTAATAATAATTTATTTTGAAAACAACCACCGGAAAGTGCAATTTTTTCCAGTCCGGATCGTCGGGCCATTTGTATGATTATTTCCGCCAGCGCACGGTGAAAGCGCATCGATATAATTTCCGCTGACAGTTCGTTTCGGATATCTTCCAGGATGGAGCGTATCATAGGTTCCCAGTCAACCGTGAATCGTGCGGTTTTTAAATTATCATGGATATGAAACGGATAGGATGGCTCTGTAATCTTCTTGCCCGCGGCAAACTCCAGAGCCATTGCTGCCTGCCCTTCGTGGCGGGCAATCGGTTTCAACCCGGCAAGGGCGGCTACCGCATCGAACAATCTTCCGGCGCTGGTAGTTACCGGACAATTCATTTTTTGATGCATCATAGACTGTATCAGTTGTAATTCCCCGTCCCTAAAATTTTCGAGTAGTTTCAGATCGGGGAAACGGAAAATTTCTTCTTTGAAAATTTCATATAAAACGCCTAAAGCTGAACGCCGGGGTTCTTTGACGGCCATATCGCCACCGGGCAGCATAAACGGGCGGAGATGCGCGAACCGCTCGAATGTTCCTTTTTCCACCAGCAGGAATTCGCCGCCCCAAACGGTATGATCCGTGCCAAAACCCGTGCCGTCCCAGGCAACCCCAAGCACCGGCCCGCTTATTTCGTTTTCCGTCATGCAAGACACAATATGCGCGAAATGGTGCTGAATGGAAACTACCGGCGCGCCGCTTGTTCCGGCGTATTTCGAGGACGCATAATCCGGATGCAGGTCGCACGCAACGGCGTCGGTTTGCAATCCATAAATTGTTTTAAAATCTTCCAATACGCGATGAAAGGCGTCCAGCGCCTCTATCGACTCGAGATCGCCGATATGCTGGCTTATAAATACGCTGCGTCCTCGGTTTAGAGCGACGGTATTTTTCAGGTGTGCGCCGACACCAATAATTCCGGGAACGGCGGCGTTATGGCCCGCCGACAGCAAAACCGGCAAAGGCGCATAGCCGCGTGCGCGCCGTATAACCATTTCTCTCCCGGCCATAATCCGCCCGATGGAGTCATCGGCATGCCGGACAATAGGGCGGTTGTGCACCAGAAAAAAATCCGCGATGCCTTCCAGCCGTTTAAGCGCTTCACGTTCATCGGTACAAATCGGTTCGTCAGTCCGGTTGCCGCTGGTCGCTACCACCGGAATGTTCAGCGCACGCATCAGCAGATGATGCAGCGGCGAATACGGCAGCATCACACCGAGATACGGATTATCCGGCGCCACGGCTTCGGAAAGCGGTTGCATCGGCGGTTTCTTTTTTTCAAGAATTACAATCGGACTTTCCGCTGACAACAGCAGCCGCTGTTCCTGCGTGGATATTACGCAGTCGTTTTGGACGGTAGCGAGGTTCGGGTACATCAGCGCGAACGGTTTTTCTTCACGGCGTTTCATCTGACGGAGCCGCTTCACCGCGTTATCGTCCAACGCATTGACCATCAGATGAAAACCGCCGATTCCTTTTACAGCAACCGTTTTACCCGCCTTTATGAGCGCGACCGTCTCCATAAGCGCGTCATGCTTAAGCCGGATCACCGTTCCATGGTTATCCCATAATTCCAGATGAGGACCACAGACCGGACAGGCATTCGGCTGCGCGTGAAAGCGTCGGTTCAGAGGATTGTCATATTCCTGCCGGCAGTCCGGACACATTGTGAAATGCTTCATCGACGTATACTTACGGTCATAAGGCAATTTCTCGATTATCGTGAAACGCGGTCCGCAGTTGGTACAGTTGGTAAACGGATATAGATACCGGCGATTTCCGGAATCGAATATTTCGGACAGGCAGTCAGGACATGTGGCGATGTCAGGCAGAACCATTACCGTTTTAGCACCCTCCTCGTCGCTTTCCCTGATGGAAAAGACCGAATAATGCACGGGATCAAGAAAGCGGTGTTCGAAACTGTATATACGTGCATGAGGCGGTTTCTCGGGTTCAATCCGGATAATAAACTCATTTACGGCTTCCGGAGCGCCCTCGGCTTCGATGACCACGCCTTGTGAGGAATTAATTACCCACCCGTTAAGCTTCAGCGATTGCGCCAGTCGGTATATAAACGGACGAAAACCCACACCCTGAACGGCGCCGTTGATATGAATATTTACCCGGATGACCGGCGAACTGGTTTCTTGCATCGTCATTGCTTTGTTAAACTATCATATATATTTTCTATTTCAAGAAAAAAAACCAAGTGATCCGTTTTGCCCTCGGCGGCATTGTGCATTCTGTAAAAAAACAAATCGGATGCCCTGAGCCCCCTTCTGGATACCATAGGACGATAACACAAGAAATAAACCATCGTTTAAAGTTTGTATCATATGACCCTAGGAGGCCTTATATTTACCATAAACTACCTATAAGGAGCATCCTATGGCAGAGCAATCAAGTCAATATGGGCTTCAGCGGTTAAAATCGAAAGAAGCCCGGTGTG
>Ga0067045_1002961_pt1 | contig 35866 bp, 31 predicted proteins | sample TerdegcTABiofilm_FD_59184 | JGI IMG/M metagenome (GOLD analysis project Ga0067045, IMG submission 59184) | Combined Assembly of (Gp0054472, Gp0054536) Wastewater bioreactor microbial communities from Singapore -Terephthalate degrading...
CCGGGCCGCCCGGCGGGCCGCCGCGGCGGGGGGGACCCGCGGCGCAAACCGCGCCGCTGCCGTCCCTGGCCGGGGGGAGTACCGGAAGATGTGGACATTGAGGGGGAGGAGGGAATCGAGGACCTCCACCGTGTGCGCAAATGCCCCCTCGTCCTCCCCCGGGAACCCCACCATCACGTCGGCACCGAGGGTGGCCTGAGGGACCGCGCGCCGGAACGCCTCGGCCCGCGCGACGTACTCCGCCGCGGTGTAGGGGCGCCTCATCCTCTCCAGGACGGAATCGTCGCCGGATTGGAGGGGGAGGTGGAGGTAGGGGCAGAGGCGGGACTCGCCCGCGAACAGGGCGATGAGTTCGTCCGTGACCGCGTCCGGGTTGACGGACGAGAGCCGGTAGCGGACGCCGGGCACGGTGAGGAGGGAGGTAAGAAGGTCGGTGAGCGTGGGGCGGGAGGGGAGGTCCTCCCCGTACTGGGCGAGGTTGATCCCCACGACCACGATCTCCGGATGTCCGGCGCGGGCGAGGGCCTCCGCCTCAGCGCGGGCCACCTCAGGCGTCTTGCTCCGGAGCGGCCCCCGCACCTGCCACGTCCGGCAGAAGGTGCAGCCCACCGTGCAGCCGTCCTGCACCTTGAGCAGGGCCCGGACCCTCGCCTCCCGGCCCGTGACCCTCTCCCCGTCAAGGTCCCCCCACTTCCCCTCGCATGGCGGCCCACCCACCAGGAAGCGCCGGATCGTGTCCGCGATCTGTTCCTTGTCGCGATTTCCCACGAGGAGATCGGCCCCCGCCCGTTTCAGCCCCGGCCCGGCTCCGTCCGCCCCGCACCCCACGGCCACGATGAGGGCCGCGGGGTGGTCGCGCCTGAGGCGGGCGATGAGCTGGCGGGACTTCCGGTCGGCAAGGGCGGTCACGGTACAGGTGTTCACCACGTGGACTTCCCCCGGAGCCTCCCCCTCCGCGAGCCTCTCCGCGAGGACGTGGGACTCGTACTGGTTGACCCGGCACCCCACGGTGTGGACGATGGCCTTCATTCCGTGTGCCGCTCTACGGTGAACCGCCACAGCCGACACGGCTCATCGGCGGAGATCCCGGCCTTCATCTTCGCGATCCGGAGCTGCTCCTCCACCGTGTCCACGCCGGGGAGGTCGGGGAGGAGGAGCCCCCGCCGCCATCCCCTCTCGACGATCACCCCATACCTCCTGGGATCGAGTTCTCCCTCGCTGCACTCCTCGGGCGGGGAGAGCACATCTACCGAGAGGGAGACCTCGGGAAGCTCATCCGGGGTGAGGGGAGGGAACCGTGGGTCCTCCGTCGCCGCACGGATCGCGTTCGCGATGATCTCCTCGGCCAGGTTCTCCTCGGTCGGCTGGTAGGTGCCGATGCAGCCCCGCAGCGCTCCCCTTTTCTTGATGGACACGAACGCTCCCCGGCGGCGGGAGGTGAGCTCCGGCGGCAGGCCAGGAGGAGGGGAGATCCGCCGCCCTTCCCTCACGTACGCCGCAATGCTTGACCGGGCCAAAGCCACGTAGGGATCCATCGGACTCACGCCCCGCGAGCGTATCCGATCGGGGGGCGGCGTCAACCGCGGCGTTTGACGAACTGCCCACTCCCTGGCTAACCTTTCTCCGACATGCGGCGTGTGGCGATCGGTATCGGGCTCGTCCTGACCGGGGTGGCGGTGACCCTGTTCATCCTGTTCTCCCAGACCGAGGTCACGCGGACCCTCCGTCAGGGGTCGCCCGTGTACGTGCTGGTGGTGGGGGTGGACGAGGGGGGCCAGAGCACAGCGCACGTGCACTCCGTGGCCGTGGCCGTCGTCCAACCAGGGGGCAGGGCGAGTTGGATCAGCGTGCCGCGGACCCTCACCTGGCCCACCGCAACTGGCTGGACCTCGCTCTATGCCCTGTATCCCTCCGAGGGCATCGCCGGCATGGCCCGCCGCCTGAGCGCGCTCCTCGAAGTCCCCCTCCCCTATTGGGTGGTGATGGACTTCACCGGGCTCCGCACGACGGTGGACCTGGTCGGGGGGGTGGAGGTGATGGTGGAGACCCGGCTCGTATACCAGGATCGCTCCCAGAACCTGTTCATCGACATCCCTCCCGGACGACAGACGCTCGACGGGGCGAAGGCGCTCGACTTCGTGCGGTACGAGGACGGCGACGAGCTCGCCCGGCTGGTGCGGCAGCACCAGTTCCTGCGCGCGTTGGGGGAGAAGGCACGGGCCATCCCCTCCGCCGCGTGGCGGACCACCGTCGAGGCCATCTACGACGCGGCGCGCACGAACCTCACCCTGTGGGAGGCCCTGGATCTGGCGCGGGCGTTCGGTGACGTCCCCCCGGAGCGGGCAACGTTCGCCATCATCCCCACCATCCCCCGGGCTGGAGCAAGCAGTGACCAGGTCCCTGATCTGGTGCGGCTACGCCGGCTCACCCAGTCCCTCGTCCGCGGGCCGACCTTCCTCACCCGCGACGAGATCCGCGTCCTCGTTCTCAACGGGACGGGCCAGAAGCTCCTCGCCACGCGGACCGGGGCCTGGCTCGCTGACCGGGGATTCCAGGTGACGGGGACGTCCGATGCTGACCGGTCCAACTATCCCACCACCTACCTCGTGGTGCGGGAGGAGGACCGCGCCAAGGGGAAGGCCCTTCTCGAGGCCCTCCCCCCTGGCGTGCAAGGAGGGGTGCAGATCAAGACGGACCGCGAGTTCGACCTGGCACGGGTGGGCGGGTGGCCGCAACATACGGACGTGATCCTGATCTTGGGAGCGGGGTTCGATGTCCAATCCTGAGCGCGACCTCCTCGATCGGGCCGCGGCCCTCATCGTTGCGAAGAAAGGAGCCCGACTGACGGTGGTGGATGTGGGGGAATCCTCGATTCCCACCTCGTACTTCCTCATCGCCAGCGGCGAGAACCCGCTCCACGTAAGGGCCCTCTGTAACGAGCTCCTCTTGAAGATGCCGCTTGCCCCTCGGCACACCGAGGGGGTGCAGGAGGGCCGGTGGGCGCTCCTCGACTACGGCGACTTCATCGTGCATGTCTTCCACGACGAAGTGCGGGCCTTCTACGACATCGAGGGCCTGTGGCCGGAGAGGCAGGTCGTCCCCTGGCCTGGCTTGCGCGCCTCCCCTCCCTCGGTATAATCCTGGCGGTCGTCGCCCCTGGGTATTCCCCCAGGGGGGGCGGTGTGCTTGTGGATGGCAATCCGGTCCTTGAAAAGTGAATAGAGCGTCTGCTACGTAAGTATAGTAAGGGCGGACGGGGGATCCCTTGGCAGTCGAGGGCGATGAAGGGCGCGGCCAGCTGCGATAAGCCCCGGGGAGCCGCTGAGCAGGCTATGATCCGAGGATGCCCGAATGGGGAAACCCACTGGACCGTTGAGGCCCAGTATCCAGAGCCGAAACACCCAAGTAGGTTCTGGAGGCAAACCCCGTGAAGTGAAACATCTCAGTAGCGGGAGGAAAAGAAATCAACCGAGATTCCCCTAGTAGCGGCGAGCGAACGGGGAACAGCCCAAACCACGTGGGTGTAAGGCCACAGCCGTTGCCCAGGTGGGGTTGAGGGATGATCATGGAGGCCCCTGTGGGGGCCTCGGGGAGTTACCAAAGCTTTCTCTAGTCGAACAGCCAGCAAAGCCACTGGAAAGGGCGACCGGAGAGGGTGACAGTCCCGTAGGCGAAAGGGGAAGCTCTTCCTGGTGATCATCCCGAGTAGCGTCGAACACGTGAAATTCGGCGCGAAGCTGGGGGGACCACCCTCCAAGGCTAAATACCAACGACTGACCGATAGTGCACCAGTACCGCGAGGGAAAGGTGAAAAGGACCCCGGGAGGGGAGTGAAATAGAACGTGAAACCGTCCGCCTACAGTGCAGTGGGAGCCTGGACCTGGTCCCGCAAGGGGCCTGGGACGGGTGACCGCGTGCCTTTTGCAGTATGAGCCGGCGAGTTGCGCTTCGTGGCGAGGTTAAGCCCCTCTGGGGTGGAGCCGTAGCGAAAGCGAGTCCGAATAGGGCGTCCAGTCACGGGGCGCAGACCCGAAGCCAGGTGATCTACCCATGGGCAGGATGAAGTGCGCTTGACCGCGTACGGAGGTCCGAACCCGTAGGTCGTGCAACGCCTTGGGATGACCTGTGGGTAGGGGTGAAAAGCCAATCGCACTTGGTGATATCTGGTTCTCCCCGAAATGGCTCTAGGGTCAGCCTCACGCTCGAGGCGGCCGGGGGTAGAGTGCTGGCTGGGGAAGGGGGGCAACCTCCGACCTCATTCAAACTCCGAATACCGGTTCGCCGCTCCGTGGGAGTGAGACGGCGGGGGATAACCTCCGTCGTCGAGAGCGAAACAACGCAGACCACCAGCTAAGGCCCCCAAATTCAGGCTAAGTGAGCAAGGCGGTGTGACCGCCTAAACAGCTGGGAGGTTGGCTTAGAAGCAGCCATCCTTTAAAGAGTGCGTAATAGCTCACCAGTCTAGCGATCGCGCGCCGAAGATGTAGCGGGACTAAGCCTGGTGCCGAAGCTGTGGGTGGGGTCCGCAAGGGCCCCGCGGTAGGGGAGCATTCCGCTGTAGGTCGAAGCTGGGCCGCGAGACCCGGTGGACGACGCGGAAGAGAGAATGCCGGCTTGAGTAGCGAGAGATGGGTGAGAATCCCATCCACCGAATGCCCAAGGTTTCCTGGGGAAGGCTTATCCACCCAGGGTTAGGCGGGCCTTAGCCAAAGCTGAAAAGCGTAGGTGATGGACAGCCGGTCAACATTCCGGCCCCTCCAGATCCGCGTTATGAGCGAAGGGGGGACGCCGTAGGAGGACCTCCGCAGGTTCACGGTTACACCTGTCCAAGCGCCAAGCCAGGGGAGGCAGGCAAATCCACCTCCCCGAGACCGTCCTGTCTTGCCTTCGGGCGAGGCGGGACGAACAGGCGAGGCGTGATGGCGAGCCCCGTAAGGGGCGAAGGGGGGGCCCTTCAGCGGCCGAGAAAAGCCTCTAGCCAGCTGATCTGGAGTCCGTACCGCAAACCGACACTGGTGGGCGAGGAGAGTATCCACAGGTGGGCGAGCTAACCCTTGTCAAGGAACTCGGCAAAATCGCCCCGTAACTTCGGGACAAGGGGCGCCTCCTGGGTTGCCGGAAGGTGGCCTGGGGGGCCGCAGAGAAACGGCTCAAGCGACTGTTTACCAAAAACACAGGTCCCTGCTAACCCGAAAGGGGATGTATAGGGGCTGAAACCTGGCCACTGCCGGTAGGTCAAGGAGAGGGGTGCAAGCCCTGAACTGAAGCCCCGGTGAAGGCCGGCCGTAACTATAACGGTCCTAAGGTAGCGAAATTCCTTGTCGGGTAAGTTCCGACGCGCATGAAAGGTACAACGACTTGAGCGCTGTCTTGACGAGGGGCTCGGTGAACTCGAAGCACGGGTGAAGATTCCCGTGACCCGCGGTGGGACAGAAAGACCCCGTGGAGCTTTACTGTAGCTTGGCGTTGGGTCTCGGCATCTGCTGTAGAGGATAGGTGGGAGGCTGTGAAGCCTGGGCGCTAGCTCAGGTGGAGCCGTCCTTGGAATACCACCCTGCAGCTGTTGAGGCCCTAACCGTAGGCCGTTAGCAGCGGCCGCGGGACCGCGCTAGGTGGGCAGTTTTGCTGGGGCGGCAGCCTCCTAAAGAGTAACGGAGGCGCACAAAGGTCCCCTCAGGCTGGTTAGCGATCAGCCGGTGAGTGCAAGGGCAGAAGGGGGCTTGACTGCGAGGCCTACAAGCCGAGCAGAGGCGAAAGCCGGTCCTAGTGACCCGCTGGCTTCCTCGTGGGAGGGCCAGCGATCATCGGACAAAAGTTACCCCGGGGATAACAGGCTAGTACCGCCCGAGAGTTCACATCGACGGCGGTGTTCGGCACCTCGATGTCGGCTCACCCCATCCTGGGGCTGTATCAGGTCCCAAGGGTCGGTCTGTTCGCCCGTTAAAGGGGTTCATGAGCTGGGTTCAAACCGTCGTGAGACAGGTTGGTCCCTATCTACCGTGGGCGTAGGAGGCTTGAGGGGGTCCGCTCTCAGTACGAGAGGACCGGAGCGGCTGGGCCGCTGGCGAACCAGTTGCCCCACCCGGGGCATGGCTGGGTAACTAAGCCCGGACCGGATAAGAGCTGAAGGCATCTAAGCTCGAAGCTGACCCCAAGATGAGGCCTCCCCATGTAAGGGCCCTTCGAGACTAGGAGGTTGATAGGCCGCAGGTGGAAGCCCGGTGACGGGTGGAGCCGAGCGGTACTAATCGCCCGATCGTCTTACGTAGCGGACGCTCTATTCACTTCTCAAGGCCGGTTTAGAGATTCCAGGCGGCAAATGGCGGAGGGGAAACACCCGGTCCCATCCCGAACCCGGCAGTTAAGCCCTCCAGCGCCGATGGTACTGGGCTGGTAACGGCCCGGGAGAGTAGGTCGCCGCCTGGATCTTTTTTTCCGCCCCCCCATCCGCTATCCTCCCGGGTGCCCATGACCGAGCCCACAGACCACCTCTCCCTGTACCGCCGGTTCCGCCCGCAGCGGTTCGGGGAGGTCGTGGGCCAGGACCTCATCGTGGCCACCCTCCGCCGCGCCGTGGCGGGAGGGAGACTCGGCCACGCCTACCTCCTCTCCGGTCAACGCGGGGTCGGGAAGACGTCGGTGGCGCGGATCCTCGCCCGAGCCGCGAACTGCCTTTCCCCCGAGGATGGGGAGCCCTGCAACCGCTGCGAGTCGTGCCAACGCATCCTCCAGGGCCTGTCCCTCGACGTGGTGGAGATCGATGGGGCCTCGAACCGCGGCGTGGATCAGATCCGCCGGCTGCGGGAGGAAGTGGCCTATGTGCCCGCGGGGAGCCGGTACAAGGTGTACATCATCGACGAGGTGCACATGCTGACCGGGGAGGCGTTCAACGCCCTCCTCAAGACCCTCGAGGAACCTCCTCCCCATGTCCTGTTCATCTTCGCCACCACTGAGCCCCACAAGGTCCCCGCCACGGTGATCTCCCGCTGCCAGGCGTTCGAGTTCCAGCCGATTGCCGAGGACGCGATCGCCCGGGTGTTGGTGACGGTGGCGCAAACGGAGGGGATCGCCCTCGCTCCCCCGGCGGCCGAGCTCATCGCCCGACGCAGCCGGGGGGCGCTGCGGGATGCCCTCGTCGTTCTCGATCAGCTCGGCCACGCCGGTGAGGTGACGGAGGAGGCGGTGGTGGACCTCCTCGGGCTCCCCCCCCTCGCGCTGGTGGACGGCTTCCTCGACGCCTTGGTCGGGCGCGATGCGGACCAGGCGCTCGCGATCGTGGCCGACCTTTCGACCCGGGGGCGGGACCTCGCCCTGTTCCTTGAAGAGGCGGCGAGCCGGGCCCGGGACAGGATCATCGCCGGCGAGTCCACGCTCATCCCCGTTGCCCAGCGCCTGATCGAGCTCCGGGGGGAGCTGGGCCGGGCGTTCTCCCGCCGCCTCCACCTGGAGGTGGCGATCGTCGCCCTGTGCGGTCCGCTGAGAACGGGGGCGGGAGGGCCTCGCTCGCCAGGACCCGCCCGCGAAGCGGAGCTCCCCCCTCCCTCCACGGGGGATGGGGAACCCCGGGCGACGTCGCAGGAGGCAATGCCTCCCCGGCCGGAGGCATGGGAGGCGATGCTCCGGGCCCTCCTCGACGAGCGGGTGGCGGTGGCGGCATTCCTCGCCCCCGCTGAGGTGGTATGGGCCGATGGCCTCCTCACGGTCCGTCTCCCCCCCGATTGCGGATACCATTACGAGTCGCTCCTCGAGCCCGCGGTCCGCGGCTACGTGGAGGCCACGGCGCACAAGTTCTTCGCCCCGCTCCTCGCCGTGCAGTTCGTGTGGGCCGGGGCCCATCCCAAGCCGTCGCTCGAGGAAGGGGCGCGGATCCTCGCCGAGGCATTGGAAGGGAGGATCCTCGGGGAGGGGGATGATGGGAGCAAGTGATCTGCGGAACCTGATGAAGGAAGCGCAGCGATTGCAGGCCGAGGTCGCGGAGAACCAGAAGAAGCTCGCCGCGGCGGAGGTTGAGGCGACGGCGGGCGGCGGCGTGGTCAAGGCCGTGGTCACCGGACACGGAGACCTCCTGAGGGTCGAGATCTCCCCCGAGGTGGCGCGCCCCGAGGACGTGGACCTCCTGGCCGACCTCATCGTCGCGGCGGTGCGCGAGGCCCAGGCGAAGGCGAAGGACCTGGCCCACCAGACGATAGCCCCCCTGGCGCGGCTCCTCCCCCCCGGGTTCGGTCCATGATCGAGCCCCTCGAGGAGCTCCTCGCGGCCCTGTCCCGCCTTCCGGGGATCGGCCGCCGCTCGGCGGAGAGGATCGCGTTCTTCCTCCTCGCCAAGCCGGGGGAGGGGAAGCGGCTTGCGGAGGCCCTCGCCGGGCTCGATCGCATCGGGCGCTGCCCCCAGTGCGGGAACTTCGCGAGCGACGGCCTGTGCTCGATCTGCCGGGATCCGAAGCGCGACGGGACCGTGATCTGCGTCGTCGCCCGCCCGTGGGAGATCCCCCACCTCGAGCGCACCGGGGAGTACCGTGGCCGGTACCACGTGCTGGGGGGGCTCATCTCGCCCACCAAGAACGTGGGGGCGGAGGACCTCGCCGTGGCGGGCCTCGTGGAGCGCGTGAAGGCGGAGGGCGTGCGGGAGGTGATCCTCGCCCTTGAGCCCAAGCTGGAGGGCGACCTCACCGCGATGCATCTCCTGCGGGTCCTCAAGCCGCTGGGGATCGCGGTGTCGCAGCTCGCCCACGGGATCCCGGTGGGGCGGGACCTCGAATCGGCCGACGAGCTCACCCTCGGCCGTGCCCTCAAGGGCCGCACCCCCCTCTAGCTGGTACGCCCGGCAGGATTTGAACCTGCGTCCTCTGCCTCCGCAGGGCAGCGCTCTATCCCCTGAGCTACGGGCGCACAAGAACGGGGAACAGTTTACGGCGCAGCAGTTCTCGGTTCACGGCGAGCCAACCCGTGACCGCGCCTCGGGCGGAGGGACGGGGATTCGAACCCCGAAGGCCTTTCAGCCGTACCGGTTTTCGAGACCGGCTCCTTGCCGTTCGGACATCCCTCCGCTGCCGAGTATCGTCCGATCGGGGAGGCGCGTCAACGGAACGCCGATCAGGAACGCTGGGACAGGATCCCGGCCATCACCAGGGCTGCCCCCACCCCCTGGACGGGATGAAGCATCTCCCCGCGGAGCCACCACCCACAGAGCGCGGCGAACACGGGCTCCATGGCGAGCACGGTCGCCATGCGCGCGGCCGAAGTCCGCTGCCCCGCCCAGAGGACGAGCGCGAATGCCCCGGTCGTGGCCAGCGCCGCGGTCACCCCCACCGCAACCCACACCTGCGATGAAAACGTGAACGCGATCTCCCCGTGCCACCCCGCCCCGGCGAGGGAGAGGAGGGCGACGAGGGCGAGCTGCGGGACGAGGAGGGTACGAGGATCGCCGGCCTTGGCGTACCGGTCGAGGAGGACGAGGTGCACCGCGAACGCGACGGCGCACAGGGCCGTCAGGCCGTCGCCGATCCACGTCCCCCCCGCGAGCGATCCCCCGCCGAGGGTGAGGAGGACCAGCCCAACCGCGGCCAGGGCGACCCCTCCCCACGTCCTCCCGCTCGGCCGCCGCCCGAACGCCCACCCCACCACCGGGACGAGGACCACGGACAGCCCTGTGATGAGGCCCGACTTCTGGGCGGTGGTGTAGAGGAGCCCCCACGTCTGAAGGAAGTACCCGCCACACAGGGCGAGCCCGAGGATCCCACCCCAGCGCCAGTTGCTCCCCGAGCGAGCTCCTCGCCGTCCAACGAGGAACGGAAGGGCGAGGAGCGTCGCCAGGCTGAACCGCAGGGCGAGGAACCACAACGGACCGACCTCGTGGAGGGCATCCTTCACCAGGACGAACGTCCACCCCCACACCGCGCTGGTGAGGAGGAGGGCCAACGTTGCCATCAGGCGGAGATGAAATGGATCACGTCGCCGTCCTGGACCGTGTAGTCGCGGCCGGCGCGGTGGACCCGGCCCGCCTCGCGGAGCGCCCGCTCGGAGCCAGCAGCGAGGAGGTCCGCCAGGGGCATGACCTCCGCCAAGACGAACCGGTCGCGGAAGTCGGTGTGGATCGCCGCCCCCGCGTCAGGGGCCTTCGTCCCAGCAGGGACCGTCCACGCCCGTACTTCGGGCCCCTCCACTGTGTAGAACGTGATCACGGCGAGGAGCCGGTACGCCTCGCGCACGAGGCGGACGAGGGCCGACTCGGCGAGGCCGTATTCCTGGAGGAACGCCTGCCGTTCCCCTTCCTCGGGGCACGCCTCCCCGAGCTCGGCCTCGAGCTTCCCCCGCACCACGATCCACCCCGCCCCGCTCTCGTGGGCGACCTCCGCCACCGCCCGCGACAGGTCGTTCTCGCCGGCGTCATCGACATTGGCCACGAACAGGACGGGCTTCGAAGTGAGGGGCGCCAGCTCTCGGAGGAGGGGCATCTCCTGGGCGGAGAAGTGAAGCGCACGGATCGGCTTTCCATCACGCACGGCATCCAGGAGACGATCCAGCAGGGCGACCTCCTCCTGCGCGGGCTTGTCCCCGGTGCGGGCAGCCTTCGCCGTCCGCTCCCGCCGCCGCTCGAGGGTCTCCCGGTCCTTGGCGAGGAGCTCCCCTTCCACGACCTTGATGTCGCGGCGCACATCGAGCTCCCCCATCGGGTGGGCGATGTCCGGGTCCTGGAAACAGCGCACGACGTGGAGGATCGCCTCCACCCCCCGGATCTCGGCGAGGAACTGGTTCCCCAATCCCTCCCCCTGCGATGCCCCCTCCACCAGGCCAGCGATGTCCACCACCTCGATCGTCGTCGGGACCTTCTTCTTCCCGGGGAACAGGGCATGGAGGCGGTCCAGCCGCTCGTCGGGGACGGAGGCGACCCCGTGGTGGGGCTCGATCGTGCAGAACGGGTACGCCTCGACCCGCGCCCCGGCCAGGGTGAGGGCGTTGAAGATTGTGGACTTCCCCGCGTTGGGGAGCCCCACCAGGCCGAAGCTCCGGCTCACCGGAGGGCCTCCTGGACGAGGCGGGCAACCTCGGTCGGCGTGCGGGCGACGGGGATCCCCGCCTTCTCCAGCCGGTCCGCCTTCGCCTGGGCGGTATCGTCCCCGCCGGTCACGATCGCCCCAGCGTGGCCCATCCGCTTCCCTGGTGGGGCCGAGAAGCCAGCGATGTAGGCGACGAGGGGCTTCGTCCCGTTCTCCGCCCACCACTGCGCTGCCTCGTCTTCCGCCCCCCCTCCGATCTCCCCCACGAGGACGACCACCTCTGTCTCGGGATCGTCCTCGAACAGGGGGAGGAGGTCCACAAACGAGCTCCCGATGATCGGGTCGCCCCCGATCCCGACCACCGTGGACTGCCCGATCCCGGCCTGGGAGAGGTGGTGGGCGATCTCGTAGGTGAGGGTCCCCGAGCGGGACACGATTCCCACTGGCCCGGGGGTGAACGCGGCGGGCGGGATGACGCCCATCTTGGCCTGGCCGGGGGAGATCACCCCGGGGCAGTTGGGGCCGATCAACCGGACCGGGTACGCGCGGAGGAGGTGGTAGGTGGAGAGCATGGCGTGGAGCGGGATCCCTTCCGTGATGCACACGAGAAGGGGGATCCCCGCGGCCGCCCCCTCGAGCAGCGCCTCCGGGGCGAACGCGGCCGGGACGAACAGGACCGAGGCATCAACCCGCTCGGCCTCCACCGCCTCGGCCACCGCGTCGTACACCGGGATCCCGTCGAGGGACGTCCCCCCCTTGCCGGGGGTGACCCCCGCCACGACCTTTGTCCCGTACGCCACCATCTGCCGGGTGTGGAACGCCCCCTCGCTCCCGGTGATGCCCTGGACAAGCACCTTCGTGTCCGCGTCAACAAGGATCGCCACGGTTCCCCTTTCGCTGCACAAAGATTACACCCCGAGGATACGAAGGAGGCGAGGACCTAGGCAACCTGCAACCCGGCGCGGGTCACGATCTCCACTAGGGGGTCCGTGCTTGACACACCGCAGGGAGGCGGGTATAAACCCGCCGCTCGGATGATCCAGTACATCATACGGCGGTTGTTGTGGGCGATCCCGGTCCTCCTGGCGATCATGGTGGTCACGTTCTTCCTCGCCCGCGCCATCCCGGGAGGTCCGTTCGATTTCGCGGGTGAGAAACAGCTTCCCGAGTCGATCCGCAAGAACCTGGAACGGAAGTACGGCCTGGACCGGCCGGTGTATGAGCAGCTCGGGAAGTGGATCTGGGATGGGATCCGGTTCGACTTCGGCCCATCCTACGCCTCGAGATCTCAGACCGTGAACGATATCCTCAAGCGCACGTTCCCGATCTCGTTCCAGCTCGGTTTCCTCGCCCTGCTCTTCGCCTTGCTTATTGGGATCCCTCTGGGCACGATCGCGGCCGTGAAGCAGAACTCGCCCATCGACTACGGGGCGACCTTCCTGGCCATCCTCGGGGTGTCCATGCCCACCATGATGATCGGCCCTCTCTTGATGTGGGTGTTCGCCATCACCCTGGGGTGGCTGCCGACGGCGCGGTGGGGGACGGACTACACACAGCTGTACCTCGGGTTCTTCCCCAACATCTTTTCGGCGAAATTCTGGCTCCATGCGATCCTTCCTGCGGTCACCCTTGGGCTGGCGTACTCCGCATCCATCGCCCGCCTTACCCGGGCGAGCCTCCTCCAAGTCATCCGCGAGGACTACATCAAGACGGCCTACGCGAAGGGCCTCCCGGCACGGCGTACGATCATCGTCCATGGGCTAAGGAACAGCCTGATTCCCGTCGCGACCGTGCTCGGCCCGATGTTCGCCGGCATCGTGACTGGGAGCCTGGTCGTTGAGCAGATCTTCGGCATCGCGGGGATGGGGAAGTACTTCGTGACGGCCATCACCAACCGCGACTATCCGATGATCATGGGGTCGGTCCTCGTCTACTCGGTGCTCCTTGTCGCTGCCAACATCGTCGTGGACGTGAGCTACGCCTGGCTCGATCCCCGCATCCGGTACGACTGATGAGCGCGAAGAAACGGAGGGATGCTCGCGAGGAGGAAGAGAGGGGGCGGAGCCCCCTCCAGGACGCGTTCCACCGGTTGCTCAAGCACCGCGCGGGCACGCTGGGGGGGATCTTCATCATCCTCCTCATCCTGGTGGCCTTGTTCGTGGACACGACGATCCCCGCTGCCATCTTCGGCGGGGAGGTGAGGCCCCTGATCGCCCCCAAGCACTTCGCCGAGGTGAGCTTCTTCGAGCGGGATCTCCCGCCCGGAACGCCCGGCTATCCCCTGGGAACGGACTACCTAGGACGTGACATCCTCAGTCGGACCCTCTATGGGACCAGGATCTCCTTGTCCATTGCGGTAGTGGCCGCGCTGGTGAGCCTCGTCATTGGACTCACCTACGGGATCATCTCTGGGTTCGCCCCGACGCGGGTGGACAACGCGATGATGAGGTTCGTTGATTTCCTGTATGGGTTCCCCCTCATCATTTTCGTCATCCTACTCCAGGCCTACTTCAAGGCGGTCAGCCGGAGGGGGGCGACGGGGCTGGTGGGGGTGCTGGTCAACATCGACCGCGCGCTCGGGGGGATGTTCTTCCTGTTCGTGGCGCTGGGCGTCCTTAACTGGATCGGCATGGCCCGCTTGGCGCGGGCGCAGACGCTCTCCGTGAAGCAGAAGGAGTACATCGAGTCGGCGCGGGCGCTTGGGGCGGGGAACCTGCGGATCGTGTTCCGCCACGTGCTTCCGAATATCCTCGGGCCGTGCATCGTTTCCGAGACCCTCGCCATCCCGGGGTACATCTCTACCGAAGCGTTCCTCAGCTTCATCGGGCTTGGGGTAACCCCGCCCACGCCGAGCTGGGGGTTGATGATCTCCGAGACTTATGCCGCCATCCGGACGTACCCCTGGGAGTCGTTGATCCCCGGGACGGCCCTGGCCCTGACCACGCTCGCCTTCAACTTCCTGGGGGACGGGCTCCGCGATGCGTTTGACCCCCGGCTGCGGGGGACGTAGACTACTAGTTGCATGCATTGTTGTATGTCTGGCTAGCTCAGGGGGAGGGAGGTGGTCGGTCGAAACAAAGGATGTCACGGAAGAGCGAAGGTGCAGTTCGGACCTTGGGGTGGAGATAAAGGAGGTGCTTGATGCGGCTGAGTAAGCTTGCAGTGGTGCTCCTCGTGAGTTTGATGGTGTGGCCCGTGATGGGGCAAGTGATCATGAACCGGAACCTGGGGACGGAGCCGCCGTCAGCGGACCCGGCGATCAGCACGGATACGACCTCGATCGAGATCATCGAGCACATGTTCCTCGGGCTCGTGGACCTCGATGAGGTGACGATGGCCCCGGTCCCCGAGCTCGCCACGTCCTGGGATGTCTCGGAGGATGGGCTGACCTGGACGTATCACCTGCGGAACGATGTCCTCTGGGTCAAGTGCGATCCGACCTCAGGCGTGGTTACGCCAGACCTCAGTCCGGCTGTCACGGACCCTTACCAGTGCGTAAAGCTTGGATCCGTCGGAATCGCTGACTGGGCCTGCGATCTCTACGAGTGCATTGGCCCGGACGGGTCATTGTGGGTCTACGCTGAGTGCGAGGGGCAGCGGTATCGGCTGGTTTCAGCGTACGACGTGGAGTACGGCGTGAAGCGGACGCTTGACCCGAACACCGCTTCCGACTACTCCTACGTGCTCTACATCATCGAGGGGGCTTACGAGGCGAACACGGCCGATCCGACTTCCCCGGACTTCCCGGCCCTGATGGATGCGATCGGGGTGAAGGCCATCGACGCGTTCACGGTGCAGTTCACGCTCATCGCCCCGGCAGGGTACTTCGGGCAGATCGCCTCGATGTGGATCGCCCGCCCGCAGCCGAAGTGGGCCATTGATGCCCACGGCGACTCATGGACCGAGCCGGGGAACATCGTCACGAACGGGTCCTACGCCATGAAGTCCTGGATCCACAATGACAGCATGGTGTTCGTGCGCAACCCGTACCTCCCGGACGATCTGTGGGGCGGTGGGAACATCGACGAGGTCCATTGCGTGATGATCGTGGAGGAGTCGACGGCGTTCGCGATGTACCTCAACAACGAGCTCGATACGGGCGGCGTCCCGCTTTCGGAGATGGACCGGGTGAAGGCGGACCCCGTGCTCTCGAAGGAGCTCACGATCCGGCCGTTCCCCTGCACGTACTACTATGGGTTCATCACCACCAAGGCGCCGACGAACGACGTGCGGGTGCGGAAGGCCCTCTCGATGACGATCGATCGGCAGACGTTGATCGACCAGGTCACGAAGGGCGAACAACTCCCCGCCAACACGTTCGCCGGCGGGTCGATCTTCGGCAATGCTGCCCTTGACCCGCGGATCGCTCCGTGGGCGCTCCCCGAGAAGCTCGGCGGCTGGGGCTACGACAAGGCGCTCACCGAGGCCCAGAAGTTGATGGCCGAGGCCGGCTATCCGGATGGAGCGGGCCTCGAGATCATCCTCATGCACAACTCGGGTCAGGGCCATGCCGTGATCGCCCAGGCAGTGCAGGCGATGTGGGCGAAGGCATTCCCGAAGGCGAGGTTCACCATCGAGGTCCAGGAGTGGAAGGTCTACCTGACGACCATCTCCAAGGAGACCCCGGTGGAGAACATGCCCAACGTGTACCGGCTCGGCTGGTGCCAGGACTACCCGGACCAGAACAACTGGGTGCACGAGGTGTTCAACCCGACCTACGGGAACAACGATCCGCGGATGAGCCCGGACGATCCGCAGGTGGGGGCGGCTGTGGCCGAGTTCGATCGGCTGACGACGCTCGCGGGGCGGCTCTCCGACCCGGAGGAGCGCCAGCGGCTGTACTTCGAGGCGGAGCGGCTCCTGTGTGACGAGATCGTGGCCATTGCCCCGATCTACTACTACACCCAGATCGCGCTCACGAAGCCCTGGCTCACCCGGCGCTGGCATGACACGCCGCACTGGGATACCTGGAGCATCGATGCCGCGCTGAGGGCCCAGATGACGAGGAAGGGCTAGACCGAAGCTTAAAGGGTACCGGGCCTCCCCCCGCGGGAGGCCCGTTCTTTTTCCTGCTTCCCTAAGGAATTCCGGCTATCATCCTGCCACGTATGGGACACCGGCGGCACCGTGGGCTGAGATCGGTCAGCGCCATCCTCCTTGGGTTGGTCGTCCTCTCCCTTGCGGGGTGTGAACCCCGGCGGACGGACCCCATTCGCTCGGGATGGAGCCGGGGCCTTCCCCTAGCTGCGGCCTCCCTCAGAGATGCCCCCTCGCTCGGCGTGTCCCCGGACGCGCGGTGGATCGTGTGGGGCGACCAGGTAGCTGGGGAACCGCAGCTCCTCGTGGGGCGCCTGAGCCGAGAGGCGAGCCTAGAGGGGGTCAACCCCCTCCCCCTCTCGGCCACCTACCCCCACGCCCCGCACCTCTTCGTTCGTGACGATAAGCTCATCCTGTTCTTCCTTTTCCGCACAGGATCTGGGGCCGACCGCCTCGCCAGCCAGCGCCTCTCGGGGGCTGGGGAGCCGCTAGGGGACCCCCGCCCCGTGTCTCCCGAGGACCACGATGTGGATTCATACACTGTAGTCCAGACAGAGGGGGGGTATGTAGCCGTCTGGGAGGAACCGAGCCTCGGGCTCTACGTCCAGGCGCTCACGGAGGAGCTCGAGCTTACGGGCCCGCCGGTGCTCCTCGCGCCGCGGGGGGGATCTCCCGCCCTCGCCGTCGACCGCTCGGGCGACGTTCACGCGGTGTGGCTCGCCTCACCGGCCCCCGGTGTCGCCGAGCTCTACTACGGACGGATCACGCTCGACAGCCCATCCGTGCCCGAACCTCGGTACCTTGGCAAGGTCACAGGGGGGCTGGGTGCTCTGTTCTTGGGCCCAGAGTTGGCCTTGGACGAACAGTGGGCCTATGCCGCCCTCTCCGTGGACTACCGCGGCGGGACCAAGGCTGGCACAGTGGAGACCCAGGTGTTCGCTGTCCCTCGGGATGCTTCGGAACAGGTTCGCACGACCTCCATTTACGTCCCCCCCCTCCTCCCCGAGGCCGTCACGGACTTGGGGAACGGCCTCCTCGCCGAGCCGGTGCCGGAAGCTCCGCGCCCGGGGGTGAATGTCCGTGTCCTCTCCGGTTACCCGGTGGAACAGGACTTCGCACTGATCACAGTTGCGGCGAAGCTCTCCTCCCTCCGGAAGGAGGAGTTCCAACCCGCGCTCGTGTTCTTCCAGGGCGGTCGCGAGGTGGGCTGGTGCCCGGTCGCTGTCACCCAGGGATCCCCGGCTGCCGCCGAGCTCGTGCGGTCACCGGCGGGCTGGCACGTGGTCTGGCTTGACATGCACGCCTCCGGGGAGTACTCCGTCCTCTATGCCACGACCTCCTCAGCCGAGCGCGCGGTCCTCGACCGGTTCTCAGCATCCGACCTTGCCCACATCTTCTTGACTGTGCTCTCAGGCATCGTGGGAGGGCTCGCTTCCATCCCCCTTTTCCTCCTGGCAGCGGTGCCAGGGCTCCTCGTCATCGCTGGTCACTACATCCTCGGTGGTGAGGGGGACCTCCGGTTGTGGCGATCCAGGATCCTCTTCGCGGTCGGCCTCGTCCCCTACGCGGCACTCAAGCTCCTGTTCATCTCGGGCCTGGTCGTCGAGTTCCCGTTCGCCGGATGGATGGCACCGTCCGTGGCCAGGGCGCTCTCCATCGCTCTTCCCCTTGCGTTCCTCGGCGCGGGCCTGGTTGCGGTGGGGGTGTACTGGCGGCGGTCCGATGAGCCCGGGCTTCTCCCCGCGTATGCCCTGTTCATCGTGGTGGATATCGTCCTTTCGCTCTTCCTCGTGGGGCCGTCGTTGGCTGGAGCGTGACCGAAGAAGAGTGGCCGTGGGAATGGGTCCTTTAGGGGCGAGGGCGATCGTGACCCCGTAGCCCCGCCTGACGGGTGCCCCTGTCGCAGGACTAAAGCGCAAGGGAGGCGCCGTTGGGGATGAGGCGGACCTCGATCGGCTCCCCCCGCAGGCCCGTGACGAACAAATCCGGCCGTTCGGTGTGGAGGGGCACCAGGACCCGCGGCCCGATCTCGCGGGCCATCGCCAGGAGCTCCTCCCCACTGGCGTGGCCGGAGGCGTGGAGCCCCCCGCCGAACGAGAGCTCCCCGGGCGCGTCCACCGCGAACCCGTGGACCTCGAACCCGAACAGCTGGAGCCAGTTCCAAAGCCGGTGCATGTCAATTGCCTGCTCCTCCCCGTACGCTTCGCTCGACGAGTAGAGGTACACCCCGCCCGCGGGCCGGATGTCGAGGAGGTTCTTCAGATCCCAAAAGCTGAACGCGAGGATGTACCCGCCTGGATCGGCCCGCACCTCGGCGGGCCCCACGAGGCGGGAGCGGTGCCGCTCGCGGAGGTCCCGGTTCCAGATGTCGGGTTTGACCACAACGTCGTCGTACACGACGAGGTGCGGGGAGCCCACCACGTCCTCCATCCCTCCGCATCGCGCGAGGGCCTCGAGGAGGTACATGTCCTTGGCGAGGATCGCCAGCCGCCGGTCGGTCGTCGCGGCGATGTCAAGGAAGGCGGTGAGCCGCTCCACGTGACGGGGGCTGAAGTCGGCGAGGACGAGCCGTCCCTTGCTCCGGGCGACGATGTCGTGGGCCCGTGCCCGAACCTGGTCCTCGGTTGTGCACTCCCCCTCCGCCCGGCCAGCCCGCGTCCCCTCGATGAGGAGGAGGGCGGGGCGCAGGGCCCGCGCCTCCTCGACGAACCGCCGCGTCATCTCCCCCTCGGTGCCGTGCCGGCGGAGGTCGCCGGTGTACACGACCCAGCCCCGGTCGGTCTCGACAGCGTAGGCGAGGGCGCCCGGGACGGAGTGGTCGACGGGGAATGCCCGCACTTCATACCCTCCTACCTGGCCCGCGAACTCGTGGATCCCAGCCGGTTCGAGGCCGCGGCCGCTCGGGCTCGGCGGAGAGGAGAGGAACTTCCGCAGCTCGGGGCCGGCCTTCCCTCCGATGAACCGGATCTCCCGCCCCTGGGCAGGCCGATCCTTGACCCCAGCGGCGGCGAGGGCGCGCCTGCTCTGGGGCACGCGGGGCACGACATACGCCGTCTCGGCATAGAACTCGGACTTGCCCACGTCCTGGATCGCCTTCAGAACAGCCCACCCCCGCGGGGAGGCGCCCACCGGGATCTCCGGCCGCACCACGCCGAGGAGGCCACAGTGATCCATGTGGGGATGGGAAAGGAGGATGAGGTCCACGGCGAGCTCGTCTCCCGCCGGGGCGAGCCCCTCCACCAGGAGATCGGGGCGGTAGAGGTCAGGGCAGGGGGGGATGAGCCTGAGCTGCCACAGGTCGGCCACGCCCTGGGAGCTCCGCGGCTTGAGGTACTCCTCGAAGTACAGCCCAAACCGCTTGTAGTTGATCCCGAAATCGAGGAGGAGCCGGCTCGCGCCGGTATTGAGGAACACCTTCGTCCCCCCGATCGAGTCCGCCCCATCGAGGATCCTGAGCTCCACGGCCGCTGTATCGTACCATGGACGCCGGACGTTGGGCTTGACCGGAGGGGCGATGAGCGAGCTGGTGCAGCTGGGGAGTGGCGACGTGGCCCAGGCAGCGGAGGCCCTCGCCGCGGCGTTCCGGGACTACCCGCTCCTCACCTTCGCCTGCCCTCGCCCGGAGGGACGAGGCCAGCTGGCCCGAGCCTTCTCCCGGGTCATCCTCCACTACGCCGCGTGTTACGGGGAGGTCTACGCGACCTCGCGCGTCTTCGAGGGCGTGGCAGCGTGGGTTCCCTCGTCCCAGTTCCCGATGACGTTCGGGAAGACCATCCGCTCGGTCCCGCCCTCGATCCTCCTCGCCCTCGCTCGTCATGGGGGCAACCGGCTGCGGGCTGCCGGGGCCCATCTCGACGCGCTACAGCGACGGCTTGCCCCGCCGGACCACCTGTTCCTGTTCATCCTTGGCGTCGCCCCCCAGTTCCAGGGGGAAGGCCACGCGGGCCGGCTCCTCCGCCCTGTCCTCGCCCGGCTCGACCGGGAGGGCCGCCCGTGCTACGTGGACACGGTGAACGGGAAGGCGGTACCCATGTACGAGCACTTCGGGTTCCGCATCGTCGCCGAATCCTCCCTCCCGGGGACCGATCTCACCGCGTGGGCCCTGGTGAGGGACCCGGTGCCCCCGCTTCCCGGCACGAGGTAGGGCACTATCTTCCTACCAGGGACGGGGAGGGGCCTCGGGCGAGCCCACCGGCGGGCCGAGGATCTCCCCGAGGACGATCGCGAGCTGCGGATCCGTCCGCAGGAGGTCCCGAACCCTTGTGCCTATCTCCTTTGTCACCGCTTCCCTCCCGCCGGCGGTTCCTCATGGCCGCGCGGCCGCTCCTCGGGCTTCGCGATCCCCTCGCGCATCGCGGTGTCGGCCTGGATGTTCCGCATCCGGTAGTAGTCCATGATCCCGAGCTGCCCTTTGCGGAACGCCTCCGCGATCGCCCGCGGGATCTCCGCCTCGGCCTCGACCACCGCCGCCCTCCTCTCCTGAACGAGCGCCAGCATCTCCTGCTCCCGGGCGATCGCCATCGCCCGCCGTTCTTCGGCCTTCGCCCGCGCCACCTTGAGGTCGGCCTCGGCCTGGGCGGTCTGGAGCTCGGCCCCGATGTTGCGGCCCACGTCCACGTCAGCGATGTCGATCGACAGGAGCTCGAACGCGGTCCCGGCGTCGAGGCCCTTGGACAGGACGAGCTTGGAGATCGAATCCGGGTTCTCCAGGACTTCCTTGTGGGAGTTGGCGGACCCGATCGCGGACACGATTCCCTCCCCGACGCGGGCGATCACGGTCGCCTCAGTGGCGCCACCCACGAGGCGCTCGATGTTCGCCCGCACCGTGATCTTGGCGATGGCGAGGAGCTCGATCCCGTCCTTGGCCACCGCGGCCACCTTCGGGGTCTCGATCACGCGCGGGTTCACGCTCATCGCCACCGCGTCATACACGTCACGGCCAGCAAGATCGATCGCCGCCGCGCGCTGGAACCCCAGGGCGATCCCGGCCTTGTCGGCGGAGATGAGCGCCCGCACCACCCGTTCCACGTTCCCCCCCGCGAGGTAGTGCGCCTCGAGGTCGGAGGTGGTGAGCTTGATCCCCGCCTTCCACGCTGCGATCATGGGCATGATCACGCGATGGGGGTTCACCTTCCGTAGGCGCATCCCGATGAACGTCATCGGACCCACGGGGACGCCCGCCGCGAGCGCAGAGACCCACAGGCCCACGGGGACGAAGTAGAAGAACAGCCACAGGAAAAGAAGAACCAGCGCTCCCAGAGCAATCCACAACGTCATCCCACCCATCTACCCCTCCTTTCGCTTGCGCACGACCTTGCGGAACCCCTCGTCGCGCACGACCTCGACCTCGGTCCCCTTGGGGAGGAATCCTTCCTCCGCCACGACGTCCAGGAGCTCACCCTTGAAATCGGCCTGCCCCACCGGCCGGAGATCGGTACGGGCGATCCCGGCTCTGCCAACCCATTCCGTGGGCGCAACCTGCGTCTTGTCCCCGGCGCGGCTGGTGATCGCCGACTGGAGGATCACCCCTCCTAGCCGGAGCCGGGAGCGGGGGAGCCGGGTGAGGATGACCACGGTCAGCACGAGGCCGACCAGCAGGGCGACGGACACCGCGCCCACAGCGGGCCCGGCCTGGCTCGGTTGGGTGAAGGGCCCGACCATTGCTGAATAGAGGCCAAGCCCGATCAGAACCAACCCAACGATCCCGGCGAGCCCGAAGTCGGTGGCGGTGAACACGAAGATCTCGAGCACGATGGCCACAATCCCGGCTGCGAGAAACACGAGCGATTCCCACCCTGCCAAGCCGGCGAGGTTGTGGGCCCAGAAGAAGACGGCGAACGACGCGAGCCCGATCGCGCCGAACACCCCGAACCCCGGGGTCACGGCCTCGATGAGGAGGCCGAGGACGGCGATCGCGATGAGGAGGGCGGACAGCCAGGGGGTGGTCAGGGTCGCTACCGCGGAGTCCACCCACCGGGGGTGGTATTCCTGCACCACCATCCCCGCCAGGCCGGCCGCGTCGAGGAGCTCGCCGAGGGTGGCCGCGTCGCCGTCGGAGTACCCCCACTCCGCTGCCGAGCGGGCGGTGAGGGTGAGGAGCCTCCCCCGTTCCACGAGGCCGGGGACCTCCAGCGCCGGGTCGACCATCGCCTCCGCCACGTTCGGATCGCGGCCGCGCTCCTCGGCCGTGGCTCGGAATAGACCGCGCACCGCCGAGAGCGTTTTCTCGGGCGCGGTCGTCAACTCCCCGCTCGCGTCAAAGTAGACGGGGGTAGCGGCGCCCATCACCCCCCCGGGGGCGAAGTAGATCCGGTTGCAGGCGAGCGCGAGGAGGGCCCCCGCCGAGTACGCCTCCCGGTTCACGTAGGCGATCGTCGGCACCCTGGCCCCGAGGATGAGGTCGCGGCACGCCGTCGCGGCGTCGAGGTACCCCCCGGGGGTCGCGAAGTCGAACACCACCGCCGCTGCCCCCGCCGCCTCTGCCTCGGCGAGGCCCGTGCGCACGAAGGAAACGGTCCCCCGCCCGATCTCCCCTTCGATGCGGAGGAGCCACACCTCCGCCCCCGCACCGGCGAGGGCCACCAGGCTGATGAGCGTAACCAGGGCGAGCTTCCTCATGGGAAGATTGTAGGGCCGACCGCGATGCTGCGACAACTGGGGCCGGGGAGGCACGGCCCGATCTCTTGACCTGGATCCCCCTTGTCCCGCGCCGGTGGTTGGGGTTCAATTCCCGCCATGGAGACCCCCACCGAGATACCGCGCTCCCTCCGAACGGCGGATGGCCTGTCCCTGTTCGTCCGGGTCTGGCCGGGGGAGGGCAAGGGCTCGCTGGGGATCATCCATGGCTACGGCGAGCACTCCGGGCGGTACGACGGGTTCGCGCGTTGGCTGAACGCGCGCGGCTGGTCCGTGGCGGCGTGCGACCTCCGGGGCCACGGCAATAGCCCGGGGCGACGGGGGCACATCCGCCGGTTCGCGGACTACCTCTACGACGCCACTGCCCTCCATGGGTTCCTCCAGGGACGCGTCGGAGGGAGGCCCGTGTTCCTCCTCGGCCACTCCCTGGGCGGGCTCATCGCCATCCGGTACCTCCAGGGAGGGGCGGAGGGCCTGGGAGGACTCATCCTGAGCGCCCCGTTTTTGAAGGCGGAGCTCCCAATCCCCACCTGGAAGGTAGCCCTCTCCCGCGTCCTGTCGCGCGGGTGGCCCTCGTTCTCCAGTCCGAGCGGCCTAGGGGGAGCGCTCGTGAGCCGCGATCCGGAAATCGTGGCGGAGTACGGGCGCGACCCCCTCATGCATACGAAAGCCACTGCCCGCTGGCTCACCGAGACCTTGACGGCGCAGGAGGACGCATTCGCTTGGGCCCCCGAACTTTCGATCCCCCTTCTCCTCCTCCACGGCGACGCTGACCCGATTGCCAGCGTCTCCGCAACGCGCCGCTTTTTCGCCGCCGCCGGATCCCATGACAAGACCCTGAACGTCTACGGGGGGTTCCTTCACGAGGTCCTGAACGAAATCGGGAAGGAGCGGGTGTGGGAGGACATCGCCTCCTGGCTCGACGAGCGGAGCCGCACGGAAGGCGAGATCAGAACGAAGGAGGTCATGTGCTGAAGAGGATCCCCATCCGGACCACGCGCCGCGAAGAGGCACGGGACATCACCGACGAGGTCCAGGGAGCGGTTGCTGAGTCGGGGACGCGGGAGGGGTTTGTGATCATCTACATCCCGCACGATGCGGCGGCGGTGAGCATCCATCGCACGCTCGAGGAGGCCAATGCGCCAAAACTTGATCAGATCCTTGACGCGGTGAACCCGGATCGAGAGACGCCGGAGTACACCAAGGCCGCGTTCGTTGCCCCCACCGAGGTGGGGGTGGTCGAGCATGGCCGGATGGTCCTCGGCGACGACCAGCGCGTGTACTTCTATGAGTTCGATGGCCCCCAGGAGCGGGCGGTGTACGTGTACGTCGGGACCTGAGTTGACGGTTCCCCCGTGGCCGCGGTACGATTCACGTGATTCCCCGGTAGCTCAGTTGGCAGAGCAGCCGGCTGTTAACCGGCGGGCCGGAGGTTCGAGTCCTCCCCGGGGAGCCAGCGGGGCTAGCTGCGGATCCGGGTGGCCAGGGTGCTGGCAAGGGCCGCCGCCTGGGCTTCTGCCTCCGCAGCGGGCGAACCGTGGATCTCCACCGCGCCCACGACCTCGATCCCCGTCGGGCCGAGGACCTCACTCGCCTGACGCGCGGCGCCCCCGCCCCACCCGTAGGAGCTGAGGAGGGCGGCGTACTTGAGGGGTGGCTTGAGGGCCCGGATGAGGTTGGCGGCGTTGAAGGCGGCGGGGTGGAGGCCACCCAACACGGTTGGGGCCCCGAGAACGAGCGCCCGCGCATCCACGAGGTCGCCGGCGAGGTCGCCCACGTCCGCCTGCGCCAGGTCGTGCACGGCCACTCGGATCCCCTCGCCGAGCAACGTCTCGGCGACGATGCGGACGAGGCGTTCTGTGGACCCCCACATGCTCACGTAGGCGACGACGGCTTTCGCCGCAGTCTCCCCGGCCGTCCACTTCCGGTACAGGTCGAGGATCCGCTCCGGATGGCGCCACAGCGGGCCGTGGCTGGGGGCGATGAGAGCGATCGGGAGATCGGCGAGCTTCTTCAGCGCCCGCTCCCCGGCCTTGCGGAACGGCATCATGATCTCACCGAAGTACATCTGGGCGCGGACGGCGAGATCCGCCACCTCGTCGTCGTACACCCCTGCCGCGGTGTGAGATCCGAAAAAGTCGCACGGGAAGAGGATCCTGTCCTCGACCACGTAGGTGAACATCGTCTCCGGCCAGTGGAGGAAAGGTGCATCCACGAACCGTAGCGTCTTGCCTCCCAGATCGAGCGTCTCCCCGTCGGCCACCACCTGCATCCGCTCCCGCGGCACGCGGTAGTAACGGGCCGCCATGTCGGCGCCCTTCGCGGTGAGGACGAGCCTTGCTTTCGGGCTTGCCGCGAGGACGATCGGGATCGCTCCAGCGTGGTCGGGCTCAGCGTGGTTCATGACCACGTAGTCGAGCGCCGCCGGATCCATAACCGCCCCGATCTTGGCGAGGAGCTCGCCCTCGAACCCCGGGTTCACCGTGTCCACGAGGGCCGTCTTCTCTCCCTGGACGAGGTACGCGTTGTACGATGTCCCGTGGGGGAGCGGGATCAGCCCGTCGAACATCCGTCGGCCCCAGTCCTTGACCCCGACCCAGTGCACGCCCTTCCTAAGCTCGATCGCGATTGAGTTCATCGGTTCCCTCCAGTTCATCCAGCAGCGCGGCCGCCCGGCGGAGGTGGGGGATGACGATTGACCCGCCCACCACCAACGCGACCGACATCGCTTCCGTTAGCTCCTCCCCCGTCGCCCCCGCCTCCCATGCCCCGACGACGTGGTAGGTGATACAGTCGTCGCAGCGGAGGACGAGGGACGCCACCAGCCCGAGGAGCTCCTTGACCTTGCGGGGCAGCGCCCCGTCTTCGTAAGCCTGGGCATCGAGGGCGAATAGCCGCTTCGTCATGAGGTCCGCCCGTTTGAGGACGATCTCGTTCAACCGTTCTCGCTCCGCGAAGAACTCTTCCCGTCTGCCCATCGTATCCTCCTTCGCCTGCCTCAGTCGTCGAGGAGGCGCCGTTCTCCGGAGATCCTCTGGAGAGGCCCGATGTCTTGGGTCACCTCGACCGTGCCCAGGTACTCCCCGTTCGCACCGCGCACTGGGAAGTACTGAATGTAGACGAGCTTCCCCTGGAGCGGGTTCCAGAACTCGGCCGCGTCGCGCTTGTTCTCCCGGAACTCCCGCAGGATCCGGTCCACGATGGGGACGCTCTTCTGGGGATGGCAGTTTTGGACCTTGCGCCCGAGCACGGCCGGGGTGCGCACGAAGATCCGGTCCTTCGTCTGGTTGAAGTAGCGGACGGTATCGTCCTTGTCCACGAAGGTGATGTCCACGGGCAGGGCATTCAGCATCGCCTCTAACTCTTGGGGGGCGAACTCGCCGGTCGGGAGCCGCAGCCGGCCAGCCGGCGGACCAGGGACGGGTTCCGCACGGGAGACAGGGACCGCCGGCGTGGCAGGGGTGAAGCAGCAGTAGCCGATCGCGTCGAATTGTGCCCGGATCTCATGCCACTCCCCCTCCGGGATCACCTGGAGGGCGGTGGGGAAGAGGATCCGGTTCTCCTTGAAGAAGTGGGAGGCGAGGAGCTCCCCCAAGGCCACCGAACGCTCGCGGAGTGCCTCCCCCTCCGCGGTCCCGAGTTCCTTCCTGAGCTTGCGGATCTCCTGGTGTTCGCTCCACATGACCCGCGGTGGCTCCACGATCCCGTGCTTCTCCAACATGGGGAAGAGAACGTTTTCCTCCCGCAGGTAGTGTCGCTCCGACTCCTCGAGGTGCTCGCGGATGTGGGCGAGCTCCTCCGGGCTTCCTTGCCCCTGGGCCAGGCGAGTGAGTTTCTCGGCGATGCGGAGGAGCTCCCGGTGCTCGGCCATGAGGATCCCGATGGGGTGCCAGGGCGGGGCGAGGGGCTCCTCCCGCTCCAGGGACTCCCGAAACAGGGCGAGGTGCAGATCGCACAGCCTCCGGATCTCCTCAGGGCTCATTCCCTCCTGGACGAGCTCCCCCTCGACCTGGGCGATCTCCTGCGGGGAGACGTTCCCCACGGCGTCGCGGAATGCGGCCTGGAGGTCCTGGGGGCTCTCCCCGGCGTGCAGCCGGTGCAGGATCGCCTTCAGCGCCTCCTTCCTCGTGTTGCCCATCATCTCGCTCATCTCTGTCTCCTCCTTCCGTTCAGGATTGACCTCTCAGCCGCGCGGCAAGGGACCCGATCGTCGTTCGCTCGAAGAAGTCCGCCACCTCGTCCCGGAGGGGGTCCCACACCTGGGCGAGCGGGCAATCCGGGTTCCCCGGGCAGGGATCCACCATAAACGGGCATTCCCGGAACGAGGCCTCGCCCTCCGTGACCCGGATGATCTCGGCGAGCGAGATCGTCTCTGCGGGCCGAGCGAGGGTGATCCCCCCGCCCCGGCCCCGGGCCGAGGCGAGGATTCCCCCCCGCACCAGGGCCGGGACGAGCTTGGCCAGGTACGGCTCGGGGACCGGCCCCTCCGTGGCCAACTCGCGGACCGTGGCCGGGCCGCCACCGCGCGCGGCGAGGCGGATCAGGGTCAGGATCGCGTACTTGCTCGCCAGGGAGAGCTTCATCCGTTATCTCCTGATAATCGGATCTGTATATCGCCTTTATAGTAGAGCCAACCCCTCCCTCTGTCAAGGGGTGGGGTGTCGTCTCAGCTCGGGGGTGGGGTTCGCCGAAATAAGCTGGCCCGTGCGGGCCTCCGTCGGGGCCAGTTCAACGGGCGCTCCTGGGGACCGAGCTCAGGCCAAGGGATCCTCTATCACCCGCAGGGACCAGCTTACCGTTGCTCCCTTCCGGGCCTCGCGGGGTTCACCGGTATGCGTCGCAGAGGGCTCGGCCGTCATCGCCCGGGGCTCCCAGGCCGATTCCGTCTCCCCGTCCTCTCGGGAGGCCCATCGGCTCCACGTATAGCGGGTTTTGGATACAGGGGACCGCTAGCCCCCCACCTGCACGGGCCGACTGGACAGTCTATGGGCGCACGTCGGGAAGTCAACATGCTACACCGATGGCTCAGGGTTCCGTTGGTGGTTGTCAACTCGCGACTCCCCGGCTGTCCTTCTGGCGGAGGGGGTGGGATTTGAACCCACGGCACCCTTAGGGGGTGCACCTGCTCTCCAGGCAGGTGGCTTCGGCCGCTCACCCACCCCTCCGTGAGCTCGATTCTAACCATCGGCTCTGGTTTCGGCAAAGCCCATGAGGACCCGTCCTTTGCTTTGCGAGAAGGCCGCGGCTGACCCTCAAGCCCGCTCCGGTTGCCTCCCCCGGCAGCCCTCCGTACCATGCGTTGGGAAACACGGTACGTACGATGGCTTCCTCAAAGGGAGACGAGACAAAGAAGGCCCGCGCCGGCGGGAGGAGCTTGGAGATCGTGATCGCTGAACCGCCTCGGTTGGTAAGCTTGGCTATGGTGGAATTCGTCCCACCTGAGGGTGGCTGATGGCACCGGAGACGCGAGAACACCCGCGAGAGAAGCTCCCGCCGGCCGTCAACAACCACGGCCTCTTCTCCGACTACTACCTCACCGAGCTCGTGCGGGATGACCCCTTCTTCCAGGAGTCGAAGCGGGCTGCCGAGCCCGTTTGGCGAGCGATCAAGGACCTCTACGACAAGGTGAAGGGAGAGCTCCCCACGGCCAACGAGGCCCGGACCGAGCAGCTCTTCATCCACCCCGTGCTCGAACTCCTCGGACACAAGGACTCCTACGCTGTCCAGCCCCCAGTCGACTCCCCAGAGGGCATGCGGCGCCCCGATTTTGCGTTCTTTGCCTCCCGCGAGGACCGCGAGGCAGCAGCGAGCAGCACCGGGAGACGCGAGTACTTCACCAAAGCCCTCGCCGTGGGTGACGCCAAACAGTGGGACCGCTCCCTCGACCGGAAGCGTAAGGGCACTGGGGACGCCTTCACGAACGCGAACCCCAGCTATCAAATCGACTACTACCTCCGGGCCACCGACCGAAAATGGGGCCTTCTCACCAATGGCCGCCGCTGGCGCCTCTACCACCGCGATTCAAGCTACCGCACGGACGTGTTCTACGAAGTGGACCTCGTCGCTCTCCTCGATAGCTACGACGAGGCGTTCGCCTACTTCTACGCCTTCTTCCGCAAACAAGCGCTCACCACAGGCTTCCTCGACCGCGTCCTTGCGGAAAGCCGGGACTACGCCGCGAAACTGGGCGACGAGCTCAAGGAGAACGTGTACGAGGCCCTGAGGCTCCTGGCCGAGGGGTTCCTCAAGTGCCCGCAAAACGAACTCACCGAGGACGATTTGGAGGAGATCCGAGCCAACACGTTCGTCCTCATCTACCGGGTCCTGTTCCTGTTCTACGCCGAGGACCGTGAGCTACTGCCCATGCACAACCCTGTCTACCGTGACTCGTACAGCCTGAGAGCCTGGGCCCGAGAGATCGCAAACCAGCTCGATGAGGGCCGCTCATTCAGCCCCACGGCCTACCACAGTTGGAACAAGCTCAACGAGCTGTTCCGGATCGTGAACGAGGGGGATGCCTACCTCGGCGTGCCGCCCTACAACGGCGGGTTGTTTGACCCCAAGAAGCACCCCGCTCTTGCGCAGTGGAAGGTCGGCGATCAGTACCTCGCGCAAGCTCTTGACCAGCTCTTCCGGGCCAAGGCCGCCGGCCGCGGCGGGCGGGGGCCGGTGAGCTACCGGGACCTCGACATCCGCAACCTCGGCTCGATCTACGAGGGCCTCCTCGAACACCGCCTCCGCCTGGCCCACGAGGACATCGCCGTGACCAGGGAGAAGGACCGCGAGGTGTTCGTTCCCCTAGCCAAGCTCGGTGATAGGCGACCGCTCAACACCTACCAGGCCGGCGAGGTCTACTTGGAGACGGATAAGGGCGAGCGTAAGGCCACCGGGAGCTACTACACCCCGGACTACATCGTGAAGTACATTGTGGAAAATACCCTTGGCCCCCTCGTTGCAGAGAAGCGAAAGGAGCTTGAGGAAGAGCGACGTGACCTCGAGGAAAAGCTCAAGAAAAGCCGCGGCTACGACCGCGACCACTACCAGCGCAAGCTTGCCGAGCTCGATCATCGGTTGATCCAGGAGATCTTGTCCATCAAGGTGCTCGACCCGGCCATGGGTTCCGGGCATTTCCTCGTCGAGGCCGTGGACTACCTGGCCCAGGAACTGATCAAGGCCTTCGGCGAGACCCCCGAGGAGATGGAGGAAGAGGAGATCCGCTGGGCGCGTCGTGAGGTGGTGGAGCGCTGCATCTACGGGGTGGACGTGAACCCCTTGGCCGTGGAGCTCGCCAAGCTCTCCTTGTGGATCGAGACTGTGGCCAAAGACCGCCCGCTTTCGTTCCTCGATCATCACCTGCGGCTCGGGAACTCCCTCATCGGGGCATGGGTGAAGGATTTGGGCCGCCTCCCTGCTCAGGGGAAGAAGGACAAGGCCGTCGAGATCGGGGAGCACGTGGTGGGGCTGTTCGAGGGCGAGCTCAAGAAGCGCCTCCCCGTGGTGCTCGGCGAGGTGATGGAGCTCCTCCGCAAGCCCTCGGACAAGGTCGAGGACATCCGCGAAAAGGAAGCCATCTACGAACGTATCCTCACCCTCCTTCAGCCGTTCAAGGAGATGGCCAACGCCTGGGTGTCCACCTACTTTGGAAACGAAGTGGATGCAACTGGTTACGAAAACGCCCTGCTCAAGTTGAGTGATTTGCCGGCCGTGTGGGAAAGTGAAGTCCGTACCAGGCCCTGGTTCGCCAAAGCTCAAGAGATCGCTAACGAACGGCACTTCTTCCACTGGGAGCTCGAGTTCCCCGAGGTGTTCTTCGCGGATACCGGCCAGCGCAGGCGCAATCCCGGCTTCGACGCAGTGACCGGGAATCCGCCATACGTGCGTCAGGAGCAGCTCAAGGACAAGGACTTCTTCAAGGACAGGTTCGAAGCCTATGACAGTATTGCTGATCTCTACGTGTACTTCTACGAGATCGGCCACCGCCTGCTGTGCGAGGGCAGCCGGTTTGGGATGATCACCTCGAACAAGTTCATGCGCGCCGCCTATGGCGAGCGCCTTAGAAGGTTCCTCATCGAGAGGGCCAGGCCGCTACAGATCATCGACTTCGGGGATCTCCCCGTCTTTCCCGACGTCTCAGCCTACCCCTGCATCGTGCTCACCGTGAAGGGTGGCGAAGGTGCTCCCCCAACGCGTTATCTCCGAGTCGTTACTTTGGACTTCGAGTCCCTCGATGAGCTCGTTCAGGAAAAGGCATCGGTGCTTCCGCCGGGTGCGCTCACGGAGGAGAGCTGGCAGCTGGCAGGCGCGGACGAGATGGCGATCCTGGCGAAGATGGAGGCTATGAGCGTCCCCCTCAAGGATTGGCTTGGCGATGTGGAGATCCGCCGCGGCGTGCTCACCGGCTGCAACGAGGCGTTCTTCATCGACGAGGAGACGCGGGCCCGCCTGATCGCTGAGGACCCCAAGAGCGCGGAGATCATCAAGCCCCTGGTCGTGGGCGAGGACATCAAGCGCTACGAGATCGACTACAAAAACCAGTACCTGATCTTCACCCGACGCGGGGTGGACATTGACCGCTATCCAGCCATCAAGCGCCATCTCGAGCAGTTCAGGGAGCGCTTGGAACCAAGGCCGCCTGATTGGGACGAGGAAAGGCAGGGCAGATGGCCAGGACGGAAGCCTGGGGAGTACAAGTGGTACGAGATCCAAGACACCATCGACTACTACGCTGATTTCGCCAAGCCGAAGATCATCTTCGGCAGGTTCATGGATCATCCGCTATTCGGTTTCGACCCAAGAGGCCGGTTCTTCACAAACGACGCAATGTATGTCGCCGCAGTGCGGGACGGCTACCCAGTAACACTACTAAACAGCGCCCTTGGCTGGCTCTGGATTGCTCACAAGTGCACTGATCTTAGGGGCCGCTACCTTCAGGTGTTCATTCAAGACCTAAACGTCTTTCCCATCCGCCGCATTGCCCTTACGACCCCACCGGCCGAGCGAGCGCGGCTGGTGGAGGAAGCAAAGCGCTTGTACCAAGATGCATTGAACCGGGCCAGCGATCCCGAGGCAGTACAGCGCGGGAGTGAATTTCGCCCGACGACAGATGTATGATCGTACTAGTAGAGTTTGAGCAAGGAGACGTGCCTGGGTCAGAGGGCACCCGAGTCCCCGGCACGAAAACGGTCTAAGAGTGTGGAGAAAGGAGGAGTCGAATGACTGCAACGGAAGCCACGGCTGAAGTCTTCTGGACAGCATTCAAAGCTCTCCCCAAGAAAGAGCAGGAAGCGGTCATCGCCCGGTTGCTTAGGGATGAAGAGTTTGCCGAGGATCTCTTGGACATCGCCCTCATCGCGCAGGCACGCCGTGAACCCGGCGAAGATGTCCCACTGCGCGACTACTTGGCCCACCAGGGCGGCTGATGCAAGCCAAGCACTACTCGGTAGTGCTGCGTCCCGCCGCCCAGCGCGACCTGGACCATCTTCCCGATCAGGTTAGGGACAGGATCTTGGCCGCCTTGCTCGGGCTGGAGAACGATCCCCGGCCACGGGCCAGCAAACAGCTTGTGGGCCTTGGGCGAGAGCGCCGCCTACGGGTAGGGGAGTATCGCGTGCTCTACGAAGTAGATGACGAGGCAAGTATTGTACACATCTTCCGGGTTATCCACCGGAGGGAGGCATACCGATGAACCCGGGCGGAGATCCGCAGGCGATCTTCGGCGAGTTGCTTCAATTCATCGAAGCGCGGCTGACACGGTCGCATCGGCCAGATCCTGAGCTCGTCCGCAAGCACAACGCCGATCCCCTGAACAAGGATTGGCAGATCCCGGAAGGGGCGCTTTGGGAACAGAGCGACGTGGTCCACGACCTCCTCGCCTTCCTCGCCGAGGAGATGATCCGCCTGAACGAGGAGAAGCAGGAAGAGATGAAGAACTTCCTTTCCTGGCTTGAGGCCGAGCTCCAGGTCCAACCTGATAGGAAGGGAAACACCGGGATCGAAGCCCTCACGGGCAAGACCGCGCTCAAGAACTACCTCGGCGACTACCAAAAGGGCGAGCCGGAAGTTCCATTCGAGGAGCTGTGGAAGATCCTCCAGAAGAACAAAAGCCGGATCGGGCGGAAGCTCACCCACGAGTTCATGGCCGAGTTACGGGAGGCCTACGAGCGGAGCCTGGCCAAGCTCCGGCCCATCAAGGAACGCCTGTGCGTCACCGATAAGCTGATCGACCAAATCGTCTACTGCCTCTACGGCCTCACCCCCGAGGAGATCGCGCTGGTCGAAGGAGCGCGTGAGGGTGGCCAAGGAGAGGAACTGGATGAGTGACTACTCCGACAAACAGGAACGCGACGCCCTGGAAGTCTTCCTCGGAAGCGGGGTAGTCGAAGCCGACCTGGCGGTTCATGTCAATGACCTGTCGATCGAACAGCATCCATTGGGCAAGAGCTCGCCTCCGGACTTCTGCCTGAGTAGTGGCGGTCGGCGTGTGGCAGTAGAAGCCGTCGTGCGATCGAGGTGTACCCCTGGAACGGAACCACCTGGAGTGCTAAGAGGTGAGGGAAGCACACAAAGGGGTGCAGGATAAAGAGCAACGGAACCAGGTACAGCCCGGCGTTCAAGTTCCAGGTGGTGTTGGAATCCCTGAAGGCTGAAGGGAAAGGCGGGGAGGCTCAGGTGGCCCGGGCGTACGGGATCCACCCAGTGACGCTGTCCAACTGGAAGAGGCAGTTCCTCCAGCGTGGACCGGAGGTGTTCGGGGGCACAGAGGAGGTCAAGGGGTACGAGAAGAGGATTGCGGATCTGGAGCGGGTAGTCGGCCAGAAGGAAGTGGAGATTGCGCTTCTCACAAATTTCTTGAAGGGGCGCTGACGGTGGACAAGAAGATCGAGCTGGTGGAGGTGCACCGTGGGAAGCACGGGCTCAACCGATGCCTGCGTGCCCTGGGGGTATCGAAGGGGACCTGGCATCGCCACCAGCGCCGTCCGGCAGTGCCCGCAGCGGACGAGAAGCTGAAAGCGGAGGTGCTGTCCGTGGTGCGGGAGCATCCGGCGTACGGGTACCGGAGGATCCAGGTCGAGCTGCGGGAGCGGACCGGGGAGCGGGTGAACCACAAGCGGCTGCGGAGGCTGCTTGGCACCTGGGATCTGGCTTTGCCTCGGAAGGTGGCCCGCCCCCGGCCGAGCGGGGTGCGGCAGATCCTCAGGACGGGCCGAGGGAAGCTCGATCTGGTACAGGGAAGGGAGATGGAGCCGCTGGAGGCACTGTCGACGGACTTCACGGAGATCCGGTACGCTGGGGGAACGAAGAAGGCGCACCTGATGGCGATGGTGGATGTGGGGAGTGCGTGGGTGCCGGGGTGGGCGGTGGGGTCCTCGACAGACCGCGGCCTGGCCCTGCGCTGCTGGGAAACGGTGAAGGAAGCGTTGGCTCACGTCGGCCGGGGAACGGAGGGGGTGATCGTGCACCACGACCAAGACGCGGTGTACACAAGCTACGACTGGTTGCAGACGCTCCTCATCCGGGACCGAGCGCGGGTGTCCTACGCTGAGCGGGGTGCGCGGGACAACCCGTGGATCGAGTCGTTGTGGGGCCACTTCAAGGTGGAGAACGGTTCGCTCCTCTCCGAGGCGGCGACCCTGGAGGAGCTGGAGTGGGTCATTGACCGGCAGATGCTGTACTACAACCAGGAACGGCGGCACTCGGGACTTGACTACCGAGCGCCGATGGCGTACCTGGAAGACCAGGGGATCCACCCAAAGGTCTTAGTCGAAATCGGCCCTCGAAGTGGTTCCGTTTTAGGGGCGCAGGTCCCCAGCACGACCGTGCGGACCGCAGCTTTTGCTAGTTGGACGGGCCCATAGGAATCAGGGTGGGAGCCTCGCAAGTGAGTGGCAGAGGAGGTGCGATGTGACTGCATCGGAGAAAGAGAGACTCGTTGGGATCATGAAGGCGACCGCGAACCACGCTTTCCTTGGCACATGTGATGGGGATCGCCCGGTTGTGCGCTCCGTCTCTCCGATCGTCGAGGATGACCTGTCGATCTGGGTGACGACCTTCTCGAACGCAAGCAAGGTCAAGCAGATCGGGAGGAATCCGAGGATCTGCCTCGCCTTCGCCACCCAGCCGACCGGGGAGAAGCGGGCGACCGTACACGGAAGGGCTGAGGTGGTCTCGGACCCTGTAACAAAGAAGCGGGTCTGGGGCTTGGCTACGTTCAATCTGTCGGAGATCTTCCCCCGTGGGCCGGAGTCTGAAGAGTATGGGCTCCTTCGAATCATCCCGGAAGAGATCCGCTGGCACGACAGTTGGGATAGCGAGTGGAAGGTGTACAGGCCGAAGGGATAGCCATCTCGCCGTGGTGTCCCAAGGCGCCACCTCAGGGAGTGGCTGTGCTGGTCTTCCTGTAGATCGGAGGTGATGCGATAGAGGGGCTAGAAACAGTTTCACAACTTATGAATCAGCTGCTATGGTGGCGGCATGGCGAGTCGAGAACTTACGGACGAACAGTGGACGAGGATCGAGCTCCTCCTGCCGCCTCAGCCGCGCATCGGCCGTCCTCGGGTAGATGACCGAAAGGTCGACGAGGGGGTTTGGGAGCGGATCTGGCAGGCCCTGCTCGGGACCCTGGCACATCGAACGGACCTTCGCCTGGGTGGGGAACTTCCGCCTTTCGTGCGCTACGAGCGGCTGATCTCGATGTACGCCGCATTCTTCACCGTAGCGTGCGTCCTCATCTGCTTGAGGATGATTGTGAAATGACTTCTAGCCAGTGAGGGCGATCAGGAGGTGCACCCTTGCCCCACGGCGATCTTCGCCACCTTCTCCGGTTTCCCCTTGAGCTTCAGGTGCTGGTACAGATCCCGGAGAGCCGGGTTGTACCGTAACTAAGGTCGCCTCATCGAGCGTCCTGCACACGAAGTGTTCCCTTGCTTACGGATCCGGGCTCCGGTTGACGGGCGAGCATCATGGCTGTACGCTAAGCGGTGTTAGGTCGAGGTGATGAAGATGCTGCTTGAGAGGGAGTTAGCCTACTACGTGAGTCATCGAGACGAATTGCTCCAGCACTATAAGAACTTGTACGTCCTTATCAAGGGAGAGGAGCTGGTCGGGGCTTTCACAACCGAGGCCGAGGCGTACCAGGCAGGCGTCGAGCGGTTCGGTGATGAGCCATTCCTGATCAAACATGTAGTCGCCAACGATGAG
>Ga0067045_1028341_pt1 | contig 35864 bp, 34 predicted proteins | sample TerdegcTABiofilm_FD_59184 | JGI IMG/M metagenome (GOLD analysis project Ga0067045, IMG submission 59184) | Combined Assembly of (Gp0054472, Gp0054536) Wastewater bioreactor microbial communities from Singapore -Terephthalate degrading...
CGATCATCGATGGATTCACTATTATGGGCGCTGCCACAACCTCTGGCTTCTCTTTCTGCCTCAGCCTTTCCAACTCTTCACCCACAATACGAAACAATACGATCGTACGAAATAGTGCCAGCGAGCATTCCTTTGGGATCAGCATGGGTACGGATTGTTCCCCTCTGATCTACAACAACGTTCTCTATGGGGGAACTGCGGGCAACTGGAACTCGGCTATCTTCATGAAAGATGGCTCGAATCCCAAGATCTACAACAACACTCTCCTTTGCAGCACGGGAAGCGTAGCGCGTTGGGCTATCACATTGCGAGACGATGGAGCAGACTGCCATCCTACGCTAAAGAATAACTTGCTTGTCGATTTGGATTCGAATGGTGGCGGGATCCCCGGGTTGTATCACATGAACTCCGGATCCGGTCACGATCCTTACGCATACACAACGAACCTTTTCTATGTGGCCCCGACTGCCACTGGAGATGGCGCGTACGTGTACTATGCTGGCGGTAGTACTATGAACATCAACATTAACAACTATACCTCACAAATAGCTTATACATATTCTTCGGGAAATCAGCTCCTAACCTACAACGATCCCGCCTGGCGCAACCTGGTAAACGTCGATCCCCTGTTCGTGAACGCCGCGGCAAACGACTACCACCTGCAGGCCTCTTCCCCTGCCAGAGCTTCGGGTACAGACCTCTACGCCGAGATTCCCGCCTTTGACCGGGATGGGAATCCGCGCACCCCGCCCTGGAGTATCGGAGCGTACGAGAAGGACTAGGGAGAGAAGACTAAAGGATCGAAATCGAAAGGGTTAAATCTATCTAGGAGCTTTAGTGCCTGTGGAATCGCCGGACCCTAAGCGACACTCGATACCCGCGGGGCTATCCACCCCCGCGGGTTTTTATTCCGTCCCATCCGCTCGAGTAGAAAAAAACAGGAACCGCAGCGAACCCGCCTTGCGCTGCGGAATTACCGACCCGCCTAGCGCGACAAAATCACCGATCATCCCTCGCGCCACCGAATCACCGCTACTTTCCGAAATCCTCACGCCCGCAACACTTTTAGCTATTCCCTCTATACACTGCTGTTTTCTTCCTTTGCACTGCTGTTTGCCCTTCCCCAGCTTTTGTTAGTAATTTTATAAAGTAAAATACACGCAATCCGAAGGGAGGTATCATGGCTAGTAAAGTTCAAGAATTGGTAGACATGCTGAACAAGGCGTTGGAAATGGAACAGGCGGCAAACGTGCAGTACTTGAGCATGGCTGAACAAGTGGATGGGCTAAACGCGGAACCAATCATCGCGCGGCTACAAGAGATTGCCAACGACGAAAAGGAACACGCGGCGAAACTTAGAACCCTTATCAACGACTACTTGGATGGGGTACCTTCCATGGCGTTGGCCCCCACGAAAAAGGCCTCCACGATCGAGGAAATCCTTAAAGCGAACCTAAAGGACGAAAAGGAAGCGGTGGATTACTACGCTCAGGTGCACGCGAAAATCGTGGAACTGAAAAGCGAGCTCGCCTACGCGTACCACACCCTGGAGCACGATGTGCGCCACATCCTCACGGAAGAGCAGGAGCATATCGCCGAACTTCGACGTCTACTCGGTTGGAGCCGGGAGCAAATGCTCAAGTGGTAGCCCTACCTTTCGCGCCCTAGTAGGGGGAGCGTGATTAGGGGGCGCTGATTTCTGTCGTAAACGGTTTCATGAACACTTGAAACGAATACAGCCCCATCGGATTCATATCCGGTTGGGGCTTTTGTTCAATTACTTCCCTCACCATTTCCCAGGCAATCTTCGTTTCCTGCCGGGTAAAGACGGGAACCCCTAGTTTTTCATTCCAATAGTAGTGATTTCGCGATCCTTTGGACACTCGAGGCGACGCGCTCCGCGTCACTCCTATCGAGTCGCTTTTCTCATAGCTTGTGTCGGTTTGCCTCAGCCGTTGGGACATGAACTCCCGATGAGCCTTGAACCGCTCTTCCAGCAACTTTTTCCCAATGGCAGGGCACGCACGGATATTTTTCCGGGCTTCCTCCACCAGGGTTCGATCCATCTCGTATCCGATCCCGTTCCGACCCGCGATAACGGCCCCTATCAACGTGGTTCCCGTTCCCAGAAACGGATCCAGCACCCAATCATCCTTCACCGAATACATGAAAATTAGCCGCCATGCCAGTTCCAGGGGAAACGCGGCGCTCCGGGAACGCCCCACTCCCCCGTCTTTTTTGGGACTTCTATAGTCGAGTGCGCCGGCCCCCGCTTCGAGAAGTTTATTTCGCGCGGGCCGCTCAAAGCGTGCCCCATCGCGCTGCTTTCCTTCTAGATCCTGCCTCACCCCCTTCAGATCCCATAGGTCCACGAACCACCGGTTTCGTTCTTCCCAGAAAAAGGCGCTTTCCTGCCTCCTCTTCTTTTCTTCCGGCGTTCGGAACTGCCGTTTCCCCCCTTTCCGAAAGATCAGGATGTACTCGTGCTCCAGGGTCACGTACGCGCCGGCGGGGAACATTCCGGAACCCATGAACTTGTTGGGCGCGTTAGTGGTCTTCCGCCAGAGAATCAGTGGTAAGACAGTGAACCCAAGCGCCCGGCAAGCTTCGGTGATCCGAGTATGGTTACTGTAGAGTTGAAACTCCCCCAATAGGGTTCGCGTGGCGTCCCCAATATTCACGCATAAAAAACAGCCAGGCGCCAACACCCGGAAGCACTCCCTCCACACAGGATCTAAGAGGGCATGCATCCGTTCGAAAGCCCGCGTTCCATCCCCCGCTTTGAGCGACTCCCCTATCGCGGGGTCCTGAGCCGTGTATTGCCCGTCCCACATCTCGATCATGGGATAGGGAGGCGAGGTTACGATCAGGTGGATCGATTCGTCGGCCAGTTCCTCCATCGATTGGGAGGAGTGGGGATAGATTCGGAGGGTGCGGGAGGTATTAGTACTGGATTCCATTCACCTGACACCAGATTCGGGTATGCTGGTTAATGATCTGCTCGGCCTTTTCTACGTTCCGTTCTTTCAACGCCTGAAGTAGCTGCTTATGCACCTCTAGCCCATAGGTCGCGTTGATCGTGGGAGCAAACAGTTCCATTACAAACGCATAAATATTCTCGATCATCGAGTTCTTGCACAATTTCCCCAGGACTTTATGGAATTCCAGATCAGCCTTGTCTCGTTCCTTATGTCCTTCTTTTTCCGTGGTAGATAATTCCTCCATCCGCTGCAGAACCCGGGATAGTTCTTCCAGATCCTCATCCGTCGCATGTCGAATCACTAAGTCAACGATCCCTCGTTCCATCATGGCTCGAAGATCGATCAATTCTCTATAATCCCTTGTGTCCACGAGGATCTTGAACAGTAAGGGATTGAAGATCTTCTTGTTCACCGAAGTGGTGATGTAAGTTCCATCCCCCCTCCGGATCTCAACGATTCCAAAGGCGGATAGAATCTTCATCGCTTCCCGAATCGACCCCCTGCTTACCTTCAAGCTTTCGGCAAGGACATTCTCGCTGGGAAGCATGTCTCCGGGTTTCAGCTTTTGCTCGATCAAGAGCGTTTTGATTCGTTCCACCACCATGTCCACCATCGACATGCGGGGAATATCCTGTTTAAACAGATCCCGGTTCATCGTAAGAGCAGTCCTCAAGGAACATACTCAGGTCGCATGGGGGTGAAGCATTCGATCAGCTCTGAGTCTTCCAGCACTTCCGATCCGTGCATCTCGTTCGAGTCGAACACGTACCCATCCCCAGGCCCAGCCTCGAACGAACTTCCATCTTCTTTTAGGAATCGCACTTTTCCCTTTATCACAAACCCATTCTGCACCGCCACGTGTCGATGGAGCTCAAGCTTGGAGCCTTTCTTGAGGTAGAAATAGCAAAGCATCAGATCTTTATTGTAGGCCATCGTTACTCGATCGATACCCGGACGTACGGGAACCTTCTTTGAAGGGTCCAAATGGGCAATGGGAACCTTTTCTACCATACTGTCACCCCTTGTTCCTTTTCAATTTAACAAGGTCTAGAAGATATTTCCAGCCCTTTTCGAACATGCTTCTGAAGAGAACTACCGGACCGAAACTCGCGAACTGCTTCTTTTCCAGACCATCCTCGAGAAACGCGGCCTTGAACTCAGGGATAGCCTTCGCGAGGGAACAGATCAGGGAGGACGATAGGGGTGTGTGGAAACGAGGTACCACGGGAGGATTCTGTTGGATCAACACATCGGCCGTGCCCTGCCAGTTGATCGTGACGTGCACATCCCCTCCCACCATTTCGGTGAAATGGTGAAGCCCGCGCGCCCCTCCTCCCAACAGGATGCCGGGATAGCTTCGTTCTTTCATCACCCAGTACTGGTGCCGGGCCAGGGTACATCCGGCTTGGAACAGGCTGTCAGGATCCACAGGCAGGTTTCTTTCTTTCACAACGTTCTGTAGGTATTCATCGAAAATCCCCGTGATATGGGTCACGAAGAGCGGGGGAACAGGGTTGGATAATTTTTGGTACAACTCGCACACAGCGACTGCCTGGGATAGAGCCATAATTTCTGTGGCAATGATAGGAACCCTTTCCTTTGCAAGTACCATGATCGCTTCCAAGCCCGCTTCCGTAGTCGGAATCTTCGCAATGATATTCTTCCCTAGCTTCAGATTCTCCTCCGCATCCTGGATGATCCTTTGGGGATCTTCCTCTTCGAACGGACTGATCTGAATGGAAACCCACCCGATGGATCCCTGACTCCCTTCGTACAGGGGATAGAAGATCTCCGCAATCCTCTGGACAGCTTTTCGCTGTACGTAGGCAGCAGCCTTCTCATCGGAAGAGTATCGTTGTACTGCCTCTTTAATATCCGCTTCGATTTTAGCTTTTTCTTCCGGGTTCTGGTGGACCTTCATCACATAGGACGGATTGGTAGTGCAGCAGATCGCCCCCGCTTCGATCGCTTTCTTTGCTTCCGAACAGGTCGGATTATTCACCCAGAACCGGGTCGGAGTAGAGGCATGAACCCGATGGAAATATCCCTCACGCATCGAAATCTTCTCCTTTCTCCTCTCGATTGTTTAAACATCAAACATTTTATGTTTTATGCCGAAATCATACCAGACTATTTCTCCCTTGACAAGAAAAAAAGATTTGACAATTCCCCAAAGCAAAGATATGATGTTTTATCATTTAATGTTTGATCGATCTTCTAACGAGGAGTACAGAATGGTTCGCGTGGCAGCTATCTATACGGCAGACACTCTAGTCCCTCTGGTAAAGAGCCTATTTCGGGAACACATGCCTTCGGTAGATCTGGTAAACATCGTGGACGATAGTTTGATCCGGGACGTGATTCGGGAAGGGAAAGTGCCTGCAGCGGTAACCCGAAGGTTGTTTCATTACTATGATGCTGCGGCCGACACCGGAGCTTCTGTCATTTTCAACACTTGTTCCTCTATTGGGGATGTGGCAGAGTATGCCAAGTCCTTCAATCGAATCCCCATCATAAAGATCGACGATGCCATGGCGGAAGAAGCCGTTGGGAAAGGACACACGATCGGAGTCCTTGCCACTCTACCCACCACCCTCCTTCCCACCATCTCTTTACTCGAACGGACAGCTGCGAAGAGAGGCAAGAACATTCGGATTGTGCAGGGACTCGCAGAAGGGGCTTTCGATGCGCTGGTTTCGGGTAACGCGGAACTGCATGATCAACGAATACGGGACACGGCTACCCGAATTGCGCAATCCGTCGACCTACTCGTACTGGCTCAAGGGTCGATGGCGCGGATGGAAGAATCCTTGAGAAAAGCAACCGGGAAACCCGTTCTGAGCAGTCTCCAATCTGGCGTTCTATCCGTGCAAAGATTCCTGAAAAACGAAGGTCTGTTATGAGAAGTATTCGGATCGACCAGGAAACGATCATATCGCTGGAAGAAAAAGCCCGGCAAATTCGTAAGGACGTGGTGACCATGATCCATGAAAGTGGAGATGGTCACCCATCCCCTGCTCTTTCCATCGCGGACATGATCGCTGCTCTGTACTTTCACGTGCTGAATATCGATCCCCAGAATCCTGAAAAACCCGATAGGGACAGGGTGGTTCTTTCCAAAGGCCATGCCTGTACGGCCCTTTACGCGGCTTTAGCTCGAAAAGGTTTTTTCCCCCTATCAGCGCTACCCACGTTCCGGTCCCTCCATTCGATCCTCCAGGGACATCCCTACCAGAGGAAAACTCCTGGACTTGACGCAACCACAGGTTCCCTAGGGCATGGGATCTCCATTGGGTTGGGGATGGTACTTGCCGCTCGGGTGCTAGGGTTAGACTATTTTACCTATGTGATCATTGGCGACGGGGAACAGGAAGAAGGGCTTATCTGGGAAGCTGCCATGGCGGCGGCAAAGCACAAGGCAGGTCGATTGATCGTTCTCGCAGATTGCAATGGATTACAGAGCGGAGGGAAGATCCAAGAGGTAGGAGGAATCGAACCGATTCAACCCAAATGGGAAGCTTTTGGCTGGCACACCCAATCGATCGATGGACACAACCTAAAAGACATTCTTTCCGCCATATTCCAGGCTCAACAGGTAGAAGACAAGCCTTCCATTATCCTTGCCAGAACCATAAAAGGGAAAGGAGTTCCTTTCATGGAGAACAACAACGAGTGGCACAAGAAAGTCCCCACGAAAGAAGAACTCGAACTGGCGCTTGCGGCCTTAGGGGGTAACCGATGAGCGCATTGAAAAGCACCCGAATAGCGGCAATCGAAGCGATCGATTCCTTGATGGAACAGGACCCCCGAATCGTAATGGTATTCGCCGATTCGATAAAGGTGTTTCGGGCGACGGAGCTGGTAAAGAAGTATCCCGATCGGTGCTTCGACGTGGGCATCGCGGAACAGAATGCCGTAACGGTTGCGGCAGGAATGGCTTCCAGTGGCATCATTCCCTTCGTGGCAACCTATGCGGGATTTCTAACCATGCGAGCTTGTGAACAAATCAGGACTTTCGTCGCGTACCCTAAACTTCCCGTAATCTTCCTTGGCGCGAACGGTGGAATTGCGGGCGGAGAACGGGAAGGGGTAACCCACCAATTCATTGAAGATCTGGGCATCGCTCGGATCCTTCCGAACATGTCGGTCGTGTCCCCTGCGGATGCCTACGAGACCCATCAGGCAGTTCTAAAAGCCGTTGAACAACGAGGCCCCGTGTATATCCGCATCGGTAGTGGCAGGGATCCTGTATTTTTCGAGCAACCCTATCCCTTCGAGTGGGGAAAAGCTCACGTCATCCTGGAACAGACGCCAGAGGATGCGGTGATCTTTTCCACGGGAGGCTTCCTGCTACACCGGTGTAAGCAAGCAGTGGAACGCCTCAATGAAGAAGGAGTACGTATTTCTCTCCTGAACATCCATACGTTGAAACCTCTAGACACAGCCACAGTGACTAGATTTCTCCAACGAGCAGGAGCAGCGGTAACCGTAGAAGATCATGCGGTCATTGGAGGACTCGGAAGCGCCATTGCAGAAGCAGCCAGCGAACAATTCCCTGTACCGTTGATCCGATTAGGTCTACAAGACACTTTCGCAGAGTCCGGGGAAGCGGAGGCTCTCCTGGATGCCTATGGAATGGCCGTTACCGATATCTATGAAACTGTGAAAAAGGTGGTTTCATTAAAGAAAAAATTGGGAAGGTAACTTCCTAAATATTTTTATAGAAAGGAGTATAACTATGAAACGAACACAAGTGTGGTGTGTGATCCTGGTTCTCTTTTGCGTAACGGGACTGTTGTTTGGGAGTGGGTCCAAAGAAAGTGAAAAGGCAAAGCAATCAGCCCCCATCGTCCTGCGGTACGCCCACATGAACGCTCCCGCCAGCGTGGCTGGAAAACAGGCAGACCTTCTTGCGAGAACAGTGGAGGAACGAACGGGTGGGCGAGTGAAGATCCAGGTATTCCCCTCCTCCCAACTGGGGAGCCTTCAGGAACAAGCGGAAGCGGTAGCAGCGGGTACCGTTGCCATTCATCACAACACAATGGCGGGGATAGGGTCTCTCTACCCAGATTTCGGTGCCCTCGACACCCCCTTCCTATACCGCACGGTGGACGAATTGATGAAAGTAGCGGATCCCGATTCTTCAGTGATGAAGAAACTAAACGATGGTCTATTGGCAGCTCGAGGAGTGCGGGTGTACTACACCTTCTACTTCGGCACCCGACACCTTACCTGTAACAAGGCGGTCTACAAACCAGAAGATCTGAAAGGCGTCAAGATCCGGGCCATACCCTTTCCCATCTATATGGCAGCGGTGGAAGGAATGGGAGCCGTGGCAACACCCGTGGATTGGGCTGAAGTTCCCACTGCGTTGGCTACGGGAGTCGTCGCAGGTCAGGAGAACCCAACCGACACCATCTTTAATGCGAAACTCTACGAGAAGCAATCCCATATCATGCTGACAGGGCATATCAAGGGAGCGGAAATCGTAGTGTTCAACGACAAAGTATGGAAAAGTCTGCCTGCCGACCTACAGAAGATCCTTTTTGACGTAGGGAGAGAAGTCGGGAAACAGGCTACGCAGATGACTAAGGATGTGGAAGATGCCGCGCTGGAAGAACTCCGGAAAAAGGGAATGACCGTGATTGGGCCAAAAGAGGGTCTGGATCTGGAAGCCTTCAGGGCTCAAGTATTGGCACACGTGAATGCCAAATTTGGCGCTCAGTATGGGAAGATCTACGAAGAGATTCGTGCTATTCTGAAGTAAAGGAAGGTTGACTGATGGAGCGGAACGGAAGGAAAGAAACACCTTTAGATACGCTTCTTTTCCTTGTTGAATGCGTATCAATGGGCACATTGGTTCTCTTGGCGGTTCTGATCCTTCTACAGATTGCTCTTCGGAACCTCTTCTCCATTGCCTTTGCCTGGTTGGATGAACTAGCCCGTTGGTTCCAAGTATCGATGGTGTACCTATCCGTTCCCCTCCTCGCTCAACGGAATCAACTACTTGAAGTGGATTCCTTCGCGAAGCTTGTGTCTTCGTCCACGCAAAAAGGAATCACCCTCTTCAGTCGATTACTTAGCATTGGATTCTCCCTCGCGTTCCTATGGAGTGGATACGCTCTCATGGGAAAAGCAGGAACCGTGAAGACCCCGGCTTTAGGACTTCCCAATTATCTATTCTTTACCCCCATTTTTCTCGGAATGGGTTTGTTGGGAATCGTGATCCTTCGAAACCTTTTCCCTGGTGAACGGAGCTCCAAATGACGGGATTTACGGTCATTCTTCTCTTTCTTCTCCTCATCGTTCTGAAAGTACCGATTGCCGCGTGCTTGGGAATCCCCTCCTTTCTCTACGTGTGGACTCATGGGATACCGATCTCCGTGGTGAGTCACCGCATGGTGAACGCGCTGAACTCTGTTCCCTTGCTGGCAGTGCCCCTATTCATTCTGGCAGGTAACTTGATGAACACCTCCGGCATCAGCGATCGGATATTCCGAAGCGCCCGTGTTTTCGTGGGGAGACTGAAAGGAGGACTTGCTCAGGTGAACATCCTCGCCAGTTTGATTTTCTCCGGGATTTCGGGTGCGGCCCTCGCAGATGTGGGAGGCTTGGGAAATGTGGAGATCCGCGCCATGAGGGATCAGGGGTATCCGGACGAGCAATCCGCTGCCATTACCGCGGCTTCAGCAACCATAGGACCCATTTTCCCCCCGAGTATTCCCCTTATCATATTCGGAACCGTGGCGGAGGTATCGGGGATCCAACTCCTGATCGCCGGGATCGTTCCCGCTCTCCTCATCACCGTATCCCTCATGCTTCAAGTCGCCTATTTGGCTAGAAAGCACGACTGGCCCCGGGACACGGCCCTTCCGAGATGGCAAGAACAGGTGCGGATCCTTTCCTCCTCACTACCCGCATTGGTAGCTCCCTTGATCTTGATTCTAGGGCTTATAAGTGGAACCTTCAGCCCTACTGAGATTGCGGGATTCACCGTGTTCTACATGATCCTGATCAATGTGCTGTTCTACCATGAGTTAAACTGGAATAATATTGCGTCTATCATACGGGAAACACTGGTCTCCACAGCGAATATTCTTTTCATCGTCAGTGCTGCGGCCATCTTCGCGTGGGTACTTACAGTGGAGCAACTCCCGGTAACGATCAGCCATCTCTTTCTCTCAATTACGAAAAACCCAAGCGTCCTCCTTCTCCTCGTGAACCTCCTCTTGTTCATCGTGGGAATGTTCATGGAGAGTATCGCAGCGATCCTCGTATTTACACCCTTGATCGTCCCTCCCCTCGTCGGATTGGGGATAGATCCCGTTCACCTTGGGATTGTCGTAGTTCTGAACCTGATGATCGGACTCATCACCCCTCCCGTGGGGATGAGTCTCTACATGGTAAGTATAGTTTCCGGCGTGCCAGTTCCCAAGGTGATCCGGGCCATGGTTCCATACTATATACCCCTCATCCTTGCACTATTGATCGTAACCTTCGTGCCCTCCCTGTCGACCTTTCTACCCAACTTGTTCTTCAAGAAATAAAAAACCGCCCTTTCTCTATCTAGTAGGGAAAGGGCGGATAGGATAGATCCGCAAACAGAATTAAACCTTCTTTACTGCGCCAGCACCTCTGCCCAGGTGGTCACGGGCCATTCTGTCTTGAAGAGCTGTTCCACAGCGGGTTTCCCTTTGGCCCGGAAAGCTTCCGCGTTCGGGATCACAACCTTCATGCTTTGCTTCAGGGTATCCATGATGGAGGATTCGCTCTTCTTCAGCTTATCCGTTGCCCAATCGCAGGCTTTCTTGGAAGCTTCCACGATCAGCTTCTGGTCTGCTTTGGAAAGCTTGTCGAAGAACGCTTTGTTGATCATCATCCCGCCCGTCTGCACGAGATGGTTGGTAATAATTAGGTGACTCTGAACTTCCTGAAGCTTGAAGGAACTGATCTGCGACAGGTCTCCCTCACTTGCCTCGGCGCGACCATCTTTCAAGGAAGCATACAATTCGGTTAAGGGAATCGGCACGGGATCCGCGCCAATTTCTTTCCATACGGCAATCCAGGTCTTTACGGTGGGCAGGCGCAGTTTCAATCCTTTCACGTCATCCGGGGTTACGAGGGGTTTGTTTGCCGTGGTTTGTCGGAGTCCCCGGTACACGATACCCAGGTACTTCACGTTCCCATTCTTTTCCACCTCCTCCCGGGCTTTATCGCCTAGTTTCCCGTTCCACACTCGCATAAAGTGTTCCAGATCCTTCATCACGTACGGAGCGTTGAAGAAAAAGTACTTAGGCGCGAAGATTTCAAGAGCCCGGTGTCCGTTGGACTGCATTTCAATCTCGCCTTTGCTATTTTTGTCGTTTATCACTTCCTCCGATTCCGTGCCCACTTGCAAGGTGACTTTGATCCGGCCTCCTGTCTCTTGCTCGATGATCTCTTTGAACTTTGCCGCCGCGTCCACCAAGATGTGTCCTTCCTTGAACGGACTCCCGATCCGGATGGAAACTAGCGGTCCTTCCTTGGGGCTCGTCGCGCATCCCAGCAAGGCAGCAACTGTCAAGGCGATCAACATCCCGTTTATCACTCTTGTCATAGGCTACCTCCTCTATGATATGGTAATTACTCTTACTATTCTATGTTGTAAGACGCCTGATGTCAAGGCAAAAAACAGCTATATCCCGCAGAGCTCACTTTAGGCAAGCCCCTTCTATAAGGGAGGCTAAAGGTAAAGTCCAATTGGATGTGAAGCTGTTCCTTGTCAGAATTTATTAGCGCTTGGTTATTGAACTTTTGGTTCGAGAAGATCTATTTTGTCGAAAGAGCACTCAAACAAGCATTCAGCTGTTTATGATAGAAGGCCCCGCTTCTTAGCCAGAGACAAAGCCCCCTGTACTGCCAGCATAGAGATTTCCATGGGATCAGAAATGGAGTGAATGGTGGCAGGTATCCGCATCTTCTCTTTTAAATAATACTCGAAGATTTCACAGCGGGCTCGGGGCCCCACTAGAAAGATCCGTTCCCCGTAAGGGAAATCGAACTTCGGAAACAACCCCAACGCGAGTAAATCATCCACCGCTAGGGCTGATTCAACGAACTTTCTCCTTTGCTGCCAGGTGGTGCGGAGAAGAACATCCATGAACCGAGGCATCACGAATCCCCGCAGGAGCCCCCCCTCTCGGATGATTTCATAGGCCAGATCGGCGATCCCTGGATCAAAGGGAGGGGATTCTTCTGGTTTTCCCAAAGGGGATAGGGATTCGGGTAGCCCAGAAGCGGATTCAGATCCGGCGGGCATGATGGATTTTCCGATGAAGGTTTCCTTCACCAAAGCTTCGAACACCTGGCCTGAGAGGGTAGTGACACTGCCTAAAATCCGGTCACGCTTATCAATGGGAATGCACTTGGTATGGGAAGAAAGGTTGATCACGGTGGTAGGGATCCCAGACCCGTACAGTTGTAGGAGTCCCGCCACCTGGGTCTCCTCTCCTCGCATGAAATCCAGGCGAGCGAGCTCGGCCAAATCGTTCCGCTCGGGATGATAGGGGTTCTTGATTCCTCGAACAAGGTAGAGGGGTAACTCAGGATCAAAGCTTTCCTCCCCATCCACCCGGGTTATGGAACCCGCTAGATCTTCCATGGAAACCGGAGCGAACAGGTGAGGGAGTTCGATCAGGCCCAACTCGCTGGTAATCATGCCAGAGGAAATTACCAATCGAATCTGCGATTTGGAAAGACCCGCTTCGGATAGTACTACCTCCGTGAGGGCTTTCAACTCCTCCTTCAGGAACGCGTTGGAACCCCGAATCGCCGTGTCCTTAACTCCCGCTTTCCGGCTCTTCGAGAAAAGGATTTCTCCTTGGAGGGTTACCAGGTATACCCTGGAATTGGTGGTGCCACAATCGATGGTGAGAATCACTCTAATATCCCCAGCGCTTTTAAGGCGGACGCGATTTTCCCCTTTTCTTCCTCGGTGGCAGGAATAAAGGGACTCCTCGGATAGGTTTTTAGAATACCCCGGATTTCCAGCATTGCATAGACGGCCAACTGGGTGGAACGGGCTAGGTACATCACCTCCCGCACCTTGTTCACCAAAAACTGTGTTCGACGACAGTCCAATAGCTTTCCCTCCATGCCTTGCCGGTGGAGTTGGACACAGAGCTCAGGGAACGCGTTGGCTAATCCTGGGATGTACGCTTCAGCTCCTAACGAACAAGCGGGGAGCCAGAGACTCTCCGTCCCTAGTACGATATCCAAGCCTTGCGGCTCCAGTTCTCGCATGTAGAGGGAAAACTTCCCGATATCGAAGGTAGCATCCTTGATCCCCCGAATACCCTCTTTGGCAAGGATCCGAAGGGCATCCATCCCAATCTCATACCCAGAAAACCGGGGGTTGTGATACACGTACACGGGGAAGTCTTCTGGTACGGAACGAAGGATGGAACGATAGAACTCTACAACCCCATCACTACTATGATGGTAGTAAAATGGAGCTACGGCTGATACCGCGATAGCCCCAATGGAAACCGCGTGTTTGGAAAGCTCTACCGCGTCCCGTGTATTGGCTGTTCCCGTGTGTACCACCACAGGAACTTTTCCCCCTATCCTCTCCACAACAATCTCTGCCACTCGCTTCCGTTCCTCGGTAGACATGAGAGGTCCCGATCCATAGGAACCGCAGATGAATAGCCCATCCACACGGCTTACAAGGTAATCGAGGAGCTTCTGCAATCCCGGAATGTCCAACTCTCCCGAAGAGGTAAAGGGTGTGATCATCGGAGGAATCACTCCGTACAATTTTTTTCGCGAAGTCTGCATGTGCATGAATCTCCTTCAAAGAAACGCTAAAACTTTAAATAGGACAAGGCTTGTCGGGATTTACCCAATCGTTCGAGGGCCTTTACCCCCAACCGGACCACGACCCCATTAAACAGGGTATCCACCAGGGCGATCTCCGCGATCCGACCGATCATGGCGTCCGTGCGAAAGGCCGTTTCCCGGGAGCTCACGGTGAAACAGATGTCAGCGATCTGTCCCAAGGGGGAGTCGGGGGATCCTGTAATGGCAATGATGGGGACCTTTGGTTTCAAAGCTTCCGGAGGGATCACCACATCCTTAGACTCTCCCGATTGACTGATGCAGAACAGGACATCCCCCTCCCTGTGTTCGGCTAGTACCAGGGCGTTGATGTGGGAATCCTGCGTATACAGACAATCCAAACCTACCCTGGAAAATTTGATGAAGGCGTCGTAAGCGACCACTACTGAGGTCCCATACCCTAACACGATGATACGCCGGGCTTTTATAAGAGTATCCACGGCCTGCTCGAGTAAAACCGGATCCAAAGTCTCCATCGTTTTGGTGAGCACACGGATGGCGGAAGAAAAGATTTTTCGTTTAATGGTAGGTAGGTCATCATCCAGGGTGATATCCGAGCCTTCGTCCACCTGATTGATCGCCCTTCCCGCTACTTCGGTAGCTAGGGAAACCTTGAAATCATGGTACCCGCTGAATCCCAGGGTTCGGTAAAGCTTCACTACCGAAGCCTCGCTCTTCGCCCCGCTTCGATCCGCTAGGGTAGAAATGGACATCCGAAGGATCATCCGGGGGTTCTCCAGAATGAAGCGGGCAATTTTCCTCTGCACGGGGGGGAGAGAGTCCATCCGTTGTTGCAGAATCTCCAACACGGTTTCCCCCTTGGAAATTAAAAGAGGTTTGCTATTCTCCTTCGTAGTGTCCACACTCAAAGTCTGTGGAATACCCCTACCCTCCGTCATGCTCCAGACCTACAGAAGCCCTAACCCTCGTAACTCCTTCTCCGCTTTCGCGTACAAGTCCTGGGGTATATCCTTCCAGGGCGATCTCGGAAATCCCGGATCCATTCCACGCATCCGCAGAACCGCGTAGGTCATGGTAAGGGTGGGACCGAGTTTCATCACCGCCCGGGCATCCACGATCTTGAGTTGCTTCTGGGCGGTTTTTTGAGGGTTCCCCGCTTTCCAAGTTTGCCAGAAATCCGCGAGGAGTTCGGGGAACACATTGGCCAACCCCGCGATCACGCCGCAGGCTCCCGCATCCAACGCGGGTTGGGCAATCGCCTCGGTACCCACGATGAACTGGAATCCCGGTTTTTTCACCTTATTCATATACAGATAAAGATTCACCAAGTCGAAGGCAGAGTCTTTCACTCCTGCCAACCCCTCCTCGGCTAGAATCTTAAGACTATCGGGTGTGATGGGATTCCCGGAAACTTCGGGGTTATTGTAGAGAAACACGGGAATCCGAACCGCTTTGATCAGGGCACGGTAATGATCTAGGAGCGCATCCTGGGGATAGCGGTAGTAGTACGGGGGAATGGCCCCTACCGCATCGGCGCCTGCCGCTTCCGCGTGCTTGGCCAGATCAACTGCGTCGACCGTGCTGGCCGCTCCCACATGGACGATCACGAAGGTGTTTCCCTTCTCTTTGATGACCGTTTCGGCGACCTTCTTCCTCTCCTCTACTGACATCAAGGGACCGGAACCATACGTGCCACAAGGGTAGAATCCTTGTACGTGCTGGGCAAGAAAACGGACGATTTCCCGCTGTCGAACCGGGTCGAACCGACCTTCCTTATCGAAACAGGTAAGTACGGGGGGAATGATCCCGCTGAACTGGTGAACCATGGAATGTCCTCCTGGTTTTCAGCATACCACATTCCACTCCCCTTTGGCAAGAATAAAAAAAAATTTTTTTTATTGACGGATTCTTTATTTCCGGGTAAAGTACTAGGTATACGTAAATCTTTCATGTAAGGAGAGTGTCGTATGAAAAGATCATTCCTCGTGTTTCTTGTCCTAACCCTTTCGGCGGGGATTCTTTTTGCCGGAGGAGCCAAAGAGGCGAAGTATCCCACAAAGCCCATCACCATCATCTGTCCCTGGGCCGCGGGGGGCGGAACCGACCGGACCGCTCGCTTTGTTGCAGAACAGCTTTCCAAGAAGCTTGGGGTACCGGTGAACGTGGTCAATAAAACAGGCGGTTCTGGTGCCGTGGGTCATGGGGAAGGAGCGGCGGCAGCACCCGATGGGTATACCATCACGAACCTCACGTTCGAAATCAACGTCCTGAAATACCTTGGGTACGCGGATCTGACCCCTGAGAATTACATTCCCCTTATCCAGTTCAACGAAGACGCGGCAGCGGTGATCGTCAGCGCCAAGTCCCCTTACAAGAATGTGAAGGAACTACTGGATGACGTAAAAGCAAAGCCGGAAGGGACCTTCAAGTTTTCCGGTAGCACCATCGCTTCCGCGTGGGATCTGCCCCGGATTCAGATGCTAATGATCTATGGAATCAATCCCCAGAAAGTAAAGTACATTCCCACCCAAGGAGCCGCTCCAGCCATCACGGAACTGTTGGGTGGTCATGTGGACGTGATCACCTGCAGTTACCCCGAAGCGGCAGGGCAGATTGCAGCTGGCGCCCTTAAAGCTCTGGCCATCATGGCGGATGAACGAAACCCCAACTTCCCCGATGTTCCCACCCTGAAGGAACAGGGAGTGAACGTGGTGGGCGGTACCTGGAGAGGGTTCGGAGTACCTTTAAAGACGCCGGAACTTGCCGTGAATACCCTACGCAAAGCCTTGAAGGAAATCACCGATACCCAGGAGTTCAAGGACTTCATGAACAAGGCTGGATTCGGGATCAAAGTACGGGTAGGTCAAGAGTTTGGGGACTTCATGATGAATCAGTACAAAGCTCTGAAGCCCGTCATGGAAACAGCCGGGTACTTGAAGAAGTAATCCCTTTTTGAATTCTACCTGGAGAGAGCCCCGAACGCAGCGGGGCTCTCCTTTTACCGAGGAGGCTTCCCTGTGACGAAGAAACCCTTTCGGTTCAACCAAGAACATATCATCGGTCTGGTATGTCTATCGGTTTCCGCCATTATCCTAAGCATCACCCCAACTTTTCCCAAAGGTAAGGCGAACATCGGCCTCACCGGCCCCGCCTTTTTCCCCGACCTTCTAGCCTTCGTGTTCATCCTTTGCGGGGTGTATCAGTTTTGGTACGGGACCGTGAACGCCGCATCTCACGCGCCCATCACACTGGACACTTTTCGGAACCTCTTCAAGAAAAAGGAAACCCGTACCGCCTACCTTATCATTCTGTTCATGGTAGGGTTCATCCTTCTGTTTGATGCACTAGGGTTTTTGTTAACCACCTTCCTCTTCCTTATTCTTTTCTTATTGAGATTGGGGGCCTCTAGATGGCAGACGTTCTTCTATGCCTTTTTCTTTACAGCCATTATCTATTTTCTTTTTGGATTGTTATTTACGATAAGCCTCCCTTCCGGAATTCTTGCGTACGTGGGGTTATGATATGGACGCCATACTAAGCGTGTTACGGGTCGAAATTCTCATTCCTTGGATTCTGGCCATGGTACTCGGGATCTTCGTGGGAGCCATGCCCGGCTTAACCGCCACCATGGCAGTAGCGTTGATCGTCCCCCTCACCTTCCATACCCCACCCATCGTGGGATTGGCCATGATCTTGGGGGTTAGCTTCACCGCCATCTTCGCGGGAGATATACCCGCTACCTTTCTCCGGGTTCCCGGCACCCCCGCATCCGGAGCCGCTGTCCTGGATGGGTATGAGATGAACAAACAGGGCAAAGGCCCCCTCGCTATCGCGTTGGATCTAACTTGCAGTACCCTCGGTGGAACCATTGGCGTACTGATTCTCATCACCATCTCTCCGATCCTGGCTTCCTTCGCCCTCCAGTTCACCCATTTCGAATACTTCTGGCTGGCCCTTCTAGGACTTTCCATGAGCGCGGTGATCACCAAGGGATCCACCATGAAGGGGTTGATCTCCATGACCGGCGGGTTGATCCTTTCCACGATCGGTCTGGACATTTCCACCGGGTATCCTCGGTTCTCCTTTGGCAGCACCTACCTGATGAGCGGGATCAACTTCATCCCCGTAATGATCGGGTTATTCGGCATTTCAGAGGTCCTGCGCTCGATCTCCATCACCTCCCATGATCAACTGGGCGATGCGGCCATCGTTAGCAACGTGAAGGCCGATTTCCGTTCCGTAGGCTCCATCATGGGTAGGAACAAACGCCTGATCCTGCAATCCTCGGTGATCGGAACCCTCATCGGAGCGTTACCCGGCGCGGGAGCGGACATCGCAGCCTGGGTAGCGTACGGAATGGCCAAGAAGACTTCCAAAACGCCCGAAAAGTTTGGAACCGGTTCCGAGGAAGGGGTAATAGCTCCTACCACCGCCAACAACGCGGCCTTGGGAGGCACCTGGATTCCCGCCCTCGTGTTCGGGATTCCGGGAGACTCCATTACAGCCATCGTGCTGGGGGCCATGATGATGTACGGCCTGAAGCCGGGACCGTTGGTGTTCCAGGGAAGCCGGGACCTGGTGAACCAGATCTTCACTGTGGCAGTCATCTCGCAATTCTTCCTCCTTATACTAGGCTACCTAGGGATTCGAGCTTTCACTTGGTTCTTCAAGTTTCCCCGCAACGTGGTTTTGGCAGGGATTACCATCTTCTCCATCATCGGGGCGTACGCTCTTCGGAGTAGTGTGTTCGACGTGGGACTGGTTCTCGTGTTCGGGATCCTGGGCTTCCTAATGGAACGGGTCACGATTCCCCTGCCACCTTTCATCCTGGGGTTAATCCTCGGGCCCATGATCGAAGAGAACCTCCGAATCGGCCTCGTAAAGACCAGTGGAAACTTCTGGCCCTTTTTTAACCGTCCCATCTCGGCCCTTTTCGCGATCCTCTTAGTCCTGATTTTTCTCTACGAGCCGGTAAAGCTATTGATTCAGAAAAAGCGAAAATAGGGCAGGCTTTCCATGGTTAAAGGTGAGCCACTCGATCCAGAAGACTTTTCGTCTGAGCAGCTGGGGGAGGGGAATCGTTCAGGGATGAATCGTTTGATCGATCTCCTTTCCTACGGAGAACCTCTGGTGGGGTTCTACCCGATGGAAGCTGTAAACCAGTTGCGTAAAAGGGCAAGGAAGAAGAACCCTCGATCCCTTACCAATAATAGCGAGGGAAAAGTGGATGCCAGTGCTTCTTCTGATCACATCTCGTCTAAGGTAAACGAAACGGTACCTTTGAAGACGCCCTGGATGGCTACGTGGGGTGGGGATACTTCCAACGTGGTGCTGGCCGCTTCTAAACTCGGACTCGCCTGCGCGTACCTCTCCCGGGTAGGGAAAGATCCCTTCGGCGAAGGGTTCTTTTCCCTTTGGGAATCTCGCGGCATCCAGACCCGTTTCGTGCAGAAGGATCCACAGCACCACACGGGGCTCTATTTCGTTTCCTTCCGGGAAGGAAAACACATCCTTACCTACTACCGGAAAGATTCCGCTGCCGCCCACATCGATCCTAACCAGTTTGATCCCGCGGTTCTTGATTCGGTGCGGGTCCTGCACCTGAGCGGCATAAGCCTAGCGATCAGCCCCGCAGCACGGGAGTTCGGGGTGTTCCTCATGCAAGAAGCCCGGAAGCGGGGCGTCTTGGTATCCTTTGACACCAACTTCAGACCTCCCCTTTGGGGAAAGGAAGAAGCGCGACAGGTCCTGGAACAAATTATCCCCGCGTACGTGCATGTCCTTGCCACCACCGACGAAGAGATGGAACTTTTGGGATGGGGACAACAGCCTGAAGAATTGGTCCAGTTGTTGCGCGGTCCCGCATATTACCTAATAAAACAGGGGAGTAAGGGTGCGTACGTGCGAAGCTCGCGGGAAGAACTTTTTACCCCAGCCTTCCCTGTTTCGGTGGCAGACACCGTGGGAGCAGGGGATGCCTTCGATGCGGGTTTTCTCCGAGCTCTCCTTCATTCGGCCCCTTTGAGGGACGCTGCCCAATACGCGTCGGCCGTAGCCGCACTCGTGTGCACCGGCCAGGGACCATTGGAAAAACAGCCTACCCATCTAGAAGTGGAAGCATTCCTACGGAAACATAGTCAGTCTAGTTTTATCCGCCGGGCTAAATGACCAAAACGGGATTCCACCTTTTCGGCCAGCGCTTCTTCCTTGGTAAAGAGGAATATCTGCCATCCCGTGGTTTGCTGAAAGTCTTGTAGTACCTCGATGGCCCGGTCTATCCGTTCGGTATCGAGAGTGAGGAAGGGTTCATCCATCACGAGGAGCGCTTTCCCTTCTCCCTGGACAGCCTTCCGGGCTAAAGTAAGCCTAGCTGCCAATAGAAAGGCGTCCCGTGTCCCCGTGGAGAGAAACACTCCCTCCTTGGCTTCCTTTTTCTCAACCTTACCTAAGGAACGAAAGTTTCCCTCCGCGTCCATCACTTCCGTATCCTTTAAGGAGAAAGTCCTCAAGGTTACTTTCCGAGTCTTAGCTTCTGCCTTTCCCGCTCCCCGCGCTGGGGCTATGCGGGAAAAGGCGATAGCGATTTCCTCCGATAGGGAAGTAAGAAGAGTATCGTTATCTGCCGAGAGGGAACGAAAGAGTTCTGCTGCCCGTTCCGCCCCCTTCAATGAGAGTTCTTTTTCTTGTAAAAGTGCCCTCTCTCGGAAGAGTTCCTGCTCCTTTTTAACAATCCGTTCCGGCAAATCCCGGTACGCGCCCGTCACTTCCCCTTTCTTTCGATTCACGATCTGGATGAGCCTCTTTTCCTCTTGCTCGAGGATAGCCTTCCGTTCCTTCTTCTCCCTAAGCACATTCTCTAACCGCCTCAGTTCAGTTTCCGGCTGTTCAGTCTCTAAGATCTGTCGCTGAATCCGTTCCAGCTCTGTCAAGAGGAACGCTCCCAACTCCTCCATTCCAGATTGCCCATACCGTTTACATGCTTCCTCTAACTGGCGATTCAATTCTCGAAGTCGAGCCTCCTTCTCCCCTCGTTTATCCATTTGCGCGGCATAATGAGCACTATTCCGTACCTTTAGTCGATCGCACTTTACCTTCAGTGAATTCCCTATCTTTTCCCACTCATTCCGACATTCCCTTAGCTCTTTTTCCAGAGTCTCCATTCGATTCCTGATTTCCCCCTCTTTGGTATGATGATCCTCTAGTCTTTTCCGGAGGTTTTCAAGCCTTTCCTCAGTTCGTTCCACGGTTGCCACAAACCGTTCCCAAGTACCTTCGGGTATGGGATCGCCGCCCTCCTTTATCCATTCTTCACAGACACCCTTCAAGGCTCGTTGGAACCTCGAGTCATCCTCTTTCGTTTCCCGCCGAATCCCAAGGAAACTCAACAAGCCCGCTCCCAACATCCCCACAACAAGGGGAAGGATCGATAGATCTCCAGGGAAAACCCATATTCCCCCAATACCCAGGAGAAGCACTACGGTGGCCAAAACGAGAAACGCTGGCTTGAAAATGTAGCGGGTCTTTATGTCTATAAACGAGGACCGATCCAGTAATCGGGTTTTCAGGGAAACTCCAAGGTCCCGGATCCGTTGTACCTTTCGAGAATCCGCAGATAGCATTTCTATCTCCGGTTGCAGTCTCTGTAACTCTTTTCGCGCTTCTTCCTCCAGGGTTCGTAGCTTCTGGATCTGTCCATCCAGTTCTTGAAGCTCTCGTTCCAAGGTTCGAAGGCTCTCCAATTCCTCCTCTGTATAGATGGGTGTCTCCTCTAATTCCTTTTTCAGGGACTTTACCGATTCAAGAGCCGCCTTTACTCGTAACAATTCTTTCTGGGCGCGATGGAGTTTTTGCTGTTCGAGGGACGTGGACAACCGTTCCTCCTCCCTCCTGAGGCTTGCCAGTTCAGACTGTACCGTTTCCAGTTCCTCTTCGGAATGGATAGATTCCCGTTCTTCCCTAAGAACCGCATCCCGCTGACGATGCAATTCCTGTACTTCTGCCTCTAAAGCAGTAACCTTCTTTCGAGTTTCCAGCATCTCCGCGTTCAAAGTACCTTTCGCAGTACGCTCACACTGTCGGGTCAGCTCATTCGCCACAGCGAGAGGGTCGATCCCGCCGCTGAATAGTTGAGCCTTCACTCTCGAAAGCCATTCCGAATCCTTCGATACTTCCACAGAAAGATCCCCCGCCCGTATGGCAAAGAGGTTTAAGAAATCCTCCGCTGAGATCGCGAGTGGAGTTCCATCGAACTCCAGGGTAACGGATCGTTTATCCCCGTACCTTGCCTTGAGAAGTTTTCCTGCTTCCGTCGTACCCTTTGGTTTGCACAACCCATCCAAAAGAGCATCGAACAGGGTGGTTTTCCCCGACTCATTGGCACCTTGCAGGATAGTTACCGGGGCGCAGGGAATCTGGTAGTTCTGGAACTTACCAAAAGAAGCGATACGGATCTTCTTGATCATTTCCGTACCCCTCGAAGTTGCTGGATGGTTCGTAATCCATGGAGCCGAGCGTAGCGCAGGATATTCTTCTCCTCCCCCTCGGCTTTACGGTACTGCGTTTCCCATACGGAAAGGAACCTCTGGGCTAGCGGATTGCCACAAAGTCCTTCCATCCATTCCAGTCTCGAAGAATCCACCGTCACCTTTCGTACGTGCTTTTCCAGTTGGGCACGTATTTTTTCTGCCTGCTCACGGGTCTTTCTCTCATCCTCTGTAATTCCAACCAGATTGAGTTGTATCCACTCCGTCTTTCCAACATCTTCTGGGATCTTAGGCTCCTGGATATTCCCTTCTAGCGTAACCTCCACATCCACTGAAAGGAACTTACCCGCAGACCGTAAGACCCTTCTCCGTACCTTCACCAATGGGGACCCAGCCCTTCCTCCCTTGGAACCTTCTCTCTCTCCTTCCAACTCCCAGATCACCGCGCTTCTCGGCCCTTCCTCCCCCGCTCTCCATACCCGGCCAGAACCAGGGTAGACGAACGGGATAGTTCCACTTCGATCTTCCAGGGGAACATGCAGATGCCCCAATGCGGCATAATCGATCTCAAACCGCTGGAAGGAGGATAGATCCAACGCTCCAAGTTCTTTCTCCCCTTCTCCCTGATACACCACACCGGGAACTGTCCCATGGGCAGCAAGGATTCGGTAGGTAGATTGCTTCGGGGGAATTTGCCAACTCTCCACGGATAACGGTGCCGGAGAGTAAGGTACAGAGAGGATTTCCACTACGGGACCTGTCTTCCATACGGTAAAGGGGGAATCGGCCCATACCTGGATCCCTCCAAGATCAAGCTTTTTCAGACGATCCAGAACCTGCGGTGTCTTTCCTATCTCATGATTTCCTGGGACAAAGAAGATCTGGAAGTCCTCTGCGTACGGTCGAATCAGGTTTCGTACTTCCTCCCGCAACTGGATCAAGTCCTCCCAGCTATCGAACAGGTCCCCACAGATCAGGATCCATCGACATCCCTCCTCTTTCGCGATCTGCAGGAGTTCCCGAAACACGGAAAGGGAATACTCTTTCTCGTTCATCGATAGGTGAAGATCCGCCATGTGAAGGAAGGTCATGGTTCATCTCTCCATCAGGTACGATATTGATCTAAACAAGAATTATAGAATAAATTCACAGATGTTCAAAGGAGGGAATACATGAACAAATCTTTTCTTAAAGTTTTCGTATTACTCTTGGTTGTTTCCTTGCTTTCCTGTACCACCTTTCAGTTCTCAGGAGCCCAAGTCACGAAAACCATTCCTAGTTATACATCCGTGGGAACCTTTGACGTAAGAGTGAAAGTTCATGAGTTTCTAGGTTCATCTGGCGGGACGAATTTATTTAATATTACGGCAGACAACATGGATACAACAATTTACGATACGATCCAGAGGGAAATCCAGAAATACACGGGAGATGCCGCTGTGAATATCACCATTGAATACGAAGCCAGCTTTGTGGATCTCCTTTTAAACGGTATCACCTTCGGAATCTATGCCCCGGCTACCGCTAGAATCAAAGGTACCGTTGTTAAGTACTCAAAATAGATCCACAATCAGGGAAAATCCTCCTGTAGATATCACAAAAAAAAGCATCCCGTTTCAGTGGGATGCTTCTGGCTACTCTTAAGTTTTCTTCTTGTCAGTGTTAATATGGAACGGTACGTACAGGGGACAGAACCGAATGATACTGGTGAGGACAAAGACAACTGCCAGAATACCTAGGATGGTAGCTGCTGTTCCTTGCACAGTTCCGGTTACAATTAATAGCACGAATAGAATCGCTAGAAGGATCCGAATAGCCCGATCAAGAGTTCCCATGTTCGCAGTCATATATATTCCTCCATATATAGAGATATCATGTACAAATATCGCTAAAATTGAGGGCCGAGGCAACCATGGATCTCATTAAGGTACGGGCTTTCTACACCGTTGCCACCCTCTATAGCATCAGTGAAGCTGCTAAGCACCTACATTATACCCAGCCAGCCATCAGCGCCCAAATACGTGAATTGGAGCATGAATTACAAACAAAACTCTTTGAACGGGTAGGTAGAACCCTTAGACTCACGGAAGCGGGAAGCGCGTTCTTGCCCCACGCGGAGCGCTTACTGAAGGATTTCGACTCCTGCAGGCAGGCCCTTCAACAACTGACAGATCGAAGGGAAGGACAGTTACGGATTGGAGCCAGCCTGATCCCGGGTATGTACATTCTTCCCAAACTGATTTCCGCGTACCTCGCAATGGACGATGATTTTACCTTCTCCCTCGACATCCAGAATGCGTACGAAGTGGAACGGATGCTATTCGACCAACAGATCGATCTTGGTTTTCTGGGAAGGCGCAAACCTTACCCCCTTAATAGCGCTTTGGAACCCTCCCTCTTATTCTTCGACCATCACGTGTTGATCCTTCCACCCAAGCATCCATTGCTGGAAAAGGAAAAGATCCATATCCAGGACTTGACCCATCTGCCCCTGATCCTACCCTCTCGAAGCACGGTTACCCGGAAAAGCTTGGACACCCGGTTTCGCGAACTAGGCTTCTCTCCCCATATCCAGTTCGAGGTAAATAATATCGAAGCCATCAAGCGGATGGTGATCCAGGGAATAGGGGCTTCCATCGTGTGTAGGATCACAGTTTTAGAGGAAGTAGCCTCTGGCCTTCTATCCGAACGTTTACTTCTAGGGTTAGACGTAAAGCGGTATTTCTACATGGTGCAGCGAAGGTCTACCTCAGCTCTATCTTCCTCATCCTTTGGACAATTCGTGTTAACCTACGTTCGTAGTAAGGAATTCTTGCACCAACGGTTGTAGTTTTTTCCGAGAATACTCCGCGTTCCCCTGCGTATACCCTCCGGGGAATCCGATCGAGACGAGTTGCGCTTCTTTCGAGTTTAGGTAGTTTGCGAGGGAGGAAGCTAGTTTTTCCGATTCGGCCACCAATACCAATTCCCGTTGGAACTTGGGTTCCGTATAGGCGATCATCACTACCAGTAGGTCTAACTTCCTAACCTTGCGATACTCTTCTAGTTCTTGCTGGAGACGGGGATCCTTTTTCTTCCACGCGTCGAGGGAAAGGAGCACTGTACTCATCCCATACCGGATCTTCCCCGCCGTGTACTCCTTGTAGTCCTTCCGGAGAAGATCCGCGGTACTAAGGTCAGCCACATTGAACTTTTCTCGCTGTAGGGTCTCGAAAAGGGTATTTGAGTCAAGCGGTACCTTGGATTTGAGTTTCTCCGCTATCTCCGTATCCTTGGGAGTGACCCGCCCCGCCTTGGGATCCAGGTTCACCGTATCTAGGAGGATCGTGCCCAATAGAAGCACCGCTTCCCGACGCGTGATGAGCTGGGGGGCCTGCCGAAAATATTCCTCCGCCACTAGCGTGCAGGTAGACCCCACAAGTTCAATCTTTCGTGTCCGGGCCCGGGGATAACTCCCCTCGTCCTTGTGATGATCGATGATCTCCTCCACTACCCCTTCGTAAGCTGCATATTCCTTCGCCAATTTATTGTGATCCATCAGGACCAAGGACAATCGGCCTTCCCGATGCAACTGAGGCAGATCGATTTCTCCCTGAAAAGCGAGAGCATCCTGCCCCATTCCCGCTTCCTTGAACAGGTACACCGCCTCGGTGCGGAGTTTGAAGTCTTCTTTGGGAATTGGTGCGAAAGGAATATAGAAATGGGAAGGATCGGGATCCACCCTACTCTTCAAATACCCATAGAGCGCCGCCGACGCCATCGAGTCTAGGTCTGCGGCTTCGTTACCCATTACCACATACACCTTGCTTGCTTTGGAAATCCGGTCACGCCTTATGGTCATGCCTTCCACAGTACTGCCTCCTTAGGATTATCGTGATGTTATTTTCCGCAGGGAACGCGTCCTCTGTCAAGAAAAACGCGCCTTTTCCATCCATAAAGTTTTTTATCGATCCCTTAAATTCTTTTTATTGGATTCTTTCTATAGGGGAATGGTATAAATGTATAGAAAAAGAATGAAACGCTAGGAGGATACTATGGCAGACGTGTACGCCAAGAATAAAGCCCTATCGCCCGAAGAAGCGGCAAAGATCGTGCCCCGGGCGGAATTCAGGGTGTTCGGTCATGGGATCATCGAGATAGTGCAATCTAAGATGTGGAACGGGAAAACCATCCTGCAACAGGCGCGTAAGATGCCGCCGGAAACGTACTTCCTTTCCGTGCACACCAACGAGGCCAACGTGAAGGTCCGGGAAGGGCTTTTAGACATAAAGACAAAAGTAGGGGAGACCCCTGAGGGGTACGAGATTTTCCAGCCTAGAGGCAAGTTCCAGTTCCCCGTGAAGAAAGCCGATTTACAGACGATCCTTTCTCACCTTAAAGTAGAGATGAAATTAGAGAAGGATTCCTACACCATCGAGGAGTTCATCGAGCTCGCCCGGAAGCATCCAGACCTTACCCCCGTAACGGTGGAAAAGATGCGGTACGGGTTTACCATCGATGGGATCATATGCGAGTACGCCAAGGTCTGGTTTAACGGGGCGTTAGTGGAAAGCGCTTGCGTGGAGAGCGATAATTACAGCGGGATGAAGACCGTGATCGAAGGGTTGGGTCTTTCGGCGATGCCGAATACCAACTACCTGAAAGCCGCCAAGCGGGTAGTAGGGATGATCCAGTAACCAAGACTCATAAAGGAGGAAAGAGTATGAGGAGAACCTATCTGAATCGGTTCCTGATCTTAGGTTTAGTTGTGTTGATCGGTTGTTCCTTTGGCGCTCCCCTATTTGCCGCGGGAAAGAAAGAGTCCGCTCCAGCCTTCCCCACTAAACCGATTCGCTTGATCGTGTACACCGCGCCCGGCGGAGCTCTCGATATTACCGCTAGGAAGTTTACCGATATCGCGGGAAAGTACACGAAAGCGACTTTCGTGGTGGAAAACAAAGCGGGAGCCGGGGGAATGGTTGGGTGGGAGTACGTCTTGTCTCAACCGGCGGATGGGTACACGTTGATGGCCGTGACGAAAACCCTCATCGCGAACCTCGTGGCCACCGATTCGAAGATCGATCCCTTCTCCTTGGACTGGATCGCCTTCCTTATCAACGATCCGGAATGCATCATCACGGGGAAGAAAAACAAGGTAAAAACGGCCCAAGATATCTTTGCCGATGCAAAGGCTCGCCCGGGTCAGCAAATCTGGGTCGCGCCTCCGGGAGTGGACGAAGTGATGACGTACAAGGTATGGGCCAAAGCGGGCATTACGGGGAAGTACGTTCCCTACGATAGCGGTGCCCAGGCAATGGCAGCCGTTATTGGGGGGCAGGCAGAAGTGTACGTGGGAAACCCGGCGGATATTCAAGGGAAGCCCGACCTCATGATCGCGGTCCTTTCCGCCACAAAGCGACTGCCTCAATTCCCCGATGTCCCCACCTTTAAAGAGCTAGGATTAGAGGGCCTGGATGAAGAGTCCATGTGGAGGGGTTTTGCGGTGAAGAAAGGAACCCCTGATTCCATCATTGCTTGGTACGACGATCTATTCGCCAAGGTGAACCAGGATCCCGATTGGAGGCAGTTCTTCGAAAAGAATGGGATGGAACTCGTCCACTATAAACGGGACAAGTTCAACCAGATGATTAAAACCGAGCTACAAGATTTCAAAACCTATTTGAAAAAGTAGACAAAAGCGGGAGCGCCCAGAAATGGATACGCTCCCGCGCCCCTTAATTCTCGGGAGGACCCATGTCGATCCGAAGCATAGATACCTTCCTCGATAGTCCCACGGGGCTTGTGGTACTTTTGGCAATTCTCCTAATGATCGAAACACCTCTGTACGTGCTCCTTCGTAAAAAGAGATGCCCCTTTATCGGCCAAATCCTCGTGCTTGTTTCGCTGGTGTACGTGTCTCTGGTATTCCTCCTATTGTCCTTCGCTTTTCCCGTGAAGGGTAAGGTGAGCGCGGGGGTCACTCCAAGGTTATGGATCGTGGGTATCCTTCTCTGCACCCTGTACCTCGCGGGTCGAATCAAAAAAGGCAACGAAAAGCCCGATCCTTCGGTTCCTGGTTCCCAATTGCGGATGGCGTTCTTGTTCATCCTCTTGTGCGTGGGATATCTGGGGATTATCGATCTAGTAGGCTTTTTCCCCGCGAGCTTTTTCTTCTTACTGATCGGGATGCGTCTCCTATCCTACAAGCATCCCCTTGGCTTAATCGTTCTTTCCCTTGGCTGGATCGCCTTTCTCTACGTGGTGTTCTACTCTCTCCTGTCTGTTCCCTTTCCCGAAGGGATCCTGATTCCTTACCTTTTTGGGTAGCCCCCGATGAACCTGTCAATCGTATTCACAGATAACATCCTAGACAACAATCGTGTAGCGTGTACGCATAAGGAGAATAGCTCATGGAACTGATCACCCATCTCCTAGAAGGATTCGGACATATCGCGGGCGTGGCCCCCTTCCTGGCCATCGTCGTGGGAGTAATAGCGGGGATCTTCGTGGGAGCGATGCCAGGGCTTTCTCCCTCCATGGGAGTGGCGATCCTCCTTCCGTTCACTTTCAAGATGCCCCCCCTCATTGGACTCGTTCTTCTCACCGCCGTGTACCTGGCATCCAACTACGGGGGATCCATCACCGCGGTCACCATCAACACTCCCGGAACGCCTTCGGCGGTGGCCACCGCTTTCGATGGATACCCGTTGACCTTACAGGGGAAAGCGGGATGGGGGTTGGGAGTTTCCCTCGTGGCTTCCACCGTTGGAGGCATGGTGGGAATCATCCTCCTGATTCTTTTCTCCCAACCCCTCGCCGCTGTCGCGGTCAAGATGCATCCAGCCGAATACTTTTCCCTGGCTCTCTTTGGTCTTTCCACGGTGGCTTCCTTAGCGGGAAAGGATTGGGCAAAGGCCTTTACGGCGGCCCTCTTGGGTCTTCTGATCAACACGATCGGAATCGACCCTATTTCCGGAGTCAAACGGTATACCTTCGGGGAAACGAACCTCTTCGACGGGTTCGATTTCATCCCCGCCCTCATTGGACTATTCGCGTTGAGCGAGGTATTTTCAAAAATCGAAGAAGGCTCTTGGAAAACTCAACAGAGCGGGGAACTTTCGAAGAAAGAACAATGGCCCACGTTGAAAGATTACTGGAACCTCAAGTGGGCCACCCTTCAAGCTTCCATCGTGGGAACTCTCATAGGAATTTTTCCGGGAGCCGGTTCCGCCATTGCCTCCTTCTTGGCGTACGATTTGGGGAAACGAACCAGCAAGCATCCGGAAACCTTCGGGAAAGGGAACCCCGAAGGAGTAGCCGCCGCCGAAGCGGCGAACAGCGCTTCGGTGGGAGGAGCGATGGTTCCCCTTCTTACCTTGGGGATTCCCGGAAGCGCGTCAACGGCCGTGCTGATCGGGGCTCTCATGATCCATGACCTCGCTCCCGGCCCCCTCCTATTCACCGAACGGCCCGACCTCATCTACGGTTTATTCGCCAGTATGTTCGTTGCCAACGGAGTGATGTTCCTTTTAGGGTACTGGGGAAGCCGACTCTGGATCAAAGTAACCAAGGTTCCCCTCAACGTGCTGATCCCGTTGATTATCTCCATCGCTTCGGTGGGGAGCTTTGCCGTAAAGAACTCCCTGTTCGACGTGGGCGCCTGCTTTGGGTTTGGGTTTCTGGGGTGGGCTTTGAAGCGGTATGGGTATCCCATGGCTCCCATCGTGTTGGGCATGGTCTTGGGGAAACTGATGGAGGTGAACTTCCGAAGAGCCGTCATCATGGGGGGATATGGGGTGTTTTTTCACCGACCTGCCAGCTTGATCCTCCTTTTGATCAGCGTGGCCGCCTTCGCGTACCCGTTGATCCAGATGAGGAAGCAGGAACGGGTTCCCTAACACCGCCATCCATGATTTTCCCTCAAGGCTACATTACCTGTTCAAAAGGTTCTGCTTCGGTCTATACTCAAGACCATGACACTTCAACAACTCCTTAAAGCTAAACCACCAGTCCGGCGCGACCTTCAAGATCGCGGCGAAATCCGGAACCGCTTGGCCGCCGCAAGTCAGAAACTGGTGGTAGTAGACGATGATCCCACCGGTACCCAAACGGTCCATGGGATTCGGGTGTACATGGATTGGTCCGTGGACACCCTCCATCGGGCCCTATCCCGCCTGGATGAGGTGTTCTATATCTCCACTAACTCACGGGCCTTACCCCCTCCAGAAATGCGAGCCCTGACCCAACAGCTTGGGGCCAACCTCCGGACCGCTAGCCGGAAACTATCTGGAGAAACGGGGAAAAATGTGCCACTCCTGTTAGCATCCCGGAGCGACAGTACCCTTCGGGGACACTTTCCCGAGGAGATCGATGCCCTCTTAGAGGGATACGGGTTACCGGCCGATGGGGTTATCCTGGCTCCCGCTCTCTTTGAAGCGGGAAGGTACACAATCGACGATATCCACTGGGTAGATCTTGGGGATCGTATCGTGCCGGCGGCCGAGACGGAGTTCGCCAAGGACCCCGCTTTTGGCTACACAAAGAGCAACTTGAAGGAATGGGTGGAGGAAAAGACCAAAGATCGCTGGAAGGCGAACCAGGTCCTTTCCCTCTCCCTGGAAACCCTCCGCTTGGGTGGCGTACCTAAAGCCTTGGAAGTTCTCCTGCGCGCTGAAGGGGGCGTTCCCATCGTGGTGAACGCCGCCTGCTATGAGGATTTGGAGACCGCCGTCCTCGCCCTGATGCAGGCGGAAGAACGGGGTAAACGGTTTGCTTACCGCTCCGCCGCCTGTTTCGTGAAAGTACGGGGAGGGTTCGTGGACCGACCCCTTTTGACCGCCTTGGAATTGGGCATAGGTCGAACCCCGAACGCGGTCCATTCAACTCAGGGCGCAACCGCGGGCCTCGTAGTGGTAGGTTCCTACGTGGGGAAAACGGGGCGACAGCTCGATCAGCTCCTGAAAGCTGTTCCCTGCGAAGCGTTGGAACTACAGGTAGACCGAATCGCGGGGGGAGACCACGCGGGAACCGAGGAAGTGAAACGGGTTGCCCAAGCTACGGACAGGGCTCTTGAAGCGGGCCGTACCGCCGTGGTGTACACCTCCCGGAAAGTCCGGCAATTGGAAGGGAAAGAGTTCCTCGAGTTCGGAAACCGGGTCATGATGGCCCTATGCTCCGTGGTGCAGTTGGTGGGGAAGCGTCCTTCCTTCGTGGTAGCCAAGGGAGGAATCACCAGCATCGAGATCGCCCGAACGGGCATGGGCGTGAAGGAAGCCTACGTGCCCGGGCAGATCGCCAAGGGGGTACCCTTGTGGCAGTTAGGGCCAGAGTCTAAGTGGCCCGGAATTCCCTACGTGGTGTTTCCCGGAAACGTGGGGGACGACTTTACCTTGGCCCAGGTGGTGCAAGCATTGGGGACTTAGCTTTCCCCATGATCATACACAGCGCCGCGGTCCCTAAAAGGGACGGCCGCTTGAAAAGCTGCGCGAGCTCCGCAGGGAGGCCCTCGGAGCAGCTGTCGCTTTAAGATAGGGACCAGAAAGCGGTTAGAGCCCCGCAGGGCGGCCACTCAACGCGGCTGCCGATTTTTGATGGAGACCTTTAAGCGGCTTGATATCCGCAATGGGGGCCTCAAAGCAACGGCAGGCCCACGAAGTAGCGGTGCCTCTCACACGAGGAGGTGACGCTTCTTATCCGAAAAAGAAAAAGAGAAAGGAAAAAGACCATGAGCACACAGATCGGATTTATCGGCCTCGGCGTCATGGGAGGTCCCATGGCGCGAAACCTCGCCTCGAAGTTCCCTGGGATCCGGGTGTTCGACACCGACCCCGCAAAAATCCAGCGCGTGGTAAAAGGGTCCGAATCGTTCGCACAAAAGCAAGACCACTTTGCTGGAACCCAAGGACCCGTGTCCCGGGAGTCGGCCTCCCGGCAGGCCTCCACACCTGAAGCCGCTACGGGTGAAGCCGCCATCCTTTCCGCCTCGTCGGCGGCGGAAATCGGCTCCTCCTGCGATATCGTGCTCCTTTCCCTTCCCACTTCGGAGGTGGCGAAAACCGTGGTCCTCGGCGAAGGCGGATTGGTTCACGTCATGAAAAAAGGCTCCATCCTGATCGACACCAGCACCACCGAGGTAGGAATCACGAAAGAAATCGCTACCGCCTTATCCCAACAGGGCATCCACTTCCTCGACGCCCCGGTAAGCGGCGGCGAGAAGGCGGCCATCGAAGCCACCCTTTCCTTCATGGTCGGGGGGGACCCTACGGTATTCGAAACCTGTAAACCCTACCTATCGGCCATGGGCGCGTCGGTGGTTCGTCTCGGGGGAGCCGGAATGGGACAGGTGGCAAAGTGCGTGAACCAAATGATCGTGGGAGCCACCTTTGCCGTGATCGCCGAATCCTTCGCCCTAGGCACCAAGGCGGGCTTAGACCCCAAAGTACTTTACGACGCCATCAAGGGAGGCTGGGCCGGCTCGAAGCTTCTCGACGTGGCGGCGCGGGACATGTTCTCCCGGGAGTTTAAGCCTGGAGGCACGGTGGACATTCACTGGAAGGACTTGGGTTACGCCCTGTCCGTGGCCAAGGCCGAAGATGTTCCCACCCCCCTCACCGCCCTCACTCACGAGATCTTCAAAGCCGCCCGAGCCGCGGGCGACGGCAAACGCTCCCAACCCGCCGTGGTAAGGTTGTGGGAGAGGTTACTAGGGATAGAGGTGAAATAATTTTTCGTTGACAATTCCTTCCTCCTTATTGTATCATAATCCGAAACAATATTTCATATAGCAAGAACAGGAGGATGTATGAGAGGGTTTCGAAAGGTTACTCTACTGATCGGTATCTTGGTGGCAGTCTCCCTAATGGCAGGCGCGGCGCCGAGGTACAACTGGAAGCTTGCGTCCGTGCTGCCAGCGAGTCATCCCGTTCACAAAGCGCTGGTTTTCTTTGCCGATAAAATGGCGGAACGAACCAAAGGAGACGTAAAGATCACGCTGTTCCCCGCTGGTCAGTTAGGGCAGGAAAAGGACTATATCGAAGGGGTAAAGCTCGGCTCCATAGAAATCACCAAGGTGTCCGCGGGACCAATGGGGCAATACTCGCCCTCGTTACAGGTAGTGAGTCTACCTTTCATCTGGAGGGACCTCAATCATCAGCACAAGGTGTTGCAAGGACCCATCGGTGAACGTCTCATGAAGGACATGGAAAAGCATGGATTTAAAGGATTAGCCTTCCTGGACGCGGGATTCCGGAGCGTTACAACCTCTGTTAGACCGATCTACACACCCGCGGATCTCAAGGGGTTGAAGATCCGGGTGATGCAATCCAAACCCCTGATCGACACGATCAACGCGTTGGGAGGAACGGCAGTTCCCATGGGGCAATCGGAAGTGTACACCGCTCTTCAAACCAAAGTGATCGACGGGTGGGAGAACAATGAACCAACCGTCCTTTCCTTCAACATGCAGGAAGTGGCTAAGTACTATAGCTACACTCGGCACACCTCTATCCCCGACTTCCTCGTAATGTCCAAGCGCGTGTTCGATTCCACTCCGAAGAACGTACAGGACGCGATCCTCCAAACCGCCAAGGATACGATTCAGGAGCACAACAAACTCTGGGCTATGATGATCGACGACACGGTAAAACAGCTGAAAGCAAAAGGGATGATCTTCAATGAAGTGAAGGATATCCGGGAGTTTCAACAGGCTGTAGCAAAGGTGTGGAAGGAGTTCGAACCGATCGTGGGCAAGGATCTAATCGACGCCATTGTAAATACTAAATAACTGAGAGGTCGGATAGCCACAGGTAAATCAATCCGAATACTAAGATACGAGGCTCGTGGGCACCGCCCATGAGTCTCTTTTTATGGGGGAACGCGTGAAACAAACAGTACAAATGTGGATAGACCGCATCGAGCGGGGAGTTACCTTCTTTACTGCTATATGCATGGGAATCCTGTCGGTTCTAGTGTCGTGGCAAGTGTTTGCCCGGTACGTGCTTCGGGCCAGTCCCTACTGGGTAGAGGAGATCGTGGTAACGGGCATGATGTGGGTAGGTCTTTTGGGAGCGGCCGCCTGCGTGTGGACAGGATCCCACATGAGTCTGGAACTGGTGGTAAAACGGTTAGGCGAACGGTTCAAAATTTTGGTTGAAATCATCGTGGATCTTGGAATCGGGGCCTTTGCCGTCTTCCTCCTGACTCAAGGATGGGTACTGGCAGAAACAACAATGTCCAGCCAGATGTCCACCGTTCCCGTTCCTTTAGGATATACCTACATCGTCATCCCCATTGCGGGAGGTTTCATGATTCTCTTTGCCTTTCTAAGGGCCTTCCTTAAGATCGTCACCGCTGCACAAAAGGGGGAACCCCATGCTTGAATCCATCGCGTTAATCGGAACCTTCCTGGTGTTGATTCTCGTGGGAGTTCCCATTTCTTTTAGCTTGGGGATTTCCGCCCTTGCAAGCGCCTTTGTTTCCAATCTGGGAGTGGCGATGATCGCCCAGCGGATCGCCGCGAGTCTACAGGCTTTTCCCTTGCTGGCCATTCCCCTCTTTATCCTAGCGGGAGGCCTCATGTCGAAGGGCGGTGTGGCTCGGCGGTTGGTGGATCTCGCCTACCTCATCGTGGGGCCCTTGCCGGGAGGACTCGCCATGGTAAACTGCATCGAAAGCATGTTCTTCGGGGGAGTTTCCGGTTCGGCCATAGCGGACATTTCTTCCACCGGTCCTATCATGATTCCCATGATGGTAGAAAAAGGGTACGACCGGGATTTCTCCGCCGCCCTCACTGTTGCCTCTTCGGTGCAAGGGATCATCATCCCCCCGAGCCACAACATGGTGATCTATTCCATGGTCGCGGGGGGTGTGTCGGTGGGCCAGTTGTTCCTCGCTGGATACATTCCCGGTGTCATGCTGGGAGTGTTCCTCTCCATCACCTGTTTCATCCTCGCTTTGAAGCGCGGATACCCAAGGGAAAAGATTCCACCATTGAGTAAAAGCATCCGCATCATTGTAGATGGTCTCTTGAGCATGCTAGCCGCGGTAATCATCGTGGTGGGAATCGCGGCGGGAATCTTTACCGCCACCGAAGCTTCCGCCGTGGCTGTGCTGTACGCCATCTTTCTGGGATTCGTTGTGTACCGGGAACTTACCTGGAAGGATTTTATTCAGGTATTCATTGACTCTGTACGAACTACAGCCGTAGTTCTGTTCTTGATTGGCTGCGCGTCCGCCTTCGGTTGGATGATGACTTACCTGCAGATTCCCGCGAAGGTAATGAAGATCTTCCTGGGCATCTCTTCGAACCCGATTATCATTCTGTTCTTGGTGAACCTTCTTCTCCTGTTCCTTGGCACCCTGATGGACCTCTCTCCCCTGATCGTGATCGCCACCCCTGTCCTGCTCCCCGTGGTCCAGGCGGCCGGGATGAACCCCATTACCTTTGGGATTGTTCTGTTGTTGAACTTAGGGATAGGCCTTACCACCCCCCCGGTGGGCGCTGGCTTGTTCGTAGGGTGCATGGTGGGAAAGACTACGGTTGAACAGATCAGTAAGGCGATGTTAGTGCTCTGGCCCGCCATGC
>Ga0067045_1028343_pt1 | contig 35861 bp, 44 predicted proteins | sample TerdegcTABiofilm_FD_59184 | JGI IMG/M metagenome (GOLD analysis project Ga0067045, IMG submission 59184) | Combined Assembly of (Gp0054472, Gp0054536) Wastewater bioreactor microbial communities from Singapore -Terephthalate degrading...
GCCCCAAGGTGACGGTGTTCACGCAGGTGGTGCAGAAGTGCCTGGGAGCCACCCATCACCTGATTCCTCCCGGTGCGAAGACGTACCAGAGCGATGTAGAGACTTCCCACCGATGGGTGGAGGAGGAACTGTACGCAGCGGAGAGCTTTGCCTCTCTGAATGAGTTTCTGAGGAAGGCGGCCTACTACCAGGCGTGGTTCAACTGCAAGAGGCACAATAGGTACAAGGGGGATACACCGCTACATCTGATGCGAGAAACGTATCCAGCCTTGAAGGCTGAAGCGTTGGTCTTTCTACCGGTAGTGCTTGACAATCTACTGGTTCAGTACAAAGATGAGTTAGCCCTTTTGTCTGCGTAGGTCCAGGGGGTACCATGTATCTTAAACTTCCAACTTAAAACAACACCAATGACGTGCTCCATGGAGGGCCTGCCCTTCAAAGGAGTGTTAAAATCCATGAAAAGCTCATGTTCCTCGATCGTGGGAGTCGCTCTAGGGATATTTCTTGTTTTTGGAGCGTGCAATTTCGGCGGGGGTGGTGGCGACGATGGGCCGACAGGCCAACCCACGGCCAAATGGTTTATCGAGAAGGGGCCACCTTCTGTGTCGCAGGGCGCGAACGGAGACCTATACTTAGACACGGACGCGGCGGTGCTTTACGTCAATACAGGGGGGCAGTGGGTAGCGGCCGCGTCTCTCCGCGGGCCTGCGGGTTCCGGGTGGCTCTTTGGAGCCGGTGCGCCCGCTTCTACGCTGGGTAGCGACGGGGACCTATACCTGGATACCTCATCTTTGATGGCCTACCGGAAACTAAGCGGTGCCTGGAGTACCCTATTTGCCTGCAAAGGGATACGGGGACAGCCGGGACCCAGTGGTATAGCGGGACCGCGAATCCAACACCTACCGTACCGTCGGCAGCCCGAGCGGGGGACTACTACTTCCAGACCTCGCCGGCCATGATCTATAGGAAGGATGCTAGCGGAAACTGGAGTTCGGTTCTATCAGTTACATATAGTACACCTTCTTTCATTTTTACTCCTAATATGCAGAACTTCATGTATGGGGGGACTTTCAATGCTGTGGCCTATGGAAATGGTATCTACGTGGCTGTAGGGAGTGAGGGATTGATCGCTAGAAGTGGGGATGGGACGAACTGGGAAGTAGTATCCTATGGGTATATTTACGATCCATCAATCATTAGGAAGGGGTTACAGCCTTATGAGTACAGAGATGACATCACTGTCGATTTCTATGATGTAGCTTATGGAAACGGAATCTTCGTTGCGGTGGGTGATCAATATATATAATATACAAGTGAAGATGGAAAAGTATGGCAACAGCAGAGTGTAGGAGGGGAACAAAGTTATTATCACGTCGCATTTTTGAATGGTAAATTTTTTGTTTCCTCAAACTCCGATTCGATCTTCGTTAGCTCTGATGGGGTAAATTGGAACGCATACCATACAAACCATTGGGAATTAAGTGTTGTCGCATATGGAAATAATAAATACATAGCAATCTCGCAGCCAGAAGGAATAGAGGGTGTATGTATCAGCACGGATGGAGAATCTTGGAACTTTGAGAGTGTTATTGGAATGAATGGCAGTGTATCTAGTTTGGTGTTTGGCAATGGACTCTTTGTTGCAGTGGGTTATTCTGATAATGGGGCAACCATTTGGTTGAGTGAGGATGGGATCCATTGGACCACCCAGGACGTTCCAATTGGTAGCTCCTATTTGATGGATATCGCGTATGGGAATGGATTTGTCATTGTGGGCTATAATTATTCTGGATATGGACAGAACCTAGTATTGACTAGCCCAAACGGGATCACCTGGAATATCCAATCCTTTCCTTATAACAACGAATTTACGGGAGTATCTTCTTGTTCAACTAACAACACATTTGTGATATCGCATTAGATAAATTGAGCTATCATTGAAAGGCGTCGCTTATTTTCCAGTTTCCTTATTCCTCCTCTGCGCCTCCTCCCTCCGGAGCCGGTTTCGTAGAAGCCTATCGATTTCTACACGGCTAAACTCGTAGGTGGTGTTGCAGTTGTGGCAAGTGGTTTTCACGGGAAAGGGGCCTTTAGAAGCGATGTCCTCTAGATCGTTCAGGGGCAGGGCTTGGAGGAAACCGGCGAATCTCCCCGCGCTGCAGGGACAGTAGAAGCGAACTTCCCGGGACTCGAGGATCTGGGGAAAAAACTTCCCGAAGCTTTCCGAGAGGAACACTTCAGGCGCTTTCCCTTCCGCTGTGGCAGAGCCGATGGACTGCATGGAAACCAGTTTATTCTCCACCTCTTCCAACACCAGCGGATCCGCACCCGGCAGGGTCTGGAGAAAGAGCCCCCCAGCTCCCAACACTTTCCCGAACCGGTCGAACTTGATGCTCAACACGAACGCGGATGGAGTCTGCTCAGAGCGCAGATAGTACCGGGCCAGATTCATGGCAAGGCTACCCTTTTCCAGATCCACTTTGCCCGAGAACCCGGTCTTGGCCCCTTCGGGGTAGCGAGTGATGGAAAGAGTTCCCGCACCCCAGAGGTTCTCCAGGTGATAATCATCCAAAGGGGTCCTTTCCAGATCAATGGGGTTGTGCAGGAGATATCCCCGAACGTCGCCTAGGGCATTGGTCTCTACCGAAACTCCCCGGGCAGGTCCATTGCATTCTACCAGCAGGGTCATCCGGTCTTTACCTTTCAGGTTGGCGGAAAGCAGAGCACCCGCCATGTACGCGTGCCCTAAAAGGAGAGTTTCCAGGGGGCCGAGTTCGTGGTTCGCCCGCATGGAAAGCACCATCTTGGTAGCGTACAGAAGAACCCCCCTCAGGTTTACCCCTTCCAGGATAAAGGGGTATACCCTGTCTTCCAAAGTCAGGGCTTTTGTGTCGCCCATGTGCCTGTCATCAAAGGGTTTCTGGATCATGGGGGGTCCTTACGCGCGATTGGAGAAACCGCGCTTCTCTTTAGAGGAATGTTCTCCCCTGAATGGTTTAATAGTTCAGTCATCGTAGTATAGTTCATTGATTTCATCCCAGGCTTCAGGCTGGTTGCTCCGAAGGGCGCAGATCTTTTTATACTCCCGGCAGATAAGCCGCATCCGGCGTGCCCGGTTCTCGTCTGGTGTGACTTCCGGATTGTCCCATTCTTCCACTACGGTACGGCTGGATTTTAGGTTTGCTATATCTGCTATAGCAATTTCCTTCAATTTTTTCAGTACCTCTTCCTTCCTGTATCGAATAAAGTTCCTGTCCACCGATTCCAATAAATTCTGATAGTGTAGCATTTCCAAATGATGAGCGGCCGACTCGATCTCTTCGGTACTGTGATCCGGCAACCGGGAAACCTCTTCTACCAGTTCCCGATACAGGGCTTGTATGTCGAGAGTTTCTTTCATACGTTACAATGTACTGAGGAACGCTCCATCCTTCAATACGTAACCCGAAGGTTTACCGGTAACTATGCAACCCAGACAGGAGGTAGTTTACCCCAAAGAAGGTGAACACGGTGCAGAGGAATCCGACAATGGCGATCCAGGTGGTAACGGAGTCTTTTTTCCCCCGGAGCAGCCGCAGGTGTAGGTACACCGTGTAGACCAACCAGGTGATCAACGCCCAAGTTTCCTTTGGATCCCAGTTCCAGTATCGCCCCCAGGCCTTTTCCGCCCATACGGCTCCAAAGATCAGGGCTCCCGCTGTAAAAATGGGATACCCAATGGCGATGGAGGTGTAGGTGATCCTGTCAAGCAGTTCCTTTCGATGGGAATCCTTACTTACCACCAAACCTAAGGCCGAAACGAAAGACACCACGAAGAACGCTTCCCCAATGAAACTGAAGGCCACATGGAGAACCAGCCAGTAGGAACGAAGGGCGGGAATAGGGGGAAGGGCTTCCTTAGGAGCGATGGGAGAAGAGGCCAGAGCTAGAAGTGCGATGGCGACGATGGTTCCTCCAAACTGGATGATAGGCAGGAAAGGTATCCTACCTTGTAGGGGGTAGAGAAAAAGAAGGATACTGAGGAAGGCGCCGTAGAACACGAGGGATTCGAACACACCAGTCAGAGCCGTGAACCGAATCTGATAGCTCCGAACCCCCAGATAGGCTAAAAGCAAGAGACCCGCCACTAGTAGCAAAAGGGAAGGAGTCATTTGCCGCTTTCTTGGGGCTCTGCGGGGCAGACTGCTTTCGGAAGAAGTAGCGGGGGAGGGCGCTTTTCGTTTAAACAGGGTGATGCCCTGCAGAATAGCCGACAGAATCAATAGCCCGAATGCAACAGTGGCCATGTGCTCCTCCTAACTCTTCTTTTGAACCGCTCTGTCTGGTTTCGAAAGGGTTTTCAAGCGCTGTGCGAAGGTCACGGTAAGGCCAATGAGAACGATCAGGAACGCCACGAACACGAGGGTAGTACCGGGGTCCGTAACCGCTTCCAGCCCCGTGATATCCATGGGACGAATGTCTTTTACCGTGAGATCCAGCACCTTGTCAGATTTCCCCACACGGAACACCCGTGTGCCCATAGGTCCCGCCGTATGCAGAACCACTCTATGTCCTGACTGCGTAGAAGCGCCCTTATCCTCTACGGCCATGAAGAACAGGGAAGTGTTCCCCCGGTTCATTCGATCCCCCTGCATCAGGTGGATGGTTTTCCCCTCGGGATCCTCCAGAATAATTTCCGTGGTAACCTTGTGGGATACCTGATAGAGTTTCAATCGTCCCACGGTAAGGGGATGATTCACCCGGATATCGGCCTTTTCGATGATGGTCTTCGGCCCCTCCGTGATCTGCACGGTGCTAATCCAATCCTGAGGTCGTCCGTCAGGATACACGAGGTATCGAAAGTCTATCAGCTTCAATAGTCTTCCATCGGGTAACTCAACCTTGTCTCCAATGGCGAGTTCCACGTACCCCTCCTGCCTGCCGGAAAAGGACACGATGGCTCCGATGGTAAGAAGGATCAATCCAAAATGTAGAATATCTGGGCCAAACCGCTTGGGACCTCGTTTCTTCTTCAATTCTTTCCGGAATCTATCCACGGTACAGAGGGTGAGATTGATAAAGAATAGGATGGCCGGGCCTAGGAACAATAGGGAGGTAAAGAACCTGTGAAAATGGGTTTCCATGATGAGGGTGGCCACGAACTTTGGGTAATGGGAATTGTAGTATACCGGATCCAGCCCTTGAGGTATGAGGGTCGCAAGGGTTCCCGTAATAGTCAGGTACACTAGAAGGACTACCGCCAGTTTAAGGGATTTCAGATACTGGTAAACACTCAAACCCCTCTCCTAAGAATGGAATGTTTCGATATTACAGAGATAAATTCCTGATGTCAAGGAAAAAACTTTACAAACGAACCGTTCTTTTCTATAATGATAACATGATGATACGAAAGCTTGGTTTTATCGCCAGCTCTCTCGCGTTTCTGCTGCTTTCGGGTAGTTCCCTGTTCGGGGTAGACGCTAGCTGCGTGTCCTGCCACACTAACGAAAAAAAGATGCAGAATCTCTTTGTTCCCCCCACGATGAGCTCGGGTGGGGAACAAGGGGAAGGGTGAGCGGGCGCTCCTCCCCCGGTTCGGGCGGATGAATTATACAAAGGATTCGTAGTCAATAAAGATCTCCTAGAGAAAGATCCGCACTTTAAAAACGGATGTGTGGTTTGTCATAAAGGAAACGCAAAGGGCTTAGATAAGAACGAAGCCCACGCGGGGCTAGTAAAAAGACCTTCCGACGATCCCTCCACCTGTGGGACCTGTCACGAAACGATTGCAAAGACATATAAACTCTCTCTCCACTACACCACGAGTGGGATGAAAGCAGTCAGTGGACGGTTCTCCCAAGATGAAACCAAGATCTTCGATACGAAAGTTTTCGAACAGTCTTGCCGTGCCTGCCATGCCTCCTGTGGGGATTGTCACGTGAAAAGCCCTATCATCAGTGGGGTGAACTTAGGATTGATAAACGGGCATACGTTCGTTCGAAAGGATGAATCCAAGACCTGCGCCCTCTGCCATGGAGGGCGGGTGTACCCCGAGTTTACGGGTGAATACGGCGGCATGCCGGACGTGCATTACCAGAAAGGCATGTCTTGTGCCGACTGTCATACGGGTAAACAACTCCACGGAGACGGGAAAGTGTATGCCAGTCGGAGGGACGTAGCTTCCAAACCTGCCTGTCTCCAGTGTCATAATACGAAGGAAGGTTCGGAAAAGGGCGTAAGCGCCCATCGAGACCATGTGGGATGGGTTAGTTGCTCCTCCTGCCATTCCGCCGCTCCCTATAGGAACTGTTCCGGCTGTCATGTGGGGGAAGGGGCTACCGCTAGCCCTGGCTTCTTCTTAGGCAAGAATCCCCGGAATCCCAAGGAAGTTGCCACCCTTCGGTTGGTACCAACCGTGCGGGATACCTTCAAGAAGGTAGGAATTGCCCAAGCAAAATTCGATTCTATGCCCAACTATTGGGATACCTATCCCCATAACATCAAGAAGCGGACGGACCGGACTCGTGAATGCGCCGTGTGCCATGAAGAGAAGACCTATTTTTTAACTGAGGAGATGTTGATAAAAGACGGTTCAGAAGCGAATAAAAAATTGATCTTCCACCAATAAAAACGGGTGGCTTGTTTTTCCTGTGTGTTGTCTGAGGCTCCCTTTTTAAAGGGGGCTTTTTTTATACACGATTTCTCACTTCGCGCCGGATACGAGATACCCAAGCAGGGCCCCATACAGGATGCTGATGTATGGATTCGAAGTGATGGGGCATGCCCCCGTGCGACATCCGATAAACTTATAATAAGCGAATCCCGCTGCTCCCCCTAAAAGAACAGCTAACACTGTGCCCATCTGATCCTCCACTGATGAAAAGATTCTTTCATTAAGAAATATAGCAAATATAATATATGATTTCAATACTATATACAATTTAAACTAGGAAAAATTTGTTGACGTGAAAAAACCCTCGTATTATATTGAGCATAAGCTCATAATAAACTATATATGTAGGAGGTTTATATGCCTTGCGGAGACGGAACAGGACCCCTTGGATATGGTCCCGGCGTAGGTGCCGGAAGGTTTGGTTGGTACAGAGGGTCGGGATGCCACCGAGGGTATGGCCATTTTGCTAACGGTCCCTACCCATGGGGGTACGGGGTACCGTATTCTTTCACGCCGGAGGATGAGAAGCTGTTTTTAAAACAGCGGGCAGAATGGATCCAGAAACAGCAGGAATGGATCCAACGGCGCTTGAAAGATCTGGACGAAAAGGAGAACCCTTCCTAAAGGGGACAGCGCACTTTCCGACGCATTATTTAAGGTAAGCTCTCTGGAAGGGTTTCCACGAATGCCCGTATTTCATCCCGTACCCGGCGATAGATGGCTAGTTTTTCCTCTTCAGAGGGAAGGTTTGCCGCAAGCCGGGGCGGGTCATCAAACCCCACATGGATTCGCTTTACGCGGCCAGGAAATACGGGACACGTTTCGTTCGCGTGATCGCACACCGTGATCACATAATCGAAGGGAATATGGAACAGGTCACGGACATGTTTAGAGGTATGGTGAGAAATATCCACCCCCGCTTCTTTCATCACTTGCACCGCGTAGGGGTTTAGTCCATGGATTTCGATTCCCGCAGAGTACGGTTCCAATACGTCCCCTTTTAGAACTCGTGCCCATCCTTCCGCTATCTGACTCCGGCAGGAATTGCCGGTGCATAAAAAAAGGATTTTCTTTTTTTTGTTTTTCAATTCGCCTCCCTATGATTGAGGGGAAAAGATTCCACTCTTCTAATATTTTAGCCCTTCGCTCTTAATTGGGACCATGCGGGCTAAAGTTTAATGAGTTAAACCAGCTAAAAAGATTTCTAATTCCCTGTTCCACCGTTCCGCTTGTTCCACATTCGGTAGGTGTCGAGCGTGAGGAATGACAGACATTTTCGAGCCTCTAATCCGTTTGTGGATCTCCTCGGCTACCGATACGGGAGTTCCGGGGTCTTCCTCTCCTACCAGGATCAAAGTGGGAGTGCGGATGGATGTTAACTTGTCTAGATTGTCCAGTTTCATGATCGCCTGCACGCACCCTATGTAGCCGGCGACCGGCGTCTTTAAGAACTGTCGCTCGATCGCTTCGTAAATGGCAGGACGGGCTTTCCGGAATGGCTCGGTGAACCACCTCTCCATCGTGCCTTCTAAAAGAGGTTTAAGCCCTTCCCGCTTTACCTGCTCGATCCGCTGTTCCCAGACTTTTATGGCTTCCGGAGGCGTGCGAGCGGAAGTATCGGAAAGGGTAAGACTTAAGAGCCTGTCAGGATGACGAAGAGCGAGTTCCTGACCGATCATCCCTCCCATCGATAATCCTACGAAGTGGACCTTATCGATCTCAAGGTTGTCCAGAAGTGCAAGCACATCATCGGCAAGGATCTGGAACGTGTAGGGGCCTTCGGGAGCCTCGCTATTCCCATGCCCCCGGGTATCGAACCGGAGAACCCGAAAAGAGTGTTGGAAATGTTTCACCTGGGGTTCCCACATCACGGTTGAGGAAGCAAGGGAATGGCTAAACATGAGAACGGGTGCTTTGTCTGAACCTTCCAGGACGTAGTGTATTTTAAGTCTATGAGTATGTGCGTGTACCATGGGAATAGGGTAATGTGGTTGAATCGGATCCGTCAAGGGAGTTCCATTTCAATGAAACGATCTTTGACATAAGGGACCATGACGGACCTGTTGTTCAGGTTAATCGCTCTAAGATCCGGGAATAATGTTTGTGTTTTTCTTCCAATAGAGGGACCAGATTTTGTAGCGCATCGAGCACGCATCGGCAACGGAGTTTATAAAAGACCATGTTCCCCTTTTTCTCATCTACCACGATTCCCGCTTGCCGAAGGATCGAGAGATGCTTGGAAACGGTAGAGGTATCAGAGCCAACCAGGGCAGTGAGTTCACACACGCAGTGAGGCTTTTCGCCTAGTGCTTCCACCATAAGGAGACGAGAAGGGTGGGATAAAACTTTAAGGATTCCGGAGACTTCGTTCAAGCGGTTCGGATCGAATCGCTCTTGTCCTTCCATAAAGATTAGTCTACTCTATCTTAGGCTATTTGGCAAGGTATGCAAAGACTTTAGTGGTTACATCTGTCTCTTAGGAGTATGCAACGGGGTTGAGGCTAAAAAATCGGGGGTTCATGTATGGAATACCTTTTTTACGGTATCGCTTTGATTTTCTTAATCATTTCATGGGTCAAAGATAAGCAAAAGACTCTCCAAGGGCTAAGGAAAGCTTGGAAGAGCCTCGAGTCCATCCTACCCCAGCTTTTGGGAATACTCCTCTTCACGGGGATCGTGATCGCGTGGACGAACCCTGAAACGATTTCCAAGATGATCGGCGTGAAATCGGGATGGATGGGTACCCTAGGTGCGGCTGTCGTGGGCTCCTTAACGCTGATACCAGGGTTCGTGGCTTTTCCTATGGCGGCCATGCTCCTAAAAAACGGCGCCGGATACACTCAGATCGCCGCTTTCGTATCGACCCTCATGATGGTAGGAGTGGTGACCTTCCCAATGGAACGGATGTACTTCGGCACTAAAGTGGCTTTGGTGCGGAACCTGTTGGCCTTCTTGTTTTCCTTTCTCGTGGCGGGGGTGATTGGATGGGTACATGGAATGTGAATGAGTTCATTGGGAAGTATCGTTTCTTTGTTGCCATGGGGCTTCTCTGGGTAGGGTTGTACTTCGGAAAAACCGATCTTGCAGTACGTTCTCTAGCAGTATGTTGGTACAGTCTAAAGGAAATGCTCATTGTGATTCCACCGGTATTCATCCTTGTAGGGTTGTTCGACGTATGGGTACCAAAGGAAAAAGTGGTTCGTTTCATGGGGAAGGGAGCGGGTTTTCGCGGAATTTTCCTTTCTTTTCTGGCGGGAGCCCTGGCAGCGGGACCTCTGTATGGAGCCTTTCCCGTGGCGGCTGTTTTTTTGAAAAAGAACGCTAGTTTTTCCAATGTGTTTATCTTTTTGGGATCGTGGTCCACGATGAAAATTCCCATGCTCCTGTTTGAAGGGCAGGCATTAGGGTGGAAGTTTGCGCTAACCCGTCTTTCCTTGAATATTCCAGGAATTCTATTGATTTCTTATGCCCTTACCAAAATTCTCGAACCAGATGAAGAACAGTGGATTCGGCAGCAGGCGGACGATCTGACTCTGCGGTGATGAATAAAGAAGATGCGTAGCCCTTGACGATGTATTGATATTTGGCTATATTACCAAAAAGCATAGGACATGGGACGAAAATAGCAAAGGAGAATGTGGGGTTGGACCATACGCATCAACACTCGGAGCAACACGAAATTTCTGGGATGCGGCTTGGGGTTGTTACCGCGTTGAATCTTACCATCACGGTCGCGGAAGTAGTGGGAGGGTTATTGAGCGGTAGTTTAGCCCTCCTATCGGATGCGCTGCATAACTTAGGGGATTCGGCTGCCATCGTAACCAGTTGGGTGGCCCATCGAATTGCGGGAAGGCCACACACCCGGAAGAAAACCTATGGGTACAAACGAGCAGAAGTATTGGCCGCTCTGCTTAATGCGTTGGTCCTCTTCGGTCTTTCCTTTTTTCTCATTGGAGAATCGTACCGGAGGTTTGTGAGTCCCGAGCCCATTAAAGGGACGCTGATGCTTGTCGTGGCTATCATTGGACTTTTGGGGAACGTTGCTTCGGTGTTCTTGTTGAAACGGGATTCCCGAGATAACATGAATATTCGTTCCAGTTACCTGCATCTAATGAGTGACAGTGTCTCTTCTGTGGGAGTAATCCTTGGCGGAATTGCTATCCAGCTGTGGAAGGTGGTATGGATCGATCCTTTGATCACTGTCCTCATTTCTCTTTACATCTTTCGAGAAACCTGGAGCATCATTAAAGAAACCGTGGATATCCTGATGCAGGCATCTCCTCGGATAGATTACGAGGCGTTAAAGGGGGCAGTGGAGTCGATAGAAGGAGTTAAAAATCTTCATCATGTTCACTTATGGCGATCGGATGAGAAAACCATCTATTTCGAAGGGCATGTGGATGTGGAGGATATGCGGGTTTGCGACGCCCAACGGATTATCGGGGACATACAGGAGATCTTGCGAAAGCGGTTCGGGATCGGTCATGCCACGATACAAGTGGAAACCGACCGATGCGATGATAAGGAAATCGTAAAAACACGGCACGGCGTATAAGGAAAAAATTACGTATACATCCATTATTTTATAGGGAGGAAAAAATGCGGATCCAGATTTTAGGTACAGGGTGTCCCAAGTGTAAGCTTCTAGAAGAGCATGCATGTGAGGCAGTAAAAGAACTAGGCATACAAGCGGAAATCGAAAAGGTTACCGGGATCGATGAAATCATGCGATTTGGGGTTATGATGACCCCGGCTCTGGCCATCAACGGAAACGTTAAGGCATCGGGAAGAGTGCTCACAAAAGAACAGATCGCCGAGATTCTTAAAAAAGAAGGGAAATAGATATACCATGTCACAGAAGAAAGAACTCTCTCCCAATGGTAAGCTTTTGCTTACCATTGGGATATTTTTAGTCGCCTACTTCACGCCCTTTGATCTCCCTCGGGTGACAAAGGCAGTGCAGGAAGCGTTCCTGATGCTTTCCGAATATGCCCGGGATCACGTGCTTCTCTGCGTGGTGCCCGCCATGTTCATTGCGGGGGCTATCACCGTGTTTCTGAACCAGCAATCGGTAATCCGTTACCTTGGGCCTAATGCCCCACGCCTTTTGGCGTACAGCGTGGCTTCCGTGTCTGGAACGATTCTTGCCGTTTGTTCCTGCACGGTCCTCCCTTTATTCAAAGGAATCTACAAGAAGGGAGCAGGGTTAGGACCCGCGGTTTCCTTCCTGTACTCGGGACCGGCCATCAATATCCTTGCCATCGTGCTTTCCTACAAAGTATTTGGATGGAAGCTGGGGTTCGCCCGAATGTTTGGTGCAGTGGCATTCGCGTTTATCATTGGAATGCTCATGCAGGCCTTGTTCCGGAAAGAAGACGAAGCACGTCTTGCCGATGAGCGGATGTTCCAGTACGTAGGGGATGCTTCGGGACGGACTTTGCTCCAAATGATCGTGTACATGGCTTCCATGATCGGCATCCTTGTGTTCGTGAACTGGGCACCTTCCCGAGGAGCCCTTCCTGTCTGGGATTTTATTTATCAGTACAAATATGCGATCACGTCCATCTTCGTTCTAATGCTTATATATAGTTTAAGCCGATGGTTTAGTCGCGACGACCTGAAGGATTGGACCTTGGCAACGCGGGACTTCAGCCTCCAGATTTTTCCCTACCTGTTTTTTGGGGTGCTAGCGGCAGGGTTTTTGCTTGGTCGTCCCGGGCATGAAGCATTGATCCCTGGCCGATGGGTTTCTGGACTGGTAGGGGGTAACTCAATATTCGCCAACTTTTTTGCTGCGGTTGCGGGTGCCTTCATGTACTTTGCCACGTTGACAGAAGTCCCTATCGTGCAAGGGCTTATGGGAAGTGGAATGGGGCAGGGACCTGCCCTGGCTTTACTTCTAGCGGGACCGAGTTTATCTCTCCCCAGTATGCTGGTGATCCATGGAGAGCTCGGATTCAAGAAGACCGCAGCCTACGTACTCCTTGTAGTAGCGCTTTCTACCCTCGCGGGGTACGGGTTCGGTTCAATTGTACAATAAGCAGGAAATGTAAATATATTTTACGGTATGGATCTTTCTAGTCATGGGGGTTTCGGTACTGATTGGGAGAGTATTCTCTGAAATTGCTAAATTCTGGGACTCTTTCAGTTATGGTACAATGAATATCCTTCTCGCAGTGGGTTTGATCCTCATGATGTACCCGCCATTGGCTAAGGTACGATACGAGAAGCTTCCCATCATATTCAGAAGCCTGAAAATGCTTTCTTTTTCTCTCGTTCTAAACTGGATCGTGGGACCCTTTGTCATGTTCTTCCTAGCGATCCTTCTCCTGAAATACTCAGTGTATGCGTATTTGTTCATTACCCTGCTACCCCCCGTATTCGGATTTCAGGGAGCTCAGGTGAATGTATCCATCGGAGAAATCGCTTCCACTGTCCTGATCTACCTGGGAACTCCGTTTGCTATGGGGCTCCTTTCGAACTATGCAATTGGGAAATCGAAAGGAGATGAATGGTATTTCTTTCGGTTTGTACCTTCAATTTCAAAACTTACCCCTATAGCCCTGCTGTTTACGGTATTTGTGATGTTCTCTCTGAAAGGGGATAAAATACTCGCCCTTCCTCTGGATGTACTGCGAGTTGCCATTCCCTATTCCCTGTATTTCAGTATCATGTTCCTCGTTACGTTCTATATCGCTTTTCGCATGAAGGTACCCTATGAAAAAGCGGTCACTATTTCTTTTACCGCTTCCAGCAATGATTTCGAGCTGGCTATCGCGGTGGCAGTGGCAGTATTCGGGGTAGGATCAGCACAGGCGTTTGCTACCGTAATTGGGCCACTGGTAGAAGTACCCGTGCTTATTGGATTGGTGCATGTAGCGCTCTATTTTCGAAAAAAATTGATTCTTAAAACCGAAGCAGCGGGATGAACATACTAAATAGGATGAACTCTAAGAGTCCTGCTTTTCTATAGGTCTAATCGTGAGGAACTGTTCATTGTTGGCGGAGAGTCGGGCAGCCAGCAGTTCAACCATACGGGTAGCAGCATGGGGGTCCTGATTTAGGAGGCCTTTAAACATGGAGGAAGGCAGGATGAACACGGTAGTATCCGTTTGCGCGATTGCCCAGGCTGTGCGAGGTTCCTTCAGGATGCAGGCCATTTCCCCGAAGAACTCGCCTTCTTTCAGTACGGAAATAGGTTTACCTCCAGACCTCGGATCATCTAGGTATATAGCAACCTTTCCTTTGTAAAGGTAGTAGGCCTCTCCACAGGGATCACCCTTTTGAAAGATCACCGAACCTGCTGCGAACTCGCGTGCATACTTCCGGAATAACCTCTGCGGTTTTGAAAATAATGCCCGTTCTAGAGTCTTGGGAGTCTTCCCGCTCGTGTCTACCCGATGGAATCGAGCGAAAAGGAGAGAGTCATAGTTTTCGAGAGTATAACAGAGTTCCGCGAAGAAAAAGTAGAACCAAAAAAACATGTAAACCCGGATGAGCCCTCCGATCAGGTTGCCTAGGATCCCATACAGGAGGCCATACCGTCCGGTGTTTAAGACTAAGCCCAATAGAGTACTCACGCCAATATACGAACCAAGACACAGGACGGAAGCAATAAGGGCATGTTTCTTGGCAGGTTTCTGGGCAGGGACTTTCAGGTAGGTGAGGAAGGTGAATAACCACAGGGATAATGGTCCGAGGGAAGAAATCCCCAGGGAAACCAGACCGGACAGAAGTCTTCGCATGGGAAACCACCCCGTGGATTGAAAGAAAAGTTTCAGGATTTGTCCCATCCCTAGGATCACGATCAGAGCTACCAGGCTAACCAATTCTATGGCAATGGTAAGGAGATTCTCCCGGAACGCGCTATCGCGCGTAGGGGCGGAATAGATGACCCGTATGCCCCGCTGGATGGAAAGGATCAGCAGCCGGGAGGTCCAGATGAGGTTGACGAATCCAAAGAACCCAGCCCATCCGGACAGAGGTCGAGCGAGGAGATCAATGAAGAGTTCTGTTCCCCCGAAGGATTCTAGATAGGGAGCAAGGATCGATACAACCCAGGCGAGTTCCCATCCCAGCAGTTTCCCGAGGGTGGAGAACCCGTACAGAACAATGAGGATGGCTGGAAACGCGGAGAGGAGGAATGCGTAGGCACCGGCAGAAGCATGGTTCGCCATTTCATGGCGGGAAAACTGTTCGAAGGAGAACAAAGCACGCCGTAGCGGCCCCTGAATCCAACTAGGAAGTGTGAATCCCATATCGGTTCCTTTTCTTTTGAGTATATGTCAGCAAAGAGGGATTAGCAAATGGGAGTTTATCTAATATGAGGATCTGTTCTCAACACGTGTTAAAAAATACAACGAGGCCGGTCTGACTTCCAATGTATGTTCTGTGTAGAATGTATGGTAACAAAAAGGCCTCCTCTGGAAACGAGGAGGCCTTGCTGGAATTTGTCTTACAAGGATTACATGAAGAACTTGCTTACGAAGGGTGAGAGGGATCCCTTTCGCATGAAGTGACCTGACGGTCCTTCTCCGAGGAACTCGGAGAACCAGGACTCGTGTTCCACTTCCTCGTTCAGGATCGCTAGTGCCAGATCGTAGGTCCGATGATCCTTCCCGGCTGTCAGGTTGCAGATGTGGGTGTATCCCCGGACAGCACAGCGTTCCGCTTCTACCAATACTTGGAGCATTTCCTTCACGTTTCGAGGATCCTTTGGAAGGGACGCTGGAGGGCAAGCAGAAATATTGTGGAAATCTACCATATTTTCGGGTAGCTTTCCTCCCAGCTCGTAGATCCGGGGAACGAGGGCTTCGAAATGGTTTCGGTCCTCTATCCGTGCCGCCTCGGCAATTTCCTTCAGCCCTTCCCCTTCCAGGCCGATCAGGTTTACCCGCAGGATCGTGTAGTAGTAGAACGTGGTAAGTTCAGCAGATGCATTTTTTACCAGCAAGTTGATCAATTGATCGACATTCACCCCGGCCTTTTCGACCATTTCCCGTGCAACTCTAGCCATAGTATGGCCTCCTTGAAACGATATTTTAGATGACAACGTCATCTAATAATAAGAATAAGAATTATTCTTATTATTTACTTAAAAAAATTTAAACCACTCGAATCTCACCCTTCGATTAAACATTTTACTCCCCCTTGGATGTCTTCTTACAGGCCGAGCAGATTCCATAGAAGTCTATCCTATGGCGTGTCACTTCTACCCCAACTTGTTTTTTTATCCGATTTTCCAGGCCTTTTATGAGCGGTAAGTCTAAATCCTGAATCGAACCACATTGTTCGCAGATGAAGTGATAATGCTCAGAAAGGTTCCCATCGTACCGTTCGATGGGTTCATTGAAACTAATGTTTTTTACCAACCCTTCAGAAACGAGTATCCTAAGATTCCGGTATACCGTTCCTATTGCTACACGCGGAAACTCAGATCTGAGTTTATCGAATATCCAGGCAGCCGTTGGATGAGTTTTCGTGCTCTTGAGAAGCTCTAGTATTCGTTCCCGCAAATCACTTTTTTTTCGTTTAACCACTAAAAACCTCAAGATATAAGAACGATTCTTATTCGCATTATCTTATAAACTAACTCGGATGTCAACTCTTGTCCAAAGAAAGATTTTACTAATGAAGTTATCCTGGGGACTAGAACCCCAACGACTCCTCAACAAGAACCAGTTTTACCCTAGCGGGTTACACTTCCTTTTCGAAAAGCTGGATTTTCGAAGGGTAGGATTGAAACGTGTCAGGTAGATTATACGCTTTTCTGGCTCGGGCTGTTTCTTTGGGAAGAAGGTACTGATGAATTCGCTTAAGCCCTTCCTCCACATTACGTACAATTTTTTGCGCGCCTACAACCCATATAAGAGAACTCGCTCCATACACATAAGCGGGAATTTGACTTCCAGTGAAGCTCGCAACTAACACTATACCCTATTCTGTTACGGCATGCGCACTCCCAATCGCATAGTCAGGAGCAGTGCCAAGTTTCCGCTGCTCTCGTGCCTGTGTGTTTGGATCCAATGCGTACAGAGCGTTTCGAACCGAACTGTACCGACCCGAATCGTTCACCTCTTTCTTGATTCCTACTTCATCAAGCGTAATCGAAGTAGAGGAATTCCTAAATCTTTCATTATATCCTCTTGATAAATATTAGTAATTTAGTGAACAAAATATAGCATAGGATTGCCAGGCGTCAATATATTCCTTACATTTTTAGTATGGCAAATGGTGCTCTGAATACCCAAGAAGATCATTCAAGTCTCTGCCCCGTGATAGAGCATGCGTTTCTTCTATTTAGGGAAGAAATGGGTAGGGTTAATCCTTCATACCCTTTCCAAAAGCCCTCTTTTTTTCCGTGAGCTGGAGCGATCGATTCCTCCTATGAGTGCACGGATCTTGTCTAAGCGGTTAAAAGAACTTATGGAGGAGGGGCTAATACAGCGGAAAGTACACATGGGAAACCCTATCCGGGTTACCTATATGTTGACGGATAAGGGAATAGATCTAATCCCGCTCTTACTTCCTTCGCTGAATGGGCCACAAGATGGGAGGACCCAAAATTAAAACAAAAAAATAGGCTTCAAAACTTAAACCGAATGGCGTTTTAGGAGGCATGTCATGATAAACGTGTATAGCAGGCGCGGCATTTCGATGTTACTTTTTCTGGAGTTTGTATTTTATTGGGGATTCATCCCTCATCCTGCCGTGGGATTTGAAAATGTATTGATGATGGAGGAGACCTCCCAGGTAGAAAAGTTCCGTGTGGTGAGGATCGCGTCTGGAATCGAAAACCCCTGGGGATTAGCGTTTCTCCCAGATGGATTCCTTCTGGTGACCGAACGCCTGGGAAGGATATGGATTTTGGGACCCGGGGGAAGCAGACAGCGCGTGGAAGGACTCCCTCCGGTTGCGGCATCTGGACAGGGGGGGCTTTTGGATGTGGTACTGGATCCCGAGTTTAATACGAATCGATGGATCTATTTTTCTTACAGTACTTCTGGGTCCCGGGGAACTGCTGGAACGGCAGTAGCTCGGGGCAGATTGATGGGCAATCGATTAGATGGGCTCCAGGTCCTGTATGAAATGAAGAAGAAGACTTCTTCAGGGTTGCATTTTGGATCCCGACTCGCTTTTGGGCACGATGGAATGCTCTATATTTCAACCGGAGAACGGGGTGAGAGGGACAGGGCGCAAGACTTGTCGGACACAGCGGGGAAGGTGTTACGGATTCACCCGGATGGTCGAATACCTCAGGATAACCCATGGAGCAGGCAGGAGAGAGTGGAAAGAGCAGTAGTAGGCGTTGTGGCCCCTGAAATCTACACCTATGGACACCGGAACATTCAGGGTATGACGGTGCACCCACAGACCGGAAAAATCTGGGCGCATGAGCATGGCCCCCGAGGGGGAGATGAGATCAATATTCTAAAGCCCGGCGCGAATTACGGCTGGCCCGTGATTACGTATGGAAGGGAATACATGGGTGGCCTTCCCATCGGTGAGGGAACCCATAAAGAGGGCATGGAGCAGCCGATCCTCCAATGGACCCCCTCCATCGCTCCTTCGGGAATGACCTTTTACACGGGAAACCAGTTTCCCCGCTGGCAGGGGAACCTGTTCGTGGGGGCGCTTGCTGGGCAACACCTGCGCCGCATAGTGTTGGAGGGCGAAAGAGTGGTGGGGGAAGAAACCCTCCTGCATCGAAAAATCGGTCGAATCCGGGATGTTCGGACCGGCCCGGATGGATTCCTGTACCTAGTGACGGATGAAAAAAATGGGGGGGTGTATAGGGTGGAACCTAATCCCTAAAAATCGCCGCTAAGAAGGATTCATGCTTCGGGTCCAAAAAAGTAGGGAATGAACAGCCAAATCGCTCCTTCTGGCTCCGGGCCCGTTCGGTAATCGATGCGAATACCCTCTTCCGTATAGGTAATGTCCGCGATCATCCGGTTCCATCCGGCTTCCAAATAGGCATCAATGGACACGGTGTATGATCCTTCCTCCACTATTTCCGAGTAGGACCCGAAAATCCGCGTGGGTTGTTCCGCGTACCAGTAGTACACCTGCTGGGTTTTGTTCAACTCCACGTCCAAGACGACACGGATCAAGATACCTATCTCACTCTCTTCGGAGTCCCACACGCTAACGTCGTACAGCATAAATCCCCGCCCCTCTGTGGGGGTCACGGTTAGGTAGCGCCCCATGAAAAAATCTTGTGTGGTCCAGATAGTTAGGGTTGGAATTTCTGATCGTGAAACGGGAAGAAGCACACCATTTTCGATGGTCCCGAGGGCATCGTTCTGTTCCCGTTGCCCCCAACTGGATACCAAATCGCCGTTTCCTTGCCAGGGTTCGATTCCCATGTACGTGATAGCTGTTTGGTACACAGTCCCTCCGGGGAGGAGGAGGGAACTCCCTATCCACCCGGGATTGGGGGACATATCACCTCCCGAGCCTGCGCCCGTTCCTCCACCCGCCCCTCCCCCCGTGCCGGCCCCTCCGGTACCTCCCAAGGCGTCCCTTCCCATGCCACCTCCCAGATCGCAGGACGCGAAGGAGAACAGTCCTAGGACTAGGAACAGGGTAGCCCAAAACGTTAAATTCTTTTCGCCAAAAGATGGGTAACGTCTATTCAAGGGAACCTCCCCGGGGAACCATTGACCGAAAAGGTAAGGTCCCCTATATATTACTATAATGGTCATAATATAACCCATTAAGACGCTAAAAACAAGTTTTACGCGAAGGGTGTAGCTGCGCTGGGCTAAACGGTAGTTTAGGGGGATCCTACCAGGGCCGGAACGCGAACGGGAATCTGTACCGTGTCGGCACTGTAGTATTCGAACTCTGTGGTGATTTCGATGGGCCTCTGCTTTTTGCCGGGTTCATCCAGGGGAAGGGTCAGGCGTTTCACCCCCCATTCAACGGCTGGTTTGGATGGGGAGGGGAAATTGGAACATTGGGTGGAATCAACGGCTCCGTACCCGAACCGTAGGGTCTTTCGAGCGTACATGTAGGTAATTTGGTCCAGGGTACCGTAAAAATCGTTCAGATGATCATGGCCCACGAAACAGGCCTGCACTAGGGCCAACCGCTTCAAAACCGGGTGAATCCTTCCCCCTTCTTTCCCGTATCCGATCCCCTCCCCTTTAACGCCCCGCGCCTGACCGCTTTGCCATAGTTCCTCGAACGCTTGGGTGGGAAGGTGAAAGAAGCAGAGAGCAGGTACGTTTGGGTCCGAAGCCACTGCGTGTTCCAGCCAGTACAGGGCTTGAAAAGGAATATGATAATGTTGCCGGGAGTTCAGGATGAATAGGTTCCACCCTTTCGCTCCGTAATGGGCTGGGGAGATTTCAAGACGGAAGTTGCCGCCGTAAAATCCGTCGAAAGCGGAGGCCCTGTCCGGCGATGGTGAAGGGTGTAGGAGGGTTTGCATTTCATACTCCACCTCCTCCTCCGACATGCGATGGCCCCATTCGCCTATGTAAGCGGTAGAAGCTTTGTAGAAGCAGTTCGGAGTGCCCTGAAGGAAGTGCTCGAATTCTTCAAATTCCTTTTCTGGATCCGGTTCGAATTTCCCGATCCACTTTGGCCGGGTAAAGGCTTCCAAGTCGTGATTTCCCCACACAAAGGTCCACGGGTAATGACGGCCAATCAGGGCTTGAAAGATTTTTACCGTCCGTTTGGGGGTCCAAATCCTGCGGCGGCAGAAGAAATCACCGAGATTCACGATCAAGTCGGGCTGGATACGGTCCAGGATCCGTCTTAGCCTTCGGAGTTGGGACACCTTTAGGACGTACCGTTCCGCCAGGTGCAGATCGGTGATGATGGCTATAGAAAAATCGGATTTTTCCGTGGAAATCCTGAAACCGTCGGGAAGTTCCGAAACGGTAAAGGCACTCATGGAACCATACTAAAATGGGAATATGGGAAATCGATGAAACTTTTGTTAGAAATCGTTAAAATTCGATCTGAAAGCGGACCACTCCTTGGGCTTCCAAAGAGGGGGCGCTAGGCACCGCTCCCCGGTTCCGGGAATAGATACCGTACAGGTCCATCCCGATGGAGGAACGTCTTGAAAACGCCAGACCTATCCAACGGGTAAACCCCACGTGGAGTATGGCGCGGAACTCCGGAGTTTCCCCACTTGGGGTGTGGGCGTTTTTGGGATAGGTGTCCGGGTTGATCCCTGCCGCGGGGATAAACACCTCCGAAAGGTCCACGAAGGAAAGCTCTCCCCTCCATCGGAGCGTTAGGTCTCCCCGCCATTCCAATGACCCGGGAACACGGTAGAGAGCGTATAAAAACAGGTTCATCGTGTCCGAACCCGTGGGATATCCTAAGGGCTTTTCCACTACTATCCGGTGCCCCACGCTCTCCGCCATGATCATCTGGGTGTAGTAGTACTGGGTTTGGTAGGTTCGGTGGATGTAAAGCCAGGGAGAGGTTAAGGTTCCCTCGATTCCCGCTAGGAGAAACCCTTGTTCCAGAAAACGAGCCGTTTTTGCCCCCAACAAGTAGGCGTAGGCGTCGGGTTCCCCCTGCGCGTAGGACCGGTCCCATTCGATGGGAAGGGTGAATTGGTTCACCGACGCCTGGGCATAGAAGGATAGGCCCTTACAGGGGACGTAGGTGGCTTCGAAGGAGGCGATGAGGTTGGATTCGGTCTCGTCCAGGTACCAGCTATGGTAGACCATCAGGGGGTTCAGGTATTTCATCTCCAGGGTGGGCTTGGCGATAAGAATCGCTTCGGTCAGGGCGAACTGAAAAGAGTCGCTATATCGGATGTCCAACCGGTGCCCGAGCCAGTTTCGTTCCACCCGTTTGCTTTCCGAGGGGGCTATGAAGACGTGGTGTTCCATGCTCACCCACACGGTGGTGAACTTTAAGTTCTCGTTGAAAAGGGTAAACCGAAGGAAATTGTAGAATAGGGGATTGTCGTGCAGGATGAAATTCCCCGTCACTCCGTTACCCCAAGAAAGCCGGTCCCTCCCGAACTGTACCCCCCAAAAGGACCCTCCCGAGGCCAAAAAAGCACGAAAGGGTAGGTTGCTGTCCAAGGTTCGGATGTCGAGGGGAAGGTTGGAGATGGGGTTCGGCTCCACCGTATCCTCCCCGGGGAATTGGGGAGGGAGTTTCCGGAAATCGAGCCCTAAATAGCCGTAAAACGCTTCTCCCCCCAGAGATGGAAGGGAAAGGAAAGAAGGGGAGAGCGGTCTTCGTCCTGTATCTCCCATTTGGTTGGTTTTTTCTGGCTATCTACGTACCCCTCCAGGCAGAGGGTCGATTCGATGGACAGTTGAAGGGGAGGTGGTAAAGGTATGCGCATGCCCCGCCTCCTGGAGGAGGGGGAAAAGGATTCTCGAGCCCATTGAAAAGCGTCCCGTTCAGATTCGGACAGAGGACGCGAGTCTATCCTTCCCAGTTCGTTTCTCAATTCGATTCCTTGATACGGCTTGACGGGGAAAGGGGGCGTAAGACCCTGGGAAAGGAGGAGGGCTTAGAGGGAGACCAACTCTTCGGAGCGGGAGGAGAAAATGGTTTGCCAGTTTTCTGCAGGCAGGGATAGATTGATCATTACAAGGAGTAGCGATAAAGAAAAGGGATGGCGATAGTTCATTTTCTCTTTATGAACGAAAAATATGAGAGGAATTAGGAAGAGGGTAATCCGTAGGTATTGCTGCACCAAATGCCCGCTTACAGTTCCCCCACCCGCAGGATCTTCAGCACTGTGTGCAAACTCATTTGTAGCTCCCAACATCCCTCGTAGTCGGGAGATAGTCTAGGGTCTAGACATTCATTCTTTTACTCAGATCTGTTGGATCTGCGTAGATCCAGGGGTACCTTCCCTCTCAACATATCATTATCAGAACTTTAAGATTTTTGACTAAATATGAATTTTCTCTTATCATTCTAGGGAATGTATATCGATTCCACAAAATTGGAATCGATTCCCCGGATTATTACCAGTCTATTCCAACGATATTCCGTGGAAGAGATTCTAGAGGGCCTTGCTGCAGTCTTAAAAGATCTCGTCCAAGCGCATAACTGTTCGATTCACAAAAAGGCAATTCAGTCGATAGACGAAGAGTCCTCTTATTGTTTTTATATCTCTCTGGGTAGAAAGCAATTCTCTTTGGTTCTCGAATGGTTATCTCCTACTGATGCGGCAACTTTTAGCATGGAAGATCGTTGCATTTTAAGATCTCTAGTAGGGATGGTAGAGGATGAGCTTCAACGCCGTGAGGTAGGTACAGCTTCCAGTACTTTATTGTCTGCTCGAGAGAGGGAGGTCGCGGAAGCGATTTGCCATGGTGTTTCCAACAGGGTTACGGCGGAGCGTCTTGGAATCAGTGAAGCTACGGTTAAGCGTCACCTATACAACATTTACAATAAGATTGGGGTCACTTCGAGAACAGAACTCTTCTACTTCCTTAGTTTCAGAGGAACCGAAGGATGAGATTCAACGAACATGTTATGGGGAAAATCCGACAACTGGTAAGACTTCTATATTCCCAAACCTTAAACGACAGTACCTTACTGGAAGCTTTTCCTCTTTTAACTACCATTACCGGTTCACCGTACATCACGTTCGTACGTCTTTTAGCTAGCGACCACTTTGCGAAAGGACTCCAAATTTCCGAAGCTCCATCGGAATTCATAAAAACATATTCTGAGATCTGGAAAGAAGATTTCATAATGGAAACTTTGGTGAGAACTCAGAAAACCCTCACACTCCAAAGTATTCCGGGATGGGACTCTAGGAATCGTCGGGGTTTTCTAGAACCTCTTAATAGGATTAGACCGAGCACGGATGTGATCTATGTCCCATCGAAAATAGGAGGCATACTTGTAGGTTGTTGGGCTGTTGCAACAGAAGGAGCCAAGAAACCACCCTACGATTCTGAATCAATTAGGGTTTTTGAATTTCTATCGTCCTTCTTAACCGAGGCGCTCAGGAGGGCCTTACATACGGTCTCTGCCCCCGAGGATGTGGCCCTTCTTGACACATCTGGGAATGTACTATTTGAGGGAAACCGAATCGCGGAATCCTTTACGGTATTGTTTGGATTAGCCTCCCGGGAGCAACCCTGTCGGAGTACTCTTCCGGCAGGGGATGCGTTTCGTAAACGGTTTTACTCCTTTGTATGGGGAACTCCCAATCCGTGGAATTCCTGCTTTATCTGGGAGGACGAGACGGGGAGCAAGCACGAATTCGTATTCCGAATCCATAAAAGTGGAGATCAATACCTTCAGAGCCACAATAAATTGGTAGTGTCCGTTGTTCGTGTGGCAAAAGAAAGAGATAGGGATGAAACAATTCTACCAGTAGGACTCCTCCAGAAACATTTCGGCTTTACAAAAGAGGAAATAGAAGTAGTGCACGGTGCATACCAGGGGCTCTCGAATCTGGAGATCGGACTCCGGCTCGGTATCTCCGAACCTTCTGTCAAGCGTCGATTGGGAATGGTTTATGAAAAAACAGGAACCTCATCGAGGATGCAGCTTCTTTTCCGACTAACTAACTTAAGTGAAGCACGATAGTTCTATTCTCCGATGATCCGAAAGTTGTATTTCTCCATCATTGGGAACGTATTACTATAAAGCGGATTAGTTCTAGGGAGTGAGACATGCAACTATTTTTCCGCTTCAGAATGGCGTTGATTTTTCTAATTGTTTTAGAATGGTTAGGTTTTTACTCTTGTTCCAATCCAGCCGGCGAAAATTATTCTCACCAAAAAGTAGCGACGCCACTTTTTGCACCCTCTGCAGGAAGTTATGAAGGACCGATTTTATTAAGTATCACCTGTGAAACTCCAGATGCCTCCATTCGCTTTTCAACAGATGGAAGCGAACCAGACCCCAGCATGGGTAATCAATACCTATATCCCATTCCCATACATCGAAATACGATCATCAAGGCAATTGCTAATAAAGATGGATGGGTCGATTCAGAAATTGCTACTGGCACTTTCATAATTCCCTTCAATAATATCGATGGGAACCTTGGAGCCGGTTGTGATAGTAGCTATGCAATCACCCAAGAGGGATCCTTATGGGCTTGGGGCTACAACTATGCGGGATGCTTGGGGGACGGAACCACGACGGACCGGAAAAACCCTACTCAGATCATCTCGATAGGTAATGAAGCATCTCAGGTATCGGGAGGGGAGTACCATACGGTGTTGGTTACAAGAAATGGGAACGTTTTCTCCTGGGGGCGGAATTCTTATGGTCAGCTAGGGGATGGAACCACAATAAAAAAATACAACCCAGTACAAATTATAGGATTGGATCAAGTCTCAATGGTTTCGGGAGGCCAATACCATAGTCTCGCTTTAAAATACGATAAGACTGTATGGGCATGGGGTTTAAACTCCAGTGGTCAACTCGGGGATGGCAGTACGATCAATAGCCTTATGCCTCTTCAGCTATCAGGGCTATCGAACGTGGTGGCGGTTGCCTCCGGAGTGTCAGCGGTTCATTCCTTTGCGATCAAGGGAGACGGAACCTTATGGGCTTGGGGGAACAATTCTTCTGGTCAATTAGGGGATGGTACCACCACAAAAAAAACTACCCCAGTTCAAATATGGAATCTAAGTAATGTGAAACAAGTAGCTGCAGGATCCTTTTCTTCTGTTGCTTTAACCGAGAGTGGCAGCGTATGGACCTGGGGCTGGAATTCATCCGGACAACTAGGCAATGGTACAACCACGGCGCAATACAAACCAATCCAGGTGCTGGGTGTTTCTAACGTTGTATCCATTGGTTCAGGAGCGGATTTTGTTGCCGTATTGAAATCCGACGGTACTGTGTGGACCTGGGGAAACAATTATTTCGGTCAATTGGGAGATGGAACAACCACGAATAAGCACTCACCTGTACAAGTTCTGGGGATTAAGGATGTGGTTGCGATTTCGGTAGGAGAGATGCACGTTCTTGCATTACGATCCGACGGCACGATCTGGGCATGGGGAAGCAACACCGGCGGAGCTCTGGGTGATGGTACAGGCATACACAGGCCCATTCCAGTGCAAGTGCAATAGATAGAAATCCGCAAGATGTCAGAGAAGAATATTGAGGAGGGATATACAATGCGTAAGACTAGTAGAAGGTGTTTTGTTCTGGTTCTATGCGGTCTCATCCTGTTGTTTGCCTGTGAAACTCCATCCGAAGATGGGACATTGACCAATGATGCACAGGTAGGGACTCTTCCTCCAAACAGAATTAAAGGAACCTTTGGATTGGTTGATATGAATGGAACCTTCGAACTCAACTTTGATCAGACACCTACTAGCTCTACCCTTCGAGCTCGTGCGGTACATGAAGTTAATGGTTCCCTGACATTCTCAGATGGAACCACGTATGCACTCACGGGAACCTATCAATCCCTCAATGGTTCTGTTGATGTTCGGACAGGCTTGATTGTGATCGGAAGCTCAACCATTACCTTCAGAATCATGGGCCTTTATGTAGATTTATCCGGAGTTACGAACTTCAGTGGTTCAATCCAGCTCATCCATAGTAATCCAGTCAATAACACCTTGGGTAGCGTCGCGGGTGTTGTTTCAACCCCGTCGTCCTCGGTAGCGAACTACCTAGGGTCATTTTTCGGGAGCCAGTCGGGCACATGGAATATGACAATCAGAGATGGTGTGATTGTTGGAACATATTCTAACTCAGACCCTTATGCAGGAAGCGGAACATTTAGGGGTACAATAAGTGGAACTACGATCCTTTTTAATGAGGCTAGTAACACTGCTGGCCTAGTCAAGTCTTTCACAGGGAGTGGCACACTATCAGGAGATAATTTAAGTGGAGACTGGGCTATTACAATTACAACCGATCAAGGGGATGAGTCCTACTCAGGCGCCTGGTCGGGAGCAAAGGTAAATTAATCGAAGAATCCTGAGTCGATAATTTTCATTTGAAGGGACTATATATAAAAGAAATGGTTCGTAACGAATTATGAGGAGCCTATCTGGTTACCCCTTCACCACCGCTAGGGGCCTCAGTTCCAACACTACCTCCACCAGGTCCTTTTGCGCGTCCATCACCTGGTGGATGTCCTTGTAAGCGCCAGAAGCCTCATCCAGATCTTTGGGTTTACGAACCGCGTGGATCACTCCTAGGCTTTCCAAGCGCTGGACCTCCTCCTGAAGGTTGAGCCTTTTCCGGGCCTCGTTCCGTCCCAAGCGCCGCCCCGCTCCGTGACTGCAGGACTTGAAGGAGAGGGGATTGTCTTTCCCCTCCACGATGTAGCTGGGAGAACCCTGAGAGCCGGGAATGATCCCTCGGAGGGCCCTGTGAGCGGCTGTGGCGCCTTTGCGGTGGACGATCACCTCTTTTCCGTAGTGCTTTTCTGGGGCGGCGTAGTTATGGTGGATGTCGATCTGTTCCACGACCTCAAAGGGACCCGCTATCTCTTCTATGATGGCGAGGATGTCCTCCATGATTTGCCGACGGTTCTCCCGGGCGAAGCGGAGGGCGAAGTTCATGCCCTCAATGTACTCCCGCCCTACCTTGCTATCCACGGGAAGGTAGGCGAGGTGTGGGTCCGGAAGGGTCAGGTTGCGTTCGGAGCAGTAATTCTTGGCCTTCTTGTGATACTCCTCCGCTATCTTGAGCCCAAAGTTCCGGGAGCCGGAGTGTACCATGACCCATAGGTTGCCCGCCGGGTCCTTCTGCAGTTCGATGAAATGGTTCCCACCGCCTAGGGTACCCAGCTGGTGCCGGGCCGAGTCCAACTCCTGCTTCACGATGGGTAGTTCCGGCGCTTCCCGGAACCCTTCCCAGGAGCGGGGGTGCTTGTGATGTTCGAACCCCAAGGGCACTCGGCTACGGATTTGGGACGTGATGGTCTCCAGGGTGGGACGCGGCAGCTCCTTCAAGCTGGTGCGGGCCGCCCGCATACCGCAGCCGATGTCCACTCCTACCGCATTGGGGATGATGGCCTCCTCCGTGGCCAATACCCCGCCGATGGGCATGCCGAAACCCACGTGGGCGTCGGGCATGAGGGCCACGTGGTGATAGGCAATAGGTAAATTGGCGATGTTCTTTGTCTGCCTTAGGGTTCCCTCATCTACCTCTTCCGCCCAAATATAGATGGGGATCCTCTCCGAATCGATTTTACGCATCTATGCTAGGATATACTGAGGGAAAAGGGTAAGGGTCAAGGAAAACGGACTTTTAAAGGATCATCCCAGGGTAATAAGGATCGCCCCTAGTACCATAATGGTGGCTCCTATGGCAGCTTTCAGACTTACTTTTTCGCCCAGAAAGATTACCGCCAGTACCATGGCGAACACCATGCTCAACCGGTCTATGGGAGCTACCTGGTACACCTTTCCCACCTTCAAGGCTAGAAAGTAAAATACCCACGATATCGCCCCTGCCACTCCGCTCAAAACAATGAAAAGGATTGCCTTGCTGTTCCCGAAGATGGTGGACACGTGGGCAACCTTTCCTTGAGCAATCACCACGCCAATAAGGAACAGGGCCATGATCACAGCCCGAATGGCTGTGGCAGTGTTGGAATCGATTCCCTGCAAGCCTATCTTCCCGAAGATCGCCACGAGGGATGCCGTGGCCGCGGAAAGAAGCGCGAAGATAAGCCATAGATAGTCAGTCATGCTTGAAGCTTAGAATGGAATAAACAGGGTGTCAAGGAGATGGATATGGCGTATGAAGTTTGATGATGGAAGGCATGATTAATTCCGCTCCCATCTTACACCCTTCCTCCAATAGGTTGCCCCCCCGTCCAGAGCGCACCAGTCGAGGAACAAACCCCGGAAGCATCGGTTCACCAGCACTGCTAACCGGTCGGCTGGTAGGTCGGTCCTGATTACTCCTTGCGCTTAACCCTCAGCGAGGAAGTGACGAACAATGACGTGCCAGCTCCGTTTGGTGTTGGTAATCATCTGGTAGGCAGGAGGTTCTAAGACCTGGTTGGGTTAAAGGGCTTTCAGTTTTCGCCACCTTACCTCCGCCTGAACGTATTCCAACTGGGCCCGGATAAAGGTGCGGAGTTTGGCAATTGCATCGCTTAACTCCTGCAAGCAGGTAGAAGAGAGTTCATCGTAAAAGACATCAATCTGTAAAAACTCTTTTACGATCACATCGCTCTTAGTGCGAAAATAGGTATAGAAGGATCCTTGCTCCACTCCCGCTCGCTGGGTGATCTGTTCCACTGGTACCTGTTCAACCCCCTTCTCATTGAAGAGGTCTAATGCGCACTCGAGGATTTTTTTGTTTTGTATCCTCCGCTTTTTTGCCCACACCCTTTCACCCGCGATATGCTGAATTGAAAGACCCAATCGATCCAATAGCAAGACCCCGGGGACCTATGCCAGTTTCCTAATCGTAGCTGACTGCGTTGGATCAAACCTGACTTCAGTACAAGTCCATGATTTTCCCCGGGTTCATGATGTTGTTCGGATCCCACGCTTTTTTGAGGGCCCGCATTAGTTTCAGTTCCACGGGGTTCGCGATCTCCTGGAAATACCTCTTTCGTTTGATCCCGATCCCGTGCTCGCCGCTGATTTTTCCTCCTAACCGGGCCACGGTTGCGTACAGCTCCCGGAGGCAGGAATCCTCAACCCTCTTCCATGTCGCCATGTCCATCTCCGGGTCCTTCACCAGGGTGGCGTGAAGGTTCCCGTCCCCCGCGTGGCCGTAGCAGGGGATCTGGATCCCGTACTTAGCGCTGAGTTTTTCCAGTTCCGGGATCAGTTCGGGAATCCGGCTGGGGGGCACCACGATGTCCTCAAGGCTCTGGACCGGACAGTACACCTTGAAAGCTTCGGCGATGTTCCGCCGCACGTTCCAGATCCGTTCTCGGTTGTTCTTGTCTTGAGCCACGTACACTTCGAGGGCTCCCTGTTCCTCGCATAGCTCGCCCACGGTAATCATGTCGGCCTCCACCTGTTCGGGGTTGGTGCCGTCCACCTCGATCAGGAGCAGGGCTCCCGCCTTCTCGTAGGGAAGGGTTTCGTTCAGGTAGCGGCAGCTGGTTTGGATGGAGAGGCGGTCCATGAACTCGATGCTCACGGGTACCACTCCGTGGGTTAGAATGTGGGGGACGGCGTTGATCGCTTCCTGCGGGGTATTGAACAGAACTAGGAGATCCGCCCACGCCTTCGGAAGGCCGATGAGCTTCACGATAGCCTTGGTTACGATCCCCAACGTACCCTCAGAACCGATCACGAGGGACTTCAGGTCGTACCCCGTCACATCCTTTGAAAGCTTCCCTCCCAGCCAGACCGCTTCTCCGGTAGGCGTTACAAGCTCAAGCCCTAGGATGTACCGGCCCGTGACTCCATACTTGATCGCTTTGCCTCCCCCCGCGTTTTCCGCGATATTGCCTCCGATGCAACAGGTTTCCAGACTCATGGGGTATCCAGCGTAGAACAGACCGTATTCCTCAACCTTGCGGGCCAAGTCGTTTGTAACCATCCCCGCCTCCACTACCGCAACCATGTTGGCGGTATCCAGCTCGATGAGTTTATTCATTCGTTCCAGGGAGACCACGATCCCGCCCTGGTGGGGAATGGCGCCTCCGGAAAGGCCGGAGCCAGCGCCGCGGGGTACGATAGGAACCTTGTACTGATTAGCAAGTTTTACGATTTGGCATACCTCTTCTGTGTTTTTAGGAAACACCACCACGTCGGGCATGTGTCCGTATGTTTTGGCGTCCGTCTCGTCGTGGCTGTAGGCCTCCATCTTTTCCGGGTCTGTCCACACGTGGGACTCTCCCACGATGGCCTTTAACTCTTCGATCAGCCCTTCGGCAAAGTTGGAAGTTTGGGTCCTTGAGGTCTCCGCGGATGCAGGGGGGCATGATACCCGCGCCCCAGGGGTGCGGGAAGGATTGGAGAGTTCCCCCGCAATTCCTTTCGTTCGGTTTCCCTTCTCGGGGTGTTCTCCGGGGAAAGGCTTATTTTTCGCAACCATGGGCTCCCTCTTGCTTTTTCCTAATCCGATACTCTTGTAATCGGTCCCGGATCCGAGGGATCACTTGGAACAGGTCACCCACGATCCCGAAGTTGGCCACCTGGAATATCGGTGCCGCTGGATCGGAGTTCACCGCTAGGATGGTTTCGCTGGATTTGATTCCCGCCAAATGCTGGATGGACCCCGAGATGCCTATGGCGATGTAGAGTTTGGGCGAGATGGTTTTGCCGCTCAAACCTACCTGGTGGGGGTAGGAGATCCACCCCCGGTCTACCGCTTCCCGGCTTGCTCCGATCGCGGCGCCGAGCTCTTTCGCTAAGCCGCGAATAAGGGAAAAGTTTTCGGCTTTCCTGAGTCCTTTGCCGCCAGAAACAACGATATCGGCTGATTCAAGGCTGTTCCCATCTTCCCCCAAAGCTTGCCTTCCCAGAAACTGGACCCGGTTATCCAGCCATTCGGGCGGTACTTCGATGATCTCGATTCTTCCCTTTCGGGTCGGATCGGGGCACAAAGGCTTTTTTGAACGCGGCCGGACCGTAGCCATCTGGGGCCGGTGGTTGGGTGTTTTTATCGTGGCCATGATGTTTCCCCCAATGGCTGGACGAGTCTGCAGGAGGTTCCCGCTCCCTGGCTCGATATCCAGCCCTGTGCAATCGGCCGTAAGTCCGGTCCCCACTTTAACTGCCACGTAGGGGAGGAGGGTTCTGCCTGTGGTGGTTGCTCCGCCCAAAAGGATCGTTGGCCGACGCGTTTGGATCAACCGTTCTAACACACGAGCGTAGGACTCACAGGTGAAATGGGATAACCGCGGGTGCTGCGCGCAGTAGACCCCATCGGCCCCGTAGTGAACAAGGGTATCCAGAGTCTCTCTCGGAATGCCGTTTCCCATCACGATGGAAACAAGGGACACCTCCAGCTTGTCCGCCAGGCTTCTCCCCCACGCGAGGAGTTCGTAGGAAACAGGTTTCAGCTTCCCTTCTCGCTGCTCCGCCAGCGTCCAGACTTGATTTTCCATTAAGTCCACGAACCCTCCTTCTTTACGTTAAGCATACTCCCCCTAACGCGGGGCCGATTTCGCGGCAACGCCTCCCGCTGTGTGGTACGTTGGCCAACGATAGTCAGACGCTTGATTTGAACCTAGTAGCCGGCCTTTTAGATCAAGGCTCTTTCTTCCAGGAACCGGATGAATTCTTCCGCTGCCCGGTTCAGATCTTCCTCGGTTTTGATTATTATCTGTTTCCCCTTCCGTGCCACCTCCGGGGTTTGGATCTTCACTACCCTCGTGGGGGAACCTCGAAGGCCTAAGTACTCGTCCCGGAAGGGAAAGGCATTCTTCCCCCGGATAGAAATCTCCGTGGCCCGAGCTCGTTTGATTCCCTTTAGCGTGGGTAAGCGAGGGATAGCGATCTCTTTCACAACCGTTAGAACGAAGGGCAGGGGTACGGAAAGACGTTCATACCCCTCTTCGGTAAGCCGGGACAGGGTAAAACGCGTTCCATCGAAGTTCTCTATTCTGGCCACGTAGCTCGCCACGGGTATATCGAGCCAAGCGGCGATTCCGGGCCCCACCTGCCCCGTGTCCCCATCGGTGGCCCGCTCGCCGGTGATGATCAAATCGTAAGATACGCTTTCCCGGATCGCGGTGGAAAGGACGTAGGAAGTAGCCCAGGTATCGGCACCTGCGAACGCCTTATCGGAAAGGAGGATCCCCTCGTCGCATCCCATGGCTAGGGCTTCTTTTAGGGTTCGATGTGCGGATGGGGGGCCCATGGACAGAATAGTAATTTTACCCCCGTACTGTTCCTTCAGCCGGATGGCTGTCTCCACAGCGTAGAGGTCTAGAGGATTCATCACTGCGTCCGCCTCGGAGCGGACCATAGTTCCTGTCTCGGGATCGAGCTTTACCTTAGCTGTGTCAGGCACCTGCTTGATGGGAACGACGATGTGCATGAGGGGGTCTCCTTTAACTTATTGTATCTCAAAAAATTGCTTGCGGTCAATGATACTATTCTGTGAAAGTACCGACATCACTTTCCTGTGTTTCCCCGTTTCTGCCGGAGGTTCCCTTAACCTTCCTACCGATGGCGTCTGTACCGCATGTCATGGTGTAGAACGCTTGAAGACCTTTCATCCAGGTAGTTTGGATGGTAGTGTCAGTCGCAGGACCCAGACACAGAGGAGAAACCGGTAAACCTTTTTCCTGTTTGGATGAATAAGAAGTAGTAGTAATTCTACGAGTTGGGGAGGTTTGCGCGGTGACTTTTACCTTTACAATAGGTTATACTCCTTACCCGTATGATCGCCATCTTGAAACATGTTTCCGAAGAGGGGCCGGGTAGTATCGAGCAATATCTTATCAAGCATTCCCTTCCCTATCAAGTTTTTGAAACCCTTAAGGGAGACGCTCCTTCCTCCCTACAAGGTATAATTGGGATTATTCTGATGGGAGGTCCGATGGGGGTATATGAAAGGGATAGCTACCCCCATTTACGCTCTTCCCTGCGGGTGATCGAAGGAGCCCTCCGAGCGGAAATTCCCATTTTGGGTATTTGTCTGGGCTCCCAGCTGCTGGCCCACGCCCTGGGAGCGAGGGTGTTCAAAGGACACGCGGAGGAAATTGGTTGGCTAGATATCGAACTTACAAAAGAGGGTCTAAACGATTCAGCCATGAAGGCTATGGCCCAGAATCCCTTCAATGGCGAGATGGATCAGGCTTTCACGGTGTTTCACTGGCACGGGGATACCTTTGATTTGCCCAAAGGCGCCGTGCACCTGGCGAGATCGGCTTGCTACCCCCATCAAGCCTTCCGGTACGAGAAAAGGGTATATGCGTTTCAATTCCACGTGGAGGTAACGGGAGCAATGATCCGGCAGTGGTTTCGGGACAGCCCATTACTTGAGGTTATGTTCCAGGAAACCGCGTCCCGAATACACGAATACGCTACGCGAGCGGAACGGTTTTACCAGTACTTCTTTAACCTCGGGCGCACTTCGTAGGTGAAATCTATGGTTCACAATCTGAACGCGCCGATTATTAGAAACCTTCATTCGCTACCTAATCGAGTTACTCTTTTACTATGGACCATACTCTTTTATTTATTAGGCGCCTCCTTAACTACCGCGGACATCCAAACAGTAACGAAAACACCCCAAAGGCCCCTCGTCGTGGCGCATCGAGGTGGAGCCGGCTTAGCCCCTGAAAACACCTTAGCCGCTTTTGCTCAAAGCGTAGAGATAGGTGTGGACGCGGTGGAGCTAGACGTGCATCTAAGCAAAGATGGGGTTCCCGTGGTGATCCATGACGCTTCGCTCGATAAGACAACCAATGGAGCGGGTTTCGTGGAGAATTTTACCCTGCAGGAACTAAAGACTCTCAATGCAGGCGAACGGTTCAAAGGCCTTAGAGATACTAAGGATACTCGCGATTCTGCTAAGGATGGTGAGGAGATTCAAAGAATTCCTACCCTGGACGACGTATTGGAGTTGATCAAAGGAAAGGTGAAACTTCAATTGGAAATCAAGGTGCGGCGGGATGGGACCCGGTATCCTTGTATTGAAGAAAAGGTGATCGAAGCGCTGCGGAAGCGCGATATGGTGAAAGACACGGTCATTCTTTCCTTTGATTTTCCCACTTTGAAGACAGTGAAGGAATTAGAACCTGCGCTTCTGACCTGCGCATTAATGGGCGCTCGGTACCTGAACGCTATGCTCCCCCGGGGCGTATCCGCCATAGCCGATGAATTATCGAGAATCAGGGTGGAGTATGTGGGAGTGGACGAGCGAAAGTATACCCCCTCCCTCTTAGAAGAGCTACGAAAGAGAGGATTCCGGTTAGGGGTATGGACGGTGAACGACGAATCTCGGATGCGGTACTTTATCCAACAGGGGGTAGATTTTATCACCACTGACCGGCCGGATGTGTTAAAAAAGCTACTTGCAGACTGATTTTCAGAAGGCGAGTGTATAGGGTAAGAGTGCAATGCTCCTCCCAGTAAGGTGACACTTCCCACACGTAGTGTTTCTCTAAGGAATGATCAACCATAGGCTGTGGCTTGATTTGGTTGCTTTGCAAGTGGAAATCCGTTACCATGCGATTCTATGAACATCGTAAAAGTAGAAACCTTCCCCCTCTCTTTTCCCCTCGAGATTGCTGCCCGGGACGCCACGGGCGTGTGGGATAGCTGGGACACGGTGATTGTGAAACTTGCCGCATCAGATGGTACGATCGGGTACGGTGAGATCGGCCCGGTGCACGGAGGAGGGGTCTTGGCCTTCAAAGCCCTCGTGGACTACCGCCTTGCCCCCCGGATCCTTGGGGAAGATCCACTGGACAGGGAACGGCTGTTTCAGAAGATGCTGGGGCAGGGTACCGGCGCCTACGCGTTTGGGGAAAAGGGTGCTATCGTTTCCGCCATCGCGGGGATCGAGATGGCTCTATGGGATCTAACAGGAAAAACCCTGAAGACCCCCGTGTATCAGCTTCTGGGTGGACGTGTCTTGAGTCGCATCCCCGCCTATGCATCTGGTTTTTTCGGAAAGGAAGGACGTCCTCTAACCCCTAGGGAGTGCGCAGAGGAGGCCAAACGATACGCGGATCAAGGATTCAAGGGGATAAAGATGAAGATCGGCTATGGCCGGAAGCAGGACCTAGAGAACCTCGAAGCGGTGCGAAAGACCTTGGGTCCGGATCTCGGGATCATGGTGGACGCAAACCAAGGATTCACAGTGGCACAGGTCCTGCAACTGTCCGATGAACTCGCAGCCTTCGATCTAACCTTTCTCGAGGAGCCCATCTCCATCCATGAGGTGGAGGGGATGAGTCGTTTATCCGCGACGGTTCCCATTCCCCTAGCGGCGGGAGAAAACTACTATACCCACAGGGAGTTCAGGGATTTAGTGACGCAGCGGGCGGTGAGCGTTGTGCAGCCCGATGTGATCCATGTGGGAGGGATAGGGGAGGCGAAGAAGGTGGCAGTGTTAGCCCAGGCGTTCGGGATGGCTCTTTCTCCCCACATCCATGCCACTATTGGAGTTGCAGCCAGTATCCAGCTTTTAGCCTCCTGTCCCCATACACTGGCAGCGGAATATATCACTTCCGGCGGTTCCTATGACTTACGTCGAGCCCTGTTGGGAGATGTGTATATGGTTGATCGGGAGGGGTATGTGCCCGTACCAGATGAGCCCGGGCTAGGAATCCGGGTCAACGAGGACGCCCTCGAACGGTATGGGGTAAAAGGATAAAACAACGGCGGGG
>Ga0067045_1028344_pt1 | contig 35850 bp, 29 predicted proteins | sample TerdegcTABiofilm_FD_59184 | JGI IMG/M metagenome (GOLD analysis project Ga0067045, IMG submission 59184) | Combined Assembly of (Gp0054472, Gp0054536) Wastewater bioreactor microbial communities from Singapore -Terephthalate degrading...
CCAGCCGCTGCAGTTCGGCCAGGCGCTGCGGATCGCCCCCCAGCAGGTCGAGTTGGTCTTGGCTGGTGCCCACCGCACCCTTGAGTCCGCGCAGCGGGTAGCGCGCCAGCAGATCCACCAGCCCACCGAAGGCGACCAGCATCTCCTCCCCGAACATCGCCAGCCGCTTGCCCAGGGTGGTGGGCTGCGCGGCCGCGTAATGGGTGCGCCCCGGCAGCGTGACCTGGCTCCAGGCCTCGGCCCGGGCGGCCAGCGCCCCGAGCACAGCCACGTACTTGTCGCGCACCAGCTCCAGCGACCTGCGGATCTGGCACTGCTCCACATTGTCGGTCAGATCCCGGCTGGTCATGCCCTTGTGGATATGCTCGTAGCCTGCCAGCGCGCAGAACTCCTCGATGCGGGCCTTGACGTCGTGCCGCAGGACGACCTCGCGCGCGGCGATCGAGTCCAGGTCCACCGTGTCCCGCACGCGCTCGTACGCCTCGATGGCCTCGGCGGGGATGGGCACCCCGAGCCGGCGCTGCGCTTTGGCGACTGCGATCCACAGGTCGCGCTCGGCCAGGATGCGGCCTCTCTCGGACCAGATCGCGCGCATGCTGGAACTAGCGTACCGCTGGGCCAGAACATTCGGAATGCTGCTGGTCATGCGACTGCCTCGCTTCGGGAAGGAAACGCCGGTCGGCGCCGCGGTCTTCAGGTCTGGCGCAAGACGATACATCAAGGAGTCGGGCTGCGCCAATGACGCACCGGCCCAGCCCGTGAACGACCCCTGCCGACACGCTGTCCGGCCGTTGGGCGATGCCCCGAAGCCAACGCGCGCAGCACCCCGCGCCGCATCCGCCGCCCGCGGAGTGGTTGGTTGCCGGCCCGCATGCTGCCGCTATCTTGAAGCGCGCCGCAGCGACAACTGGCAAAGGGACGATGGCGCCCGCAGTTCCGGCGGCAGAGGCGGCCAGCAGGACCGCGATGGGCCGTTGGCGGCAAGGCGAACCGAAGGCCCTGGAATCGCAGACGGAGGAACGATGGCAGCTACCGGACAGAGCCACGGGCAGATCGTGTGCACGCGCTGGGAAGATGGCTGGCGGGTGACGCTCGACAGAGAAGGGGAGGCGATCTCCTGGTGCAGCGTGGTCCCGCGCACCATGCGCTTCGGGTGCAGCAGGCTGTGGGTGGGCGGCATCGGCGGAGTGGGCACTCGTCCCGACGAACGCCGCCGCGGGCACGCGCGACGCGTGCTCGAAGCGGCGCTCGAACTGATGGGCAGGGAGGGATTCGACCTGTCCTTCTTGCACGGCATCCAGGACTTCTACCACAAGTTCGGGTATGTCACCTGCATGCCGGAGTACGAGCTGTGGATGAATACGCGCGACGCCGAAAGAGCCGAGGCGAGCGCCCCGACGCGGCGGCTTCGGCCAGGCGATCTGCCGCGCATCGTCGCCCTGTACGAGCGGGACAACGCCGAGCGCGTGGGCAGTGCCGTGCGCACGCCGGGCCACTGGCGCGGTTTTCGCGTCGGCACCTGGTGGACGATCCGGGCAGCGGTGCAGGTCGTCCTCGACACCGGCGGTACCGTGGCGGGATACGTGGTGTACGACGACACAGAGGAGGCATGCCGGGCTTCCGAAGTGGGCGGCCAAGGCGAACAGGTCTACGCCACCGTGCTCAACTTTCTGGCTCGCCGGGCGATTCGCCTGCGCCGCGAACGCATCGGGCTCTATCTGCCCGAGGACCACCCGTTCGCGGTGTACGCCCGCCAGTACGGTCTGCGCTCGCAGACGCTGTTCCCGCGGGTGGAGAAGGGCATGGGCCGGATCATCGATCTGCAGCGATGCATGCAGCACCTGAGTTCCGAGCTGAGCCGCCGCTGGCCCCCGCATCTGCGCTCGGAGGTCCTGGCACTGCACACGCCGATCGGCAGTGGGCGTCTGCGCTGGACTGCTGCCGGCGCCGTTTGGGAAAACGGCCGGCACGCCGGAGGAGTGTCGCTCGCGCAGGAGACGCTCACCCAACTGTTCTTCGGATACGTGCGCCCCTCGGACCTGGCCAACTGGGGCCGCGTGCGCCTGTCGCCACGGCGACAAGAGCTCTTCGACGCGCTGTTCCCGATGCAGTTGGCGCAGTTGTGGTGGGCCGACCGTTTCTGAGTGCAGGCCCAGCGGTGGCCCACAGGCCGCGCCTGTGGCGCCCGCGGCGTCGCAACGGCGGCACGGCACGCACGCCACCCGTGCGCCGTCGGTGCCCGCAGCCGTCTGCGCAGCCGTGGATGACAGAGCAGCATCTCTCCGGCCGGTATCCGCGAGGAAGGCGAGCGCCGGCTCCACCGCGGTGCCCCAGCGCCATGGCCACGGGCCCTCATCTTGGCGGCGCCTGGCAGTCGGGGTCACGGGCCGGACCCACGCCCGGGCAGTCATGCGGCTTTTCCCGCAGGCATGCCCATGGATCTGGCGTTCTGGCGCAGTCGCGAGCCCGGCGGATCACTCGGGCAAGGTCTCCCGAACACGCCTGCAGGGTCGAGTCGAACAGCGCCGGGTGGCCTTCGTACAGGCGGTACAGCAGGAGTCGAGCGTTGTTGATCTCCCATCCGAGGAAGTCGTCGTAGGACAGGTACTCGAACTCACCGCGAAGGGCCTGGTAGCGCGCCTTGGCTCGCGAGAAGACGGCCTGGCGTTCGGCCAACACCCGGGGCCGGTCCAGGCCGAGGGCGTACAGGCTGTCGAGTTCGGCTACGGCCGTGGTCAGTATTCGGCGAAAGCGAAGGCGATCCCGCTGCGCCTGCTGGGCGTGGCGAACGCGGGCATCGTCCGCACCGAAGCGGCCGATCAAGAACGACATCGAACCCACGTGGCCGACGAACGTGGCCAGGCCCTCGTTGAATTCCGGATGGCCGCGCGCGTATACCGTGGCGTGCGTCAGTTCATGGAGAATCAGGTCCGCGGCCGCGTCCAGGGGAAGGTCCAGCATGGTGCTCAGCAGCGGGTCGGCCAGATAGCCGAGCGTGCTGTACGCCGCAGCGGGATACACGTACACGTCCAGACCGCGAGCTTCCAAGGCGCGTGCCTCGGTGCGGGCCCGCTCTTCGCTGAAGAAGCCTTTGTAGGGAACCGCGCCGACCAAGGGGAAGCGCCACAGATAGGCCTCGAAACGATCGGGCGGCGAAGCGCTGACGCAGAAGGCCACTGGGCGACCGCCCGTGTCCACGTACCGCGTGTATGCGCGCGCACCGGCGAGTCCCAGCTCGTGGATGCCGTACTCGCGAACCTCCTGAAGCAGGCGGATGCGCTCCCGCAGCGTGCTGTCGAGGCGGGCGTCGGCCAACAGGTCCGACACGGGACGGGCCCGCGCGAGCAGGCGCGTCTGGCCAGCGGCCAAGTGGCAGTAGTAGCCCACATTGCAGCCGCTCCAGGCGACCGCACTCAGCGCCACGAGGCTGCCGAGCACCAGGTCAGCGACGCGCGGGCGGACGCGTCGACGCGCCGATGCCGGGGCGCGCCTGGGGCAGCCCAGCGTCCGCGCAGAACACGGTGCCCCGGAGGCTCCGCTTCCCGGTGCGCTCGGCCAGGACGCGGTGGCGCGGTGGCTCGCGGGGTGCCGGCAGGCACCGGCCCCAGGCACTGGACGCCGGCCAGCCGCCCGTCCCGCTCTTCCTCGCAAGCAGATCATGCGCAGGTCTCGCTGGCCCCTTGGCGGCTGGCGGTGCGACGCCTGCCTGGTCGATGGGCCCCGCGCTCCGGCCGGGCGCGGGCCGACGCCGTCCAGGAACCTGGTGCAACGCCCAGAATGGGGTGTCCGCAACGAGAAGGATCGACGTCCCAGCCGGAGCGGCTGGGCAGCATGGCTCGCGTTGGCGGCGGTTCGGTCTGGCCTGCGGCCCGCGACCTGGCCGCAACCGGCTTCACCCGCTAGAGGGAAGTGCGCCCAGAGGGAAGACGGACCCTAGAGCGACTGCGCAGGATCAGGCATCCTTCACCAGCCGCTGGCCGTCATAGATCACCTTGCCGTTGCGGTCCAGCACGCGGCCGTCCTCGGTGAACTCGTACTTCATCGACTGACCCAGCGTGAGGTGCTTCTTGACCTCGGCGATGTCGCCGTACTTGAGAATCAGCTTCTCGATGGGTCCTTCGAACTGAGTCTGGGTCCACTTGGGGCGAGCCTTGTCGCGCTGCCGCCGCTCTTCGGCGGTCATGATCGGCAGCCTCTCGGCAGCTGGGCCGAAGCGACCCGCCATGGCCTGTTGGCGACGGTACTTCTCGTGCCGTTTCTCCGACTCCGAGAGCAATTCCTCCGGGAGATCGCTCAAGGAAGGCGCGGGACTGCCCGAGGCGCCCGAACCGCTGACTTGGCGGCGGCGCGCGTCCTCCACCTCGCGAGCCAACCGCTGGTGGCGCTCATCTTCGAGATGCTGATCGGTCCCGAGCCTGCGGAGAACGGAACGAATCGAGCTATTCATCCAGGAACGTGCTCCAGCAAGACGGCTTGTCCACGCCGGTACAGACAGCGGGATGGCGCTGCACGCCGGCACTAGGCAGCGCAACCGAGCAACGAATATATGGGTGCGCGCATCGATGGCCAAGCGTCAGGCGAATCGTTATCTTAGCCGACGCTTGCCCGGCGCAGCGCCAGCGATCGAGCATGCCTGTCGCTGGCGGTCCCCGGTCCGATGGGAGTCGTCCGCGCTCCACCGAGAGCCATGTCCGGCATGGGGTGTTTCCGGCCGTGTGCGTGGCGCATGGGGGATACGGCCGGCCGGCAGGCCATGACTTCACACTCCAGCTCCACCATCGCTCATAGGATTGTCAACCAATGGGATTCCTGTCGCGTTTCTTCTCCAACGACATCGGTATCGATCTGGGAACCGCCAACACCCTCATCTATGTGAAGGGGGAGGGGATCGTTCTCAACGAACCCTCCATCGTCGCGCGGCACAAGGCCACCCAGAAGGTCATCGCCGTCGGGCGCGAGGCCAAGGAGATGATGGGCCGAGAGAACACGGACATCGAGACCATCCGGCCGCTGAAGGATGGCGTCATCGCCGACTTCGAGGTCACCGAGGAGATGATCCGCCACTTCATCCGGATCGTCCAGAAGAACAAGTTGTTCGTGCGGCCCCGGATCGTCGTCTCCGTTCCGTCCGGCAGCACCGAGGTCGAGAAGCGCGCTGTGCGGACGTCGTGCGAACGCGTTGGCGCGCGCGAGGTCTTTCTGGTCAGCGAGCCGATGGCTGCGGCTATCGGGATCGGTCTGCCAGTGGAACAAGCCATCGGGTCGATGGTGATCGACGTGGGCGGTGGCACCACGGAGATAGCTGTGATCGCGCTGTCGGGCATCGTCACCTCGGAGTCCATCCGTGTGGCTGGCGACGCCATGGATCAGGCGATCATCGAGTGGATGCGCAGGAAGCACAGCCTGCTGATCGGGCCCCGCAACGCCGAGATGCTGAAGTGCAAGATCGGCTCTGCCATGGAGCTGGAGCCCGAAGAGGAGGCGCCAGTGCGGGGTCGCGATCTGGTCTCCGCTGTCCCCAAGACGCTGATAGTCAACTCGCGCGAGATCCGCGAGGCGCTGGCCGAACCCGTGGCGCAGATCGTCGCCGCGGTGCGTCGAGCCCTCGAACACACTCCGCCCGAGTTGGCGGCCGATATCCTCGACCGCGGCATGGTGCTCAGCGGCGGCGGAGCCATGCTGCGGAAGCTCCGCGAGAGACTCATCCAGGGAACGAGTCTTCCCACGTACGTGGACTCGGAGGATCCGCTGACGGCAGTGGTCCGCGGCAATGCCAGGGTCCTAGAGGAGTTTCCCCGCTACCGCAAAGTGGTGTACTGAGCGGCGCGATGGGATATGCGGCCGAATCGAAGTCTGGTTATCCTGGGGGCGAGCCTGCTGTGCGCCCTCAGCATGATGGGGCTGCCATTGAGCTACCGGGAGGCACTGGCCGCTAGCGTGCAGGACAGCCTGTGGACTTCGGCCCAGCTACTGTTCTCCCGAGTCATCCACTATGCCCACAGCGAAGAAAAGTCCCGCTTCCTGCTACTCCAGAACGCGCAGCTGGCGGTGGAGAACATGCGCCTGCGCGAAGCCGAGCAGCAGAATCTCCGACTGCGACGTGCCCTGGCGTTCCGCGAAAACGAAGGACCTGTGCGGCTCATCGCCGCGGAAGTGATCGGGCGTGACCCGGATCAGCTGTACGACAGCATCGTGATCGACGCTGGCGAAGACCGGGGAGTCCAGGCAGGCTGGCCCGTGGTGACCGCCGAAGGACTGGTCGGGCACGTGAGCATGGTGGGCCAGAAGAGCTCGGTCGTGCAGTTGCTGATGCGCACGCCCGTGAGCGCGATCGTCGAGGACGGACGCGCGGAGGGCGTGGTCTCGTGGGTGCGGGGGAATCTGTTTCGCCTGCGCTTCGTCGAGGCCAGCAGCGACATCGGGAAGGGCAGCCGCGTGGTGTCGTCGGGGTTCGGGGGCCGGTACCCCAAGGGCATTCCCATCGGGGTGCTGACCGAGGTGCGCGCGCAGGGCCGTGACCCTCTCTTTCGCGAAGTGCTGCTGACGGCAAACGTCGACTTCCTGCGGCTGGAGGAGGTATTCGTCCTGCCACCACCCGAGTATTCCGCCCCGTGACGCGTCCATGCATGCTGCACGCGCAAGCCCCCGCACGCTGGCCGTTGACGGCATGCCCAGACGCCGGCGGCCGGGGCGGCCCTGCAGCCAGGGTGGGGTGCTTGACAGGAATGAGCAATGGCAGTAGAGTATACACCGTTTCGCAGCGACTGGCCTTTGCGCTGCGTGGTCGTTGGCCGGGATAGCCAGTGGCAGGGAGGATCCGTTGAGGAAGGCTGATATCGCGCGCGCCATTGCACGTGCTACGGGACTGAGCAAGAACGACATCTCAGTGGTTCTCGACAGCTTCATCGAGTCGGTAAGCGGAGCGCTGGAGCAGGGCGAGCACATCGAGATCCGGGGATTCGGCACCTTCCGAGTGGTGGAGAGAGCGCCGCGGACCGGGCGCAATCCCCGTACCGGTATGGAAGTGAAGATCGCCGGCAGACGTGCCCCCGTGTTCAAGGCATCCAGGGAGCTGCGAGCCAGAGTCGAGAAAGCGAGGGGAGAAAAGAAGAATGCCTTGTGGCCGGAAGAGAAAGCGGCATAAGATCGCCACGCACAAGCGCAAGAAGCGGTTGCGCAAGAACAGACACAAGAAGAAGCTCCTCTGAGCGCGTCGAGGTCGGCGGGGCTATTAGCTCAGGTGGATAGAGCGCCAGTCTCCGGAACTGGAGGTCGCAGGTTCGAGTCCTGCATAGCTCACCATTTCGATGTCAGTATCGGTCGGGGTGTAGCGCAGCCCGGCTAGCGCACTTGCTTGGGGTGCAAGAGGTCGCTGGTTCGAATCCAGTCACCCCGACCATCTTCGACAGCACCTGGGCCGGCGGTTCGGTCCAGGCAGACCCGTGTCGGTCGGGGTGTAGCGCAGCCCGGCTAGCGCACCTGCTTCGGGAGCAGGGGGTCGGCGGTTCGAATCCGCCCACCCCGACCATGGGCGGGAAGCCCTCGCGAGTGGTGAGCTCGCGGGGGCTCCGTTTTTCGGGAGATTCCTGGGGCCGCCGGTGGCAGGTGGCACTCCCGCTCGCGGGTGCAGCGCGGCTCTGCACGCGGCTGCGCCGCAGCGCTGCACCCAAGTGGTTCCAGCCGCAATGGAATACGACCAGCCAGTGGTCATCCTCGTGGGCCCCACGGCCGTCGGCAAGACCGAGGTCGGCGTGCGGCTGGCCGAGCGGGTGGGGCGGGCGGAGATCGTCTCGGCCGACTCCCGCCAGATATACCGCGGCATGGACATCGGCACCGCCAAGCCCACCGCGGCCGAGCGCAGAGTGCCCCATCACTTGCTCGACATCTGCAACCCAGACGAGACGTACAGCGCGGGGCGATTCGCTAGCGATGCGCGGGCCGCGCTGGACCAGATCGCGAAGCGCGGCGCACTCGGAATCGTCGTCGGCGGCTCAGGGCTGTATGTCCAGGCGCTGCTCGACGGCCTGGTCCCGGTGGCCGACGCGTCGTTGCCCGAGGTGCGGCGCCGGATCAGGGAGCGGTTGGCCAGCGAGGGTCTCGGGTCTTTGTTCGAGGAGCTCAGACGGATCGACCCGGTCCTGGCCCGCCGGACGATGCCCACCGATACGCGGCGGATCACGCGCGCGCTGGAGCTGGCGTCGCTGGGCCGGAGGAACACAGGTTCGTGGCAGCGCCCCCAGGGGTTCCACGAACGCACGCCGGTGGTGTGCTGCTGCTTGCACCGCGACCGTGCCGATCTGTACGCGCGCATTGGCCGGCGCGTGGAGCGCATGATCGCGGCTGGCCTGATCGAAGAGGTCGAGCAGCTGCGGCTGCGCGGGTACCGCGGCGACTGTCCGGGGCTGCAGACGCTGGGCTACGCCGAATCTGTGTCCTACCTGGAGGGACGTCTCGGCCGGGAAGAACTGACGCGGGTCCTGCAGCAGCGGACGCGCCAGTACGCCAAGCGCCAACTGACGTGGTTCGGCAGAGACCGCCGCTTCCGCTGGCTCGACGTGGGCCGGGGCGGTGTCGAGGGTTGTGTCGAGCGCATTCTCGCGCATCTGACGGCGGAGATGCAGGAGAAGGGGGGCGGCCTGCCGCCAGGTTGACAAGGGCAATCACGACGCCTATCTTGGTCATCGCGTTGGCGCCGCCGCTCCGCGACAAGCGCGTTGTGCGTGGATGAGCGGGAGTAGTTCAGGGGTAGAACGCAAGCTTCCCAAGCTTGATGTCGCGGGTTCGATTCCCGTCTCCCGCTCCATTCCGCCTCCACGCCGGGCAAGGCATTCCTTTTCGTCCCAATTTCTACCGCACGCCGCTGGCCGTTGCAGAGCGCGACCCCATGCTGGCGCAGAAAGCGTCGGTGCATGCGACCATCCGTCTTCGTGTCCCGGCTCTCCGGTTTCCCGGATAGGTGATCCCGTGGTCGTCATCGCGCAGGTCGAACCCCGGGGCTTGGGGGCGTTCGCCGGTCTGAAGCCGGGCGATCGCGTCCACAGGGTCAACGGGACTCGGGTCGAGGACTGGATCGACTTCCAGGTCCTGGCCGCAGAACAGGAACTGCTGCTCGAGGTGGAACGCGACGACGAGCTCTACGAAGTGGAGATCGTGCGCGAACCAGGAGAGGAATTCGGCCTGCGCTTCGAGGACATGGAGCTCCGCCGATGCAACAATCGCTGCGTGTTCTGTTTCGTCCATCAGATGCCCAAGGGCCTCCGGCCCACCCTGTACGTCAAGGACGACGACTACCGCCTCTCCTTTCTCCATGGATCGTACGTCACTCTGACCAACACGCGCGAAGAGGACCTCGAACGGATCATCAGTCAGAGGCTGTCTCCGCTGTTCATCTCGGTGCACGCGACCGACCCCGCTGTCCGGCAGCGCCTGCTCGGACGCCGGTCGTTGGCTCCTATCGTCCCGCAGATGCAACGGCTGGCGGAGCACGGCATCCAGATGCACTCCCAAGTGGTTCTCTGTCCGGGTTGGAATGACGGGCCACACCTGCAACGAACCATCGAAGACCTGGCGCGGCTGTACCCAGCCGTGCGCTCGATCGCGCTGGTGCCGGTGGGCCTGACGCGCCATCGCCGAGGCTTGCCGTCGCTGCAACCCGTAACCGGCGAGCTGGCGGCCCAGTATGTGGCCGTTGCCGCGGGCGCGGGGGCGCGGTTTCTCCAGCGGTACGGCGAGCGCTTGGTCTATTGCGCCGATGAGTTGTTCCTGACTGCCCGACAGCCCATCCCGTCCCGGGAGTACTACGGAAGCTTCCCACAGTTGGAGAACGGCGTGGGTATGGTCCGCGCCACTCTCGATGCGTGGTACCGACAGCGGCACCGGCTGGCTGAACTCGAGTTGCCGCGGATGCGCGTAGGCCTGATCACCGGCCAGCTGGCGGCCACCTTCCTTGCGGAAGTGGTGGCCGCAGCGAACCAGCTCTCGGCACTGCGCCTCGAATTGGTCGCGGTGGCGAACGCCTTCTTCGGGGAGAGCGTCACCGTCTCCGGGCTGCTCACGGGCCGCGACATCCTGGCAGCCTTGACGCACCATCCCGGCCTCGATTGTGCGCTGCTGCCGCCCAACTGTCTCAACGACGATGGGCTGACACTGGACGACATGAGTGTCGCAGAGTTGGAAGCGCACCTGCACGTGCCGGTGGTGCCCGGCACGCCCGACCTGGTCGAGAGCCTCATCGCGTGCGCGGAGACCGAGCGGCGATGTCGCTTTCCTGCAGCGACCGGCGATGCCACAGCGAAGTCATCCGGAGGCCAGCGATGAGCATTGACGGTGCCGGTCGCCGCCAGCTGGTGCGCCTCGCCGAGCGTCGGCCGATCGTCGCCATCGTCGGTCGGCCGAACGTGGGCAAGTCGACGCTGTTCAATCGCTTGCTGCAGGCGCGGCGCGCGATCACCGACGATCGCCCGGGCGTGACGCGCGATCGCCTGCATGCAGAGATGTGGTGGAGCGGTCATCGCCTGACGCTGGCGGACACCGGGGGATACCTGCCCGGGGCGGGCGATCGGCTGGCCGACGCCGTGGCGGCGCAGGCAGAGGCTGCGATGCACGACGCGGACCTGGTGCTGCTGGTCTGCGATGGGAGCACTGCCCCTACCGATCTGGATCGCCGACTCGCGGAGTTGGTCCGGCGCTCCGGCCGTCCCTGCTTGCTGGTCGCCAACAAGCTGGATACTCTTGAGAGCGAGAGCACTGCCGCGGAGCTGCACGAGCTCGGGTTGGGTACGCCGCAGCCGGTCTCTGCGGCCACGGGGCGTCGGTCGGGGGACCTGCTCGATCTCGTGCTGGAGAAGCTGAGCTCGCAGAAAGTGGACCCCGACTCCGCCGAGAGCGAGGAGATCCGCGTGGTGCTCGCAGGGCGTCCGAATGTCGGCAAGTCCACGCTCATGAACCACCTCGCGGGGGGCCAGGTGTCGCTCGTCGACGAACAGCCCGGCACGACCCGCGATACGACGAGCGTGCGTCTGGCGCTGGGCAACCGACACCTACTGCTGATGGACACCGCCGGATTGCGGCGACGTTCCAGAGTGGAGGATGCCGTCGAGTACTACAGCAGCCAACGGGCCGCCGACGCCATCGAGCACGCAGACGTGGTGCTCGTCCTGCTCGACGCCACAGAGGGCGCGACGACGCAAGACGCCCGGATCATCGGTCGCGCCATCGAGGCCGGGTGCGGCGTGCTCATCGCTGCCAACAAATGGGACTGCGTCGAGGGCAGGATCGACCGGCAGCACTTTGCAGACGAGCTCTGCGCCCGCTTTCCGTTTCTCGCCGATTACCCGATCATTCCCATGTCGGCGGCCACGGGAAGCGGCATCGAGCGGTGTCTGGCATGGCTGGAGCGGGTGGCGGCGAGGCGCAGCGTGCGCATACCCACTCGGCGTCTGAATGAGCTGCTCGAGCGCATCGTGAGCGAGCATCCACCGCTGGGCGAAGGGCGGGCGGTGCGAGTTCTCTATGTCACGCAGACGGCCACTGCGCCACCGACGTTCGTGTTCTTCGCGACCAGACCCGACCTGATCGATAGCGCGTACCGACGCTTTGTCGAGAAGCAGTTCCGTGCGGAGTTCGACTTCACCGGCATTCCTGTGCGCATGGCTTGGCGGGGCCGCCGGTCCCGGTGAACGTGCGCACCGTTCAGCGGAACGTGACGCCGTGAACAACGCTCTTGGGAACAAGCTCTACTACTCGATCAGCGAAGTGGCCGCCCTTACGGAGCTCCCGCCGTACACGCTGCGAGCATGGGAAAAGGAGTTCCCCTGCCTGCGGCCCAAGCGGGCGCGCGGCAAGAACCGGGCGTACCGGGAGCGCGACATCGGCATCGTGCTGCTCATCAAGCATCTGCTCTACGAACAGCGCTATACCTCTCAGGGCGTACGGCAGCGCCTCAAGTCCGAGCCCGAACTGATCCGCGAGGCGACTGCCGACGTGGGGAAGATGCTGGAGCCCGCTGCGCGCGAACGCCTGTTGAGCCGCGTGTCAGCCGGCCTCGCTGCGGCCGGGGCAGAGGCTGTGCCCGAAAAGCCCGATGCACGGCCGGACGCGCCCCGAGCACCCGGCACCGAGCCCGGGGCGGGGGGGCCATCGGCCTCCGCTGGCGAAGCTGACCTTGCGGAGCTCTTGCGCCTGACCCGCGACGAGCTGCGTCAGCTCCTGCGCCTCTGCTGACGCTCGGTCCGGCGGTCGTACGGCGGCGATCCGGAGACGAAGAGGGGTGTAAGGGTTCGGATCAGGAGAGTCATCCATATATCTAATCTATTGCCGTAAATGCAATTAGATCCTTTATCTAGAAACGATTCTAACCCGACCTTGCCTAAGATTCTTCCGAGATATATCTTCAGTTGTCTTCTGGAGCCGGTTGGGCTAGCCGCTCTGTCGCCCGTGTCCAGCTCGTCTGCGCCGCCAGCCCGCGAATCGCCGCCGAGCCATGCTCAGCTAGGTCGGGACCAGGGGTGAGAGATCTCAGAGCAGCCATCGAAACGCTCGTTCGCCCGGTTGTGCACGACCACGGGGCTGAACTGGTCGATGTCGAGGTGACTGGCACCGGTGGCAGCCAGGTGGTCAGGCTCCTGGTCCATCGAGATCCAGCAATCTCGGTCGGCCAGTGCGAGGCCATCAGCCGTGAGGTGGGCGACCTGCTCGACGTGGAAGACCTCGTTCCGGGCCGGTACCGTTTGGAGGTGACCTCGCCCGGGCTGGATCGGCCGCTGCGCACCGACGGGGATTTCAGGCGTGCCGCCGGCAGGCGGGTGAAAGTCGTTCTCAGGACCGGGAAATCGCAGACCGGGACGCTGGTCGGTTGGGACAGCGAGACCATCATTCTGGCGACGCTGAGCGGTCAGCCCCGAGAGAGTCTCGTCAAGCGTGACGAGATCGCCAAGGCAACCATCATTCCTGAACTGTGAGCTGCGGAGACCGACAGTCGAGCATATGAATAACCCAAGCGTTGTCGAGGCCCTGACCCAGATCGCGCGGGAGAAGAACGTCGACCGGGAGCTGGTCGTGCAGACGCTGAAAGACGCGTTGGTCTCCGCCGCGAAGAGACGGTTCGGCAACTCGGACAATTTCGAGGCCAAGATCGATCCTGCCACGGGCGCCATGGAGGTCTTCCGGCTGCGGGCGGTCGTCGAGCGGGTCGAAGAAGAGGCGCTCGAAGTGGACCTGGCCGAAGCGCGGCGCATCGATCCGCAGGCGTACATCGGCGGCCTAGTCCGGGAGAGCCTCGACCTGTCCGAATTCGGGCGCAATGCCATCCAGGCTGCCAAGCAGGTCCTCGTCCAGCGCGTCCGCGAGGCCGAGCGAGCGCGCGTCTACCGGGAGTTCAGCGGCCGGGTTGGACAGATCGAGTCGGGCACGGTCCAGCAGATCAGCCACGGCGACATCATCCTGAACCTGGGGCGCGCCGAGGCGGTGATCCCGCTGAAGGAGCAGATCCGCCGGGAGCGCTACCGTCAAGGGGACACGGTCCGCGCGCTCATCTACGAGGTCCTCCAGGTCAGCCGCGGCCCCCAAGTGCTCTTGTCGCGAACGCATCCGGAGCTGCTGCGCAAGCTCTTCGCCATCGAGGTGCCGGAGATCGCCGAGGGCATCGTCACCATCCATGCCGTCGCCCGGGAGCCCGGGGAGAGGGCCAAGATCGCCGTCAGCAGTAGCGACGACCGCGTCGATCCAGTGGGCGCGTGCGTCGGGGTCAAAGGCTCGCGCGTGCAGACCATCGTTCGCGAGCTGAGCGGCGAGCGGATCGACATCGTTCCCTGGGTGGACGATCCGGCGGTCTTCGTCGCCAGAGCCCTCAGCCCAGCCGCCGTGTCCCGGGTGATCCTGGACCATCGTCGGCGGCACGCCGTGGTGCTGGTGGCGGAAGATCAGTTGTCGCTGGCCATCGGCCGATCGGGCCAGAACTCGCGGTTGGCCGCCCAACTGACCAAGTGGGACCTGGATATCATCACCGAGGCCCAGTACCAGGAGCGACGGGCGCGCATCGACGCCACCCAGCAGGTCTTCCGGGCGATCCCGGGAATCAGCGAGATCATCGGTCTCAGCCTGGCCACGTCCGGTTTCCTGTCGGTCAAGGAGATCGCCGAAGCCTCGCCTGACTTGCTGCTCACGGTCCCGGGGCTGGAGCAGCCTGGGGAGGTCGCGCGCGTGCAGGCAGCCGCTGCCGCCTACCTCACTGAGCACGCCGAAGAGCCCGGCGTGATGGCGCCGATCGAACTGGCGTCCGCCGTGCCTCCGGACTTGACACCGCAGCAGCAGCCAGCCGCCGGTGCGCACCCCAGCGCTGAACCCCCGTCCGCCGCTGGCGAGGCCGCGGCAGCGGATGCGGGGCCGAGCGAGGCGAAGGCACCGACCGAGGAGGAGTCCGCGCCGACGGCGGAGGAGGTGGCCTCGGCATTGCCTTCGGGGGAATCGTTGCCCGCGAGCGACCGGACCGATGCTGCGGCTTCGGCTTCGGAGAGGGGTGACGCGGGGCCCCAGGGTTAGCGCTCCGTGGGCGTTCGGAGGTCTAGTTCGGTTTGGCGGTCGTCGGGTGCCGATCCAGCCGTTCCCAGCGCCAGCGCCTCGTCTGGGCAGCGTCGGGCGGCGGCGCGGCGGCTCGAGATCGGGGCCGGGCAGAGGACGATAGCGGTCTTGTCGCCGCCCCACGCCGTTCGAAGTCGCGGCTAGGCGGCTCGGGCCCGGACAGCCGTGGACGCGGGATGAGCGAATCGGCGCCGTGAGCGGCGTCCAGCGAGGCTGGCGTCGCAGTGCCAAAGGGGGAATTCAGTTGGAAAAGCGTAGGGTGTACCAGGTTGCCAAGGAACGCAAGCTCTCCAGCGATGCTCTGATCTCCGTGCTGAAGAGCTTGGGCCTGGAAGTCAAGAGCCACATGAGCGTCGTGACCGACGACATGCTGGCGGCCATCGACCGCAAGCTCGAGGCGGAGAGGAAAAGCTCCATTGCCGAGGTCAAGCGGCAGACCGAGAAGGAGAAGACCCGCCGGGAGGTCGATACCGACCGGGGCAAGGTCGAGGCCCCTTCGCCGGAGGTTCCCCGGGATGTCCGGCCCCGGGTACGAAGAGAGGCCGCACCCAGAGTGGGGCCGGTCCCTGCCGCCGCTCTGCCCCCTCCGCCTTCCGACGAGAGCGAGGTCCGCCGTCGTCGCCGTCGCGGTGTCAAAGCGCGCCCGGAGGACGAGGATCTCGATCTTCGGTTGGAGTTGACCGAGAAACGGGAGGTGACGGCGGAAGCGTCGGACGTGACCCTGGGTCGCGGCCGACGCGGCAACAAGAGGCGCCGGGGCGTGGATGTGCGCGCCATCCAGGACAGCGTGCGCAAGACGCTCTCGCAGATCAACGAGGGCAGGACCAGACGCAGGTACGACCGCGGCCCGCGCGCAGAGGGTCCGGAGGCCGGCACCGAGGGCCAGAATCCCGTGTTGCGCCTCAGCGAGTTCGTGACGCTGGGCGAATTCGCCGAGGCGATGGGCGTGAAGAGCAGCGAGGTCATCGCCGTCTGCATGCAGATGGGGGTCATGGCGACCATCAACCAGCGCCTGGACATGGACACCATGGCCACCGTGGGCCTCGAGTTCGGGTACACGGTGGAGCGCCTGGAGGCGGAGGAAGCGGAGGAGCTCACGGCGCTCGAAGTCGCCGACAGCAGCGAAGGCGGGCAACTGGTACCGCGTCCAGCCGTGGTGACGGTGATGGGACATGTCGATCACGGCAAGACCTCGTTGCTGGACTATCTCCGCCACACGAACGTGGTGGCCGGCGAGTCGGGCGGCATCACGCAGCACATCGGCGCGTACGTGGTCAAGACGGCCGACGGACGCGCCCTGACCTTCCTGGACACGCCCGGACATGCGGCCTTCACGGCCATGCGCGCGCGAGGCGCCCGCGTGACCGATATCGTAGTATTGGTCGTGGCGGCGGACGATGCTGTGATGCCGCAGACGGTGGAGGCCATCGATCATGCGCGCGATGCGCAGGTGCCGCTGGTCGTGGCGATCAACAAAATCGACCTGCCGACCGCCGATCCGGAACGCATCAAGCGGCAGTTGGCGGAGCACGGCGTGCTGCTAGAAGGGTGGGGCGGGCAGGTCCCGTACGCGGAGATCTCGGCCAAGACCGGCAAGGGTGTCAGCGAATTGCTCGAGCTGCTCCTGCTGTCGGCCGACATGCTGGAACTGAAGGCGGACCCGTCCCGGCGCGCGCGCGGGACGGTCATCGAAGCACAGCTCGATAGAGGGCGCGGTCCTGTGGCCACGGTGTTGGTCCAGGAGGGGACGCTGCGCGTCGGCGATCCGTTCGTCACCGGCGTCCTGAGCGGTCGCGTCCGCGCCCTCCTCGACGAACACGGGCGGCGGCTGGCCGAAGCGCCGCCGTCGGTCCCAGCGCAGGTCCTCGGGCTGCCGGGCGTGCCTCAGGCCGGCGACCAGTTCGTCGTCACCGCGACAGAACGCGAAGCCAAGGAGATCAGTCAGCGCCGCCAGCAGATCAAGCGCGAGCAGGACTACCGCAGGATTCGGACGGTCACACTCAGCGATCTGCACGACCAGATCCAGCAGGGCCGGGTGCGCGAGTTGCGAGTCATCGTCAAGGGAGACGTGGACGGCTCGGTCGAAGCGATCGCTCAGGAGCTCGGCAGCATCGCCCACGAGGAGGTGCGCGTTCAGGTAATCCACAGCGGCGTGGGCCCCATCTCCGAGTCCGACGTGTTGCTCGCCTCGGCCTCGGGGGCCGTGATCATCGGTTTCCATGTGCCCACTGCGCCGGGAGCCCGGGAGATCGCTGCTCAGCAGTCGGTCGAGATCCGCCACTACCGCGTCATCTACGAGATCATCGAGGATGTGCGAGCAGCGCTTTCGGGCATGCTGGCGCCGACCGTAGACGAGAACGTGGTCGGCACGGCCGAAGTCCGGCAGATCTTCCGCTCGTCGCGGTACGGTGCCATCGCCGGGTGCATCATGCAGAGCGGCCGGATAAACAGGAGCCACAGCGTCCGGGTGATCCGCGACGGCCAGACGCTGTTCAAAGGGGCGATCGCCTCGCTCCGGCGCTTCAAGGACGACGTCCGCGAGGTCACCGAAGGATTCGAGTGCGGCATCGGTCTGCAGGGGTTCGACGACATCGCGGAAGGCGACATCATCCAGGCCGTGGAAGTGGTCGAGACCGCGCGCACGCTGTAAGTTCGGGCTCGTTCATGCCGTTGGTAGCCGCGGAGACAGATCGCCTTGGTCGTCATGAGCGGTGAGGTCGAGCTGTTTCTGCCGTCGAGTCGCTCGCTGAAAGACAAGCGGCAGGTGCTCGCCAGTCTGAAAGATCGCCTGCGCAGCCGCTTCGAGGTGGCCGTTGCCGAGGTGGACCATCAGGACCGCTGGCAGCGCTCGCGTCTGGGCATCGTGACGGTCAGTTCGTCGGCCCGGCGCGCCGAGGAAGTGCTCGTCGGTGCGGTCCGCTACGTCGAGGAGGATCTGCGCGTCCAGGTGGTAGAACGGATCATCGAGGAACGTTGACCGTGCGTACGAGGAGCAGAGGAGACTGATGGCCTCCGGGTATCGGGTGGGCCGGGTGCGCCAGTTGCTCCTCCGCGAGGTGAGCGACATCGTCAGCCATCTGCGCGACCCTCGCGTCCGGCTGGTCACCGTGGTGGACGCAGAGGTCAGCAAGGACCTGAAATTCGCCACGGTCTTCGTCAGCGTGATCGGCGACGAGACCCGACGGCGCGAGGCGCTGCGCGCGCTGGAAAGCGCGGTCGGACACATCCGCTACGAGGTCGCCCAGCGAGTGCAACTGCGCCAAGTGCCGGAGATCCGCGTGCAGTACGATGACTCGCTCGAGCGCGGCGCGCGCGTAACGGCGCTGATCGACAGCCTCCACAAGGGTTCGAGTGTCTGAGCTGACGCGTCTGACCGGGCAGTCACGAGGCGACTCGGAAAGCGCCGTGCGCCTTGGCCGTGGAGTGGAGGGTCTGCTGGCGATCCGCAAGGAGCAGGGGCCGACCTCGCACGATGTCGTGCTCCAGGTGCGCCGGATTACCGGGCAGCAGCGAGTGGGCCACTGCGGCACGCTGGACCCGCTGGCGACGGGCGTGTTGGTGGTCTGCCTGGGCCGCTTCACTCGCCTTGCCGCTCTGGTGAGCGACGCCGACAAGGAATACGAGGCGGTTCTGCGCCTGGGTGCGACGAGCGACACCTACGACGCCGGAGGCGAGATCCAGGCGAGCGACGGTGCCGTCCAGAAGCCATCATCCGAGGCAGTGCATGCCGCCGCCGCTCGCCTGTGCGGACCTCGGATGCAGGTGCCACCGCCGTTCTCCGCGGTGAAGGTCGGCGGTCTCCGGAGTTACCGACTGGCGCGCCGCGGGTGTCCGGCCGAACTGGCGGCACGGCCCATCACCGTGCACCGCCTGCAGGTCCTCGGCTACCGGTTTCCAGAGCTGAGGCTATCGATTCACTGCTCGAAGGGCACCTACATCCGGTCGTTGGCGCACGAACTGGGCCAGTCGCTCGGGTGTGGGGCGTACGTGGAGACGCTGCGACGAACGCGAGTCGGCGCTGTCACGCTGGCGCAGGCGGTGACGATGGAGCAACTGGCCGAGGCTGTCGCCTCCGGACGTGTCCGCGATCTGCTGCTGCCGATCGAGCGCGTCCTGCCAGACGTGCCAGCGGTAGCGCTGAACGACGAGGCGCTGGTCCGGTTCGCGGCGGGCGGGACCGTTCGTTGCCCCGGCCTCCCGCTGGCTGCCGGTGTCTGTTTGGTCGTCGATTCGCAGGCGCGTTTCTGGGGTCTGGGCGAGGCGACGGAGGAGGCCGGACTGCTGCGTCCGCGCCGAGTGATACCACCTCGCGCAGCGGGCGCAGGAAGTGGCCGGAGTGGCTGACCGCCCGACCGAGGTGTGCATCGCTGGGCGGGTGGTCCACGGCCGGGGCTGCGGCAGAGAGCTGGGATTCCGCACGGCCAACGTGGAGTTGGACGCCGGAGCTGCTGCCGAGCTTACCGAAGGCGTCTGGGCAGGCTGGATTCGTTGGCCGGGGCAGACCTGGAGGGAGGCCGTGATCAATGTCGGTCACCGGCCGACGTTCGGAGGCGGGTCACTGTCGGTGGAGGCCCATGTGCTGGAGTTCAGCGGCGACCTGTACGGGACCGATGTCGAGCTTCGCCTCGTGCACAGACTGCGGAACGAGCGGCGATTCGCCGATCGGGAGGCGCTGAGCCGGCAGATCCGCATCGATGTGGCAAGAGCCCGCGCCCTGCTTCGGGGGCGCGCACCCACACGTCAACCAACGGAGGAACAGCAGTGAGTTCAGAAGCAAAGAAAGCCAACGAGCTGGTGGCGGAGTTCGGCAAGGGCGAAGGCGACACGGGCTCAGCGCCCGTGCAGATCGCCATCCTGACGGAACGGATTCGGAGCCTTACCGAGCACCTGCGCACCAGCCCCCGCGATTTCGGCTCGCGGCGCGGCCTGCTGCGGCTGATCGGCAAGAGGCGCCGCCTTCAGGCCTATTACCAGCGCACCAATCCAGCGGGTTATGCCGCACTGATCCAGAAGCTCGGGCTCCGGCGCTGACGCAGCACCAGGCCGGGGCTCGCACTCAGAGAGAAAGAGATGATCCACAGACACGAGACGGAGCTGGCGGGACGCACGCTGTCGATCGAGACAGGTCGGGTCGCCAGACAGGCCAGCGGTGCGGCCTGGGTTCAGTACGGCGAGACCGTGCTCCTGGTGACCGCCTGCCGCAGCAAGACCCCGGAAGTGCGCGACTTCCTGCCCCTGGTGGTCGACTATCGGGAGAAGTACTACGCGGCGGGCCGCGTGCCGGGCAACATCTTCAAACGGGAAGGGCGCCCCAGCGAGAAGGAGACGCTCAACGCGCGGCTCATCGACCACCAGATCCGGCCGATGTTCCCCAAGAGCATGCCGTACGAGGTCCAGATCTACATCACCGTTCTGTCCGCGGACGGCGAGAACGATGCGGACGTGCTGGGCATGGTGGGCGCCTCGGCGGCTCTCTGCCTGTCCGACATCCCGTTCGCGGGGCCGATGGGAGCGGTGCGCGTCGGGCGCGTGGACGGCGAGTTCGTCATCAACCCGACCCACAGCGAGCTGGACCGCAGCGACCTGGACATCATCGTGTCGGGCACGCGCGACTCCATCGCCAGCGTGGAGGGCGGCGGGCGAGAGATCCCGGAGGCCGTCCTGCTGGCCGCGCTGAAGCTGGGCCACGAGCATATCCGCAAGATCGTCCGACTCCAGGACGAACTGATGGCCGCGGCGGGCCGGCCCAAGATCGAGCTCGAGGAACCCGAGCTGCCCGAAGGCCTGGTGTCTGCGGTGACCGAGCTGGCCGAGGCGCGCATCGCCGAAGCTAACCGAACGGCGATCAAAGAAGACCGGGAGGGACTGCTCGATCTGCTGCGAGAGGAAGTGCAGGAGGCCGTCGAGGAGCGTTTCCCGGACTGTCAGCGGCAGGTGGCCGCCGTGCTGGACGAACTCGTCAAGAAGGACATGCGCCGCATGGTCCTGGCGGAGAAGCGGCGCATCGATGGCCGCGCCCTGGACGAAGTCCGCCCGCTCACGTGCGAGATCGGCGTCCTGCCGCGGACCCATGGATCGTCTCTGTTCACCAGGGGGCAGACGCAGGCGCTGTGCGTGGCGACGCTGGGAACGAAGCTGGACGAGCGCATGGTGGACGACCTGCGCGGAAAGAGCTACAAGTCCTATTTCCTCGACTACAACTTCCCGCCATACAGCGTCGGCGAGGTGCGTATCGAGCGCGGGCCCGGCAGGCGCGACATCGGTCACGGCCACTTGGCCGAGCTGGCGCTCGAGCCGGTCATCCCGTCCATCGACTCGTTCCCCTACACCATACGGCTGGTCTCCGACATCACCGAATCCAACAGCTCCAGCTCGATGGCCACCGTGTGCGGCTGTTCGCTGGCCCTCATGGACGCTGGTGTCCCGGTGAAGACAGCCGTCGCGGGGGCTGGAGTCGGCCTGGTGATGGAGGGCGACCGCTGGGAGCTTCTGACCGATATCCAGGGCGCTGAGGATTTCCTGGGCGACATGGATCTCAAGGTCGCCGGCACCGCCGAGGGGATCACTGCGATCCAGATGGACATTAAGATCCAGGGCATCGACCTGGACATCCTGGAGCAGGCGCTGGAGCGGGCCCGGCAGGGGCGGCTGCACATCCTCGCACACATGAATGCCTGCATCGCTGTTCCGCGCGAGACATTGTCGCGGTACGCTCCGCGGATTCTGTTCATGAAGATCGACCCATCCAAGATCGGCGCCGTCATCGGGCCAGGGGGCAAGATGATCCGCGAGATCGAGTCCGTCGGCGTCAGCGTGAACGTCGAGGACGATGGCACGATCACGGTCTCGTCAGTCGAAGCCGAACCTGCCGAACGGGCCCGGCGGATGATCGAATCGATCACGGCCGAGGCCGAGGTCGGGCGGGAGTACGAGGGCACCGTGAAGCGGATCATGCCGTTCGGTGCATTCGTCGAGATCCTGCCGGGCAAGGAGGGACTCCTGCACATCTCGGAACTGGCGCATCACCGTGTCGCCAGAGTCGAGGACGTGCTTGCCGAAGGGCAGAAGATACCGGTGAAGGTCATCGAGATCGACGCCAGCGGCAAGATCCGCCTCAGCCACAAGGCGCTGCTGAAGAAGTAGGATGCCCGACGCACGCGTATGCTAGCGGCTAGTTGCCCCAAGATACAGGCTCGGAGAGACTATCGGCTAGGCCGCCGGTAGTCTTTCTCGTTCTGTTCTCAGGGAGGTGGCCCCATGGCGGCGACCAGGGCGCTGATCGGCGACATCAGTGCCTTCGAAGGACACGAAGTCGAAATCCGCGGGTGGCTGTACAACAAGCGCTCGAGCGGGAAGCTGCATTTCCTGCAGGTTCGCGACGGCAGCGGGATCATCCAGGCGGTGGTCTTCAAGGGCGACGTATCCGAGGAAGTGTTCACCGCCTGCGACGAGCTGCCGCAGGAGTCTTCCCTGATCGTCCGGGGCACAGTCCGCCGCGACGCGCGCTCGCCCATTGGGTACGAGCTCAGCGTCACCCACGTGGACATCGTGCAGCGAAGTGCCGAATACCCCATCACGCCCAAGGAACATGGCACAGCGTTCCTGATGGATCGCCGGCACCTGTGGCTCCGTTCGACCCGCCCGCACGCGATCCTCCGCGTCCGCAGCGAGGTGATCAAGGCGTGCCGGGATTTCATGGACGAAAGGGGCTTCACGCTCGTCGATGCCCCCATCTTGACCCCGGCTGCCTGCGAAGGCACGTCCACGCTCTTCGAGGTCGACTACTTCGGTGCGAAGGCGTACCTGACGCAGAGCGGCCAGTTGTACAGCGAGGCCGCTGCGTTTGCGTTCGGCAAGGTCTACTGCTTCGGGCCGACGTTTCGCGCCGAGAAATCCAAGACGCGCCGCCACTTGACCGAGTTCTGGATGATCGAACCGGAGATGGCCTACTGCGATCTGGCCGAGGACATGGAGGTGGCTGAAGACCTCGTCGCGTACGTGGTGCAGCGAGTCCTGGAGCGACGTCGCCGCGAGCTCGAGCTCCTGGGGCGCGATGTCAGCAGGCTGGAGACCGTGACCGCGCCGTTCCCGCGGATCACGTACTCCGAAGCGATCGCGCTGCTGCAGGCGCAGGACGTGCCGATCGAGTGGGGCACCGACTTGGGCGGAGACGAGGAGACCGTCCTGTCGCGCGCGTACGACCGGCCAGTGCTCGTCCATCGGTATCCCAAGAACGTCAAGGCGTTCTACATGAAAGAGGATCCGGCCGACCCGCGTCTGGCGCTGTGCGTGGACATGTTGGCCCCCGAAGGATACGGAGAGATCATCGGCGGCGGCCAGCGCGAAGACGACTTCGCTGCCCTGGAGAGCAGGATCGCCGCGCACGGACTGCCCCGCGAGGCATTCGAGTGGTACCTGGACTTGCGGCGGTACGGGAGCGTCCCCCACGCTGGCTTCGGCATGGGGATCGAGCGGGTGGTGGCGTGGCTGTGCGGGCTGCATCACGTGCGCGAAACGATCCCATTCCCGCGCACGCTGTCACGCATGCATCCTTGAAAGCGTTCGCCACGGCGACTGCGCCGGCAGCGGGGAAGGACGACGAGACGATGAAGGCGGCAGACACTGGAGCGTACGATTTCCAGCAGATCGAGCAGCGGTGGCGGCAACGGTGGCAGGACCGGCGCACGTTCCGGACGTTGGGGCCGACAGACCCTGGTTTCGACCCGGGCAAGCCGAAGTGCTATGTCCTCGACATGTTCCCGTACCCGAGCGGCGCCGGCCTTCACATCGGCCATCCCAAGGGATACATCGCCAGCGACATCTACAGCCGCTTCAAGCGGATGCAGGGATACAACGTGCTGCATCCCATGGGCTTCGACAGCTTCGGCCTGCCAGCGGAGCAGTACGCTCTGGAGCACAACGTCCATCCGGCCGTGACCACCGAGCGGAACATCGCCGCCATCCGGGCTCAGTTGGAGTACCTGGGGCTGGCATACGACTGGGATCGCGAGATCGCGACGTCGCGTCCCGACTTCTACCGCTGGACGCAGTGGATCTTCCTGCAGCTCTACAATAGCTGGTACGACCCCGACTTCACCTGGCGCGATGCTGCGGGACGAGTCATCCGCGGTAAGGCTCGTCCGATCGCCGCGCTCGAGGCCGAGTTCGCCTGCGGCAAGAGGCCCATCGAGCTCCAAGACGCTGCCAACGTACCGGGCCGCCCCGCGTCTTGGGCCGAGTTGGATCGGGCTGGACGCCAAAGACTCCTCAACAAGTACCGCCTAGCGTACCAGCAGGAGGTCATGGTGAACTGGTGCCCAGGACTGGGCACAGTCCTGGCCAACGAGGAGGTAACCAACGAGGGCAAGAGCGAGCGCGGCGATTTCCCCGTGTACCGGCGTCCGCTGCGGCAGTGGATCATGCGCATCACCGCCTACGCCGACAGGCTCCTGGAAGACCTCGATGCTCCGGCGCTGCCCGATGGCCGCGGCGGCACCTTCAGGCTCGACTGGCCAGAACCAGTCAAGCTTATGCAGCGCAACTGGATAGGCAGAAGCGTTGGAGCCGAGGTGGACTTCGAGGTGCTCGACGGACCGGACGGCCGCGCGGTCTCCCGCGTGCGCGTCTTCACCACACGGCCGGATACGCTCTTCGGCGCCACGTTCATGGTGCTGGCCCCCGAACACCCCCTCGTCGACCCCCGCCGTCCGGATTCGCTGGTGCCAGACGAGTGGCCATCGTCCACTGACCCGCGATGGCGTGGCTCCGACCCGGCCTTGGCACCGCGCGAGGCGCTCGCGGCGTATATCGCCGCCAGCGCTCTCCGCCCAGCCGGGTACCGGGCCGAGGACAAGGAGAAGACAGGCGTATTCGCCGGGGTATTCGCTCGGAACCCGGTGAACGGAGTGTCGTTGCCCATCTTCGTGGCGGACTACGTGAGCATGGAGTACGGCGAAGGGGCGATCATGGCCGTGCCAGCCCACGATGAGCGCGACTTTGCCTTCGCCCAGGCGTACGGCCTGCCGATCGTCCAGGTGGTCCAACCCTGCGGCGACTCGGCCGGCGCTGAAGGCGCGTGCTTCACCGGCGACGGTCTGGCCATCCATTCGCCCGGGCCAGGTGGTTCGTCGCCTTTTGCCATCGATGGACTGCCCACGAGCGAGGCCAAGGCGCGGATCGTGGCGGCGCTAGAAGCCGCTGGCATCGGGCGAGCGAAGGTGAACTACCGCCTGCGCGACTGGATCTTCTCCCGCCAGCGGTACTGGGGCGAGCCGTTCCCTCTGGTCACCGCGCCCGACGGCACGGTACTCACCGTGGACCCGCCGGTGTTGCTGCCGGAGATGGAGGACTTCCGGCCCCAGCTCTCGACCGATCCAGAGGCCCCCATCGCACCGCCGTTGGGTCGGGCCCCTGCCTCGTGGCGCATCGTCGACGTCGGTGGTGAGCCGTGCGTCCGCGAACTCAATGTCATGCCGCAGTGGGCAGGATCGTGTTGGTACTATCTCCGGTTCATCGATCCGCACAACGACAGCACCTTCTGTTCGAGCGAGGCCGAGCGCTTTTTCATGCCCGTGGATCTGTACGTCGGCGGCGCCGAACACGCGGTCCTGCACCTGCTCTACTCGCGGTTCTGGCACAAGGCGCTCTACGACCTGGGGCTCGTGAGCACGCCAGAACCGTTCCGCAAGCTCTTCAATCAGGGCATGATCACAGCCGACGCCTTCCAGGATTCGCGCGGCGTGTACGTGGACATCCGCGAGGTCGAGATCAGGGACGGCGTGGGGTACCACGCTCGTACCGGCGAACGTCTCGTGCGAACGGCGGGCAAGATGGGGAAGCGGTACAAGAACGGTCTGCCTCCGGAGGAGGTCGGGGCCGAGTACGGGGTCGATACGCTTCGCCTATACGAGATGTACATGGGTCCGCTCGAGGCCAGCACTCCGTGGAGCATGGAAGGGATCCGCGGCATGCAGCGTTTCCTGCAGCGCGCCTGGCGCAATCTCGTCGCTGCCGACGGCACACTCCGGGTGGGCGGAGAGATGCCCCCTGAGCTCGATCGCCTCTTGCATCGCACCGTCATGCGGGTGACCGAGGACCTGGAGAATCTCCGCTTCAATACCGCCATCGCCGCGCTGATCGAGCTGAACAATGCGCTGGTCAACCGTTCGACGATCCCGGCTGAGCTGGCGCGCACCTTCCTGCTCCTGTTGGCGCCCCTGGCTCCGCACCTGGCAGAGGAGATCTGGGAGCGCGGGCATTTTGGTTCTGCATCGATCTTCGACGCGAACTGGCCACAGGCGGACCCGCAGCGCGTCGTGGAGGATACCGTGACTCTCCCAGTCCAGGTCAACGGCAAGGTGCGCGCGACCATCGTCGTGCCCGCGGACGCCACCGATGACCAGGTCCGCACAGCCGCCCTTGGGCAGGAGAACGTCCGGCGCTACCTGCCCGGGCCAGAGAACCTGAAGCGCTTCGTGTACGTCAGGGGCAAGATCGTCAGTATCGTCGTCTAGCGAGGCTGGCGCGGCGCACGGCCCGCGGTGCACCGCGGGCCCCTCAGCCCCACGCCGGGTCGAGGTCGCCGCCGTAGATCCACAGCGAGCTGGCGAGCAGCTCTTTCTAGCTCACCTTGATGTAGTCCGAAGCATTGTCGACCAGTCGTTCGCGATTCTCGTAGTACCGCATCGTGGTCTTCAGATCCTTGTGCCGCAGATGCGCCTGAACCTGCTGCGGTTTTGCGCCCCCCTCGATGGCCAGCGTGCAGCAGGTGTGCCGGAACATGTGCGCCGTCACCTTGCCCGGCACCCCTGCGCGCCGAGCGTATCTCTTGACGATCAGATTGATCGATTGCCCCGTCAGTCGCTCCCCCCGGGACGCATTCCGTGACAAGCTGATAAAGACCGGACCTGACCGCTTGTACCCATGTCGCGCCAGCGTGCCGCCGTACTGCTCGAGATGGTGCACGACCACTGGCTGCAGCTTGATGTCCTGGGGCACCCCGGACTTCGTCTCGGGCAAAGACAGCACCACGAACGCGCCCTCTTGACGGATGTGCTCCCAGTCCATGGCCGCCGCCTCGGACCGCCGCAGTCCTCCGTACGTGAGGAGATGGACCAGCGCCGTATCCCGCTGCCGCATGAGCTCGTCGTCGACGGTCGAGATAGCCGCCAGGATCCGCCGCAGCCAACTGGTCGGGATGGCCTTGCCGCTCAGCGTCTCCTCGATCCGGTACCCGCGGACCAGGCTCCGGTCCGCAGGATTGCGCTCGATCACTCCAGCAGCAACCGCCATCCGGTAGAACGACTTGAGGCTCGACAACTTGCGGTTGATACTCGTGCGCCGATATCCTCGCGCTGCCAGCTCGTTCCGGTACGCGATCACGTCCTCGAATGTCACCTCGCGCACCATCTCCAGCGTGATATCGAGCGTGCCAAAGAATTCCCGCAGGTCGGTTGCATAGGCCCGTCGCGTGCGGGCACTCAGCTGCCCCGCCAGAAACTGACCCAGCGGATCCGCTCGCCGCGGAAGCTTCCTCGGCTGCACTGCAGCGGCAGTAACTCGCTCACGCACCGGCCCGCAATCCTCGTCGGTAGGGAAGCGCACGAAACGGCAGGGAGGGGAGACCTGCACCACCAGTTCGTCGCTGCTGGGGAAGTGCCTGAAATATACTATTCGGCCGCGTGCCTGTCACGCCCGCCCGCACCTCTATCCGCCAACGCACCGGTTCGGATGCCCAGGACCACCGCGACCGCCACAACGACCACCGGTCAAGCAGTCCAAGGCGCCTACGCGGCACCCGCCGGCTAACTCCCACCGCGCTGCCATTCCAATCTTTTCTCTCACAATGCAAATACGATCATCATCTGCGTATCCAGCCAATGTCATTCCTCTGCTTTATCGGCCAGCAATACAATACGCAATCTGGAACAACCTGCCGCACCCCGCACGTAGGCCATGCTGCACGGCGACGCTCGGCAGACGCGTCCGACGCGCTTCCGCGGCCGGACGGATCATCTAGTTCCGCGCCTGACTGAACAAGCCTCCTCACGTCGCAGCAGCGAACAGATTCTGAAACTGCTAGTTATGAATCTCTACTATCTAACATCGTTATCTCTTCGGCCCAACGCGCGCAAAGGGCATTGATATTAGGTATCATGGCGTGACGGCACAGTGGTTCCACAACAATCGATTCCAATCTATTCTCGCAGCCAAGTAGCCAGCTCTGACTATCGATAACAGGCATTATCGATACTACGGACATGGCCAACGACGGCCGGACTCCATCGCCGCAGACTCCCCGGCGATCGGCAGCGCAACCCCGGGCAGACCACGGACCGCCCGAAGAGCCGACGCAGACCGTCGGCTGCCCGGCACCATCGCATCCCTACGCACGGCTAGCTCGCTTGGAACCACCACGGTCTCTTGTTAGGCATGCCTGTGCCAGTGCATTCGGCGGCAGCGAGGTTTGGCTCGCCGATTCACTCATCGGATGAGGTGGATTCCAGCATTGCCCGGCATGGCAGTCGGATGGGACAGCTGGTGGTCGGCGCTGCGAGCTATGATTCCTCGACGACGCCGAATTGCTGCTCTTCGGCGGATCGCACGCGGACCTGGGGCGCCGGACGCTCGAAGAGCTGGCGGAGCTGGCGTCGACTCAGCCTCACCACGATTGGGCGACCTCGGGGTGACCGGAAGGGGTCGCTGGTACGGCTCAACTCGTGCAGCAACCCGCTGATCGCTTGGTCAGCCAGGCGGTGGGGTCCGCCGGCGGCTGCCCGTTCGGCGTAGGCCCGAGCCACCAGCTCCTGCCTGACGCTGGCCGGGACCGCCGCCGTACCCGCCAGCGTCTCTTGCGCGGCCATGTCGGCCAGCATGCGACGCAGCACTTCCTCGCCACGAGCGGCTTCCAGCCCGGCTGGAATGGCGTCCATCAGCACCGTGTCGCGCCCGAACTCGCGCACACTGAAGCCCATCGCCGCCAGCTCGGCAGCGTTTCTCCGCACGAGGTCCAGTTCGACAGGAGCAAGGCGCAAGGCGTTCGCGAACAGCAGCTGCTGCGACGTCCCAGCCCCGGGCGCCCGGACCAGGGCCAGCATCTGCTCGTACAGAACTCGCTCTTGCGCGGCTCGCTGGTCGACGATCAGCAGGCCGTCGTCAGCCTGCACAAGGATGTATTCGTCGAACGCCTGCCAGGCTCGGAACTCGCAGGTGCGCACCATGGCGTCTCGGTCGCTGCCGGAGGCCAGCCGTGACCGCATCGCCTGCGGGGCCACAGGAGCCAGCCCGAGAACCGCCTGCACGGGATCGATCGGGGCCCCCTGGTGCGCGGCGAAACCGGCGCTCCTGCCGGCGTCGGTCAGGCCGCCTGCCAGCTCCGGCCGTACGACGTCGGCCCCGCCCCCGCGACCGGAGGACGCGGGTTCCTCCCTCCTATCCGGCCCCGCAGATTCTGCTGACTCGGCGTGCCCCTCTCTGACCAGCGAGCTCCTCCCTGTCCCGATCGTTCCCTCCCGGTACCCTCGACCGGCTGCCGCAGCAGCCTCTGCCGCGCTGTGGGGTCCCAGCGATGGTGCCGACGGACCACGCACTGCAGAGCGCACCGCAGCCTCAACCGCTGCCACAACGGCCTGCTCATCGGCGAAGCGGACCTGCCGCTTCGTGGGGTGGACATTGACATCGATCCGAGATGGATCCAGCTCCAGCCAGAGCACGTACGCGGGCTGGACCCCGTCTGCCAGCAGTCCTCCGTACCCGGCGATCACTGCCTGATTCAGCGCCCGGGCGAACACGGGACGTCCGCGCACCACCAGGAACTGGGCGCTCTGGCTCGAGGAGCGCCGTCGATCCCCACCCAGCAGGTAGCCACGGACGCTGATGCCAGCCTCTTCTGCCTCCACTTCTATGAGTCCGCTCTCTTCCCTACCCAGCACCTCCGCGGCCCGCGAGCGAGGTGCCCCCGGCAAGAACTCGGCAACCATTCGGCCATCCTCAATCAGGCGGAACCCGATCTCCGGATGAGCAGCGGCAAGCTGGACCACCGTTCGGGCGCACTGGCGCATCTCTGTCGCGTCGTGACGCATGAACTTGCGTCTGGCAGGCGTGTTGAAGAAGAGATCGCGGACCTCGACCGTGGTGCCCGGAGCGCGCGCGCAGGAGACCAGGCTGCGCCGCACTCCGCCCTCGATCACGACGCGCGTTCCCTCCTCCTCGGCTGGCGACCGCGTCTCGATGCAGACGCGGGCCACCGCGCTGATCGAAGCCAGGGCTTCACCGCGGAACCCCAGCGTCGCGATCGCCGCCAGATCGGAGGGCTGCGACAGCTTGCTCGTCGCGTGCCGCTGGGCACACAGCGCCGCATCCGCGCGCACCATGCCCGAGCCATCGTCAGCCACGCGAAGCAAGCGGCGGCCGCCTGCACGGATCTCGACGACGATACGCGTGGCCCCCGCATCCACGGAATTCTCGGTCAGCTCCTTGACGACCGAAGCGGGACGCTCGACGACCTCGCCCGCCGCGATCTTGCTGACCAGGTTCTCGCTCAACACTCGGATGCGAGGCTCCATACCCGTTCACATTTCCATCCAGATGGCCTGGGCACGTCGTTGGTACTCCTCCGGGGAGATGGCCCCCGCAGCCAACGACTCCTCCAACTCGCGCAGACGCCGCCGCGGACTGCCGCGATGCCGGTCCTCCTGCACCTGAGACCACAGATGCCACAGCGCGATCGCCAGCAACAGCGCCACCAACAACGCGCCACCGACCTCGTGGAGTCGCGCCTCGCCAGGGTCGGCATGCGTTACCGCGATGCCATGCCCGCGCCACCCGGCCAGATCGTGCTCGCTGGGAGCAGCGGAGAGCTGCAGGTAGACCTCGTTAGTCAAGGCCTCGCGCCCTTCCGCGCGCACGCGCACGCTGCGTGCCAACCTGGCCTCGACGCCGCCAGGCATCACCCGCAGCCCGGTGATCAGCCCGGCATCCATCAGCTTTGCGAACTGCTCTTGGCTCACCGGGACTGCACTCGATCCGAGCCAGTTCACCAGTCCCAGCAACGCGACAACCCCGATCCCGAGGCCAGCGACCAGCCCCCGGCGGCTTCGCACTGAGGTTTCGCCGGCTGGCCGGGTCTCTTCGTTCGTCATCGCTCTGTCTCCCCGCGGTGCAGCACGCGGCGGGCTCGCGCCGCGGCGATGATCCAGTGAGCCAGGACCATGCCGTTGTCCAACTGGGCGGCGCTCAGGCGCAGCTCCGGCTCTACGCGCGCCCCTGCCACCAGCTCGCCGTAGGCCTCCCGCCAGGCAGCAGCGGGATCCGCCGCAGACGAATCCGCATGCTCGGTGGTACCGCGACGTCCGTGTACCCGCAACCGGGCCTCCGAGCGCACGCCGAGTCCGTCGACGATCACGGTGCCTTCGCAGCCATCCATGGCCTGCAGGTGAGCAATGGCGACATCCTCGGCAAGCCGCCCCCAAAGCAGACTACGCGTCTGCGCCCAGACGGAATCGAGCGGCCCGGACAACGACTCCAATCGGGCTAGATACGCGACAGCGAATTGCAGCAGGACCCCCTGTTCGTCGGCCTCGAGGAGACGGCGGTCCACCTGCACCTCGAGAGCGAAGAAGACCACTCGGCCACAATGCCGCCGGCCGTCGGCCAGGGCCCGGGCGATGGGCGTGTTCTCGGTGAAATCCACCAGGCGGATCGGATGCTCCAGCTGCCTGCACGAGGCCATGGCAACGGCAGCATCTGCGCGGCTGTGACCCGGCGGCACAGCACAGACAGGAGTCTTGCCGGCCGCCGCCACCTGCTCGCACCAGTACGCCCGCTCGGCGATCGGCACGCCCACGGCTATCGCGTCGACGGCGGCGCACGACAACACCTCCCGGGGATCGGGACGCAGAATGTCGCGCGGGGCCACGCTCGGGCTTGGGCGGTCGCCACACCAGCACGCGCGCACGGAAAGGCCTGGGACTCCCCGGGCAATCTCCCACTGCCGGTCCACGAAGGCGCCCCCTCCGAGCACGCCGAGCCCGATCTTGCCCACGCTCTCTTCCATATGCCCGCGGCCCGCGCCAGGCGATCACCTCATTGGTCGCTGTCGGGCTCTGCGTCCTGCCGTCCGTCACCTGCCCCTGCGTCACCCGCGCGATCGGTCTGTGCCTGCGAGGCACGCAACCGCCGGTTCTGCTCCATTCGTTCGAGCAGCCTGTTGTTGAACTCGCGAGCGGCGTGAAACCCTTCGATGCGCAGCAGATAGTTCAGGGCGATGGCCTCGACGATCACCGTGATGTTCTTCCCCGGGAACAGGGGCACCGTGACCTCTGGCAGTTCCACTCCGAGGATGATGCGCGTGTGATCCTCCAGGCCGACGCGCTCGTACTCCATATCGTCCTTCCAGTCGACCAGATGGACGACGACCTCGATGCGCTTCTGGCGCCTGGTACCACGCACGCCGAACATGCGCCGGATGTGCAGGACGCCGACACCTCGGATCTCCATGTGATCCTGCAGGACCTCGGGGCTGCACCCGACCAGGATGCCCTGCACCTTGCGCGTGATGACGACCGAATCATCGGCGACCAGGCGATGGCCGCGCTCGACAAGATCGAGCCCTACCTCGCTCTTGCCGATGGCGCTCCTGCCCGCAAACAGCAAGCCGACACCGTACACATCGACCAATGTGCCGTGCACGATGGTCTGGGGCGCGAACACGTCGTCCAAGTAGAAGTGGAGCAGATGCAGGAATTTCGCCGTGCTGAACTCGGAACGCAGCAAGGGAACGCCATGCTCGTTGGCGAGTTGCCGAAGCTCGGGGATGACCCGACCTCGCCCCGTCACCACGACACAGGGGATCTCGAACTGGAACACGATCTCCAGAGCGAGCCGCCGTCGGTCCGCAGGCAGACTGCGCAGGTACTCGCTCTCGGTGTTCCCCAGAAGCTGGATCTGGTTGATCGTGAACAGCTCGGAGAAGCCCGTCAGGGCCAGGCCCGGTCGGTTGGTGTCGCTGCTGCTGATCGTCCGCTCCAGGCCCGCCTCACCTGCTACGAGCCTGAGTCCCAGCATCCGCCCGTAGGACTCGAGCAGCTCCCGGATGGCCAATAGCCGCATGTCGAGTGCCTCCTACAAGCTCTCCATGATCCGTCGGTACCCAGTGTAGCGTCTGGGCGAGATCTCGCCCCGTTCTACCGCCTCGCGGATGGCGCAGCCGGGTTCGTCGAGGTGCGTGCAGTCGCGAAACTGACATGCCTGTACCAGGCCGCGCATCTCGACGAAGTGCAAAGCCAGGTTGGACCGATCGATGCCCCACGGACGAAGTTCCTTGAGACCGGGCGTATCCGCCACCCAGCCACCCGCCTGCAGCCAGTAGAGCTGGGCCACTGTGGTGGTATGCCGGCCCCGGTCGTGCCGCCGCATCAATTCCTGGGTGCGGAGCTGCAGCCCCGGTTCGAGACAGTTCAGCAGGCTCGACTTGCCCACGCCCGACGGCCCCACCAGGGTCGACGTGCGCCCGCGAACCGTCTCTCTCAGCTTTTCGACGCCGGCACCGGTGACTGCGCTCGTGCAGAGCACCGCGTACTCCAGTTGGGAGTACGTCGCCACCAACTCGGCCAGCTCCGGCCCCTCGGCCAGGTCCGTCTTGTTGACGCAGACGATCGGCGTGACTCGCCCCTGCGACGCCATGATCAGCGCCCTGTCGATGAACCCCGGGCGAACCTCCGGCTGGTGCACGGCCACGACCACGATCAACTGGTCGATGTTGGCCGCGATGACCTGCTGGCGGAGGCTCGCGCCGCTCGCCGCACGACAGATCCACGATCGCCTCGGCTCGACGGACTCGATGATCCCCGCGTCGTCCCCGGTGGGCTTGACCTGTACCCAGTCCCCCACGTACACCGGGGACGTAGTCGCGCGCCGTCCTTCCTTCAAGCGGCCGCGAACTCCGCACTGCAGCACCCGATCGCCCACGAGCACCAGCTGCAGCAGGCCGGAGACTCGCAGCACCCGCCCGCGCACCGTGGTCTGCCGGTCAGTCGCCACAGCGTAGACGCCACATGAGGCTATCAGCGCGGCCGGCGGCCGCCATCTTCTCCAGAGTTCTCGCCACCGGATACTCGACGCGCTTGAGTTCGATCACCTGGCGCTCCACGTCCCACAGCGCGTACGCCGCCCGCCAATCGCCGTCGCGAGGCTGTCCCACGCTGCCAGGATTGACCAGGTATCGGTGTGGCCCCACGGCCACGATCGACGAGGTCAGCCGCTGCACGCGCTCCTGCGCATAGCAGTAGATCACCGGACGGTGGGTGTGCCCGAAGAAGACCAGATCCCATTCCATTTCGGCTGCGGCTTCCAGCACGCTCCGGTAGGTGAACAGCGGCTCCCACTCCTCGGGCCGGCAGGGGTGGGCGTGCACCATGGTGCCACCGTACTCGATCCGCCGGTAGGCCGCGGACCGCAGGTAGGCTGCGGCTTCCGGAGTCAGGACCTCGCAGGTCTGCAGGAGGCTGTCTCGGGCCGGGTAGCTGAAGCAGTGAATCTGCCTGGGCTCGAGCACCGCCTGGTCATGGTTCCCCAGGACGGACACCGCGCCCGCTTCCTGCAGGCGGTAGATGCACCCGAGAGGATCGGCCCCGTAGCCCACCACATCGCCCAGCGAGACGATCCTGGAGACCCCAGCCTCGCTGGCCGCGATCAAGACTGCTTCGAGCGCCTCCAGGTTGCCGTGAATATCCGCGAGTATCGCCAGTTTCATGGGTGCAGCCGTTCATTCGGGCTGGAACGATTCAGCCCCACCGCGTGGCGCTTCGGCAATCGCGCATTGTCCTGGTTGGCGGCCAACGACATCGACTCCCGGCGCACGGGGCACTCGCCGGAACGCTCACTGGAAGAGCGCGCTGATCGATGTCTCTTCGTGGATGGCGCGGATGGCTCGGCCGAAGAGACCCGCCACGGAGCAGACCCGAACCTTGTCGTTCTGGGTCGGCGTGACCAGCGGGATGGTATCGGTGATCGCCAGTCGCTCGATAGCCGAGTCGCCGAGGCGAGCCACCGTTTCCCGGCTCATGGTCCCGTGCACGCATCCAGCGAAGACGCGCCCGGCGCCACGCGCACGCACCGCCGCGGCCCCCTCCACGATCGACGCGCCGGTGATGATCTCGTCGTCGAAGAAGATCACGTCGCGGTGAGCCACGTCGCCGATCACTCCGTGCACCCACACTCGGCCAGTCTCGTCCTGGCGCTTGTCCATGACCACCAGCGGCAGTCCGAGGCGCTTGGCGTACAATTCGGTCACCTTGGCTCGGCTGATGTCGGGAGCCGCCGCGACCACGTTGCGCAGGTCCAGCGTCTCCCGGTAGTGGTCGCAGATGGCGGGAACACCGCTCAACTGATCGATCGGCACGCGGCTGAAGCCGACGATCTGGGGACTGTGGAGCGTCATCGTGAGGATGCGATCTGCGCCGGCCGCCCTGAGCAGATCAGCCATCAGTCGGCCAGCGACCGAGATGCGCGGTTCGTCCTTGCTGTCCGCCAGGGCGTACGGATAGTACGGCAGCACCGCGGTGATGCGCCCCGCCGAAGCGTACTTGAGCGCGTCCAGCGCGATGAGCAACTCCATCAAGTGCTCGCTGACCGGCGGACACGAGGTCTGCACGAAAAACACATCGCAGCCCCGCACGTTCTCGCAGATCTTGACCTTGATATTCTCGTTGCTGAAGCGCAGATACTCCATGGCACCGAGCTCCAGGTCGAGCTCGCTGCAGATCGCCTGTGCCAACGCCCGGTTGCTCTGCCCGGAGAATACCTTCAGCGTCTTGCCCATGGATTCTCGTCTCCCCGTCCGCGACCCTCGCCGGCGATACGATCGGCTCTCTCGGTCCGCCTCAGGCACCGGATCCAGCAGGGACAGCACGTTGGCCTGCGGCTCGGCTCCCCGTTGCGGCCCCTATGGCCGCGACCACGACGCTCGCCCCGAACCGCCCTGCTCCCCCACCCAGCCCTTCGGATCGTGCCCCTAGATCCCCACCAGGGCTGACCGCGCCTTGGCCGCCAGAGGCAACTGATCGTGCTCGCGCACCAACTCCTCCAGCATCTGCCGGCGCTGCTCGCGATCGCCCAGACGCCGGTAGCATTCGGCTGCCTCCCACAGCGCCATCGCCGCTTCCACCGTGCCGCGCTGCTCCTGGGCGATCTGCCGGTAGGCCGCCGCGGCGGCCTGGGTCTGTCCTTCGGCCTTCAGTATGGCAGCAAGCCCGCTGCGAGCCGCATAGACCAGCG
>Ga0067045_1028340_pt1 | contig 35831 bp, 29 predicted proteins | sample TerdegcTABiofilm_FD_59184 | JGI IMG/M metagenome (GOLD analysis project Ga0067045, IMG submission 59184) | Combined Assembly of (Gp0054472, Gp0054536) Wastewater bioreactor microbial communities from Singapore -Terephthalate degrading...
AGATTAGGGATATAAGGTGTAAATAAAAGATGGCAAGAAAAAAAGCAAAGAAGTTAAACCTCTTTTAGGGGTTCTTAAAGCTACCCGCTATGCGGGTGCGATATTTACTATGTAACAGATTAAGAAAAGCTATATAGGAGATCTTTACCTGTTCTCTAAAAGAAGGAAGTTATAGCAACCAGAAAAATATGTAGTCCAGTAAAATTTTAGGACAAAGAGTCTAACAAAAAAGGTTAGCAAGAAAAAATCAAACCTCTTGGGGAGGTTCTTAAAGATATCCTCTTGGTAGGTGTGATGTCTAATATAACAGACAGGAAGGTGTCAAAAATTTGAATAAGAATATTTCAACAGTACAAAATAATCAGCGCACTAAACAGGGGACAGTATTAGCAATAGTTATACTTGTTACTAATACACTACTGGTAATTATTAAATATTGGGTTGGTTTACAGCTTGATTCCATAGCCATTATTGCGGAAGCCTGGCATAGCCTTTCTGATTCCTTGACCACTATAATAGTGTTGGTTGGTTTCAGAATAGCCAGTAAACCACCAGACAAAGAACATCCTTTTGGACATGGTCGTATGGAAATAATATCTTCTCTGGTTATTGCCATTATCCTTACTTTGGTTGCTTTTAACTTTTTTATGGAGTCAGCAAGTCGCCTGGTTCAAAGGCAATTCGTTCAGTATAATCGGGTAGCCTTGATTATCTTTATCATTTCTATGGTAGTAAAAGAAGTTATGGCTCAAGTTTCGATACGTGTGGGTAAAAAAATTAAATCTGATGCCCTGATTAGTGACGGATGGCATCATCGTAGCGATGCTTTTGCCTCACTGATAATTGTTATTGGTATTTTCTTGAACCCTTACTTCTGGTGGATTGATGGGATAGTGGGAATCATTATTTCTCTTATTATTGCAAAAATATCTTTTGAGATATTTAAGAAGACAGTTAGTAGGTTAATTGGTGAAGAACCGGGGGAGGAATTTATTAGAGAATTAGAAAAAATTGTGCAGGATAATACCATCAAGAATGTGAAGCTACATCATGTTCATTTACATAGATATGGAGATCATCGAGAGCTAACATTCCATATCATGTTACCGACAGAAATGAAACTGGGGCAGGCACATCAGATTGCTACCCAATTAGAAGAAAAAATTAATAATAATATGGATGTAGTAACAACCATTCATATAGAATCAGAAAAAGTATAAAAACAGACCGGTATCCTTTCTAATCTCCTCCTGTATTGCCTTTTTGTCTTAATTTTATTTTTTCTTCTTAATTAAACTTTTTTGTAGTATAATTAATCCTGAATAAGTTTAGTTTATATATTTATAGTAAAGAAATTTATATCTAAGAAAGGTATCTCATTATTGAAATCAATTGCGCAAAATAAAAAGGAGGGTAGACCAATAAATAACTACAACTTCAAACATCAATATTTATTCCTTTTTCTTTATTTATTTTCAACCATAGTGGTCTTTTTTTACTTTCCCAGTCTTGCCCAACAGGAGCGTAGTTTTCAAATTACTGATTACCAGGCTCAGGTGCAAATTCTAGAAAATGGAGATGTACTGGTCAGTGAAATATTTACTTATGAATTTATTGGAAGTTTTTCTGGTATTATTAGAAGTATAGGACTTAAGGGTTCTGATGGATTGGAATATTTTAAAGCCTCTCAATATTTTCCTCAAAAAATAACATTACAAACTACCCAGGAAAGGGAAGAGGGGATGATTACTTTTCGTATTTATGATCAGTCAGTAAATGAGAAAAAATCCTTTCTCCTGGAATATCAATTGAAAAACGTAATAACAAAATATAATGATATTGCCGAGTTTTACTGGAAATTCTTTGACCATAGCAATACCTCACCTATTAATCGGGTAAGAATTGAGGTGCTTTTCCCCCAGAAAGATGTTTCAAAAGAGGAGTTAAGAGTTTTCGGGCATGGGCCTGCTCATGGTGAGGTATCAATCGAAGAGCAGAGCGTTGTTCTCTATAAGGTAGATGGTTTCCCTGCCGGTGAAATGCTGGAAGCCAGAATTCTCTTTCCTATTGCTTTAGTTCCTGATGCCCGCAAAGTAATTGCTGAAGAACGGTTTGAACAGATTATGGCAGAGGAGTTGAATTGGGCTAAAAGTTCAGAACAAGAGCAAAATTTGTTTGTATTTGGTCTGATACTTATACCGCTAATTTTTCTCTTTAATATTATAATGGCTATCCGCCTATATTTTAAATATGATCGAGAGCTTAGACCGGAATTGCAACTGGATTATTATCGGGAATTACCACAGGATATTACTCCAGCAGTTTTAAGTCATTTAATAAGTTCCCGGGGAGCTAGCACTAAAGATATTATGGCTACCTTAATGGATTTGACTAGAAAAGGATACTTAAGAATTGAAGAGGAAATAATTGGTAAGAAGAAGGATTATCGTTTTGTCTTATTAGAAAAAGATATAAATACCTTGCGGCAACATGAAGTATATTTAATTACTTGGCTGATTTACACTATAGGAGATGGTAAATCGATTTCTTTACAAGAGATTGAAGGTTATGCCAAAAAAACTGCCCAGTCCTCCTGGACCCAAAACTCTTTTTATAACCAGTATAACCAGTGGAAAAAGACTGTGCAAGATGAATTTAAGAAGTATAATTATTTTAATGAATCAAAACCAGCCTTAAAGGCTGCTCTAAAGATAGTCCTGACTGAGGTGGTCTTTATTTTTGTCTTAATGTTGATAGTGTTATTATTAAGAAAGCCCTGGTATATATTTATACCCCTATTGTTTGTGGTTATTTTCACCGGTATAGGGTTGATTATTTATGGAGCAATAATTAAGAAAAAGACCCAAACTGGAGTTAATGAATATCACAAGTGGATGGCTTTTAAAAGGTTTTTATTACATTTCAGTAATATGAAAGATTACGAGATTCCTTCTCTGGTAGTCTGGGAACATTATTTAGTCTATGCCATATCTCTGGGCATTGCAGAAAAAGTAATTGCTCAATTAAGGCCTATATTAGCTAAGCAAGAAATAAATGTGAGGAATTCTACCCTACTTTATCATATGACCAGCCAGAATGGGCAATTAAATTCAGCAGCTTTTCGCTCCTTTGATAGGGCATTTAGTAATGCCTTTGTTCAGGTAAAACCCTCTACCGGTTCAGGTGGCGGATTCTCCTCTGGAGGTGGTAGAGGGGGAGGTGGTGGAGGTGGTGGCAGAGCCGGAGCCTTCTAATAGTAATATTATTAATACAGATGATTTTAGATATTTAAATTTGATATTAATTTAGGTAAAAAAGGAGAAAGCACATGAATTTTATTTTTATTTTTTTAATCTTAATTGCACTGTGGGTGATAGTAACTTATAACAGCTTGATTTCTTTAAGAGCCAGGGTGGATAATGCCTGGGCACAAATTGATGTTCAGCTGAAGCGAAGATTTGATCTGATACCTAATCTGGTGAACACAGTGAAAGGATATGCGCAGCATGAGAAAGAAACACTGGAAAAAGTAACTGAAGCCAGAACCAAATACCTATCTGCTCAAACTCCTGATGAAAAAATGGAGGCAAATTCACAATTAGCAGGAGTTTTAGGGCGGTTATTTGCCGTGGCAGAGAGTTATCCAGATTTAAAAGCCAATACCGGATTTCTGGATTTACAGACACAACTCAAAGAAACTGAAGATAAAATAGGATTTTCTCGCCAATTCTATAATGATACAGTTATGAAATATAATGTAAGTATTGTTAAAGTTCCAGCTTCTATTATAGCCAATCTCTTGGGATTTAAAAGTAGACCTTATTTTGCAGTAGAGGGAGAAAGCCGAGAAAGTGTGGAAGTCAAATTTTAACATCATTTTGGACAAAACAATATTTGATTAGCCGATTGGCAAGAGTGAAAATAATTTGCTCCAAATAGTAAAAGGATGGTACAAAGAGTAGAAGTAGTGATTTGTAGAAATGTTCTCCAAAAGAAACAGAGATGGTGTCCAGAGTTGATTTCATCTGTTAAAACTAAACAAAAAATACTTTCGATATTATTTCCATTACTTTTCATCCTATTTTTATATCTTTTATATTTTCCTTCTATGGCTAGCAATAAAGTAGGGCCAAAGTTTCTCATAATTCATCTTGATGCCATTCCTTCCCCCTCTTTCTTTCGTTATATGGAAGAAGGTTATCTTCCTAATGTTAAATCTGTTTTTGAAAGTGGACATATGATTAAGTATGGTTTAAGTTTATTCCCGGGAGGAACAGAGACTATTTATCCCCGACTGAAAGAAGGAATGGGCAATGAAAGAGGAGAAAGTGTTGGCTGGGGCTATTATGACCGGGAAAAAGACAGGATAGTATCAGATATAAAAACCTTTTCTTATCTGTTTTCTTCTCTTCCTCGTAGAGCAAGAGTTAGCTTTATTTATGGAATTCCCTGGATAGATACCTTTATGTACCTGCCTATGTTAAATATTCCCCAACTTTTAGATAGCTATGGAGTAATTGAACTGATTTGGTTTGCCACTGATGCTACCGGACATGCGCTTGGGGAAAAGATCTATCTAAATAGTATAAAAAGATTTGATAATTATTTTGGGAGATTGATAAAGAGATTAGACCTGGAAAACATTAACCTTATTTTATATTGTGACCATGGGATGTCCTTTAATAATGAGACATATATTGACCATGTTTCAGAAATAAAAGGGGTTATTGGAGAAGAATTACAGGCCTTTTTTTTCCCCAATGTTTATTTAAAAGAGGTAAGCTTAAAGGAGTTTTTTGCTCAAAAGATTATTCAAGAAACTGAAATTGATTTTGCTTTTTATCGAGATAATTACAATCCATACCGTGTAATAGGCTATTCACTTTGGAGTAAAGTAATTTTTGAAGAAAATGAAGAAGGTAAAATAAGATACCTGTTTGAAGGAGAAGATTACTTTAATTATTATAAAGATGGTTACCAGGGCGAATGGTTAACTGATTTAGAATGGCTATCTCTAACCAAAGAGAGTAAATATCCGGCTGTCCCACCAAATATTTTTAGACTTCTTGCTAATAAAAGGGCTGGAGATATTGTCTTGGTAGTGAATCCACCAAAAATAATCCAGACTAAATTACGCTATTCTGCTAATCATCATGGAGTTACTGATACTGATTTATTAGTACCGATATTATTGCGAGGTAAAGAACTGGAGCATCTTTATGATCGGGAAGAAATGTGGTTACACACCCTCTTGGCTAGCATTCCTGCCTTAAGTTTTGATAATATAGAACCAAAAAGAGAAAATAATAGCTTTTCTTTCTGGGGGAGTGTTAGTGAGGAATATCCGCCAGGCTTTCAATTATCACTATCTCCAGCTTACCGTACGAATGTAGCCCTGCGTTATGAGGCAGAAATTTATAAAGGCTGGTTTGAGTATGATGTATACAGCTCCTATGTTGTTAGATTATGGACTGGGGCAGGATTGCAGTATCAGCATAATGAGAATAATTTAGAACCATTCTTTAATGTTCGTTTGCAGATGGATTTTGGCAAAATTCAATTTAATTATGGTGGACAGGTGAATTTCCGTAATCTGTCCCATTGGCAGGAAAACCGCAAAGAAATCATCTATCATATTAATAATCAACTATCCTTGAACTGGCAAATACCCGATCGTTTTGGCCTCACCCTCCAATGGTAACTATTTTTATTGTGGAACCAATTAAATTATAGATTTAGGAAGACCGACAATTAAAAGGCATTTTTACTATTCAATGAAACCGGAATAGTAGATTATATATTAAGAATTATTCTTTTGTTTGATATACCAATAAACAATTTTTTCTGTAATTTTAATTGCCTTTTTTGAAGAGCAAATAAATTTTTTTAATTATTTGTTAGAATAAACAGAGATAATTTGCTATAAACCTACATTTTTATTCTTCTTATATTTTATTATTGATTAATAATTACTGAAATTCAGTACTTTGTTTTAATAACGGGATGTGATTTTTATATTTTAATTTTGCAAAGTTGAATTTAAGATAGATTATTAGTAAGAGCCCTTGAAAAACTAATCTATTTATTTTATAATTTATGTAACTTGTATGACATCATAATTCATATATCTTTTTAATAATTTGAATATTTTAAGTTCAGCTAAAATGATTAATATGAGAACTTTAAAGAAATTTAAAAGTTTACAAGAATACGTACAAGAACAATTGAAATTATATATTATGGAATCTGATTTCAAGGCTGGTGATTTATTGCCTACAGAAAAGGAACTGGAGGAACAACTGGGAGTGAGCAGAACAGCAATTCGGGAAGCATTAAAAGTACTGGAAACTATTGGTCTTATTGAAACGAAAAGAGGTGTAGGTAGATTTGTAAGGAATTTCAATTATGAAATTGTTTTAAAGAATTTACCTTATAGCCTTAAACTCGATATAAATAATTTTTGGGAAGTTTTTGAGGTAAGATTTTGTCTGGAGTCCTGGTTTATTACTAAAGATATTGAAAAATATAATAGTTTGGATATAAAAAATTTGAATTCCCTTATTAATGAATTAGAATTGTTGGTCAAAAATAATGCTGATGAATTAGAACTAGTTGATTTACATAGTGAATTTCATTGCTCTTTATATAGACATTCAGAAAATAATTTACTAATTGATTTAATCAAAATATTTGCCACTATTCAACGGAATTTGACCGCACTTCATCGCTACCAGACAAAAGATAGAAATAGTTTTATTAATCAGCATCGTTTGATAGTGAAAGCTATCGAATTAAGAGATCCCATATTAACTCAAAAAAGACTTGTGGAACATTTTGCAGAAGCTAAAAACTGGGTTGAAAATAATATGAAGGAGGGTAAAACCAAAACTAAGAGTATTGGGGGTGGTATGTGGTACAAAATTGGAGGTGATTTAACTTCATAGGGCTGGAAATATACTTATTTAATCAAGTTTAATTTTTTTACATTTAAAAATAACTATCTAATTAAGTTAAATTTAAGGAGAATAAAAAATATGAAAAAGCTAATAATTTTTTTAATATCATTTCTCATTATATTTAGTATAATAGCCAGTTCAGTCTTTTCTGCTGAAGTCAAGGTGATTAGATTAGGTCATATTAGGGCAGTTGATCATCCCACACATAAAGCTGCTTTAAAATTTAAAGAGGTTTTAGAAGATTTGTCTAAAGGAAGATTTGAAGTTCGAGTATTTCCCAATAGTCAACTAGGTAATCCCCAGGAAATGTTTGTCCAGATGCAAACTGGTGATCTGGAGATGGTTTATGGTGGAATAAATACCTTTGCCTGGATTAAAGGTGGTGAAGCATTTGAAATTACCGCTATTCCCTTTATTTACAGAAGCTATGAGCATATGAGAAGAGCCCTCATGTCTGATTTCTTTAAGCCCATTATTGAAAAAGCTGAACAGGAAACAGGAATTAAGATTATTAATATGAATGGAGATACAGCGCCAAGAGGCTTGACCACTTCAAAGAAACCGGTCAGAACTGCCGATGATTTTAAAGGATTAAAAATTAGGACTGCTGCTAGCCCTACAGTGATTAGAGCAATGGAAACATTAGGAGCTTTACCCCAACAGGTACCCTTTGCTGATCTTTATATGGCCTTGAAAACTGGGGTAGTAGATGCTCAGGAAAATGGGGCTATTGTAGTTGCCACTAATAGTTTGTATGAAGTTCAGGATTATTACATGAAAACAGATTATATCCGTGATATAGAAACCTTCTATATGGGACTGGAAACCTGGAATAAGCTTACTACTGCTGAACAAGCACTTATCTTTCAAGCCACTGAGGTAGCAGGTAATTATGAAACAGAATTAACCCAGGAATGGTTAAATTCTGTATATGATTTCTTAGCTGATAAAATGACTGTTATTGTCCCAGATAATGAATCTATTAGAAAGAAACTGGAAGGTGTCTTTGATGATTATGAAGGGACTAAATGGCCTGAAGGATTATTAGAAAAAATAAAGAATATGTAAAACTATAACATAAGCGAATGGCAGAATTAGTGCTGCTATTCGCTTATTTGATTAGGTATGTCTTTTTTTAATCTTTATGATCAAACTATAGGAATTTATTATGATTATATTTTTATTTGTAATGCTCTTTATTTTTATAGGTTTAGGTTTTAGTATTTGGACAGCAATGGGAATGAGTAGCCTTATTTATATATTAATACAGGGTCAATATTCTTTGAGGATTATTGTCTCTACTCTTGTTTCAGGAGTAGATAATATTTCTTTGGTAGCTATTCCCTTTTTTATTTTAGCTGGTGAATTTATGAATCAAGCTGGTATTACTAAAAAGTTAGCAGATTTTTCAGAATATTTTGTTGGTCGTTTTAAGGGAGGTCTAGCCTACGTAGCCATTGTTGTTAATGTCATAATGGCGGGGGTATCTGGTTCTGCCCCAGCTGATGCCAGTGCAGTATCATCAGTGCTATTACCAACAATGGCTGAAAAGGGATATGATAAAGAGTTTTCAGCATCAATCAATGCTGCAGCAGCAGTAATGGGTCCTATAATCCCTCCCAGTATACCTATGATATTTATTGGCATAATAAGCAATATCTCTATCGGAAAATTATTTATAGGTGGGGTTATACCTGGTTTAATGATGGGAGCCATACTTTCTTTTATGGTTTATATAATTTGCCGCAAAAAGGATTATCCTATCATAAAAAAAGAGATGAACCCCCGCATGTTAATTAAATTGTTTCGCGACAATTTTTTGGCACTAATTGCTCCTTTAATTATTATTTTTGGTGTTGTTTTTGGCATTGTTACTCTGGTTGAAGTAGCAATTTTAGCTAATCTATATATTTTATTAATATCTTATTTTGTATATAGAAGTATAAATTTAAAAAAGATTTTGGAAATATTTTCTAAAATTGCATCCTTTTCTGCTTCTATAATGATAATTTTCGCTGTAGTTGGGTGTTATCAATATATAGTTGCCTCCGAACAGTTAGGAGAAAAATTGAGTTTACTTATTGAAAATCTAAATCTGACTCGTTGGCAGTTCCTTCTTCTAGTAAATATTTTTTTCTTATTTATGGGTTGTATAATGGATGCCATTCCTGTGATGTTAATATTTTTCCCAGTGTTATTACCAGCAGCATTAAATTTAGGCATTGATCCGGTTCATTTTGGGGTTATTGTAGTATTGAATCTAATGATAGGCTTATTAACTCCTCCTATAGGTGCACTTTTATTTTTACTTTCCAAGATAGCAAAAATTCCTTTTATGAGCTTGGTATCAAATGTATGGCCGTTTACAGTTGCTTTAATTATTGTACTTATTTTAATTACTTATATTCCTGGTTTAGTAACTTTTCTACCAGGCCTAATATTTTAGTCAATTAAGGATATTGCTATGAAAAATTTAATAAAGTATTTTGTAAATTTAATGCAATTAATAACAGGCCTTCTTTTCTTAGCACTATTTATTCTAAACGTTGTGAAGATTGTTCTCAGGTATTTTTGGGGAATAAGCTGGTTGTGGTTACCTGATCTTTCCCGACTAATATTTATTTGGATGGTTTTTCTGGGAACCTCTATCCTATTCTATTATCAAGATCATTTATTAATGGACTACTTTATTAAAAAAATGGACAAATCATTATTTCAAAAGGTGAATTTAATCATTGATTTTTCATTGATTATCTTTTTCCTGGTTCTTATTCTTAGGGGATATGAAATTACTATGATTAGAATGAGAATACCTTTTGATATGTGGGATATCCCAACAGGTTATGCTTATGCTTCTGTCCCCTGCTGTGCTATTTTTATGCTTATTTTTACTATAGAAAAAATAGTAGATAAGCTGCTATATATAAAGCAATGAAAATAATCATATTAATACTTTTTAGAAGGGAGTTAAAGCAATGAGTAAAGAGACAGAATATTATTTTGAGAAGATTAGTGAGATTTTTAATAAAATAAAAGCACAATCGGAAAGTTCTATTGATAAAGCGGCGCAGTTAATGAGTGATGCAATAATAGATGATAAGATAGTGCATATTATCGGAACTGGTGGACATTCTAATATGGCAGCTATGGAAGTTTTCTGGAGAGCAGGTGGGCTGGTTCCTATTAATGCCTTATTGGATCCAGGCATAGATTTAGTCCATGGTGCAAAGCATTCCAATATTATAGAAAGAACTCCTGGATATGCTAAGTCAGTTTTAGATAGTTATGATATTAAAACTGGTGAGGTACTCATTATTGTTAATGCCTATGGCATGAATTCTATGACTATTGATTGTGCGTTAGAAGCAAAACATAGAGGATTAAAGACCATTGGCATCACTTCTACTTCCTTTGCTCAATATGTACCCAAAGAGCATCCTGCTCGACACCCGAGTGGTAAAAATTTATATGAAATTGTTGATGTTTTTATTGATAATTACTTACCTTTAGGAGATGCCATAGTTAAATTTGATAATTTTGAACAGAAGATAGCGCCAACCTCCACCTTATGTAACTGCTTTACTTTAAATTTGCTGGTAATTAAAACAGTAGAGAAAATATTATCGTTAGGGAAAATTCCCCCCGTATGGATAAGTGCCAATATGCCTGGTGGTGATGAAGCAAATAAGAAATGGGAACAAAAATATATTGGTAGAATAAAACATTTATGATTAAAAACATGGAAAAATAAAAATTACTATTTCCCAGCAGAAATTATTAAAATAATTGGAAAAAATATTTGACAGAAGCTGATTATTCGGTTAATATAATGCACAAAATAAGTAAATAGCCTGATTTGGGGTAGAAGTAGGTTTACCAGAGGCTTGAAGAGAGAGATATGTTTGGTGCAATTATCTCGGCTTTGGTTAACCAAAAAGAAACCCTTGCTAAATATAATAGTTATATATAATAAGGTTGGTTACCGTTAAAACACCGCTAATGAGTGGGATAAGTTGTTTATCCAATTCCAGGTGGCACCGCGAGATTTAATCTCGTCCTTTAAGACTATCCTGAAAAAAGAGATAGTAGGAGGACGAGATTTTTTTATGTATTGGTTAGAGCTACCTGAATTAAGGTCTAAGACTGATATTAACTTATTCAAGGTGGGTGGCACCGCGAGAGAGAAATGCTATCTCGTCCCTTTTGGAGAATATTATATTTTCCGGGACGAGATTTTTTGTTTCCAGGAGGCTGTTGATGGTGGATAAAAAGAAAAACATTAAATTGGTATTAGAAGATGGCACTACATTTTCTGGGAAACCTTTTGGAGCAAGAAAAACAGAGGATGGAGAGATAGTGTTTAATACGGGAATGATTGGGTATCCCGAATGTCTAACTGATCCTTCTTATCGGGGACAGATACTGGTATTGACTTATCCTCTGCTGGGGAATTATGGTATACCCTTTTCTATTAGAGAAGACAACTTATTAAAATATTTTGAATCAGATAAGATTCAGGTTAAAGGTTTGGTGGTAGCAAATTATACTGAAAATTATAGTCACTGGAATGCCGAAAAGTCCCTGTCCCAATGGTTAGAAGAGAATAATATACCTGGAATTTCTGATATTGATACCCGCCGTTTAACTAAAATATTAAGAGAAAAAGGAACAATGTTAGGACAGATTATCTATGATGAAGATAATCAGCGAACAGATTTAGATTATGCTCCTCATCATTTGGTATCAGAAGTTAGTATTGGTCAACCCATTATTCATAAAAAGGGACCAAGGCGAGTAGTTTTAGTTGATTGTGGAGTGAAAAATAGTATTATTAGGGCCTTTCTAAAAAGAGGTATAACCATCATTCAGGTTCCTTGGGATTATGATTTCTTATTATTAGAAAAATTTGATGGAATAATCATTTCTAATGGTCCTGGTGACCCAAAAGAGTGTCAAAAGACTATTAATAATGTTAAAAAAGCCATAGCACAAAATATTCCTCTTCTCGGTATTTGTTTGGGTTGCCAGATATTGGGCTTAGCAGCAGGAGCTGATACGTATAAATTAAAATTTGGTCACAGGAGTCAGAATCAACCTTGCTTGGAGGTAGGCACTAATCGTTGTTATATTACTGCTCAAAATCATGGATATGCCCTTGATGCTCATACTTTACAAGAGGATTGGAGAGAATGGTTTATTAATCTAAATGATCAGACTAATGAAGGAATTAAGCATATTTCCCGTCCTTTTTTTGGAGCACAATTTCATCCCGAAGCCTCACCAGGTCCGGATGATACTGAATTTATATTTGATATGTTCTTGAGAGTAATATCATGATCATAAAAAGAAAAAAATATAACAAGGTCTTAGTGTTAGGATCAGGAGCAATTAAAATTGGTGAAGCAGGAGAGTTTGATTACTGCGGGAGTCAGGCAATTAAGGCTTTGAAGGAAGAGAATATTCAAGTTATCTTAATTAATCCCAATATTGCCACGGTGCAAACATCAGAATATATGGCTGATAAGGTCTATTTTCTTCCGGTCAATGCTTATTTTGTAGAGAAGATCATAGTAAAGGAGAAACCGGAAGGAATTCTGTTAAGTTTTGGAGGCCAGACTGCCTTAAATGCGGGGATTGAATTATATAAAAAGGGTATTCTCCAGAAGTACCAAGTAGATGTTTTAGGAACCTGTATCGAAGCTATTATAAATACAGAAGACCGTAAACTTTTTAGTAGAAAATTACAAGAAATTGGCCTAAAAATACCCAGAAGTAATGCTGTTACTAGGGTTGAAGAAGCTCTGCAGTCAGGTGAACAATTAGGTTATCCAGTAATGGTTAGAATTGCTTATGCCCTGGGAGGATTAGGTTCTGGCATTGCTTATAGTAGTAGCCAATTGAAGAATATAGCTGAAAAAGCTTTTGCTCATACAGAACAGATTTTAATTGAGGAATGTCTTGCTGGCTGGAAGGAAATTGAATATGAGATAGTGCGGGATGTCTATAATAACTGTATTGCAGTCTGTTCTATGGAAAATATTGATCCTATGGGAATTCACACCGGAGAGAGTATTGTAGTAGCGCCAGTACAAACAATAAGTGCTTTAGAAAATTTTAATTTAAGGTCTTATGCTATTAAGTTAGTTCGAAGTCTGGGTATAGTAGGTGAATGCAATGTTCAATTTGCTCTTGACCCAAATTCTGACGATTATAGAGTAATTGAAGTAAATGCTAGATTGAGCAGAAGTTCGGCTTTGGCTTCTAAAGCTACTGGTTACCCCTTAGCTTTTATTGCTACTAAATTAGCATTGGGTTATGGACTTATAGAATTAAAAAATATTATTACCAAAATAACCTCTGCCTGCTTTGAGCCAGCATTGGATTATATAGTACTAAAATATCCTCGCTGGGACTTGGAAAAATTTAAGAGAGTAAGTAACAGTATCGGTTCAGAAATGAAGTCAGTGGGTGAAGTTATGGCTATTGGTAGAAGTTTTGAGGAGGTCTTACAAAAAGCAATACGTATGCTGGATATTGGTAGGCCTGGTTTAGTAGATAACGATATTGTTTTTGAAGATATAAAAAAAGAGCTGAGCATGCCTACTGATAAGAGAATGTTTGCTTTGGCTAGAGCAATAGAGCAAGGGTACTCTTTAGAAGAAATTAGTAATCTTTCCAGAGTAAATAGCTGGTTTATTTATAAGATAAAGAATATTATCGATACTAAAAATAAATTAAAACAATTATCTTTATCCAAATTACCACCTTCTTTGCTTAAAGAGGCTAAAAAACAGGGATTTTCGGATTATCAGATTGCCTTATTCTGTAATAGTGATGAATTATCGGTGCGTAAGAAAAGGAAAAAACTAGGAATAATTCCTTATGTGAAACAAATAGATACCTTAGCAGCTGAGTATCCGGCTAAAACTAATTATCTCTACCTGACCTATCATGGAGAAGAAGATGATTTAGATTTTAGTAAGAAAAAACAGGTTATGGTTATGGGTGGAGGACCCTATCGAGTGGGTTCTTCTGTGGAATTTGATTGGTGCTGTGTTAATACGGTCAGAACATTGAATAAATTAAACTATAGTACTATTATGGTTAATTGCAATCCCGAGACAGTTAGTACAGATTATGATATTTGTGATAAGCTCTATTTTGAAGAATTAACTTGGGAAAGAATTTGCGATATTTATGAGAAGGAAAAACCTTTAGGAATTATTATAGCCATGGGTGGTCAAATTCCCAATAACCTGGCCCTCAAATTGCACAAAGCTCATATTAAAATATTGGGTACCCCTCCTCGAAGTATTGATAACGCAGAAGATCGTCATAAATTTTCCAATTTACTGGATAGGTTACAGATTGATCAACCTCACTGGGCAGAGTTAATCAGTATTGAAGAAGCAGAAAAGTTTGCTCAAAAGGTTGGATATCCGGTTATGAGCAGACCGAGTTACATTTTAAGTGGTGCTGCCATGAGTATTGCCTTAAATAAGAGGGAATTAAAAGAATATTTAAAAAAAGCCTCCCATGTGAGCAAAGATCATCCAGTAGTGGTCAGTAAATTTATTATCAATGGTAAAGAGCTAGAGGTGGATGCGGTTGCTAAGAGGGGAAAACTAATTTGTTATGCACTTTCAGAGCATATTGAAAATGCTGGAGTTCATTCTGGAGATGCGACCATTGTTATACCACCTCAAAGGACCTATCTTGAGACCTTGCGTAAGATTAAAGTAATTACCAGGAAGATAGCTAAAGCACTTAGAATTAGTGGTCCATTTAATATTCAGTTCATTGCCCAGGATAATAAAGTTAAGGTTATTGAGTGTAATTTAAGATCATCTCGAAGTTTCCCTTTTGTTTCTAAGGTGGTTAAATTCAATTTTATTGATTTGGCAACTCGAATTATTATGGGAGAAGAAGTATCAGAAAATAATCATTCCTTTTTGGATTTAGACTATGTTGGAGTTAAGGCTCCCCAGTTTTCCTTTGCCCGATTAAAGGGCTCTGATCCAGTTTTAGGGGTGGAAATGGTATCTACCGGAGAAGTTGGCTGTTTTGGTAATGATTTTAATGAAGCCTTTCTCAAGAGTCTTCTTTCTGTGGGGTTTAAGTTACCCAGAAAGAACATCCTGTTATCTACTGGACCTCTGGAAAGTAAGGTCGATTTTTTAGAAAGCACCAGAATATTAAAAGATTTAAATTATAAATTCTATGCAACCAGAGGTACAGCTAATTTTATGAGAGAGAATGGGATTGAGGTCGAAACACTTTTCTGGCCTTCTGAGGATAGGGAACCTAATGTTCTTACCTATCTTGTTAATAAAAAAATTGATTTAGTGATAAACATTCCCAAGAATAGTGAAATTGTAGAACTGGACAATGATTACCTTATCAGAAGAAAGGCTGTTGATTTTGATATCCCCTTGATAACTGATATTACTTTTGCCAAAAGGTTTGTAGAAGCTTTACGGGATATTGAATGGGATGATTTAAAGGTGGAGAGTTGGGATAAATACCGGATATAAGATATAATATTATCTTAACTAATCTTTTCTATCCGTTTTCAAAAAATAATTTATTAGTATAAGGAGATAAAATGGAAAAAATTAGAGTTAGCATTATTGGAGCAACCGGTTATTCCGGAAAAGAGTTAATTAGAATATTATTGAGACATCCTAAAATAGAGTTAATGCATCTGGTTACCGCTAACTATGTAGGCCAGAAGATCTGGAAAGTCTATCCGGAATTTATTAATAAATTGGATAAAGAGCTGATGGAGCTCGATGTAGACAAAATAATACAGGATTCGGATCTAGTATTTACGGCTTTACCTCATACTGTTTCGCTCAATTTTGTGCCGGAATTATTAAGCAAAGGGAGAATAAGGGTTGTTGACCTTAGTGCTGATTTTCGTCTTAAAGATGCGGATAATTATCATAAGTGGTATCAAAAGGAACATAGCCCCAAAAGCAAGAAATTACTTAAGGAAGCAGTATACGGATTACCGGAATTGTATAAGAAAGAGATTAAGCAAGCTTCTTTGGTAGCTAATCCGGGATGTTATCCTACCAGTGCTATATTGGGCGTGGCTCCTTTATTAGCGCATCATATTGTGAAACCAAATAATATAATCATTGATGCTAAATCAGGTACTAGCGGTGCTGGGAGAAAACTATCCTTAGGTTTACATTTTACGGAGTGTAATGAGAGTTTTAAAGCTTATAAATGCATAGGACATAATCATATTCCAGAAATTGAGCAGGAACTGGCATTCTTGTATAATTCCCCTCGAATAATAGAAAAACCAGAGGAATATGAAAAGATTATCATCTCTTTTACACCACATCTCCTTCCCATTACCAGAGGAATCTTATCTACCTGTTATTTAAATTTATCGGGTGATTATAGTGAGGAAGAAATTATCGCCTTGTATCAGAACTTTTATCAGGAGGCACCATTTATCAGGATATTTAATCCCCCTGATCTACCAGAGATACGTTTTGTCCAATTAACCAATTATTGTGATATAGGGTTTGCCCTTGATAAGAGGGCAGGATTAATCAAGATAATTTCCGTTTTGGATAATCTTAGCAAAGGGGCCTCGGGACAAGCAGTGCAGAATATGAATATCATGTTTAATTTCCCAGAAGATATGGGCCTTGCATAGGGACTGATTGAAGGACAAAAATAGTAAAAGGCTATTTCATTTATCTGGAAAAAAGGAAAGGAGTAAAAAACAAATGAGCGATAACTTTAAGGAGAATGATATAAAGATAAGCAAAGAACAGGGGGTAACCTATCCTCGGGGTTTTCAGGCTAGCGGGGTGAATTGTGGCATTAGACTAAAGAGAAAAGATTTAGCTCTAATCTATTCAGAACAAATCGCCAGTGCAGGTGCAGTATATACTAAAAACCTGTTCAAAGCGGCACCTCTATGGGTTACTGAAGAGAATCTGACACGTTCTGGAGGTAAATTACAGGCTGTACTAGTAAATAGTGGTATTGCCAATGCCTGTACCGGAGAGAAGGGATTACAGGATGCTCGAGAAACTGTGCACTATGTCTCTCAATTTTTACAGATTAAACCAGAATATGTTGCAGTAACTTCCACCGGAAAGATTGGAGAGTTTCTTCCCCTGGCTAAGATAAAGAGTGGTGTTCAACAAGCAGTAAATGAACTGAGTATTTCTGGAGGCTCTGAAGCAGCAGAAGCAATATTGACTACTGATACCAGGAAAAAGGAGATTGCGGTAAGTTTTGATTTAAAGGGCAAGGAGATCAGAATAGGAGGAATGGCTAAAGGTTCCGGTATGATTCACCCTAATATGGCTACCATGTTAGCTTTCATTACTACAGATTTAGCTATAGAAAATACCCTATTACAGAAAGCCTTGTCTGGAGTTATTGGTAAAACTTTTAATATGATCAGTGTAGATGGTGATACCAGTACTAATGATATGGTATTATTATTAGCCAATGGTGTAGCAGGCAATCCCAAAATTAGTGTGGTTGATGAAGATTACGATCGGTTTATTTACGCACTGAAATATGTGGCTGAATATTTGGCTAAGGAAATAGTGCGAGACGGAGAAGGAGCTACCAAGCTAATTGAGGTAGAGGTACAGCATGCACTCTCTAATAGTGATGCAGAAAAGGCGGCCAAAGCGGTTATAGATTCTCTTTTAGTAAAGACGGCTATCTTTGGTCATGACCCGAATTGGGGTAGAATTTTGGCTGCAGTTGGTTATTCAGGAGCTTATCTGGAGGTGGCTAAAGTAGATCTTTATTTACAGGAAAAGATTGTGGCCCATGGTCAACCACTTCCCTTTTCCCGAGAAATAGTGCGTAAATATTTGGAAGAATCGGAAGAGATAAAAATTGTTATCGATCTAAAAGTTGGTCCAGGTAAGGCAACAGCCTGGGGCTGCGATCTTGGTTATGGATATATTGATATTAATACTAAATATAGCTAAGGAAGATAGAGGAGGATTCTATGATAAAAGATGACAGTTTACGTGCCGAAATCTTAGTGGAAGCACTACCTTATATAAAAAAGTTCTGGAATAAGATAGTAGTAATTAAATATGGTGGTAGTGCTATGGAAGATAAACAACTGGAGAAACTAATTATAAAAGACATAATTTTATTACGTTACATAGGGATGAAACCGGTTATTGTTCATGGTGGTGGTCCAGAAATTTCTCAAGAAATGAAAAAACTGAACAAGGTTCCTCAATTCATCAATGGCTTAAGAGTTACTGATCGTGATACTATGGACATTACTGAGATGGTTTTAACAGGAAAGATTAATACTCGTCTGGTTGCTGAGATAAATTTATGTATTTCTGAAGATCAGGGTAATGGCATCAAAGGGATTGGTCTCAGCGGAGAAGATGCACAACTGCTTATGGTAAAAAAATATGACACTATTGATTTAGGCTATGTAGGGGAAATCCAAAAGATTAATCCAGAGATATTATTTTTACTTTTAGAAAAGGATTATATCCCCGTTATTGCCACTATCGGTGTTGATGCCAGTGGAGAGAGGTTTAACATTAATGCTGATACAGTAGCTGGAGAAATAGCGGCTGCTTTACAGGCAGAGAAGTTAATCTATCTTACTGATGTGGAAGGAGTCTTTAGAAAATTGGACGATACCAGTTCACTAATCAGCAGTTTAAAGATGGAGGAAGCCAGAGAATTGCTGAAATCCGGACAAATCCAGCATGGTATGATTCCTAAGATAAAATCAGCCCTAAAAGCGTTGGAAGGAGGTGTAAAGAAGGTTCACTTTCTAAATGGTAAGCATGTCCATTCCATACTGTTGGAGATATTTACCGATCGAGGAGTGGGAACTGAATTTTTCTCTGATAATGAATAAGGAAATATTAATAGATGAAAAAATTCATTAAATAAATAGTAGAAGATTATTTTAATAAGGTGGCTAGTTATGAACAGTAAAGCATTAATAGCAGATGAGCAAAGATATTTAATTCATACTTATAAAAGACCGGCGATGATATTAGATCATGGAGAAGGAATAAAGGTTTGGGATTTAGAAGGAAAGCAATACTATGATTTTATTGGTGGTATTGCTGTAAATAGTCTTGGCTATAGTCATCCCAGTATTGTACAGGCTATTAGCCAGCAGGCTAGTAAACTTATTCATTGCTCCAACCTTTTTTATAATGTTCCTCAGATTTTGTTAGGTAGAAAATTGGTGGAGATTTCCTGTGGAGATAGGGCATTTTTTGCTAACAGTGGAGCAGAAGTAAATGAGGCAGCTATAAAGTTGGCAGTTAAGTATTATCGAGAACAGAAAAAAGAAAAATTTAAGATAATATATATGGAAAATTCTTTTCATGGTAGAACCATTGCTACTCTGGCTGCCACTGGAAAATACAAATACCAGAAAGATTATCTTTCTCTCTTACCTCCTTTTAAACAGGCTATTTTTAATGATTTAGATTCGGTTCAGGAAGCCTATGAGGAAGAAGTTGCGGCGGTAATTGTGGAACCGGTACAGGGAGAAGGGGGAATCCATATTGCCTCCCAGGAGTTTTTGCAGGGATTAAGAGATTTTTGTAATGATAAGGACTTACTACTAATCTTTGATGAGATTCAATGTGGTCTGGGTCGAACAGGTAAGATGTTTGCTTATCAGCATTATGGTATTGAACCTGATATTATCACTCTGGCTAAACCGTTAGGAGGGGGGTTACCATTAGGGGCACTTATTGCTAAAGAGAAGGTTGCCTCAGTATTTCAGCCTGGTGATCATGGAACTACCTTCGGAGGAAATCCTGTAGCCTGTGCTGCTGCTCTGGCTTTTTTAGAAGTATTACAAAAAAATAATCTCTTGCTAGAATGTCAGCGCAAGGGAGAATATTTCCGCAAGAAATTAGAAGAACTGAAACTGAAATTCCCAGATGTAATTAAAGAGGTCAGGGTAATAGGATTAATGGCTGGATTGGAACTAGTGCCAGAGGGTATGACTATAGTTCAAAAGATGTTAGACAAGGGTATATTAATTAATTGTACTGCAGAAAAGGTATTGCGCTTTTTACCCCCCTTAATTGTACAGGAAAGTGAAATTAATTTACTAATTCAGGCTTTAGAGGAAGTACTATCAGAAATAAAATGATAGATAAGAAATTAATTAAACAATTAATTAAGGTAAGGTAATAAGATTATTTAATTAGAACAGGAGGAAATTATGACCAAATATAATAAGGTGGTACTGGCTTATTCAGGGGGTTTAGATACCTCAATAGCCATTAGATGGTTAAAAGAAAATTATTGTGATGAAGTTATTGCGGTGACTGTTGATGTGGGTCAGGAAAGTGACCTGAAGTTTGTAAAAGAGAAGGCATTGAGAATTGGAGCTAGCAAATCTTATATCATAGATGCGAAAGAGGAATTTGCTTTCCATTATGTTTTGTCAGGGTTGCAGGCTGGTGCCGTTTATGAAGAACACTATCCTTTAGCTACAGCTTATTCACGTCCCCTTATAGCAAAAATTTTAGTGGATTTTGCAGAAAAAGAGCAGGCACAAGCCATAGCCCATGGCTGTACCGGTAAGGGTAATGACCAGGTTAGATTTGAAGTTTCTACTGCGGCATTAAATCCGGACCTGGAGGTAATTGCACCAGCTCGAGAATGGGGGTTTACCAGGGAAGAGGAAATCCAATATGCTCAGCGCTATGATATTCCTATCCCAGTTGATATTGCTAATCCTTACAGTATTGACCAGAATCTCTGGGGCAGGTCTTGTGAATGTGGTATACTGGAAGACCCATGGGTAGAGCCACCAGAGGAAGTCTATGAATGGACAGTAAAACCAGAGAATGCTCCTAATAAACCGACCTATCTAGAAATATATTGGGAAAAGGGTGTTCCTCTACGAATTAATGGACAGGAAAAGCCACTTGTGGAACTCATCTCCGAAATAAATAACATAGGAGGAGAAAATGGAGTGGGTAGGGTTGATATGGTAGAAAACAGACTGGTCGGGATCAAATCTAGAGAAATATATGAATGTCCCGCTGCCATTATTTTATTAGCAGCTTATAAAAGCTTAGAAAGTATGGTTTTACCAAGAGATTTGTTCCATTTTAAACAGATTATATCTCAAAAATATGCTGAATTAACTTATAATGGATTATGGTATTCACCTTTAAAAGAGGCTTTAGATGGTTTTATTGGGGTAATCAAAGACAAAGTAACAGGCACCATCAGGATTAAACTGATGAAAGGACAATGCCAAGTAGTAGGAAGAAAATCGGTTAATTCTCTTTATGATTTTAACCTGGCGACCTATGATAAAGGGGATACCTTTAATCAGGATTTTGCTAAAGGGTTTATTCAGTTATGGGGATTACCAAGTAAGGTTTATGCCTCAGTGAGCAGAAAAAATAAGTAAAAAAAGAGGTAAGATATGAAAAAGATGTGGGGCGGTAGATTTAAAAAGGATACTAATAAGGCAATGCAAAGATTTATTTCTTCCCTTTCTTTTGATAAAAAACTGGTCAAATATGATATTACTGGCAGTATAACTCATGCCCGGATGTTAGGAAAGTGCAGAATAATAAAGAAAGAAGAATCCCAGAAAATTGTGCAGGGATTAAAAGAAATTCTTCAGGAAATAGAGCAGGGAACATTACAGATTGATGATAAGGTTGAGGATATTCATACCTGGGTAGAAGATCGGCTAAAGGAAAAGATAGGAGAAATTGCCGGGAAACTTCATACCGCCCGCAGTCGTAATGATCAGGTTGTTCTTGATGAGAGAATGTATTTAAAAGAAGAACTTTCCCATATCCAGAAGTTATTAAAAGATTTACAAGAAACTATTTTAAACACTGCTCATAATTATTTAGGAGTAATAATGCCTGGTTATACTCATCTCCAACATGCCCAACCAGTACTCTTTTCACATCATTTATTGGCTTATTATTTCAAATTTAAGAGAGATGAACAAAGACTACAGGATTTATATGCTAGAGTAGATATATTGCCTTTAGGCTCTGCTGCTCTGGCTGGAACATCCTATCCTATTGATAGAAATTTTGTGGCAGGAGAGTTAAAGTTCAGTCAAATTTCCCAAAATAGCTTGGATGCTGTAAGTGACCGAGATTTTATAGTCGAATTTCTCTCCGATGCATCATTGATTATGTTACATCTTAGTAGTTTGAGCGAGGAATTAATCTTGTGGTCTTCCCAAGAATTTAACTTCATCGAACTGGATGAATCTTTTTGTACCGGTAGCAGTATTATGCCTCAGAAAAAAAATCCTGATGCTGCCGAATTAATTAGAGGGAAAACGGGCAGAATTTATGGCCATTTACTATCTTTGCTTACTACATTGAAGGCTTTACCTCTAGCCTATAATCATGATTTACAGGAAGACAAAGAGCCTCTCTTTGATACTGTAGAGGTCCTAAAAGATTCCCTTGCCCTTATGGATGGTATGATTGAGACCTGGCAGGTTAAGGCAGATAATATGAGGAGAAGTCTGGAAGGGGATTTTTCCAGTGCTACTGAACTTGCTGATTATTTAGCGCGTAAAGGTATATCTTTTCGAACAGCACATGAAGTAGTCGGTAAGATAGTATTGTACTGTCTGGACAAAAAAAAGAATTTAGAACAACTTACTTTAGAGGAATTACAGCGATTTCACAGTAATTTTCAGCAGGATGTTTTTCCATTACTCAAGCCTGAGGCAGTGGTAAATGCCAAGATATCAGCTGGAGGAACCTCTTTATCAAGGGTTAGAGAAGTTATCGAAGAAGAGAAAAAACGGTTTAGATCCTGAAAGGCAAAGAAAATTTATTGTTACCAGTTGCTTAGGATATATATCTTCAAGAAAAGTTTTTAGAAAATAATTTTACCAAAAGATTTTTTCATTTTCTAAACGTGATACAGGAATTAATAAGTATTAACCACCATTTATATTTATGTTATGTGTTTATCGAAGAAAGAATTCTTCTGTTATGTATGTCTTAGTATTTATACTTAATTTTTCATTTGACTTTCCTACATTTGGTTCGTATTATAATAAAAGTTACGATATTCGTATGATAAGATTATCTATTAAGATTATTAGGATAGAAAATGACCAGGGAAGTTAAAGAAAGGCAGAATATTATCTTAGAAATTGAGGACCTTTTTCTCAGGTTAACCGAAATATTATGGGCACATGTTTCCCGATGTAGTAGTGGTGACAATAAGAATATCTCTTTGAATATTACCGAACATTTTATTATTGAATATTTAGGAAAAGAATCGTTTGCTTCTATGAGCAGACTTTCAAAAATAATCCATGTTTCTCCAACTACTATGACCAGTATCGTGGATCGCTTGATAAGACGTGGTTTTCTGCAAAGATATCGTGCTCAGCAAGATCGAAGGAAAGTACTGGTAACCCTCTCTGATGAAGGAAAAAATTTTTACCTTAGACATCACTTTCATTTTACAGAATTATATATTCATTTTTTATCTTCTCTACCTGATCATGGTAAAGCGTTTGCTCAAAATCTGCAGGAAATAAAAGAGAATATTACTCAGCTCAAAAACCATTTGGAAGGAAGCTGACCAAAGAATAGAGGAGTATCAATGGAAAATGAATGAAAAAAAAGATCGTCAAGATAGTAAATTTTATTTACAAACAGTACCGGAAGTGGAGAAGAAGTTAACTACTTCTTTAAGTATGGGGCTAACTTCTTCTGAAGCTAATCTACGTCTGGAAAGGTTTGGACCAAACCAATTAAAAGAAGGTAAAAAGAGAACTGTCTGGCACATGTTGTTAGACCAGTTTAAAGATGTCTTGATTATTATTTTATTAATTTCTGCAGCTATAGCAGTGCTAATGGGAGAGATAACTGATGCCATTGTTATTAGCATTATAGTAATTTTAAATGCTATCTTGAGTGTGTTACAGGAGTATCGAGCAGAGAAATCACTGGATGCCTTAAAAAGAATTACTGTTCCTGAAGCCTTAGTTATAAGAGATGGAAAGCGCAAGAAAATAGAATCTACTCAGTTGGTTCCAGGTGATGTAGTATTATTAGAAGCAGGTGATCGAATTCCGGCTGACTTGCGTTTGGTGGAGGTAACTGATCTTTGTATTCAAGAAGCAGTATTGACCGGGGAATCGGAACCCGTAGAGAAGACTAATCAAGAGATTGTCAGTCAAGAAGAAGTGGCTTTGGGCGATTGCCTGAATATGGCTTATATGGGAACTTCGGTAATAGGTGGACGTGGTAAAGGTGTAGTAGTGGCAACGGGAATGGATACGGAAATAGGGCAGATTACCGGTATGCTGCAGGAACAGAAAAAAGAATTAACCCCTCTGCAAAAAAAGTTAAACCAGGTAGGTAAAAATCTGGGAGTAATTATTCTTTTTGTGATAGCAATTGTTGTTTTACTGGGCTGTTTGCGTGGAATTCCTTTTTTCGATATGTTTCTCACCGGTATTGCCCTGGCTGTGGCAGCCGTACCGGAAGGATTACCGGCAGTGGTTACTATTGTGCTGGCTTTAGGTGTGCAGCAGATGGTAAAGAAAAATGCCATCATCAGGCGTCTTACTGCAGTGGAGACTCTGGGTGCTACTACAGTAATCTGTTCTGATAAGACTGGCACATTAACCCAAAACCAGATGACGGTGCGCAAACTGGTGTTAATTGATCGAGAAATAGAGGTAGATGGTGTGGGCTATCAACCTATGGGAGAATTCCATCATGAGAATCAATCTATTCAACCTAATACCGACCAGTCACTATCCCTTTTGTTGAAGGCTGGGGCTCTTTGTAATAATTCTTACTTAAAACAGAATGAAGGTAATAATCAGTGGGAGATTGTTGGTGACCCAACTGAGGGTGCCTTAGTGGTACTTGCGGCAAAGGCTGGTTATAAGAAGGAGGATTTAGAGCAGGAATATCCTCGTTTAAGGGAAATCCCTTTTGATTCAGAGCGAAAAAGAATGTCTACTGTGCATCAGACACCGGAAGGCCAGGTGATACTATTTGTGAAAGGAGCTCCTGATCAGATTGTGGAATGTTGCCACAGTGTCAGAGGCAATAGTAAAATATTACCTTTATCGAATTCTTTAAAGGAAAAAATCGCGGAACAGAATAAAAAATTAGCTTCAGGTTCGCTGCGGGTATTAGCAGTAGCTTATCGAGAAATAGCTGCTCCAGAGAAGGAATATCTACTAAAAAATAAAAAAATAGAGGTAGATAAAATTGAAAGTAGTTTAATCTTATTAGGTTTAGTAGCTATGATCGATCCCCCTCGGAAAGAGGCTTTAGAGGCGGTTAAGACCTGTCGTAAAGCAGGAATTCGTCCAGTTATGATAACTGGAGATTATCCACTGACTGCCCGGGCTATTGCCGAGCAGATAGAGATTTATAAACCAGGAGATCAAATTCTTACCGGCTCAGAATTAGAGAAAATGTCTCCAGAAGAATTGGAAAAAGTGGTAATGAAGACCACTATCTTTGCCCGGGTATCACCGCGCCACAAGATGAGAATTGTCCGGGCTTTACAGAAGAATAATCAGGTAGTAGCTATGACCGGAGATGGTGTTAATGATGCCCCGGCACTAAAAGAGGCAGATATTGGTGTGGCTATGGGCATTACCGGAACTGATGTTTCCAAAGAAGCGGCAGATATGATCTTGACTGATGACAATTTTTCTTCCATTGTCTTGGCAGTACAGGAAGGGAGAAAAATCTATCAAAATATTAGGAAATTTATTCGTTATTTATTATCCTGCAATTTAGGAGAGATATTGACTATTTTTATTGCTATTATGATCGGTCTACCACGTCCCTTACTGCCTATTCAAATACTTTGGGTCAATCTGGTAACAGATGGTTTTCCTGCTTTGGCCTTAGGATTAGATCCATCTGAGCAGGATGTGATGAGAAGACCTCCCAGAAATCCTAAAGAAGGTATTTTTTCTGGAAAGATGGGATTTAATATTTTCTCTCAAGGTATATTTATTGGAATTATAACTTTAATTGCCTTTTATTATGGTTATAGCCAATATTCCTTAGTGGTAGGAGAGACGATGGCTTTTGCTACCTTAAGCTTTACTCAGTTAGGGCAATCCTTGAATTCCCGTTCTGATAGATTTTCCATATTCCGATTGGGTCTTTTTAGCAATTTTTATTTAGTATGGGCTATTTTAGGCTCTGGTTTATTACAGTTAGTGATAATGGTAGTACCTTTTTTACAAGAGGTGTTTCAGATTACTGCACTTACCCTTTCTCAATGGTTCTTTGTTATTTTTATCTCTTTAACAACCATACCTTATGTAGAGATACTAAAAAAATTAAAATTAACCTATTGAATTTAGAGCTTCCTTTCTATTTTCTTTTCCACAAGATAAAAGTGAGGGAAAAATTTGGGAAGGACATTTTTTATGTTTTAAATATGATATACTATAAGATTAGGACAGAGGAAGGCTTATGATTTTGACTAACAGTAGGGAGTGTTTCTATGGGTTGTGATGTTAAAGCTATTATTGAGGAATTGGAACAAGATTATACTATTCGTCCTTATTTGACAGCACTGGAATATATTCCAGCACAGGATGCTCGTTTAGCTGATTTCCCTGATTGGCTTTATCAAGGATTAATTAATCAATTAAAAAAAGAAGGGATCAATAAGCTTTATTCTCATCAAGCCAGTGCTCTCCAGGCTATTCAGGAAGGTAAGAATATTGTGGTAGTTACCCCTACAGCTTCTGGAAAAACACTCTGTTATAATCTACCGGTTCTGGATAGAATTATTAAAGAGCCGGAAAGTAGAGCGATTTATATCTTCCCCACCAAAGCACTTGCTCAAGATCAACTGGGAGAGTTATACCGTTTGGTAGAAGCACTAGATAAGCCCATAAATACTTTCACCTATGATGGAGATACGCCTGTTTCAGCCCGTTCTGCTATTCGCAATCAGGGTAATATTGTAGTTACCAATCCCGATATGCTACATACCGGGATATTACCGCATCATACCAAATGGCATAGACTGTTTCAAAATTTAAGATATATTGTGATGGATGAAATACATATTTATCGTGGTGTTTTTGGCAGTCATATGGCCAATGTGTTACGCCGCTTAAAGCGTATTTGTCAATTCTATGGCTCCCAACCACAGTTTATCTGTTGTTCTGCTACTATTGCTAACCCCCTGGAATTGGCAGAAAAAATTACTGAAAAAAGATTTACTCTTATTAATAATAATGGTGCACCCAGTGGAGAAAAATATTTTTTATTCTACAATCCACCAGTGGTAAACAGACAGCTTGGTATCCGCAAAAGTCTAATTAAAGAAACCGCCCGCTTGGTAAGTAAATTTTTAAATCATAATATTCAAACCATTGTTTTTGCACGTAGCCGTCTGACTACTGAAATATTGACCAGTTATCTTAAAGATTATTTGGATAAAATTGGTCAAAATCGTGATCTAGTAAGAGGCTATCGGGGAGGTTATCTGCCCAATTTACGCAGAGAAATTGAAAAGGGACTCAAAGAAGGAATAATAAAAGGAGTAATTAGCACCAATGCCCTGGAATTAGGAGTAGATATTGGACAGTTAGATGCCTGTTTTATTGCCGGTTATCCCGGTACCATTGCTAGCACCTGGCAGCAGGCTGGGAGAGCAGGTAGACGGAGCAGTTCTTCAGTAGCTGTTCTGGTAGCTTCTAGTGTACCACTGGATCAGTATATTATTAATTCTCCTGATTACTTTTTTAAGGAGACACCCGAAAGTGCTGTAATTGATCCCAATAATTTGAGTATATTAATCAGTCATATAAAGTGTGCTGCCTTTGAACTACCATTCATTCCAGAGGAAAAATTTGGTTCAGAAGAATTGAAGGATATACTACAATTTTTGGAAGATAAAGGTATAATTCATTTTAGTCAGAATAAATGGCACTGGATGAGTGAGGCCTATCCTGCTGATGAGATTAGTTTACGCAGCGCTTCTACTGAAAACTTTGCTATTATTGATGTAGAAGAAGGTGAGTATAAGGTGATCGGAGAAATTGATCGAGAGAGTGCACCCACTACTATCTATGAAGGTGCTATTTATATCCATGAAGGTGAGCAATATACCATTACCAAACTTGATTATAGTGATTATAAAGCTTATGCCAAAAAGGTAGAGGTAAATTATTATACCGATGCACAGGTAGAAAGCCATATCAAGACTCTGGATGTCTTTGATTTACATGAGGAAGAGAACGTTAAGCATCAGCATGGAGAGATAGCCATCACCACTATTTCCACCATGTATAAAAAGGTAAAATTCTATACCCATGAAAATCTAGGTTACGGAAAAATTAATTTACCAGCGGAAGAGATGCATACTACTGCCTATTGGTTGATTTTAGCGGAAACATTCTTAGATCTGGTGGGAGGTAAGAGCATACTTAAGTTTACCTTTGATTTAGCTGGTGGTTTACTTGCTCTCTCTAATGTTATGGTAAATGTAGCTCCTTTATTTGTTATGTGTGACCCGAAAGATATTAGGGCAGTAGTTCAAGTTCGTTCCCCCTTTACTGATTTACCCACTATTTTTATCTATGATAATTATCCAGGAGGGGTTGGTTTTAGTGAAAAAATTTTTGAGCTTCGTGATAAAATTTTAGTGGCGGCACGGGAGTTAATTGAAAATTGTGGTTGTGATGAAGGATGTCCCTCCTGTGTTGGTCCTATTAATCAGGTAGGTACTCAGGGCAAACAAAGTGCACTATTTATTCTCAAGGAGGCGCTGCGTTGATCTATGGATTTAAGAGATCGTCTGGAGAAGATTGAAAGTTTAAAGAAAAAGGTACAGCAAATTAGTAATAATGAGCTTCACAAGAAGAGCATTTTCTATTCTAAAAGCAGAGGAATGGTGCCTATTTCTGAGATTATTCCTGGTAAGGTAATAGATACGCCACATGGTCCCTGTTTTGTGACAGAAAAGAATATCCCTTTACAATCTTCCTATGGTGATAGTTTGCTGCTGGATATTAAAAGATATTTCCCCTCGGGCTTACATTTCTGGATTCCTCAATTTAAAAAAGAAGACGAGGAAATCAAACTGGAAGAGACCCTATTTTTTGATACCGAAACAACTGGATTAGCCGGGGGTTCAGGAACCTATATTTTTTTATTAGGACTGGGCTATTTTCAGGGAGAGAACTTTTCTATTAGACAATATTTTATGTCGGACTATCATGAGGAAGAGGCTTTATTGTGGGCTGTTAATCAGCTTTTTGCTCAGGGCTTTAAATTATTGGTTTCCTATAATGGGAAAAGTTATGATTTCCCATTACTTCAGACTCGTTGTATTATGACCCGCTTACCCTTATCATTAAATACATCTTATCACCTTGACTTGTTATTTCCTACCAGAAGGTTGTGGAAGAGAAGGTTACAGGACTGTTCTTTACCTAATATTGAGAAAAAGATACTAAAAATCTATAGAGAGGAAGATATCCCGGGATATCTCATACCCAATGTCTATTTCCGTTACCTTCAGGACAAAGATGCCCGTTATTTAAAACCGATTTTTACTCATAATTTACAGGATATCATTTCCTTAGTTCTACTTACCACCAAGATTAGTCAGACTATGGATGATCCTCTTTGTGTCGGGAAATTTGCCCTGGACTTATGTAGTATTGGCAAGATTTATGAAGATTATAAGGATTTTCATTACAGTAGTAGATGTTATGAAGAGGCATTAAGGGGTAACTTATCAGATGAGGAGACATTGGAAGCTTTGAAATTATGTTCTTTTGCCTATAAAAAACAGGAAAATTGGGAAAGTGCTGTCTCAGCCTGGCGGGAAGTTATTTCTTTAAGTAATCAATTTATCCTTTACCCCTATGAAGAATTGGCTAAATATTATGAACATAAATGCAAAGATCATTATCAGGCAGGTGCTGTAGTGGAAGAGGCATTGCAAAGACTGGCCAGGGAAAAAATCAACTGGAACATTAAAGAAGAATATCGAAACCGCCTCTCTTACCGGTTGGAAAGAATAAAGAGGAAACAGGAATTGATGAGTTCCCAGGACCGTAGAAATAATCAGAGCGAATTAAGAGGATAATGGAAAATGAGCGAAGAAAAAAAGAATTATACTATCAAGGATTGGCCACAATATGAAAGGCCAAGGGAGAGATTATTACATCATGGCCCTGAATTTTTAACAGATGCTGAGCTGCTGGCTATTATCATCACCAAGGGGCATTCCGGAAAAACATCAGTAGAGGTAGCCCGCAGTCTATTAACTAAATTTGGAACTCTGAGAGGTCTAATGAGTGCCTCCTATTCAGAAATGAAACAGGTAAATGGCATTGGCAAGGCAAAATATGCCCAAATAAAGGCGGCACTGGAAATGGGAGTAAGATTAGCCCAGGAAAAGATTTTACCAGGTAAGAAAATAGCCAAAGCTCAGGATGTGGTAGATTACTATTATACAGAGATGAAGGATAAGAAAAAAGAGCTGTTTCATATTATTTTATTGGATATACGCTATCAGATTATCCGTGATGTACTTATTTCTATGGGTAGTTTGAGTGAAACTACCGTTCACCCTCGTGAGGTGATGAAAGAAGTTATTAAAGAATCAGCTGCTGCTGTTATCTTTCTGCATAATCATCCCAGTGGGGATCCTCAACCCAGTGAGCAGGATAGAGAGCTAACTAAAAGATTATGTGAATCCTGTAGTTTGCTGGGTATTAAAGTTCTGGATCATATTATTATAGGGGAAGAATGTTTTTATAGCTTTGCCCAGATGGGTCAAATTTAAAAAGGGCAGTTTTTAAATAATTGATTAATAAAAGATAAGGAGAAAAAGATAAGGAGAACAGGATGAAGCAAGTTGATTTAAAATATTGTACCAAGTGTGGTTATCTTTTAAAGAATACTATAATACAGAACCACCCAAGAAAGTATTGTCAGCATTGTGATACTATATATTACGATAATCCTATTCCTACTGTAGCAGCAGTAGCAAGAAATAAACTTGGACAAATATTGTTAGTGAAAAGAAAGGTAGAACCGAAGAAGGGTTACTGGGCTTTGCCGGGTGGATTTATAGATGATGGAGAATCAGCCATTCAGGCCACTTTAAGAGAGTTACAGGAAGAGACTGGTTTAGAGGGTATTGTCCAGAGATTTATCAAGATATTCAATCATGAAAGTGCATTATATGGGTATGTTATAATTATAACCTATGAGGTAAGCATTATTGGTGGTAAATTACAAGCAGGTGATGATGCAGAAAGTGTGGGTTTTTTTGATGTTGAGGAAATGCCACCCCTGGCTTTCCCGTTTCAGCAAGAAGCGGTACAATTAGTCTTAAGTTATCCCTTAACGGAGAAGGTAAAAAGATAAGAAATATTAGCAGCTGAACATATAAAGTAATTTAGTTTGAACTTTATCGGTATGAACTTTTATTGATCTTGTATAAGTAATAAATAATAAATATGAGGTATTGTAAGATGGAAGAGGTAAAATTTTTTACCAAGGATGAGTTAAAGGTAAAGCCAGTATTAAAAAGTTCTCAATTAAGGGCAGTAGCACATAACCATGTTATGATGACCTTATTTGATTTTGGTCCTGACGATAATGTTATGCCCAACCACCACCATCCTCATGAGCAAATTAGTTATGTTTTGAAGGGTTCACTGAAAATGATTGCTGGTGGCCAGAGTCGGATCTTAAAAGCGGGACAGGGAGCTATTATACCATCTAATGTGGAACATGAAGTATATGCTTTAGAAAAAGATACTCAGGTATTGGATATTTTTTATCCAATAAGAGAAGATTATTTATCTTGACCAATATTATAATAGATATAGATAATAGGTATTTATAGGGGCATAAATCATAGGAATTTTTATGAAAGTATTAGCTCTTGATTATGATGGGGTAATTGTGGATAGTGTTTTAGATTCTCTATTTGTCAGTCATAATGCCTATTTAGAGCTAGTAGGAGATTCCCGGAAAGATGTTTTTGGTGGAGAAAGGTTCACTTTTCAAAACTGGCCCATAATACAAAAAAAATATGCCCGGGAGATTCAATATTATCGCTCTTTAAGGCCTTATATTAGAGATGCTACGGATTATGGCTTGATTCAAAAACTGCTGGAAGAAAAAAGATATTTACAAAATCAACAGCAATTCGACCAGTATCGCAATACGGTAAGATTTGACTTTAAAAAGTTTCATCAACTCTTTTATCAGGAAAGAAGAAAATTACAGGAGATAAATTTTGAAGAATGGCTTAAACTGGTACCCGCTTATCAGGAAGTTGTGTGCGGTATCAATCGTTTTATTCAAGAAGGGGTAAGAGTAATCATTACTACTTTTAATCGCAAGGAGTATATTATTAAGACTTTTCACCCCCGTTACTACAATATTCCCATAGGAGAACAGGATATACTTGATATAAGCTTAGGGAAGGATAAATCAAAACAGATGGAATATATTACTCAATTTTATGGAGTAAAGTATGATAAAATTTATTTTGTTGATGATCAACTGGCACACTTAGAACAGACACTTAGTCTGGGCTTACAGGTCTTTTTAGCCGGCTGGAGCTATGCTACTATCCAGCAAAAAGAACGGGCAGCACAACTGAATATCCCCGTTATTGAGAGAGAAGAAGATTTTTATTCTATGGTTAAGGAGTGTATGATCAGAGAGGACAAGGAACAGCAATTAAAAATAAAAAGGGAAAGAGAGGTAAGATTGTATGAAGGTAATAGATTACCATGAAGTTCCTCTAGAAGAGGTAGAAATAGGAGAGGCAGAAAAAGTAAAAGTGAGATGGCTCATTTCTGATAAAGATTATGCTAAAAATTTTGCCATGAGGTTATTTGAGGTTGGAGCAGGAGGTTTTACACCTTATCATAGTCATGATTGGGAACATGAGGTATTTGTCCTAGAAGGGGTAGGAGAGGTTAAAATAGAGGATAAAACTTATCCTATTAAAAAGGATAGTGTGGTATTTATTAATCCTCAAGTTAAGCATACTTTTACCAATACCGGAGAGGGAATATTGAAGTTTCTTTGCCTGATACCTTACAAGTAACAGGTAATCAGGGCTTACCAATAGTCAATTTCCTTAATCTCCAGAGGTTTTCTATGAAAATATTAGCAGTTGATTTTGATGGAGTGATAAGTGATAGTGCTCTAAAATCATTGTTTGTCAGTCATAATGCCTATTGCCGTTATTTTGGAGCAGAAGCGAAGAAAAATTTTGGTGGTCAGCTATTTACCTTTGCTAATTGGGAACAGATGAAAAAAGAATATTACCAGGAAATGGAAAAATACAGGAAACTTCGTGCTTATGTTGAACAGTCCTGTGATTTTTTAGTCATGATTAAGATTATTGAAGAACAAATAGAAGTAAAAAACCAGGAAGAATTTATTAAGATTCGTAATGAACTGGATCTGGATTACTACCTTTTTCATGAATTATTCTTTCAAGAAAAAGAAAGATGGCAAAAGAAAGATTTTGCTAAATGGTTTTCCTTATCCCCGGTCTATGAGGAGGTAGTAGCCGGAATTAAACAATTATTAAAAGAGGGGGTAAAGATAGTTATTGCTACCTCAAATTTGGGTAAAGCAATTCACCCTGCTTTCCAACAGGATTATCTGGGATTTCCTATGGATTTGAAGGATATTTTTGATAAAAACTATGGTCAGAATAAATCTGACCATATGAAAGCCATTAAAGCCCAGTTTAAGGTTAATTTTGGAGATATCTACTTTGTTGATGACCAATTAAGTTATCTAGAAGAGACTCAGATTTTAGGAGTCAATGTTTTTATGGCTGGCTGGGGCTATTGTACAGAAGAACAGAAGGATATTGCTCGAAGCAAGGGTATTACAGTTATAGAAAGGGAAGAAGATTTTTATCCCACTATGAAACAATTTTTTAATTAGTCCTGGTCCTGGCCATTCTGAGAACTATTGCTACCCGGATTTATGATTCCTCAGGATACTAAAATATAATTAATTTATAGTTTATAATACAAGTATATAGTATATAGTATATAGTAGATAGTATATAGTTTAGGTGGGTATAATTGAGAGCAGTATGGTTTATAGTTGATAGTTTTTAGTTTTAAGTTTTTAGTTCATAGTTTATGGTTTTTAGTTCATAGTTTATAGTGGAATATTTTTTAGTTATAATTGTTTTCTAATAATATACACCATAAGTATAAAGCTTAGCCCAATTCTAAATACTAAATACCAACGACTATCGACCAACGACTAAATAGGCTTGACGCTCGACACATGATTATTTTGTCATTGCGAGGTGCGCAGCGCTGAGGCAATCTCATCAACTTCTACCCAAGTGAATTTAAATTGAAAACCAAAAGTTGTAAATTATTTTACTTCCAAAATCAATTACTGGCGACCAATACCTGATGACTAAATTAACGTTATACGCTATACTTAATACAGTATACTTATTGTCAATGATAGCGCAATACGCGCAACGCAATACCAAATACCAACGACCAACGACTAAATACTAACGACTAAATACTTTATACTGATATACCAGTATACTTAGCACATATCCTAAAATAAATCAGGAGGAGGATTAATAAATGATAAATTATACCGATTTAAATCCCGGAAAACGGGTATTAATGGGACCTGGCCCTAGTGATGTTCATCCCCGAGTGCTAAAGGCTTTGGCTACACCTCTGGTAGGTCACCTGGATCCCGATTTTTTGGAAATTATGAATGAAACAAGAGCGATGCTCAAAGAAGTATTTCAGACCAAAAATGAGATGACTATTGCTCTATCTGGTACGGGTAGTGCCGGGATGGAAGCCTGTCTAGTAAATCTTCTCCAACCAGGGGATAAAGCAATAGTCTGTGTTAGTGGTCTATTTGGAGAGAGAATGGTAGATATTGTAAAGAGGTGTGGAGCTGAACCAGTTGTTGTTCAGACTGAATGGGGTAATATTATCGAACCAGAACAAGTTCAAAAAGCCCTGGCTGATAATGGTAAGGTTAAATTGTTAGCTATTGTACATGCGGAGACCTCAACCGGAGTAAGACAGCCCCTGGAAGAAATCTCCCGTCTAACAAAAGAGGCAGAGACTCTCTTGCTGGTAGATGCGGTAACTTCATTAGCCGGCATTCCAGTAGAAACTGATAGGTGGCAGATTGATGCCATATATAGTGGTTCCCAAAAATGTCTTAGTTGCCCGCCGGGGTTGGCACCAGTCTCTTTCAGTGAAAATGCCTTACAGTCTATTAATCAGAGGACCAGTCCTATCCAAAGCTGGTATCTGGATATTCAGATGCTCCAGAGCTACTGGGGCAAAGAAAGGTTTTATCATCATACTGCACCTATAAATATGATTTATGCCCTAAGAGAAGCTCTACGACTGGTTTTAGAAGAGGGATTAGAAAAGCGATTCCAAAGACATTATTTGCATTCTAAAGCTCTGGTGGCAGGTCTAGAGGCTATGGGCTTAAAGATGATAGCTCCCGTTGACTATCGTTTACCGGAATTAAATGCGGTATATATTCCAGAGGGTATTGATGATATTACGGTAAGGAAAGCTCTGCTTAAGGAGTATGGTATTGAAATTGGTGGAGGACTGGGTAAATTCAAGGGAAAGGCCTGGCGTATTGGTTTAATGGGTTATTCCTGTTCTCAGGATAATGTTATGCTTCTTCTGGCTGCCCTGGAAAATATTTTACAGAGTCAGGGGTATAAATGCTCTGAACATGGGATTATGGCAGCCCAAGAAGTATATCAGAAAGAGAAAGATAAGTAAGTTTAATTTCTAGAGATACTTCGTTCAAGCAGTTTAATAGAAAG
>Ga0067045_1028345_pt1 | contig 35823 bp, 28 predicted proteins | sample TerdegcTABiofilm_FD_59184 | JGI IMG/M metagenome (GOLD analysis project Ga0067045, IMG submission 59184) | Combined Assembly of (Gp0054472, Gp0054536) Wastewater bioreactor microbial communities from Singapore -Terephthalate degrading...
ACCTGCCAATGGCAGGCTCGCCGGGGCGCCCGCCATCGCCGCCGCGAGGCCTGCTGTCTCCTCTTCGAGACGCGCGCGCCGCTGTGGCTCGGGCAACAGGGCATGGATCGAACTGTCGGCCGCCTCGACCCGCGCCAGACACAGCGCCAACTGTTCCCGGGGGGTGGTCGTTCCTTGGCGCAGCTGCTGCAGCAGCGTCCCTAGCGGCAGCCGCGCGACGTAGGAGGCGGCGTCCGCACGCGCGGATCGGGAAACCGCTGGTCTTGCCTCCGTGGTGGGTGGCATGCGCGATCCTGCTTGGTGCTGGTCAGCCGGCTGGCGCGCGCAGGCCACGGCCGCTTGCGGCTGCGCGGATGCGCCGCACGATCTGGGCCGGCGGCAGCTCGATGTCCACGGTCAGCGCGGCATCGGGTTCCTCCAGCGCCGCGAACTGGCTGTCCAGCAGCGAAGCTGGCATGTACCGATGCCGCCGCTTCGCCAGCCGCCGCGCGATCAGCTCGCGGCTGCCGCGCAGATAGACGAGCAGAACTCCCGGACGCTCGGTGCCCAGAATCTGCCGGTAGACGGCCTTCAGAGCGGAGCAGGCCAGCACCACCTTCTCGCCTCGCTCGAGCCACCCATCCAGCAGCCTGCGGAGTTCCTCCAGCCAGGGTCGACGATCGGCATCGCTCAACGGTATGCCCGCGGCCATCTTCGCCACGTTGCTGGCGGGATGATAGTCGTCGGCGTCACGGAAAGACCAGCCCAGCTCGCGGGCCAGTCGCTCCCCGACGGTGGTCTTGCCGCTGCCGCAGACCCCCATGACCACGATCGCGGTCACCGTTCCAGCGGACCTCGTCGTGCCTCGCCCCACCAAAGGATCGCCAAGGGCCTGCCGTGTGCCCATCGCTCGGACTCCGCAGAATCCCGCCCAGCGCCGTCGCACGGCTGTTCCTGACAGTGGTGCGGCGAATATAGCCCGCCGCCTTCAGCCTGTCTATGCGATCGTCGGCCAGCAGCGGATCGGCGAGCGCCGGAGCCGCGGCCCAACCGGCACGCCTCGGGCCCGGCCCGCAGTTGCCCGGTCCAGCGGCGCTCGGGGCGGCTGCGCTGTCGTGTGGAGCGGCCTTCGGGGCACCAGCGATCCGACTCGACCACGGACCATGCGGCGGCCGCTGGCGCCTGCGGTTGCGACTCGGGGCCGCTGGCGCTGTCGGTAGGCAGACGGTGACGGAGGGAATTCAGCGGGCAGCTCGCCCGGCGCGGCCAATGGCCGATCCTAGTTGCGCCGCACCGGCGCACCGGGGCCTCCCATCATACTCCGATGGTGCCAGCACTGCGAAGGACACGGCGCCGGCACGAAACACTGGGGGTTGCCCTCGCTGCTCCCGTGGCGCCCAGGAGCAGCTTCGACTGAGTCCAGGCGCCTCGCGCCTGCTGGATCGTGGGCCAGGCAGCGCCCGCTGAGCGGGCTGGACTCCGGCGGCAGCGCCTTTCTCGTGCCACGGCGCGCCCCCCGCAGGCGTTTCGCGCCGGCGCCAGCGCACAACTGCCATCGCGCCTTCCGGGCGGTCAGTTGCGTTCGACGACGCACGCTTGACGAACAGGCAGTTGGAGCGCCATGCAGGTGCCCAGCGTGCGGGGTTCCAGCCGGATCTCGCCGCCGTGTTCGCGGGCGATGCCCGCACACACGCTCAGCCCCAGACCGGTTCCCTGAGTGCTCGCCTTGGTGGTGAAGAACGGCTCGAAGATGTGCTTGGCGACGTCCTCGGGGATGCCCGGCCCGTTGTCCTCGACTTCGAGTACCACGCAATCGTCGCGGGCGTAGGTCCGCACCGTGACGGCACCGTGCGACCTGAATCCGTGCAGAGCCTCTCGGGCATTCTGCAGCAGATTGAGGACGATCTGCTGCACCTGGCCTTCGTGCGCCTCGATCCATGGGAGGTTGCGGCCCAGCTCCGCGCTCAGCTCGATGCCCTCCTTGGCGAACACGCGCCGGACCATCTCCATCGTCTCCTGGACCAGGCGGTTGAAGTTGACCCACTCTTTCTCCGCCTTGTTCCCGCGGACGAAATCCAGCAGTCGCTGGCTGACGGTGACCGCCTGCTGCGCTGCTCGCTGGATGGCCCGCACCCCGTCCAGGGTTTCCTGCTCCTGCGCGTCCGTGAGCAGGAGGGCGCACTCGCCCAGGATGACGGAGAGCGGGTTGTTCAGATCGTGCGCGACCTCTGCGGTGAGCTGCCCGGCCAGCTGCAGGCGCTGGATCTGGCGCAACTGGCGCTCCTTGGCCCGCAACGCGGCAATGTCGTCCAGGCGATGGTACAGCACCGACAGCACCAGTCCCAACTGCTCGCCCCACAGCGCGGAGGTGGCATCGAACGCGCCCGCTTGGTCGCTGTACAGCCCCAAGAGACCATGGGAGAAAGGAATCTCGAGAACCGAGCGGGCGTCCATGCCCAGGCAGCGCGATCCGCAGAGGCTGGAGGACAACGGCCCGACCACCTCGAGCAGCCGTGCCGACGTTCCCGTTCGCCAAAGCTCGACCAGGTCCCCCGTGTGCATGTCCGCCTCGGCCCGGTACCACCGTCCCTGCGGCGCCAGTTCGCGGTACCGGACCTGAACTTGGTCGGATCTGGGCGTCATGAGGTAGATCACCCCGCGACATGGCATCGGGCACAGCGACGCCACGTCGGCCCGCATCTCCAGCAGCAGCTCCGGAACCTCCTCCTCGTCCGCCACATCCCAGGCTCGCGTCACCAACCGGCGCACGACATCGAGCACTTGACGCTGCCGAGCGTTCTCCCCCCCACATGCTCCCATCCTAGCCTCCCTGTCAAGCGACATACGGAGTCGTCTTCCCCCAGCAGGTGCGGATCGCTTGGGCGACTTCCTCGGCTTCGCGCTCTTGCCCGGCACCGCGCAACAACCCCACAGCCATGGTCCAGAGGGCTACCGCTTCGCTGTGATCTTTGCGGCGCGCTGCTACCCTGCCCAGACCGGTGCACGCCCGCCCCTGGCCGCCGCTGTCTCCCAACTCGGCGTACAAAGAACGCGCCTGCTGATACATGGCTGCGGCTTTCTCCCCATCGTCCGGTTCGAGATGGAAGTACACGTCGCCTAGGTGCTTTGAGGTTCTAGCCAGCTCGGCGGGCCAACCCAAGTCCTCCCAGGTGCGCAACGCCGGCTCCAGCTCGCTGCACGCGCTGTCGTAGTCCCGCGCCGCCAGATGCAGTTCACCCAGCGCACCGCGCAGCTGCGCGGTGAGCGGCCGATGACCACTCGCCTGCGCCAAGGAGATCGCTCGCGTGTACCGCGCCACTGCCGCTGCTCGCTGCCCCTGACTGCGGTGCCAAACTGCCAGGGCGGCGCAGGTCATCGCCTGCCCGAGCAGATGCCCCCCAGCTTCTGCCAGCCGCAGCGCCTCCCCCAGCAGGGTTCGGGCCGCCTTCCAGTCGCCGTCTCTCATGGCCATCTGCGCCAGACAGCGGAGCTGGCCGGCCGTACCGCGCTCGTCACGCTGCTGCCGGAACAGCGCCAGCGAGCGCTCGTGCCAACCTCGCGCTTCGTCCGTGCGGCCGAGCGCCTGCAGGGCCGCTCCCAGATTCCCACAGGCGACCGCCTCGCTGCTGGCATCCAGTCCGCCCTGCACCAGTGCCAGCGCCTGCCGGTGGCATTCCACCGCCGTCTCTAGCTCGCCCAACTGCTGGCGCACCAGGCCGATGGCGCCCAGCGCGCGCGCCCTCCCTGCTGGATCGGACAAGCGCTCGTACCTGCAGAGGGCTTCCTCCAGGTAGAACAGCGCTTGGCCCCGGTCACCGCGCAGCTCGAACACGAACCCCAGCTCGCAGAACGCTTGTGCCACCCCAGCGCGATTGCCCAAGGCTTCGCTGAGCACCAAAGCGCGCCGCAGGTGCCGCTCGCATGCTTCGATCTCGCCGCTGTCGCGGTACAGCAGCCCCAGTTCCATGCAGGTCTGCGCCAGACCAGCTCGATCATTCGACTGCTCCTGTCGAGCCAGCATTGCCTGCAGGTGGGCTTGCCTCTGTCTCGTGTTGCGTTCCGCTGCGCCCATGTCGCCTCCTAGGCTGCGGCCAGATGGCCGATTGTCGGGTGATGGCTCAGTATGGCGGCACACTCCTGCTGCTCTGCGGCGCCCCATGACCGGTACAACGCGTCGGCAGACACCAGATCGGGCAGCACCGCTTCCTCGGGGATGAATGGGTCTGGCCACAGGGAAGCGAACCACAGATACAGCAGGCGGATCCGCGCGTCTTCATGCTTGCGGACCATGTACTCGATAGCCCTGTACCGGACGAGCGTTTCGGCACGGGCACCCTCTGCATCCGCAAAAGGATGGTAGTGGTACAGGTGGATGCTGTCGGCGTCGACAGCCACCAGCGACGCGCCATGCCGATGCGCGAGCCGATAGGCCAGCTCCCATCCCTCACAGAACGGGATGGCCGGGTCGAATCCTCCTGCAGCAGCCAACAGGTTCCGCGAGATGGCCCCGTTGTGAGGCACGAAGCCAACCCATCCCAGCCCGCCGGCGTCGCCCCCCCGGGCGAGCAACTGGCGTGTCTGCCGCTGCTTCTCGGCCGAATCCGGGAACGGATAGCCGCCCAACGAACTGCGCGCCAGCAACGCTCCCGATCCCGCCAGCACATCGGCCTGGCGCACGACCACCTGCTCGGCGTGCGCGGCCACCCATTCGCCGACGACGCTCGGGACATGCGCCGCCAGGCTCCGGGCGTCCTGCGGATCCTGCAACCAATCCAGCTCCGGCAGCACCCGCTGCCGACCGCAGAACACGGCGCGATCTCCGTACCGCTGGTACGCCTGCCAGTAGACGGCCAGCGCCTCCGGCAGCGGCAACGCGTCGCCGTCCAGAAAGACCACGAGCCGGCCGCTGGCCGTGGCGATCCCCTGGTTGCGGGCCGCCGAGCGGCCGACATGGCCAGGCGCATGCACCACCCGGAGCCATGGCCAGGGCTGGCAAGCCAGTTCGGCCGCTGTGCCGTCCGTGCAGCCATCGTCGACCACGATGACCTCGAACCGTTCCCGGGGCAGCGTCTGGACGCTCAGACCGCACAGCACCAGACGGAGCCGTTCGATCTGATTGTGGGTCGGGATCACCACGCTGATATCGGTCACTGCGGTCGCGCCTCCAGGCGACAGGTGTAGGGTAGATCGTCTGGATGGCGCCACCGAGCTGGGTCACCGATCGGGCGGCGTTCGTCTTCGACGAGAAAGGGCGGAATGGTCTTGGCCGAATTCGAGCCCAGGATGCGCTGGTGATCGGTATGGCCGAAGTAGTAGGCCGAATAGGCCGGCCCCTCCGCGCGCATCCACGCGCCGACCTCTACGTCGCGGACGTTGGTGCCGGTATCGGCGCCGGCCCCGATGGTGATGGCCTCGAACTCCACCGGAATCCAGCCGTACGGCGCCAACCAGATCTCCGCCCACGTGTGCCCGAAGACCGGCTCGCAGAAGGCCTCGCGCACCAGCTCTCGGGGCCCCGTCACGTACCCCAGCAGAGCCCCGGTCAGCTCTCGAGCCGGAATGCCCTCGCACCGACACAGAGCGATGAACGTGCGTGTCAGGCTGACGCAGTGGCCGACGCGCTCCCGCAGCACCCGTTGAGCCGAGTATGCCAAGCCATTGCCGCGGTCGCGCGTCTTCCGGAACCGAGTGTTCGCCAGCAGGTACTCGTAGATCTCGCGGGCGCGATCCTCGGGCCGCCCCGGGTCGCTGCGCAGCGCACTGCGCACCTGCACGATCTCGGGCAGCAAGGCCAGCCCCTCGGGCACCTGCAGCCACCGGCGATCGTCGGGAACCGGCAGCGGCTCGTCGAGGGCACCGCAGCGGCGCTCGTGGACGCAGACCTCGGCCTCGTATCCGAACTCCATCAGCCCGTCCCTGGCGATTTCGGTGTGCCCGTAGTAGAAGCCTGCAGCCTGCGCCAGACTGGTCTGGATCCCGGCCGGCCAGCCAGCGAGCAGCTCCACTGGCGCCTGCTGACCAGCCCGCGTCAACGGCACTGGCAGGAATACCTTGATTCGCCGGCCGCAGTACATTCCGGGATCGAGCTGAAGGGTGTACCGCAGGTGGTACCTCTGAACGGGTGCGCGCATGGCCACGCCGCCGTGCGTCAGCACCTGGAACAGCCTTCGGCGCTCGCGCTGCGCCCGGTAGTCCGCCTCGAAGAACTCCGGCTCGCGCTCGTACAGCCAATTCCACGAGGCGTACGGATCGAAGAAAAGCTGGCCGTCGCGGCGCAGGGCTGGCAGCCCCCGCGCCAGGCCTCGTTGCACCAAGGCGTGGACCGCCGTCGCCGTCAGCTGCGGCGGCGTGGTGCTCACCAGGTACCGCTCGAAGCGGGCCGCCGAGATCATGCTGCCGGGCTCCACCGCGTAGGCGCGCTCGCGGGAGCGGAGGTAGCGATCCAGCAGCTCTGCGGCCTCCCTGCCGCCGTGCCATCGCTGGAGCGCCTCGGCCAACGGACGGCAGCGGGCGCGATATGCTCGCTGCTCCGCCAGCACCCCGAATACGGCGTGCAACATGCTTTCGCCAGTCAGCGATCTGCGCTCGAGCTTGCACCCCAGACCGAGGTCACGGATTCGGTTGAGATGGTACTCCTGGTCGAGGTGCTCCGGTGCACCCACCACAGGCACACCGCACGACAACGCCTGATAGATCGCCCCGATCCCGGGCACCCCCGCCAACACCGACGCTCGGCGCAGGATCCACTCGCCGGGCAGATAGTCGAACACGCGCACGTTGGCGGAGCGCGGCTTGCCATGCCAGCGGCCCGCCGTGGTGATCGCGAACCGCAGCGGCAGGTCAGCCGCCATGGCCACCAGCTCGTCGAGGTACTCGGGTGGCCGGCCACTGCTGCCGCAAGTCACGTACACCAGGGGGAGACTCCCGTCCCAGCCTGCGTCCAGCTCGGGCAACTCGCGGGGCGCCGGTCTCGACAGCAGGAGCGGCCCCACGTAGTAGTAGCCTACGCTGCCGCTGGACGGCGGATGGAACTCCGGGATATCGGCCAGCAGCGACAGGCTGGACTGCGGCCGGACCTCGCGCGCGTGCGCCGCCAAGTACGCGGCGAACGGTCCCGGCTCGCGCTCCAGATCGCCCGGCAGCGGTAGCCGGAACGGGTACCCAGGTTGGTTGTACGCCTGGGTGATGCGCGCATCGTCGACGCCTTCCAGCCGAGCGCTCAGGGCCACGGTGGGTTTGAAGTCATGGACCACGAGCTTGGCCCCGGTCGCCCTGATCAGCGCGCGTTCGGACTGCACGCAGCGATCGATGCTCTCCAGGTCGTAGTAGGCGTATTCGCTGCGAGCCACCGCCGCGTCGATACGCTCCTGCGGCAGGGTCTCCACGTCCTCCACCCGGAACCCCAACTCGCACGCCAGGCGGACGTGCGGTCCGCGTCCCGCCAACACGACCGAGTACCCGCGCGCCTGCAGCGCTTGCGCGAGCACCATGGGCCGCAGCGTGTGGGCCAGGCTGTATCCGTGGCAGAAGAGCAGTACGCGGGGACGCCCTCTCCGGTGGGAGCAGGGCGCCTCCAGGCTCTCCGCCCACGAAAGGAGCCGCAACCCAGCCAGCGTCCGCCACGACATGTGGGAGACCGTGCGCACCGTGCCCTCAGTCCAGGTGCGAGGGAATCACTCCGGACGCGGTTCGGGCGGGGGGTCACCCCAGCCCTCGCCGAGCTGGCTCACATCCATCGGCAGCACGTCCACCGTGGCCTGACGGTCCGCACGTCCTCTCAGGTCCTGGTCAACACGATGGCTCTGGGCCACGGCCTGCCCGTCCGCGCCGCGTCCCACCAGCATCAGCGCGCCCCCAGCCAGCAGGCCACTCGCCAGCCCGCGCACCCAGTGTGCGATCGCCTTGGAAGTCAGATCGATGTGCCGCATCTCGCCTTCTCCTCTTGGGCGGCCCCTGGCCAGGGCCGCACGGTTACATCGGGCACCCGAGGACTCTCCGGTGCTCCCGGTTGACGAACGCCTTCCTGCTATCAAGAGTCGTGCCACTGGGCCGGCAGTTGCCGAGGATTCGTAACTAATTCTGCCTCATAGGTTTAGCGGTAGCGATCCGGGACCCTGCCCCATTCGCTCGCCCGCGTTCGTTACGATATTTCGTAACGCCCGACAGCGGTCTCCTGGAGGCCAGAACCCCTAACCTGCTCAGGGACAGACGGCTGGAGGAGTATTACGAAATATCGTCATCGGCCCCGGCCAACTGCGGTATGTGACGGAGCTCACAGGACTGCGCTGGGCGTGCGATCCGAGGCGTTGGCTACTTCAGGCCGAGACGTTCGAGGCGGCTGCGGAGGGTGGTGGGCTTGACGCCCAGGAGCAGGGCTGCGCCGCGCCGGCCGTGGATCACGCCGCCCGTATGTTCGAGCACGCGCTGCAGATAGCGCCGCTCGAACTCCTCCAGGGGTAGGATCTCCATAGGCTGCTCCTCCTGTGGCGGCGGAGGCAGTGGCCCCAGCACGATATGCTGGGGCTCGATCGATGTCGTCTGGGCGAGGATCACCGCTCGCTGCATGGTATGCTCCAGTTCGCGCACATTGCCGGGCCAGTCGTACTGGAGCAGGCGCTGCATCGCCGCCTCGCTGATCGTCGGGGGCGCACGATGCACATGCATCGCGAACTGCCGCACGAAATGCTGCGCCAACAGCGGCACATCCTCGCGGCGCTCGCGCAGGGGGGGCAGGGTCACGGGGAAGACGTTCAGGCGATAGAACAAGTCGGCGCGGAATTGGTTCTGGCGCACTGCTCGAGCCAGGTCTCGGTTGGTCGCCGCGACTACACGGACGTCGATGGGAATCGACGTCTGACTGCCCACGCGTTCGATGACCCGCTCCTGGAGCACGTGCAGCAGCCGCGTCTGGCACTCGGCGGGCAGATCGCCGATCTCGTCCAGGAACACAGTGCCGCCGTCGGCCAGCTCGAATTTCCCGAGTCGGCGCGCCACAGCCCCGGTGAAGGCGCCCCGCTCGTGGCCGAACAGATCGCTCTCGATCAGATGCGGCTGCAGTCCGCCGCAGTTCACGTGGATGAAAGGCCGTGACCGGCGGCGGCTGAGTTGGTGGATGGCGCGCGCCGCTAGCCCCTTCCCTGTCCCTGTCTCACCCTGGATCAGGACCGTCAGATCGGTCGAGGCCACTTCGCGCAACTGCTGCAGTACATGGCGCAGGCTCGCACTCTCGCCGATGAACTCGCCCTTGATCGCCTCGGTGCTGAGCACAGCGGTGAGGGCGGCCACCCGCGGGTCCTCCAGGATGCGCACCTCGACGCGCGCTGGCTCCGAGTACCTCAGGTCGCGGTCCACCGCCTGCACTTCGAAGACGTACTCCCCCGGACGCAGCCCCGCGTACTCCGCGTGGCGATCTCGGGTCTGCTCCCAGGTGGCCGCATGTCCCGTCAGGCGGTGACGGTACACCAGATGCCCCGCCGGCTCGTGCGGGCTGAGGCCGGAGTACTCGAAGCGGGCGCGGCCAGCGGGCGCGGCGATCTCGATCTGCGCCTCCGGCGGGTACGTGCGATCCGTGGTCACTCCGCAGACTCTGACCGATGGTGCGCTCCAGCGCGGCGCGTACCGTACCAGGCCGCCCTCGGTGCCGATCCAGACGATACCCTCCTCGTCCTCGCACACGGCGTGGACCACGTTGCAGCCCACCCGGCCCGGGATCTGCAGGTACTGGACGACGTCGCCATCGTACTGGCACAAGCCGCCGCCCTGGGTGCCGATGAGCAGCCGTTCCCCCCGGCCTCTGGCCAGCGCCGTGACCACATCGCACGACAGCCCCTCGCGCTGCGTCAGGCGCCCAATCGGCCGCCCAGCTTGCAGGAGCACGACACCGTCGCTGGTGCCCACGGCCAGGACGTCGTCGTCCAGCTCGGCCAGCGCCGAGATTGGGCTGGGCCCGACGCCCGACACCGGGCGGAATTCGTCGTGCTCCCAGCACCACAGGCTCTCCCCGCGCGAGACCCGTGCGGATCCTAGCCACACGCGGCCGCCCCTGCCCGCGCACAGGGCGCCGACCCAGTCCGGATGCTGCCCCTTCCCGTCTGGCTGGAAGTAGCGGATGTCGCCATCCTGCCACCAACCAAATCCTCCACCGTGCCGAGAGGCGAACCAGACCCGGCCAACAGAATCTTCCGCTAGGGCGGAGACGCTGAAGCCCCGGATCTCGTCCAGCGGTGCACATAGTGTCGGAACACCGTCGCGCACGGCGAACAGGTATGCGGCTTCGGTCCCGACCCACATCAACCCAGATCTTCCTGTGGTGGCGGCCGTGACTCGGAATCCGCTAAGACGTGGCTCCTTCACAGGCCACTCTCCGCCCAGGGACGTCACTCGTACTGGCCCCTGGCCAGTGCCAGCCCACACGCCCCCCGGAGCGGCCGCCAGGGAGTACACAGGTCGCTCCATCTCGCCAGACGCCAGAGGCCACAGCCGGAGACGTTCCCGGTCCCAGCAGTACAGCCCCATCCCGTACGTGCCCACCCACAGGCGACCGACCGCATCTTCGCACAACCCCGCGCGCAGGATTGTGCCCATGTGGGCCACCGACTCGAAAGCGTCGTCCACCCACGCCAGAAGAGTCCCCTCGTACAGCGTCGCCCAGACCTGGCCGCGGTGGTCAGCGTGCAGGCTCACCGCACCAGGCCGTGCGATCTGGCGGAGCAGCTTCCATTCCCCCGCAGCGAACTGGTAGATTCCCCTCTCGGCCGCAACCCAGAGCACATCGGCCTCTCGCCACAGCAAGCCGCTGATGTTGCCCATGGGAGTGGCCGGGCCCGGCACGCGTTCGAAGGCCCCGTCGCCGCATTGTCGGTACAGGTGCTCACCACCTGCCCAGACGCGGCCCACAGCGTCGCACGCCAGCGCGTGGATCGGTTCGCCCGTCTCGGGTTGCGACTCGTGGAGGCGTATCAGTTCCGCGTGTCCGTCCGCGCAGCACAGCACCGCCGCGGGGACTCCCGGCTGGCGCTCGAGCCCGAACCACAACCGCCCGGACTGGTCCACGCACCTACCCCAGAGCACCCCGTGCGCACCGCCGGCGACAGCGGTGAACCTGTCTCCATCCTGGCGGCACACGCCCTGGTCGGTTCCCAACCAGATCTGCCCCGCGGCATCCTCGGCGACGGCGAAGACCCGGCTGCCGACCAGCCCCTCGGAGCGCGTGTACGAACAGAACTCGGCTCCGTCGTAGCACACCACACCGCGGTCATGGGTCCCTATCCACAGACGCCCATCCGCGGCTGCGTGCACGCACTCCACGCGCATGTCCGGCAGGCCGTCGGCCATGGTGAAATGCTCCCAGACAGCCACCCCGACAGGACTCGCTCGTTGGGGGTCTTTCGGCATGTCTGCACCGCCTTCTCGGGACCTTGTTCCGCTCCACCGACTTGGCGTTGTCAGTGCTCTTCGCGCAGCCGTCGGGTCCGGACGAAATCGCGCACCAGCGCCTCGCACTGCGGTACCAGGAGCGGCTTCTCCAGCAGATCCTGGGCCCCGACCTGACGGGCACGCAGAGCCAATGCCCGCGTGGCATCGGCGGCGATCAGCACCAACGGCGTGCGCACCCCCCGCCAACGGGCCCGTCTGATCAGCTCCGTACCGCTGAGATGACGCAGATCCTGGTCCACCACGCCTACACTATACTCCCCGCGTGCGAGCAGGTCCAGCGCTTCCAGACCGCTGGCCGTGCACACCACGTTCGCCCCTGGCACACGCTGACGAGTGAAACGCCATAGAAAGCCCCGCACGTCTTCGTCTGCGCCTGCAAGCAAGACTCTGGGCATCGCCGATGGCTCCCTCCACCGCAGCGGGCTGCTCGCACCCGCCCTCACGGGAGCGGGCAGCCCTACCCGCTGCTGCGCCACAGAGGGTAGACCTGGTCCACGCACCGACAAAGGCCCCACCGATTTGCAGACGAGACAAGAATTGCCCGCAGAGACCGAGGTGTACCGCAGGCACAATTCGTTGCACGCAGACCAACCCGCCCCAGCCGCTCGGAGCATCCTCCGCCGCTACCCGCTCGTCAGCACAGCGGCATGCGGGCCGTGCGCCGAAACTGGAGCGGAGTAAAACCTGTGGCCTGACGGAAAGCCCGTGCGAACGCCGTCGGAGACATGCGCACGCGCGCCGCAACCTGCTTGATATCCAGATGAGTGTGCACCAGCAGGGCCATGGATCGTTCCAGGCGAGCGCGCTGTTCGAACTGGGCGAAGCTCATCCTGGCGCAGCGCACGAAGTGGTTGAGCACCGTGCCCGGGCTCACGTGAAACAGGCGAGCTAGATGGTCTCTGCCGTCCAGTTCCTCGATGTGACTGCGCACGAACCCCGCAATCGGATCCCACGACACGGCGAATGCAGATTCGATAGTCCCTGCCAGCTCTTGAGGCGAGGCGGCGCGAACCAACACTCCAGTGGCCCCTAGCCGCGCAGCATGCGCGCCAGCATCGGGGTCGTCCCGATCCACCAGCAGGAGCACATCCCGCTCGGCATCCCGGCCTCGCAGCGACCAGATCTCCTGCAGGAGCTGGGGCACCTGTGGCACAGTCCGAAGGAGGATCAGCTCGCACGCGCTGGCAGACAGGTACTCCAGCGCTGCTGTCACCGACGTCCTGATCTCCAGCCGATGGCCGATGCGCGCCAGCAGCTGGAGAAGCGCTTCCCCAAACGCTTCGTCCTCGTCGACCAGCAGCACTCGGCCCTCACGCTGCGGAAGATCGGAGCGCCGTTCCAACTGCGTAGCCGCCACCAGCTCGTTCCACGCATGCACTGCCACGATCAGCTTGGTGCCAGACGTGTCGGAATAGCTGAGGTCGCTGTTGACCGCCTGGACGGCGAGATCGTAGCTGCCGGGTTCGAGCTCTGTGTACTCGAAATAAGGCTCGCGCGTCTGGTGCCACTCGCTGTCATGGCCGAGCAGACAGTAACGATAGACCAGACGGTCGAGGAGTCCGCTGCTCTCTCCGCGCAGCGTGAAGCCCACTCGGCACGCGCCGCTCTCAGCACGCACGACCCCCGCGGCCGTATGCACTCCTTCTCCCAGCACGGGCTCTACCGTCACCTTGGGCTGGTGAGCCCGCCGCCCGTACTGGACCAGCCCACCGTCGGTTCCGAGCCAGATACACCCAGCGTGGTCCTGGTGAATGCAGCGGATCGCTGCGAATCCAACCTCGGACGGCAACTCGATCCTCTGGAACACGCTCCCGTCGTGTATGCATGCTCCCCCACCCTCGGTCCCCACCCACAGAACCCCTTCCTCGTCCTGGAACAACGCGCTGATGATGGTGCACGGGATGCCGTGTTCCTTGCCGTAGCGAACACATCGGCCACCCGAGAGCAGAAACAGCCCGTCGTGGGTTCCCACCCAGAAGGTCTCCGAAGCGAGAGGCAGGATCGATCGCACCACCAGGCCCTCGGGAAGCGGGAGATGCTCGACGACTCGGCCTCCGTCCAGAGACGCGATCCCTCGCCAGTGTGCCTTGGGACCTGCTCCCAGCCAGATCGTCCCATCTGGTCCTCCCACCATGGCTCCAAACGAGATCTGAGAGACCGTTGCCTGAGGATCTGCCTCCACGCCATCCTCCGATATCAGACAGCGGGCCACGATGCCGGCACCTACAGACGCAAGCCACAGGCGGCTGCCAGAGTCGAGTGCCAGGTGGCTGACACGCGAAGCCCGGAGACATGGAACTGCGTTACCGCATATGGAGTCCATGCCTGGCGAGAGCCAGCCAACCATTCCTTCCCACGTCGCCACGTACAGACGGTCGGAGCCGTCGTGGGTTGCACAGAGAGCGCTCACGCCCAGTAGGCGTGGTGGTGGGAGCTCGTCGACCACCACCATAGCCTCACCAGATCTTCGCAAGAGACCCGAACGGCAGCCGACCCAAAGACCGCCTGTCGTTGTCGTCTCCATGCATGTCACCTGCAACGGGCCCCCGTCTGGGTGACCCAAGACGCGCAGTCTGTGCTCATCGTGAACGAAAAGTCCGGCTCCATAGGTGCCGATCCAGAGATGCTGGGCTTTCTCCCAGAGCAGCGGTCCCCCTGACACCATCCCCAGGTCGCCAAGTAATTCAGTCGAACCACGATGGTACTTCAGAAGCCGGCCTGCGTATGTAAGGGCTGCGAGGTGCCCACGCGGGTGGGGCGCAAGCGCGACGATTGGCGCACCGACACTTGGCACCGAGACGAGGGTCTTGTGTGGCAGTTCCAGGCAGAGCCCGCGCATGCCCGCGGTCCAGAGACGCCCGTCGTCGCACATGAGCATGTCGTGTATTGTATCATCCTCCGGCGCGGGGCGCTCCACGCGCTCGAACCGACCGCCGCGTGGGCGCCGGTACAGGTGGTCGCCACCGAGCCACAGCGTGCCCTCCTCATCGCAGAGGATGCGGTGGACGCTCTCGCCGCTGTCCGGGGCCTCGCCGCTGATGCGAATCGTCTGCGCCCCGGCCCGCGAGTAGCGCAGCACGGAAGCAGCTTGCCCGGGCCGCCGGTTGAGGCCGAACCACAGCACGCCGTCCAGATCCTTGCACACCCCCCAGAGCAACCAGGCGTCCTCGGTCCCCTCGACTCGTTCGAACTGGCCGCTGTGCAGCCGGGTCAGTCCATTCTCGGTCCCGAAGTACAGAGAGCCGTCGTCATCCTCGTAGATGCTGAAGACGCTGTTCCCCGCCATGCCGTGCTCGAGGCCGTACACCCTGAACTGGTGCCCGTCGAAGCACACTGCGCCGCGATCGTGGGTGCCAACCCACAGCAGCCCCTGCCGGGTGATACGGAGACACTCGATCTTCAGATCCGGCAGGCCGTCCGCCAAGGTGAACTGGCGCCACAGGCCGATGTTGGACGGCCTGCCGGGCGCTTTCCCGCTCGTGACCGGCATCCTCGTGGTCATATGTCTGCGTGTCCGTGGGCGCCATCTCTTGCCAGCGCCCCTGCCTGTCTCTGCTCCCGGCCAAGGTCCGCCCCCGACCAGCACCATTGCCGCCAGCGCTGCGAGCCCCCCGTGTGACTCCGCCATGCCCGCGGCCCTTCGCCTGCCTCCGGCGGAGGGCGCGCTGGGGCGCAGGCAGGCCGCGCCTGGGGCCCTCAACCGACCAGGCGCTGCGCCCGCTGGGTCAACTGCAGGGCGAGGCCCCAGGGATCCCGCAGCATCGCCAGCCGGTCATCTGCTGCGGTGGTGACGATCGGGCCGCACGTGCTGGCCCCGGCCGCCAGCAGTCGCTCCCGTTCAGCGGCCACATCGGAGGCGGCGAAGGCCAGGTGCAGGACCTGCGGATCCTGCTGCGCGTACTGGGGGACCAACTCGGGCGGATGGCAGTACAGTTCCAGCACGACCCGCCCGCTGGCATCCGCCAGGAAATGCATGTGCGCTGGCGCCTCGCCCCGGCGCACGACGCGCATCCCCAGGTGCTCGCAGTACCATGCTGCCACCGCCACTGGGTCAGCCACGTTCACCGCCACGTGCTCGAACAGCAACGGCCCTGCCATATCCCACTCCTTCCTCGATCCGGTACGGTACCGCACCAGACACGGATGGTACACCACATCGCCGAACCGGGCGCTGGCCACGGGAACCGCCCTCCCACGCCCGACGCCGCCCGAGGCAGGAAAGGCGATGCCCAGCACCCATGGCCGGATGGCTCACTCGGTCGATCGTCTTGCCGACGAGACGATGGGCCGCTAGTGTAACAAGTGAACCAGCAGCGAACCAGACCCGATCGGCTGTCGGCCCCGCGCTGATCAGCGATCCGCCCGGACGCGAGAGTATGCGCATCGCGGTCTTGCTCTCGGGAGGCGTGGACAGCTCGATGGCGCTCGAGCTGCTGCACCGTTCCGGTGCCCACGACCTCACCGCGTTCTACCTGAAGATCTGGCTGGAGGAGGAGCTCAGCTTTCTCGGCGACTGCCCGTGGGAGGAGGATCTGCGCTATGCGCGCGCCTGCTGTCAGCGCCTCGGCGTGCCTTTGGAGATCGTGCCGCTGCAGGCCGAATACCTGGAGCAGGTAGTCGAGCCCGCCCTGGCCGAACTGCGCGCCGGTCACACCCCCAGTCCCGACCTCTTGTGCAACCGGCGAATCAAGTTCGGCGCCTTCCTGGAGCGCGTTGGTGCCGAGTTCGCAAGCGTGGCCACCGGCCACTACGCCCGGCGCGAGCCGGGCCCTGCAGGCTGGTTGCTGCGACGCTCGCCCGATCGCGTCAAAGACCAGACGTATTTCCTCGCGCGCCTGCGCCAGGAGCAGCTAGCTCGCGCCTGCTTTCCGCTTGGCGAGTACACCAAGGCGCACGTGCGTCGCCTGGCAGCCGAGTGGGGGCTGCCGACCGCGGCGCGGCCGGACAGCCAAGGGATCTGCTTCCTCGGCAGGATCCGCTACCGCGACTTCGTGCGCTTCCATCTAGGCGAACGGACGGGTGAGATCCGCCATGCCCGGAGCGGACGTCTGTTGGGCCACCACCGCGGGTACTGGTTCTACACGATCGGCCAGCGCTTCGGGCTGGGCCTGGGCGGCGGGCCCTGGTACGTGGTCGCCAAGGACATCGACGCCAACGTGCTTCGCGTGGCGCACCGAGACGACCATTCGGCACGCGGGTGCCCCGAGTTCCTGATCGACGATGTCCACTGGATCAGCGGGCCGCCATCGCGCCGGCTGCTCGAGGTCAAGCTGCGGCATGGGCCCGAGCTGGCCCCGTGCGAGCTCGCACCGGCGGACGAAACGCGCTACCGGGTGAAGTTGAGCCAGCCGGACCTGGGCGTGGCGCCAGGTCAGTACGCCGTGCTGTACGACGGCGAGATCTGCCTGGGCAGCGGCCTCATCGTGGCGGCCCTGCCGGAGTGATGCGCCTCCAGCGTGCGCCGGCGCCTCGGCGCACGAGGCATTGCGCCCGCACCATGTCAGCGCCCCAGCAAGGTCCACCAGGGCCGCATGTCCAAGCAGGTCTTGGGCTGCCCGGGCCGCTGCCTCTCCCCATCCGCCATGGACGCCCGGCCACCTGCCAGCGTATCTTGAGGCCGGCCCGAGAAGCTGTGCACGCACCGAAGGGCCGGTCCCGGGGGAGCCCCCCGGTGACCCCGCCAGTCGTCGAGGAAGCGTGCGTCACTCGGGCCAGGGCATCCAAACTCGGCGCTTGCGGCCCGCGTACCTGCCGGCGCAACGCGCGCGACCTCGACTCGACCAATCCTCAGTCCAGCCAGGAGCAGCGAGCATGGTTCGTCTTGGAGTGATCGGCTACGGCGAGCGCATCCACGGGGTGATCCAGTCCCATCTCCGCGCGGTGGAGCCCGACCTGGCCGTAGTGGGCATCGTGGATCCTGACGCAGATGGCGTCCGCCGCCGACTGGCTCCGCAGGACCAAGCCGCGGCGGCTTTCTACCCGGACCTGAAGACCCTCGTGCACCAGGCCAAGCCCGATGCTCTGGCTATCGGGACGCGCTGCCACCAGCACGCTCCCTATGCGGCGCAGGCGGCCGCGTACGATCTGCCGCTGTTCCTGGAGAAGCCCGTGGCGATCGACATGCCGCAGGCACTCGCGCTGGAACGCGCCTTTGCCGCCAGCAAGTGCCAGGTCGTGGTCAGTTTTCCGCTGCGCGTCTCGCCTCTGTGCGTGCTGGCCAGACGGTACGTGGAAGCGGGCCGCGTCGGCGTGCCAGTCCACGTCGCGGCGGTGAACTACGTGCCCTATGGCACGATCTACTGGGAAGCTCCGTACCGGGACTGGACGATCACCCGGGGTCTGTTCCTGCAGAAGGCCACCCACGACCTGGACTACCTGATGTTCCTCATGGGAGAGCCCATCGTGCGGGTGGCCGCCATCCGCACCGTGGGCAAGGTCTTCGGTGGCAGCCGACCACCTGGTCTGCGGTGCTCGGCGTGTGCCGACCAGCACACCTGCCTGGAGAGTCCCGGCAACCGCCGACGCCACGGCACCTCGGGGAGTTGGGCGGATCACCCCTGCGTCTTCAGCGTGGACTGCGGCTCTGCCGCGGCCAATACGCTGAACGAGGACTGCTCCAGCGTTCTCCTCGAGTTCGCCTCCGGCGCCCACGGGGTGTACACGCAGGTGTTCTACGCCCGCCGGGATGCGGCCACGCGCGGCGCCACGGTCTCCGGCTACCACGGAACGGTCGGTTTTGACTGGTACACCAACGAACTGCGCTTCGTCCGCCACCACGAACCGTTCACTGCCGTCGAGCGAGCCGGTGAGGGAGCCAGTCACTTCGGCGGTGACGCGGAGCTGGCGCACGACTTTCTCGACCTCATCCACGGCCGGGGGGCCTCGCGCACCCCGATCGCCATTGGGCTGCAGAGCGTCTACGCCTGCCTGGCTGCCCAGGAGAGTGCCGAACAGGGCCGGTTCGTACAGGTGCGCCAGGTGGGAAGGAGCTGAGACTCGATGCGTTTGGGAGGACCGGTATTCGCCGCCTGGCACGATCCGGATTCGTGGGTCGCAGCGGTCCGCGAGCTGGGCTACGGAGCTGCGTACTGCCCGCTGGAACCGTCGGCCAGCGACGCCGAGACAGAAGCCTTCCGCCAGGCCGCGGCAGCCGCCGGCATCATCATCGCCGAAGTCGGAGCCTGGTGCAATCCGCTCAGCCCGGATCCCGCCGAGCGGGCGGCGGCCATGGAAAAGTGCAAACGCCATCTCGACCTGGCTGAGCGGATAGGCGCGCGCTGCTGCGTCAACGTCGCCGGTTCGTGCGGCGCGCAGTGGGATGGCCCTCATCCCGACAATCTGACCCCGGCGACCTTCGCGAGGATCGTGACCACGGTCCAGCAGATCATCGATGCCGTCGGTCCCCGCCAGACCAGATACACCCTGGAGACCATGCCGTGGATGTACCCCGATTCGGCGGACGCGTACGTGGAGCTACTGCGCGCCATCGACCGCCGCGGTATGGCCGTACACCTGGATCCGGTGAACTTGGTCTCGAGTCCGCAGCGGTACTTCGCCATCCCCGCGCTGCTACGCGAATGCTTCGCCAAACTCGGCCCGCAGATTCGCAGTTGCCACGCCAAGGACATCGTCCTGGAGGGTGAGCTCACGGTGCGCCTGCACGAGACGCGGCCAGGCACCGGCGCCATGGACTACGGGGTGCTCCTCGAACAGATGGAGCGACTGCCGCCCGATACTCCGCTGATGCTGGAGCACCTGAGCAGCGCCGCTGAGTACGCGGCAGCGGCCGAGTACGTGCGGCAGGTGGAGCGCCGGCGGCGTGCCGGCCCACGCGCGCGAAGGCCGGGTCCGAGCTCGGCGACCAGGGGGTAAGCCCAGGGAAATCCGGGCCGCCAGCGCGTCTTGCCGCGGCAGGCGGGCATGCGCACTTTTGCGGCGCATCGTCCATCCCTGGCAGGCAGGAGAGCAGAACATGCGCGTTCTCGTCGTCGGTGGTACCGGACACATCGGCAGCTACCTGGTCCCGCGCCTGGTGCAGGCAGGGCACGAGGTGACCGTGGTCGCCCGCCGCCCCGCGCCCCAGTACAGGGATGCCCGCCTGAGCTGGCCAGCAGTGCACTGGATGACAGCCGATCGGACGGCCGAGGAGCGCCGCGGCACTTGGGCCCAGCGGCTGCGCGAGATGGACGTCGATGCGGTCATCGACCTGATCTGCTACACCCCCGAACAGAACGCGACGATGATCGCCGCCTGCCGCGGTCGCGTTCGCCATTTCCTGCACTGCGGAACCATCTGGGCGTACGGACCGGCCGAGCGGGTGCCCTATCGCGAGGAGTATCCGCGCCGGCCGATCACCGAGTACGGCATCCGCAAGGCGGCTGTCGAGACGGCGCTGCTGGCGGCCTACCGCACCGAGGGGTTTCCCGCGACGATCATCCATCCTGGGCACATCTCGGGCCGGCGTTGGCTGCCCATCGACCCGCAGGGCAGTCGCGCCGGGCTGGAGGTCTACCGGCGCCTGGCGAGCGGTCGCCCGATCCAGCTGCCGGACACGGGGCTGGCCACCCTCCACCACGTGCACGGCGACGACGTGGCGCAGCTCTTCGTGCGGGCCCTGGAACGGCCGAACCAGGCCCTCGGCGAAAGCTTCAGCGCCGTGGCTCCGTACGCGTTGTCGCTGCGGGCGTGCGCCCGGTACGTGGCAGGGCTGTTCGGGCGCGAACCGCAGCTCGAGTACGTGCCGTTGGCGCGCATGCGCGAGTTCGTCGGCGAGGCGTCCTTCCAGATCATCCAGGACCACGTGCTGCACTCGCCCTGCGCGAGCATCGACAAGGCTCGACGCCTGTTGGGCTACCAGCCCCGATACACCACCGAGCAGATCTACGAGGAATGTCTCGAATACCTGCTGGCGGACGGGCAGCTCGCCGTCGACTGAGCGGGTGACCGAACAGCTTCGACGGCACGCGGCCTCGATCGACACCGACAGCGAGTTCTGCAGGAGAAGGCGATGAAGATCACTCAGGTCGAGTGCATCCAGATCAACCCGCGGCTGGCTGCTCGCAACGCGGACCAGCCCGTGCGCTTCCAGGGAATCGACACCCAGACCATCTTCCGGGTGCGCACCGACAACGGGCTGGTGGGCAACTGCGACTGCCGGGGCCACGCCAGGCTGAGCGAGGCGCAGATCGCGGCGCTGGTGGACCGCAACCCGGTCGACTTCCTCCATGCTCCCCTGCCCACCGGCCTCATCGGGGCGCTGTACGACGTGGTCGGCCAGTACCTGGAGGTCCCCGCTTACAAGCTGATGGGCACCAAGGTGCGCGACCGCATCCCGGTCGCCGCCTGGACCCGGCCTGCCTCTCCGGAGGACTTCGCCCTGGAAGTCCGGCGCGCCGCCAACGAAGGGTACATGATCTTCAAGATGCACACCTGCGAGCATTACGACGTGCTCGAGCAAACACGAGCGGCGCAGGATGTCGCCCCGCCTGGCTTCCGCCTCCACTATGACTTCAACCACAACCGGACCTTGGATGCCGTCCTGCGTCTGGTGCAGCAGCTCGAGCAGTATCCGGTGATGGGCGTGCTCGAAGACCCGCTGGACTGGCGCAACCTGGAAGGCTGGCGCCTGCTGCGCTCCAAGACCCATCTGCCGGTGCTCATGCACGTCCCCCAGCTCGGCGGCGGGCCGGAAATGCTCGCCGGATGCGCCGACCTGTACATGATCGGTGAACACGGGATCGACACGGCGATCCGGCAGGCCTTCGTCTGCGCCGAGATGGGACTGGGCAACGTCATTCAGCTCACCGGCGGCACGCTGTGCAAGGCGCTGGCCATGCACCTGGGGGCCATCGTGCCGAATCTGTCGCACTCCACCAATCTCGACGATCAATACGACGAAGACGTCACCGGTCAGCGTCTCCCGATCGCCGACGGCAGCACGCCGGTCCCGGAAGGCCCCGGCCTCGGGGTGCAGGTGAACGAGGAACTCCTGCAGCAGTTGGCCGCCCGCCCGAAGACCGTGCTGCCTCGGCATCTGTGCGTGCTCCACTTGCCCAGCGGCCGGCGGATCTACTGTCCGTCGATGCCCAACGTGGCTCGGCTGACGGGATTCCCCGAAGGCAGCATCCGGGGCATTCGCCTGGAAGTCTGGCACGACGACGGCACCCAGGAATTCGCGGCCCTGCACGCCCGCGTCACCCGCGAGGGTCCTGTCTGGGAGTCGCACCATGGCGGCTGAGCGGCACCCCGGGACCCCGGCCATCCACGCGCTCCGCGCCGCTGGCGTGCCGTTCGTCGAGCATGTCTACCGGTACGAAGAACGCGGCGGCACGGCTGCGGCTGCGCGGGCGTTGGGCATCGAAGAGCACGTGTGCGTGAAGACGCTGGTCTTCGCGGACGAGGGCGGTTGCCCGTTCATCGTCCTCGTGCACGGCGATCGCGAGGTCTCCACCCGCATGCTGGCGCGCGCGCTGCAGACCCGTGCCGTGCGGCCGTGCGCGCCGGAGACAGCCCAGAAGCACAGCGGGTACCGCGTGGGCGGCACCTCGCCCTTCGGCACGCGCAAGGCCATGCCGGTGTACCTCGAGCGCACGATCGCCGAGCTGCCGCGCCTCTTCGTCAACGGCGGCCGTCGCGGACTGCTGCTCGAACTCGCGCCGATCGACCTGGTACGCGTCCTCCATCCGGTCCTGGTGGAGGTGGCCATCGATCCGGCGGATCGGGACCGCGCGTAGCGCCCCAACCCAGAGGAGCTCAGCCATGCACCGAAACCTCGCACGCCTCACCAACGGCAAGACGGCGCGCTGTTCGTCGTGGGATACCACCGGCCGGAACGCCGACGCGTGGACGCTGGCGCCCGGGGAGACCCGCGTCCTGGCCGACATCGAAGGTCCCGGCTGCATCACCCACCTCTGGATGACGCAGCGCCATCACTATCGCGAGTGCCTGCTCAAGATCACCTGGGACCGAGCCGGCGGGCCGAGCGTGTGGGTGCCGCTGGGCGACTTCTTCGGCCTGGGGCACGGTCTGGTCAACTCCTATCAGTCGCTGCTGTTCAGCGCCTCCACGCGCGCCAACAATCAGTTCAACCAAGGGTGCGCACTGAACTGCTATGCGCCGATGCCGTTTCGCGAGCGGGCCCTGGTCGAATTGGTCAACGAGAGCGCGGAGCCGCATCGCCAGTTCTTCTACATCGATTACGAACGATGGCCCGAACTCCCCGATCCGAACTGGGGATACTTCCACGCGGAGTTCCACCGCGAGAACCCGTTCGGGGGCTGGGGGCACGAGATCCGCGTCAACACCCCTGAAGCGAACGTGCCCAACAAGGGAAGGACCGCGTGGGAGAACAACTACGTGATCCTCCACACGCGCGGGCGCGGCCACTACGTGGGCTGCAACCTCAGTGTGACCAACTTCCAGGGCACGTGGTGGGGCGAAGGCGATGACATGATTTGGGTGGACGGGTACAAGTGGCCCCCGGACCTGCACGGCACTGGCAGCGAGGACTACCTCAACCAGGCTTGGGGCATGCAGCCGAATGCCTATCTGAGGAACGGTTCTTCGCTCCACGAAGCCAACACTGGTGGCTACCAGACCAGCTACGTGCACCATCTGGAAAACCCCGTGCGCTTCCAGCGCGAGATCCGCGTCACCATCGAGCATGGCCATGCCAACCATCTGTGCAACGAGATGAGCAGCGTGGCCTACTGGTATGCGGCGGAGCCCACGTCGGCCGCTCCGCCGCCTGCGGTAGCCAAGCGTCTGCCGGTACTCCGAGACAACATGGGTAACTGGCTTTACGACAAGAGAAATCAGATAACGTCGCGCACCATCACTCCCAACCGCCAGATGCTTGCCAGCAAGCGCAGATGGCAGCAGGCGCACGGCTGATCCGCGCGGCCCGGACCGCGGGCGGGGGCCTGCAGCAGCAGCACCGCCGCCCGCGTCTGCGGCCCTCTCTGGCCAGCGCTTGGAAGTGCGTGTCCCGTGAACGAAGGCTTCATCTCTGGCATCGTCGCAGCCGAGGGCATGGGTCCGGCCGACTGCTGCTTCGTGGTCCGCGACCGAGAGCTGCTGGTGCGACAGGCGCCCGGTCCGGTCGCGACCGTTCCCCGACGCACGGAGCTGGTCGGCATCGAGCCTCGGCTGGACCGCCAGCACTATCTGGGTTGGTCGGCCCGGTTGGGCCACTGCTACGCGGCGGCGCTCGAACCCGGCGCCGCGACGCCTGCCGGGATGGAGTTCCGCAGCCTGCGCCAGCTCTTCGGGGTGCTGGACGACGAATCGCTGGCCATCGCCGGGCGCGCCGCGCAGATCGTGGACTGGGACCGCGACCACCGCTACTGCGGCCGCTGCGGCCGTCTCACCGAAGCGCGCACCCAGGAACGAGCCCGCTACTGCCCGGACTGCGGCCAACTGTACTTCCCCCGCTTGGCGCCAGCGATCATCGTCCTCATCCACCGTGGCGAGGAGTTCCTGCTGGCCCGCAACCACCGCTTCCCCCCGGGGCGGTACAGCCTCATCGCCGGCTTCGTCGAGCCGGGCGAAAGCTTGGAGGAGGCGGTCCACCGGGAGGTGCGCGAGGAGGTGGATCTGCGCGTCGGCCAGTTGCGCTACTGGGGATCGCAGCCGTGGCCGTTCCCGCACTCGCTGATGCTGGGCTTCTTGGCCGCGTACGCCGGCGGACAGATCCGGCTGGCCGACGGCGAACTGGCCGACGCGAGGTGGTTCTCGCGCGATCGGCGGTGCTTGCCCGATCTGCCCGACGCGATGAGCATCTCCCGCCGCCTCATCGAGCATTTCTTGAATCAGGGCGCTCGCACGTGACCGCAGCCGAGAAGGTGCAGCTCATCCTCGAAACGCTGGACCGGCTCTACCCGGCGCCTCGCATCCCGCTGGACCATCGCGACCCCTTCACCCTGCTGATCGCCGTCGTCTTGTCCGCCCAGTCGACCGATGCCTGCGTGAACCGGGTGACGCCAACGCTGTTCGCGCGCGCCTCGACGCCGGCGGCCATGGCCGCCCTGGATACCGCGACCATCGAGAGCATCATCCGCCCGTGCGGCTTGGCGCCGCGCAAGGCGAGGGCCCTGCGCGCGCTGTCCCAGCTTCTGCTGGAACGCCACGGGGGCCGCGTGCCTGCCAGCATGGAGGCGCTGGAAGCCCTGCCAGGCGTGGGGCACAAGACGGCCTCGGTGATCGTGGCCCAGGCCTTCGGGCAGCCTGCCTTTCCGGTGGACGCGCATATCCACAGGCTGATGCGGCGTTGGGGGCTGTCCAGCGGCGCGAACGTCCGGCAGACGGAAGCCGACTGCAAGCGGCTGTTCCCCGAGCACCGCTGGCGCACGCTGCACCTGCAACTGATCTTGTTCGGGCGCCAGCACTGTGTGGCGCGGCGTCACAATCCCGCGGCCTGTCCGCTGTGTCGCTACATCGGCAACTGACAGATTGCGCGTTGTTGGGCCGAGCGCGGCCCAGCGCCGGCGCGCCGCCGCAGCCCCGGTGCGCCGAACCCATCCCAGTCCCAGCGAGGAGGCCACCCCATGTCGGCGCGAGAGCCGTACCGGTACGCTCACTTGACTTGGCCGGAGATGAACGATGCGATCGAACGCCAGGCGCTGATCGTGCTGCCTACGGGATCCACCGAGCAGCACGGCCCGCACCTGCCCCTGGACACCGATGCCTTTCTCACCGAGTCGGTATGCCTGGAAGTCGGTCGGCGGGCCCCCGACAAGGTGCTCGTGCTGCCCCCGATCCCGTACGGGCTCAACCTCCATCACATCGACTTTCCGGGCACCATTCACGTGCAGCCCGAGACGTTCATCGCCTTCTGCCTGAACGTGACCAAGAGCGTGGCCTACCACGGCTTCCAGCGGATCCTGCTGGTCAATGGGCACGGCTCCAACAGCCCGCTCGTGGATCTGGTGGCCCGCCGCACGGTGCTGGAGACCTCGTCGCTGTGCTTCGCGACCACGTACTTGACGTTCGCGCTGGACGCGTTCGACAAGATCCGCCAGAGCGACGTGATCGCGCACGCCGACGAACTGGAGACCTCGCTCTATCTGTTCCTGGCTGGCGACCGTGTCCGCTTGGACCGGGCCACCGCAGGCCAAGACCGCGTCGGCCGCTTCGTGAGCTCGGACAGCACCAGCCGATACGCGCGCTTCAATGACTACTGGGGACGCTGGACGCGCACCGGAGTCCACGGCGATCCCCGCACGGCCTCGGCGGAGAAAGGCCGCGTCGTGTTCGAAGCGGCGGTCACAGGCCTGTTGGGCCTGGTCGACGAGATCCGTGCGTGGCCCATCGAGGCCAGATCCGACCAGCACCGGCTGCCCGTGCAGAGCCAGATCCGCTTCTGAGACGTCTGCCGGACGAGCGCGACCGAGGGGCCGGCTGGCAGTGCCAACGAGGCCGGTACGGACAATGCTCGCGCAGGCCGTTGCACGGGCGAGTCGCGCCTGAGCACTGCGTGTGGCGGTCGGGCGCAGCGGGCCTAGAGAGCGCCCGCGAGCGGCCGTGGCCTGGGGGCAAGGAGTGCCACCGTGATCGAACTGCTCCAGGGGATTTCGCTGACCGATCTGCTCGACATCACCGTCGTGGGCTTGTTAATCTGGGGCCTGCTGGCGTGGGCCCGCCAAGTCGGTGCCCATCTGGCGCTGGTGGGGCTGGCGCTGCTCGTGGCCCTCTACGCGGTGGCCCTGCAACTGCGGCTGCAACTGACCGTCTGGATCTTTCAGGGCTTCTTCGCCGTGTTGCTGGTGCTGCTGGCCGTCATCTTCCAGGACGACCTGCGCCGGCTGTTCGAGCAGATCGCCGCGCTTGGACTGCGCCGCCATCGCCACCAGCCCGGGACCTCCAGCGCCGCGGCCATGTACCGAGCCCTGGCGACGCTGGCCCGCAACCGCACCGGGGCCTTGGTGGTGGTGGTCGGTCGGGAGCCTCTGGATCGTCACGTCGCCGGCGGCGTGCGCCTGGAGGGCCGCGTCAGCGAAGAACTGCTGCTCAGCCTCTTCGACCCGCATTCGCCCGGCCATGACGGTGCCGTGCTGGTCCAGGGCGACCGCGTGGTGCGCTTCGCGGTACACCTGCCCCTGTCCACCGACCGAGACCAGCTCGGGCCCCGAGGCACCCGCCACGCCGCGGCTCTGGGCCTCGCCGAACGAACGGACGCGCTGGCGGTCGTGGTATCCGAGGAACGCGGCACCATCTCGATAGCCCACCGGGGGCGTCTCCGGCAGTTGCGCGAGGCCACGGAGCTGATCGACGAGCTGCAGGGCCAGTTGGGGCTTGCCGGCCGCAGGCGCCCGCACCGGGTACCCAACGGGACGCGCTGGCGGCATCTACTCGAAGCCGCCGCCGCCTTCCTGTTGGCGACCGCAGGATGGCTCGCCTTCGTGCCCGGCGCGGCCTGGGAGCACGCCACCCACCAAGTGCAGGTCCAGGTACAGGGACTGCCGCTGGGGTACCGGCTCCTCGAAGTCGTCCCGCCCACGCTCGAGGTGACCGTCGTCGGGCCCCGGCGTCATCTCCTGCTGACAACGAGCAACGCCTTCAGGGTCGTCGTCGATGCCAGCCCAGTGATCCACGGCCGGCGCATCTTCAGCGTCGACCCCAGCGCGGTGCGCCACCAGACCGGGCTCGAGGTCGTGGACGTCCGGCCCGACAGAATCCAACTCGTGGTGGAGACCCTGTCGGATCCAAGTCCGCCCCCTCGCTGAGCCTCTCGATCGCCGCTGGCCGGATTCCCGCGCGGCCTGACGGCCGGTGGTCCGCGGACCCGACGGCCGCCGCCGTCACCACGGCGGGTTCGGTCAGCCCAGCATCTGGCGCATCTGGGCCACCACCCAGCGGGCCGCCACGTCGATCATCACGCGCCCCTTCGCCGGAGTGGCCAGGTCCCGCGCTGCACGGAAATAGCGCGGCTCTCTCTCCGCGTACGCCTTGTTGCGGATGCTCAGGGCCACGCCGTCCAGGCTCACTTCCTCCCAGTGCACGTTCTCCGGAAACGCGGCCAGGGCCACCGAGGTCTCGAACTCCGCGGCGTGGGCGGGACACTCGCCCGACTCCATCTGTTCGTCGACCAGCGCCTGCGAATAGGCTTGCCAATAGGAGACGAACCGAACATCCACTCCCAACCGAGCTCGGAAACCCGGGAGCTGCTCTGCCAGCGGGGCGTTTCCGGCATGGCCGTTGACGATCAGGATGTGCTGGATGCCGTGCCGCCGCAGACTGTCGCAGATGTCGTAGGCTACGGCGAAGAACGTCTCGGGTCGCAGTGCCAGCGTGCCCGCGAACTCCATCCAGTGCTCCGACAAACCCACGGAGACCGGGGTCGTCACGATGACCTGGGGGAACAGCTCCAAAGACGCCTGATGGGCGATATGCACGGCGCTGGCCGTGTCGTGCTCCATGGCCAAATGCTCATTGTGCTGCTCGGTGCTGCCCGTGGGAAGTATGGCGCCGCGGAGTTGCCCGCTGGCCAGACGGGCGCGCACCTGCCGTCTGGTGAGCTTCCACAGGCGAGTCTCGCCGGTGACCATGCCCTCTCCTTTCGCCCCGAACGACCGGGAGCCGATGCCCAAGCCGGCCCGCTGCTGGCGGATGGCCAGCAAAGCGCCACCGCCAACCACCCAGCCACTCGACACCGGCGCTCGTTTTCCCGAAGTTAGTAGCCGGCCGGGACGCTCACAACTCGCTCGGCCACCGAGGCCCGCGTGCCGTGCCCTCCGTCGTCGCAGGCCGATGGCGGCACGCCGTCGTGGTGAACCGGCCGCGGGGATCTTGCGACTGCAAGGGCTGGGCAGCCTCCGTCCCGGGCGCAGCGAGAGCCGGTGGGTGCTGTGTCCGCCAGCCGCCGGCGACTGGGAGCGCTGGATGGCAGGCGCAGGCGGGCACCGGGCACTTGCCTGCTGGGGGTGCTCCTACCGGCCACAGGCCTCGCCTCGCGCATCATCCACCAGGAGAAGCGACCATGTCAGAGCGGCCGAAACCTCTAGCATACAGCCCGGGCTCGCCCAACAAGGGCGCCCTCGCACTCGTCATCGCGATGGCCGTGCTCATCCTCGGCCTGGCGGTACTGGCGGTCGTCCAGCACCGATCCATCCGCCGCAAGACCGCCACGATCAACGAACTCACCGGCCAGGTCACGGCTACGCAGAGCGAACGCGACGCCATGCACCGCGAACTCGCCGGCATCGCCGCCACCATCGACGAGGTGGCGACCAAGCTCCAGGATGTCCGTAGACAGCAGGTGGCGATCAACGAGCTGGTGAACCGTCCGGCAGGCGAGGTCGCCTCGCAGAAGGATCAGATGCTGGCCGACATCGCCGTCATCGAGGGCCAACTGCAGCGCGACCGGCGAGAGATCGACGAGCTGAGCGAGCGCATCCGGAAGTCCGGGGTCAAGATCGCCGCCCTCGAGAACGTCGTCGCGAGCCTGCGGCAGGAGATCGCCCAGAACACCAAGACGATCGCCGATCTCCGGGCGGTCATCGAGGAGAAAGACGCCACCATCCGGCAAGTCCACTCGCGGCTGGCCGACACCGAGTCCTCGCTGCAGACGGTGCGCGGCGAACTGGCCGGAACCCGCGACCAGCTCCGCCAGACCGAACAGGCGCTCATCGCCGCTCGCAACACCGCGTTCGTGGCGATCGGGACCCGCGACGAGCTGCAGAAGCAAGGAGTCATCGAGGTCACGGGCTTGGTCCGCAAGAGCGTGGACCTGGCGGATCACCTGGATGAGCAGCGTTTCACCAAGATCGACATCACCCGCGACCGCGAGTTCGCCCTGGCGTGCCCGGCCGGCGACGTCAGACTGGTGCCCGATCGTGCCGCCGCCAGCTACGTTATCGACCAGGCAGGGAAGAAGCAGTCCATCCTGCGCATCACCGACCCGGCCCAGTTCTGGAAGATCCGCTACCTCGTCGTGCTGGTGAAGGACTGACAGACGCCGCTGGCTTCCGCGTGGCCGGCATCCTGGCCGCTGTCGCGGGCTAGTTCAGCAGCCCGGCCAGCCAGACCGACGCCGCCCGGCCAGCCGTCGGCGAAGCGCGCGGCATCTGCGGACCAGCCGCGTGTTCCGGACCGCCAGCGGCATGGTGGCGACGTGCAAAGGGGGAGCCGGCGACAGACGCCGACTCCCCCTTTGCTGCGAGCCGCGCAGGCCCTGTCCGGGCAGTGTCGCTCAGTCGTCGAAATTGCCCTTGGGCCCCTCGGCCGGGCGCAGCTCTTTAGCCTTCGCCGCGATCTTTTCCGGCGTCCATTCCGCCGGATCCTCGATGCGCTTCGCCAGCGGCCCCACATCGTGGCTCTGGGCCTTGAGGATGGCCTCGATGGCCAGTGGCGCCGTGTCCTGCGAATTGAAGACCTCGGTGATGAGCTTGTACACGAACTCGGCCGTGCGGTCGATCATGCGCTCGCGGATGTGGCGGGGCTGTGCCAGCAGCACGTTCTCGAAGGGCAAGTTCAGTTTCTTGTAGTCCCCCTGCTTGAGCCCCTTCTCCTCGGCGTACTTGACCATCGCCGCCCATACTTCCTCGCTCACCCCTTCGCCCTTCACCTTGACGAAGCCACCGTCCTTCAGGACAGCGTTGCCATAGTCATTCACCTCCAGCCCCCACGAGATCATCTGCAGGGCCGTGGCCACATTGGCCTTGGTAGTGCGCGTCTCACGGACGATGCGGCGCAGGCGATCCGAGTTGTTGCCCGAGGTGCCGTGCTGTGCCCCCGAGACGTAGTACGGCTCCAGCACCTGGTGGATCTTGGCGGTCAGACCGACCTGGATGCCCAGCCCGTCCGCTTCGAGACCGTGCGTGGAGCCGTTGTTCAGGGCGATCCAGTCGGGGAAGATGCCATGGGCATTGAGTCCGCGGATCAGGAAGAGCGCCTCCTCCGGAGTGGACAGGCCCTCCTTGCCCTTGATCTCGCCCACCTCGGTCTCCAGGCCTGCCCAGTCGGGCACGAACTGCTTCAGCTCGATGCTGGCCAGCAGGTTCTGGTCATCGGGCATGTGCGAAGCGTCGATCGCGATCGAGGTCATGCCTGCCTCGAACAGCGTGGGGATCTCGACCTTGGCCGCCTCCACCTCGGCTGGGGACTTGATGCCGAAATGGTCCGCGTGCACCGCCACAGGAACCGTGATGCCCATCTCGTTGCACGCCTGATCGACCTGACGAGCCAGATTCCACAGGCTCACCGCGCAGTATCCCTTGGTCCCCCCCTCGGACCGGGCGATCTCGATGATGAGGGCCGCATTGGCCTTCTGGGCCGCCTTGAGGGCGCCCCTGATGACGAAGCTGCTGCGCCCATTGGCCGCGATGGCCATGGCCTTGCCCTTCGCCCGCATGGCCCGATCGATCACCTTGCCGCTGACCAGCAGCGCCGCGGAGTGGGGGAAGAGTTGCCTTACGTTGGGAGGACGGCCAACCTCGAGAGCTTTCTGGAAATCGGCGGAGTATTCGGCCTTCATGACGATGCAGTCCTTTCTTTCTCGCTGTGCTTGGACACGTCCTGGCGCTTCGCGTCCGGAGAGAACTGGGCAGGCGCTAATGTACGCGACAGGCCCCATTCGGGCCACGCCTGCCCCCGCGCGGGCCGACTGCCCGCAGACTGGTTCGGCAGTGACCGGCCGCGCGCCCCATGCCTTCGGTCAGCACGCTGCGGCCGAACCGGTCGACCCGCCGCTGGCGCAGCGCGCCAGCGCCTCCACGAACGCCGGCACGTCGAACACGAACCCAAAACCCACCGAGACGCGCCACAAGGCGATCTCCTTGCACAATTCCAGGCGCGCGGTCTCTCGATTCTCCACCGCGGTGACCGCCTGGCGCAAGGCCGAACACATCAGGCCGTGGCGGGACATGTCGGCCATGCCGCCCGGCGACAGCAGCAGGCACCAGTTGATCGCGAAGCCGGCATACACCAGGTGATTCACCGCTCTGTCACGGCACAGCGCCAGTAGCTGCGCTGCGTTCTCCGCCACACCCTCGTCCCCCACCGGACGAGCCTCGGGCATGAAATCCAGGCGCTCGAATCCCCGCCGCACGTCCTCCTCGTTGTGCCGTCCCACGAAGACGTGCTGTTTGCGGAACTCCTGCAATGCCTCGAGCACCGGGTCGGATGCCACGCACTCCGGCGGCTCGGGAGGAGCTTTGGCCAATGCCTTGGCCCGCTCATACCCGGGCAGGTGGCTGTAGTAGTCCCGTCCCCCGACCACGTGGAACAGCGGCAGGGGCGACCGCCGAACCGCGGCGAGCAGTTCCGGGAACACGTTGGCGGCGATGGCCTGGGAACGCGGGAGGTACTCGACCGCGCGGTACCAGCCAGGATATGCCGCTGGACTGCCCGCGTCCCAGGCATGCATGACCACGACGGCGGTGTGTTCGGCGCTGATGTCGATCTCGGCCTCCTGCCAACCCCCGTATCCCTCCGCTGGCACGTCGAGCGAAAGGTCGGCGTCGAACTGCTGGTAGTACGAGGCGCGCACGCGGATGACGGCCATGCTCGATACTCCTGTGAAGAATAGATGTCAGGTATGCCGCGCCCAGAGAGCCACCTGCCACGTCGGTGACAGTCTGGACGCTGGGTTCGTCAGCGGCGCTCCTGCCAGCGGTAGGCGACCCGCGCATTGTCCGCCCAGAATCTCGCCTCGGCTCGGGTTCCCTTGCCGCGGATGAACTCGCTCACCACGGCGAACGCGGTGGCGTAGTCGCCGGCGCGCTCGCACACCGGCCAGTTGCTGCCGTACATGATCTTCTCCTCGCCGAACGCCTGCCAGAGGACTTCCAGCGTCGGCGCGTAGAAGCTGGGATCCGCCGGCGCGGGCTGCGTGCGGCTCTGTTCGAGCACTGCCGAGATCTTCATGTACAGGCCCGGGAGGCGCCCTGCCTCGCGCATCGCGGCAACCCACTCCGGATCGGGATCGCCGCCGTCTATCGCCACATGCGCGAGATGATCGATGACGATGCGCAGCTCTGGCACGGCACGCGCCAGCCGCAGCACGGCCGGCAGCTCCTGCTTGGCGATCAGCACGTCCAGCGCCAGCTCCAGGTCGACCAACTGGCCAAGCGCAGCGGTCACCGCGCTGGCCGCATCCGGCTTGAACAGTCCGGCGCCGCAGCGAATGCCACGGAACAGCGGGTTGGCTGCGAAGCGGCGCAGATGCGTCCCGAATTCCGGTGCGGCTGGATCGAGATGTCCTACGAATCCCACGATCATGGCTTCCTCGGCAGCCAGGTCCAGGATCCACTGGTTGTCCTCCAGCCACGGACTGGCCTCGATCACCACCGTTCCGGTGACGCCGCAGGGCGCAGCCACCGCAGCGAAGTCACGTGGCAGCACGGTCCGGTACAGAGCCCCGCTGTCTGGTGCTGGCCAGGGCACCCCTCCCGGTCGCGCCGGGTCGTAGAAGTGAGTATGGGTGTCGATGATCATCGTCCGCTCCAAAGGCCCGGTCCCGGCCGACTGCTGCCGAGGGCGGGAGGCCGCATTGGCCGCTGGCCCAAGTGCTGCAGTATCCTTGTCCCAGGCCGACAAGCCCCGTACGTTGGCTGTCCGTCATGCACGAGCTGCTCACCGCCGCCGGCACGGGCGCCGCCCTGGGTCTCAGCGCAGGTCTGGCACCGGGCCCGCTGACCGCTCTCCTGATCGCCGAGAGCCTTCGGCATGGCCGCAGCGCGGGACTGCGCATCGCCTGCGTGCCCGCGATCAGCGACCCGCCGGTGGTCCTCGTCGCGCTGTTCTTGCTGCTGCGCCTGAGAAGACTCGATCCGGTTCTCGGCGCCGTCTCGCTGGCCGGCGCCGCCTTCGTCTGCTATCTGGCCTACGACAGCTTCAGGGCCGCTCGCCTGCCTCCCGTCGATCCAGCGTCGCCCCCGTCGTCTCTGCGCAGAGGCGTCGTGACCAACTGGCTCAACCCGCACCCCTACCTCTTCTGGACGACCGTTGGGGCACCGCTGATACTGCGGCCCGGGACCAGACTCGGAGGCCTCCTGTTCGTCGTCGCCTTCTATGCCTTCCTGGTCGGGGCCAAGGCGTGCCTGGCCCTGCTGGTGGCGCACCTGCGCCAGGCCCTGTTGGGCTGGTGGTACCGATGGCTGAACCGCTTCCTGGGCACCGTGCTGCTGATCCTGGCCGCCATGCTGGTCCGCGACGGCATCCGCCTGTTGCCGGGCAACTGACAGCCCCTGCCGCGGTCGCCGTTCTTCCCGTGCCTGTCAGCCCAGCTGCCCCCGGAAGCGATGGCCGGCCAGCGGCCATGCGGCGGTCCCGCGCGCGCCGCGCCCCGCTCAGCGGACCGCCGTCTCCTGCCCTCACTCGATTTGCACGAAGGAGCCGGCGATGTGCCGCGTCCCATCGTCCTGATTGAAGTAGTAGACCACCAGCACCCGACCGTCCGGTGCCAGACAGGCCCATGGGTACCCCAGATCGCCGTTGCCGCCGTCGGCGCGCAGGACGAGTTCCGGGCCGCCGAAGTCCGTGCATTCCGGATCGAGGAGTCGCGCACGGATGCCATAGGGTTCGTGGCGATACCCATACACCAGGAAGACGCGGCCGTCCGGCAGGCGCAGCCCGTGATACGGATGCCCTACGACGCCCATGTCCCGCCACGGCTCCCAAGTGTGGCCGCGATCGCGCGATCGCACGACGACTCCGTGGTCGCCGTACCTGTCCGTGCGCACGAAGCCGACCAGATCTCCGGCTGCCGTCTCGACCAGCGAGGTCTCGTTGAACACCACCCGTTCATCCGCGGCGATGCGGCCGGCGTGGGTCCACTCCTCGCCAAAGGTCTCCGAGACCAGCAGCTCCAGTCGCGTCTGCTGCGGGGCCTGCTCGGGAGCCACGGCCACGGCCCAGTACAAGCGCCCGTCGTGTGCCTGGACCATGGCCCCGCGATTCATGGCCGGCAGCGCCACGCCGGGGAATTGGCGCGCGCTGCCCTCGATCTCCGGCGGCAGGATCGGTCCCTCCCACGTCCGTCCCGCATCGAAAGATCGCAGCAGATACCCGCCCAGGAAGGTGAAATGCCATCCGTATGCCGCGTGGGTGGGGCCTAGGGCTCGGGCCACGCCCTCCTCGGGCAACAGCATCCACGCGTAGCTGCTGAGCAGCAGGGAGCCGTCGTCCAACTGGAGCATGCACGGATCCTGCGAGCCGCCGCAGGGATGCGCGTAGATCGGCTCCGGCTCCGGCGACCAACTGCGGCCGAGGTCCCGCGAACGGACCAGCACCAGATAGCTGTTGGGGTCGCAGTGGGTGCAGCCGGGAGCGCCGAAGGCGCGCCGTTCCGGTGCCCGGCGAAAGGCGACCAACAACTCGCCGTCCGGCCGACAGACAACCGACGGAAAGGCTGCATAGAAGCGTTCGTCCCGGTAGACGATGACGTCCTCGCACTTGCGCATGCCTGGAGCTCTCCTTGTCTTTGCCGCACCGGTGTCCGCCCCGAGGCCTGGTGGTGGGCGCCGCCACGTTCGGGCGGCACCGCTGGGCGCCGATTCCAGCCTGGTGCGCCCCCAGCAGTACCCCCGGCTGCCCAGCGCGCCAGGCGCGGATCGGTCCGGGGCGGGTCCTGCCGTCGGCGACGGGACGGCAACGTCAGGGCCGGCTAATATGGCCGGAGAGCGCGCGGCCGGTCAACTGGCGGGGCGGGAGAGGACATGCTGGCCAGTTCGCTCAAAGAGAAGCTGCGGCGCGGCCACCGGGCCCTCGGCCTGCTCATGACGTTCGATTTCTGGCCTGGGTACCTGGAGATCAGCCAGCGCGAGGGGATCGATTTCGTGGTCCTGGACATGGAACACGGACACGTGGACCCGTCGCGCGGCGAAGAGCTGTGCCGCACGGCCCGTCTGCTCGACCTGCCGCTGTTGGTCCGGCCGTCGAGCTGCAGCATGGAGCCGATCAAACGGGCACTCGACATGGGGGCGGGCGGGCTGATGGTGCCCTGGGTCGAGACCGAGCAGCAACTCGAGACGCTGCGCGCCGCCGCCTTCTGCCCGCCGCGCGGCCGCCACGGGATGGGTGGACCCGCGACGATGGCCGTCGCCGGAATCTCCAGCGCCGACTGGCGCCGACTGGAGGATGCCCTGTTCCTGATGTGCCAGATCGAGACACCGCAGGGTCTGGAGCTGGCACCCCGCGCGGCGGCGCAGGAATGGCTGGATGCGCTCATGGTGGGTCCGTACGATCTGGCCCACACGATGGGTCTGGTCGACGAGTACCTGCGGGCGCCGGCCCACCTGGAGGCGATCCAGCGCGTGTGTGCCGCCGCCCACGCGGGCGGCCGATGGGCGGGGATGGTCGCCAGCACGGGCACCGACGCCCGGCGCTGGTTCGACGCGGGGTTCGATCTGGTGATCGTGGGGGCGGTGATCACGCACTTCACGCACGGCTTGCGGCGCAACGTGACCACTG